>Ga0207950_100173_pt1 | contig 24601 bp, 24 predicted proteins | sample Subbio11_8B_AprC_FD_184814 | JGI IMG/M metagenome (GOLD analysis project Ga0207950, IMG submission 184814) | Serpentinite rock and fluid subsurface biosphere microbial communities from McLaughlin Reserve, California, USA - CR11_8B_AprC (SPAdes) | ecosystem: Environmental > Terrestrial > Deep... | reverse complement strand
TTACCGGGTTGGTATTGTCCACTCAGGTGGTAAATGGTAAGGTGACGACTCGTTTTCAGGCCAAAAACGTTTCAGGGGTTGGTTTATATGACTATCTTGCCCAACAGGTCTTGGATCATCAAAGTCAGACACTGAAACGTTTTTTGTACCGCTCGTCGCTGCTGGAAGAATACGATGTAAGCCTTTGTGAAGAAGTTATCGGTAAGGCGCTTAATATCGAGGAAGACTGGCAGTCCTTGATGGATGCAGTGCAGCGGAATAATTTGTTTGTATTACCCGTGGTGGAAGAGAAGATTTGGCTGCGCTACCACCACCTCTTTCGAGATTTTTTGCATCACCGAATATTGCGAGAATTTCCAGAGGAGGCACAGGCCATTCAGATCCGGCTTGCTGAATATTACCAGCAGAGAGGCGATTGGGAACGAGCCTACCTGATCTATGAGCGGATGGGCAACAAAGAATTAATGGCCAAGATGCTCGAAACGGCTGGCGCAATCCTGGTTCAGAGCGGCAGGCTGCTGACCCTTCAAACCTGGTTAGAACAGCTTCCCGACCCCCTGGTGGACAAGTCGGCGGGGTTGTTGTCGCTGCAAGGAGCGGTAAAGGTGATGTTGGGCGACGCTAAAGAAGGCATCGAACTGCTCAACCGCTCGATCGAGATGCTGCCTTCAGGCGAGAATATCCTGAATATGGGATTAACCTACCTTCGAAGGTCGGGTGCCTTCCGGATGGTGGGTGAGTACCGGCAGGCATTAGAAGACGCGGAAAAGGCAATGGAAATATGTGAATCGCAGCCCGAGATGGCGTTTATCCGCGCCAGCGCCTTTCATTCAAAAGGGCTGGTGTTCTACTATCTTGGCGCTCTTAATGATGCGCTCCTTTGGTTCAATAAAGCAAAAAGCACCTTCGAGGAGATCGGTAATAAAGATTCGGCAGGAAAAGCGGTAATGGATATCGCGATGATTTATCGCTACCTGGGCCAATTTGGTGCTGCCGAGAATATCTACAAAGATGTTCTGAAATATTATCAATCCACCCATAATATCGTCTGGCAGGCTAATTTATTAAATAACCTGGGCGTGCTGCGAACGTTATCCGGGGATTATGAGGCTGCCCTGCGCGATCTGGAATGCGCCATTCAATACGCCAGGTTGGGCGGCTACATCCGCCTGGAATCGTATGCATTAACCAGCTTGGGGGATTTATTTAAGGATATTGGGGCGAGCAAAGAAGCGTATGAATCGTATGCGAAAGCCCGCCGGGTGTCTGAAAAGATCAACGACCAGTTTTTGGAATTTTATTTGATGCTGGTCGATTGTGACTTACACTGTTCGCGCGGTAATTGGAAAAAGGCAGAAGAGCTTCTTGAACTAACGCGGGGCATGGCTGAAGAAGCGGGATCGTCGTATGAACAAAATTTACACCACTTCGCTGCCGGAAGGCTTGCGTATGCCAGAAAAGATTATCACACAGCGAAAAAAGAGTTGAATGCGGCGGTAAACTATTTTTTGAAAGAAGGACACCATGTTGAGACCGTGAGGGGACAATTCCTGCTGGCTTGCATTTTATTCTTAACAGAGGAGAAAGAAGCAGCCATCGCCCAGTTTAATGGGCTTGTTACGAGGCTTAATAACCAGGAAATGACCAATATTCTGGCGACTGCCGGCGAGCCGTTGGCAGCTGTAATAGGTGAATTAGAAATCCCCGAGAATTTTTCACAGGACATAAAGCGTTTCAAACTGGTGGTAGAAAAACGACAAAAAAGGCTGCCCGCTCTGCGCAAGGACCTTCGCCGCCAATCACAGGTGGTACACATCGCTCCGCCGGAATTGGCGATTAAAACCTTCGGCAAGATCCAGGTATCGATCGGCGACCACATCATCACCGGGGCCGAGTGGCAGTCTCAATCTGCCAGAGATTTACTCCTGCTTCTTTTGCTCCATCCGGGCGGGATGAGCAAAGAAGAAATTGGTTCCATTTTTTGGCCGGACGCTTCGCCGGCGGAATTAAAACTCCGATTTAAAAATATCATTTACCGGTTACGGCACGCGGCCGGTAAGGAAGTGGTTGAGTTTTCTGATGAAATCTATTCTTTTAATAGGGCGATGGACTACGAGGTCGATTTTGAGAGCTTCGACCGCGAATTGGTATTAGCCCAACGGTGCGATTGTATCGAGGAAAAAATTAGGCATTATTCGGCCGGGGCTCAAATTTATCAAGGAGATTTTCTACCGGAGTTAAGCGAAGACTGGGTATTGGCTGAAAGGGAGCGGTATTTCCAGAAATATTTAGATGCACTTACCCGGCTGGTTGAATTGTATATGGAGAGCGGCCGATACCAACCCGCCTTGTCGTCGGCCGAGCGTTTTTTGCAGAGCGACCTTACCGATGAACACATTCACCGCCTGGTGATGCGCATCCACGCATTGTTGGGGAACCTGGCGGGCGTGGTAAAGCAATACGATGAGCTGGTCATTACATTAGAGCGTGAAATAGGAGCGAGCCCTTCTCTACAAACAAAAACCTTGTTCGAAACATTGACATACGGCCACCGCCGTACATAGCAGCAAGAACACAGCACTCCCGAAAACGGCTGGCGAGGTTTCAAAAAAATCACCCGGCCGTTTATTTGTTTAAGTACGGTTCGTTTTCTGTATAGGAAAGGTGGAAAATACCAAAATATTAAGATTTTCTAACCAAAAAATACCACCAATTTTCAAATTTGGCATAAAAAGCGGTTTACTGAAGCCACCTTTGAAGCCTACCCCTGAGTACACTGTTGATATACCAATCACCCAAATATGGAGATAACACAATGAAAACCCTCAATTCCGAACTCGTAGTTCTAACCAGCAAAGTCAGCCCCGCCAAAGTAAAATTGGTTCTGTTCGTCCTCACCCTGGCCTTGTTTGTTCTCGGGGCTGGCGCTCCAGAAGCTGGTGGGGGGATCACCACTCGGTAATTTTCTGCCCATCCCGGCAGGGAATGGCAGGTAGATTAATTGAATGATCTTATTACTCGCAGCAGTCGTCGCTGGCCTGGTTTCAGGTCTTATTCGAGCTAAATTTGGACACCGACCTTATCAACCTTACCAATTACAGCTAACATGGTTGGTGGTAGTAGCGCTCATACCGCAATGGTTGGTCTTCAGTTTTCCACCTACGCGAACCATTATTCCTGATGCGGTCGCGAGCACGTTCTTAGTACTTTCACAACTTCTTTTGGTGGTCTTTGCCTGGGCTAATCGAAAAACAGCCGGTTTTTGGCTACTAGGGTTTGGACTGTTATTGAACCTGGCTGTTATCGCTTCAAACGGTGGTTTCATGCCGATCAGCCCCGAGACCGTAAGATGGCTGGTCCCAGAAGCTTCACCAGACGCTTGGGCAATTGGTGAGCGTTTTGGAACCGGCAAAGACATCGTACTTCGCATCGAAGAAACCAACCTTTACTTCTTGTCCGATCAACTGCGTACGCCGGACCTATTTGACTACCGGGTCGCATTTAGTGTTGGCGACGTATGGATCGCCTTGGGCGCTTTCTGGCTGCTCTGGTCTAGTGGAGGGCCGGTTTATCGTCCTTCGAAAAAGGAGATTATCCAATGACACCTATCGTTTATGACAGTAAAAAACAAACCTACCAAGAAATATCCCAAGAATGCGGGCGTCTTCTCACCGCAGCGGTGATCAGCGCTCCATTTCGGCAGCTTTTACTGAGCAACCCTGGCAAGGCTATTTCTTCCGGGTTCGGCGGTGAAGCTTTTTACCTGGATAAAGAAAACCGGAGTCGGGTGGCTTCTATCCGGGCTGCAAACTTGGTCGATTTCGCCACTCAGCTTAACAGTGTCGTCAGTTCACCACGGATGGGTTATTCAGCAGTAGCTGGTGACTAACTATTATCGTTTATGAAAATGGGTTGACAGCATTCGGTTTTACCTCAATGCTGAACACGGTGTAATCCATCTTCCCTGGACCTTCATCGTCGTCGCGTCGCCGTCAACCGAGGAATCCTCACATGATCACAGGGAACGTCCGCCCTACAGGAGACTATATCAAACGTTATCAAAAAAGTACAACTGCCCTTCCGGAGGGGGTGGTTGACTTAGGCGATACAGCTTTAAATTGGATTGAAATAGAGGGTTCATCCAGTTTGCTGTATGAAATAACCGTTAAGGCAGTTGAATTACTTGAAATTACCCACTGTCAGATCCTGGTATTGGGTTCTAACGGTGTTTTCCATTGTCAGGCCTATCATTGGAATAATTCTGGGTTTACTCAGGGTTCGTCCAACAAACGCGATGATCAACGTGCGCAAGAATTCTTGCAAAAAATAATTCTCAGCGATGGGCCGGTTTATATCAGCCCAAGTGACCGGTTGTTAACAACCGAACAACGCAACGCTTTGAAGTCTCATTCACAAGAAAATTTATTACTCTTCCCTATGCGCCTCGATACAGAGCCGGTTGGCGTTTTTGTAGTTGGTTTCGATAAGTTTGCAGCAATTGATGAAAAAGTGCGCCTGGGCTCGTTATTTTCCAAGCAGGCCGCCCTTGCATTGCACCGCGAAGGACTGCCGTATTCTGAAGAGGAAAGCGTAATCGAAATTGTGATGGCTTTATCCAAAGCGTTGGAGGCTCGCGATTTATCCACAGGCGCTCACTGCCGAAAAATTACCCGTCTAACCGAGAAAATTGCGGTTCATTTGGGATGTCCATTCCACGAAATCCAGGCAATCCGGCGGGCGGCTTTACTCCACGATATTGGGAAAATTGGTATCCCTGACCAAATATTGTTTAAGCCCGGTCTCTTAACCGAACGGGAATGGGTCGTCATGCGCCAGCATCCAGAAATCGGGGCTCGTATTCTACGAACCATTCATGGTTTGTCCGAGGTCGCGCGCCTTGTTCTTGCCCATCACGAACGGTACGATGGCTCTGGGTATCCATATGGGTTAAGCGGCGAGAATATTCCAATGGGAGCCAGAATCTTAGCGGTTGTCGATGCCTATGGCGCAATGGTGGTTGAACGGGTATATCGATCCGCGCGCTCCTTCCGAGAAGCAGTGGATGAATTAAAACGCTGCGCGGGCAAAGATTTTGATCCGGTTGTGGTGGAAGCCTTTTTAAATTTGATAGAAAACCGTTCTGATCTGGATGGATGTAAATGATTTCTTAAGGAAAGTCCATCTTGCAGGTGCCCAGAGTACCCCCGTTCAGGTCATTCAACCGCAAAACCTGCCGGGGGTACCCTCATTAACCGGCAGGGATAGGTTTTCATTACAATCTGGGCTGAGATTAAATTTGGGTCAGCCCAATGCTTCCAATCAGGCTAATCAATTACAGACAACCCTCCCTGGAGGGGAGTGTCCATGAAAATTACTGGCGGGCTGGTTCAGCCTGGGTTGAGATGAAGGTCATCCGAACCTCGGGGAGCTCGGTGTACCATATGTAGATTGCGGAGAGCAGCATCGAAACAAGGGTAAGGGTTACATAGGGGATGTTCACCTGCATTTCGCCACCCACAAAAATTGAAGCACGAGGCATAAACATCATCAGCCGGCTGATAATATTGAACCCTTGTGAAAATGACATCAAATACCATGGCCACATCTGAATTGAGCGCCGGACTACCAACTGGAATACGCCCAACAGGGCAAGGACAGCCAACATAATGGGTAGCCACCATTCCTGGGTGGTGGGGGCGAAAGATTCGGGAGGGAAGAGAATTAAAGGGACGATCTGGAAAATTAGAAGTAGAATAACGATTTTTGGTTGGACAATAAACTTCCTCACCATGAGAACAGCTCCGAATTTTTTGGTAATCGTTTTTGGGAAAAATAGGCGAGAAATCAACCTATCTAAATATCTTACATTGGCGAAAAACCTTTGTCAAGTGCCAAATGTAACGATAAGGAACAAAAAGAGGTTTTAACCTTGACAATTTAGCAATCATTCTCTATGATTAGTATCAGGCAATACAAACCTTAACTGGAGCGTTGCCAAACTATCCACTCCCTCATAAGCGAGCAATATATCTTGGCCATTTCCTTAATTTAAAGGAGATTGTGTGGTTTATATTTATCGTTTTGGGAATATGGATAGTAAGCGGAGTAATGGTCCGAGCAGCCAAAACACCGCACAACGGGGGTTCAAACCAACTTCATACTGTTTTTTTGTTTGTTTTAGCCAAAAGGAGGAGAACAATGCGTTTCGTAAAATTTTTTAGTTTGTTGATTGTTGCAGCAATGGTACTTTCGGCCTGCGCTCCGGCCGGTCCTGCGGCCCAGGAGGAATTGAAGGTTGCAATTCTTGCACCGCTTTCAGGCCCGGTTCCAACCTTTGGGGTTTCCACCCGTGATGGCGCTCTTCTGGCTATCGAAGAATGGAATGCCAAAGGTGGCGTCCTTGGGATGACGGTGGTCCCGATTGTTGAGGATAGCCAATGCACTGCTGACCCAGCAGTCAATGCGGCCAATAAAGTCATCGACCAGGACGGGGTCAAATTCATCATCGGCGAAGTTTGCTCTAAGGCTTCCATTCCGGTATCGGAAATTGCCAATGCTCGGCAGGTAATTCAGATTAGTCCCACTTCGACCAATCCCGCTGTGACCGTGGATGCCAATGGAGTTACGAAGCCCTATATTTTCCGCGCCTGCTTTATCGATCCCTTCCAAGGCTATGTGGGAGCCAAATTTGCAGTGGAAGAAATGGGTGCCAAAACCGCCTTCATTATGGTTGACCAGGCCAACGACTATGTAAAAGGTCTTGCCGAAGCATTCGAAAAATCCTTTACCGAGATGGGCGGTACGGTTGTGGGTTTGGAAAGCTATACATCCACTGATTCCGATTTCTCGGCCATCTTGGCTAAGGTTCGTGAAGCCAATCCGGATTTGGTTTACCTGCCGGATTACTACAACATTGTCAATCTGGTAGCCAAACAAGCCAAAGAGAAAGGTATCAATATGCCCTTCCTCGGTGGTGATGGCTGGGATTCGGCTGACCTGGATGTAGTCGCGGCTGCGGGTGGGTTTTTCACCAACCATTATTCACCTGAAGATCCGCGCCCCGAAGTCGTCAACTTCCTCAAAGCATATGGTGATAAGTATAAAGATGAGACCGGTGCTCCCAAAGTTCCGGATGCCCTGGCTGCTTTAGCTTATGATGCGACCAATATGCTGTTGCAGGCGATCACCGAAGCTGGCGATGTGGATACGGATAAAGTGCGGGTATCGCTGCAAAATATCAGTTTCAACGGTGTTTCTGGTGTCATCACCATGGACGACCAGCACAATCCGGTCAAATCGGCAGCAATTTTGGCGGTTACCGAAGATGGTATCCAGTTTGAAACGATCGTAAACCCCTAGAAATTAGGGTGGTTTGAATTCCTCAAGGGGAGGGCGGCTGTAAGGCCGCCCTCCCGGAACCACAGCTAACATGGTCCATCATTCTTCTCCAGGACGGCGGTAGGATAATTTAAGCGCTGGCTTAATTCACAAGCCTCCGCCAGGTATGTATCCTATTCCTGGGGATCCTCTCTTTTGGAGGTGTTTAGTTGGTGCAGAAAGCGTTAGAATCACAACCCGCATCTCTACCCCCCACCTTGATCAAACCGCGTACTCCGATGGCCTGGATTGGCCAGGCATTTTTTATCCTTCTTGGTCTGTTGGTGGTTTATACCCTCGGCAGTAATCTAATCCAGGAGCCGGCTTTTTTCAGCCAGATTTTTATTAGCGGCCTGCAATTAGGATTCGTGTATGCCATGATTGCCTTGGGATACACAATGGTTTATGGCATCGTGAAGTTGATAAACTTTGCCCATGGCGATGTTTTCATGGTGGGTGCTTTCGTAAGCTATTATTCGGTGGCCCGTTTTCGTTTGCATGAGTGGCCTCTGGCAGTATTTCAGGGTATCTCGCCGGGGTTGGGAGTAGTCATCGGTTCAATTACTGTCATATTGATTTCCATGGTTTTTTGTGTTGCTCTTGCGGTAACGATCGAAAGGGTGGCCTATAAACCTCTTCGGGATGCACCCCGCATCACAGCCCTGATTACTGCGATCGGCGTATCCTTCTTTTTAGAATTTTTTGGGGCTCTTGGTTTCGTTTTTACACCCCGTTTTATTCCCTATGAAAGACCGTTTGAGGTTGTTGCATGGTATATCAAAGATGGTATCCACCTCATCACCCCTGGGGTTACCCCTCCTCCCGGTAGTGTGACTTTTTCTAACATTTTAGTTATTATTATGCTGTCCTCAATCATTGTACAGATCATCCTGCAATTTTTAGTACGCAGAACCAAAATTGGAATTGCCATGCGGGCCTGCTCGTATGACAAACAGGCGGCCCGGTTAATGGGCATCAATGTCGACTCGGTGATCTCGTTTACCTTTGCCATTGGTGCGGCATTCGCCGGGATGGGCGGTGTTCTTTATGCGATCGCATACCCCTCCATCTGGACTCAATTGGGTATTCTGCCAGGCTTAAAGGCTTTCGTGGCCGCGGTCTTGGGAGGGATTGGGAGTATTCCAGGCGCTTTTGTTGGGGCTTTAATTATGGGTCAGGCGGAAGCGATGACAATGGGTTATATATCTACGCCCATGCGAGATGCTGTAGCTTTTTCCCTTCTTATCATTGTGTTACTCATCCGGCCGACGGGTATCTTCGGCGAGCCGGAAAAAGATAAAGCATAGAGGAGATCAACCTTGCAAATCGGATTTCTCCTAGGTTCGATTGTAAAAATAGTTGCCCTTCTGGCTTACTTATACGGGCTGATGTGGGTTCTTGGTCATCGGAACAAGTTTGTGAAAATCGGCGGAGTAATTGTGGCGTTTGGCGTCATTCAACTCGCCCTGACTGATATAGGCGGATTTCGATTGCTGAACAACTTTGATGAAGGCCTGTTGTATCAAGCCTGCGCGATTTCGATGGTTGCCCTGGGTCTTAACTTAATTTATGGCTTCAACGGTCAATTCAGCCTGGGTCAATGGGGTTTCTATGGGATTGGAGCCTATTGTGCGGCGGATATCACCTGGCGGTGGGTCAATGGGGATGCTCGCGGTCTGATTGTGGTAGGTGCTGGAACGATTCTGGGAGCGTTTGTGATTGTTGGAATCGGCAGATGGATGCGTCGTTTCCCCGGCATCCCAGTTTTATCACAATTTACCTTATACCTGATTGGAGTAATCTTTGCGGGTGCCGTGGCAGTCCAAATTGGGGCGGCGCTCAACCCCATGTTCGAGCCGTTATTAGGAACTAATCTGAATCCAGGGCCATGGAATTCACCAGGAGTGATGCAAGTTGTATTCTTCCTTTCGGTCCTATTTGCTGGAATATTTGCGGCTGAGGTAAGTTTCATTTTTGGATTACCGGTTTTGTCGCTTGGTTCAGATTACTTTGGAATCGCAACCCTCGGTTTTACGATTGTGGTTAATGTGTTAATGGTCAACTCCGACACCATCTTGCCCTTTCCGGAAATGAAAGGTGGGCGCGGGATGGTGGGAATCCCCAAGCTGACCACCTGGTTTTGGGCATTTTTCTTCCTTGTATTGGTGATCATCATCATGCGCAATTTCATTCAATCCAGTACTGGTCGTTCGGTAATCTCCGTGCGTGAAGATGAGATCGCCGCCAAAGCGATGGGCATTGATATCGCCGGGACCAAGCTTCTGTCCTTTGTTATCGGTAGTTTTTTCGCAGGGGTCGGTGGGGCTGTCTATGCACACTTCATCGGTTTTCTAAGCCCGGGCACGTTTTCATTCCTGGCAGGTTTTAACCCGTTGATCATCATCGTCTTTGGAGGACTGGGAAGTATGACCGGCACATTGGCTGCATCCTTTGGGTGGATGTTCTTCCTGGAGGGCCTTTTACGAGTATTGCTTGGTCAGCTTGGTACAGAAGCACCGAGCTGGAGGTTTGTGTTGTATCCAATTACCTTGTTACTCCTGATGCTCATTCGCCCTACTGGTCTATTAGGCAAAGTGGAATGGGGATTTCTGAAGTCTAAAACCATAGTACCCAGATTTAAGTCAAAAACCGATGCCATTGAATCAGCGGGTGGATTGGGTAGAGGAGATTAACGACCATGACAACTCCTGAAACCTCCGACGGATTTCTTGATATCCAAGGCTTGTCGAAGTTTTTTGGTGGACTGGGGGCAGTAAGAAATTTCGATATTAATCTACGACAAGGTGATTTATCCGGATTAATCGGCCCGAATGGTGCAGGCAAAACGACCGTATTTAATATGATCACGGGAATTTATGTCCCTACGGCCGGAAAAATCAATTTTGTTGGGTCGAACGTAATTAACCGTGAGCCTTTTGAAATTACCCGGATGGGGATAGCCCGGACCTTCCAGAATATCCGTCTTTTTTCGAACTTGTCGGTATTAGATAATGTGCGCATAGCCTATCATCCCCATGCTGGCTATAACCTGATGGATGCTATTCTCCGCCTTCCGAAATTCTATGCCAAAGAAAAAGAGTTAACTGAAAAAGCCCAAGAGTTCCTGGCTATTTTTGGTCTAGAAGATATCCAAAACGAAGAAGCAAAGAACTTACCCTATGGACAGCAACGCCGGGTGGAAATTGCCCGCGCGCTGGCGTGTGACCCCCAACTTTTACTGCTCGATGAACCAGCAGCCGGAATGAACCCGAAGGAAATTAATGAGTTGATGGACCTGATCCATTTCATCCATGACCGGTTCAACCTGACGATTTTGCTTATTGAACACCAGATGCGGGTAGTGATGGGGATTTGTAAAAACATTACCGTCATGGACTTTGGCCAGGTGATTGCGCGTGGAAACCCAACTGAAATTCAGGAAAATGAGCGCGTGATTGAAGCCTATCTGGGGAAAGGAGTGGGTCATGCTGCTTGAAGTTGACAACCTGAATGTGTATTATGGAGCGATCCACGCTTTGCAGGGGATATCGTTCAATGTTGAGGAAGGTGAAATTGTGACCTTGATTGGTGCGAATGGGGCGGGAAAATCGACTACCCTGCGCACGATCTCAGGGTTGTTGAGGACCAGGACTGGTTCTGTTAAGTATCGAAGCCAGGATATTACCATGATGCCGGCCGATCAAATTGTTCGTATAGGCGTCAGTCATGTGCCAGAAGGCCGCAAAATTTTTGCCCCATTGACGGTTCGTGAAAATTTAATGATGGGTGCCTTCACCCGTAAGGATAAAGCCGAAATACACCGCTCGATGGAGCGGGTCTTCAATAGTTTTCCGCGCTTAAAAGAGCGGGTAAGTCAACTTGGTGGGACACTTTCTGGCGGCGAACAACAAATGCTGGCAACCGGACGAGGTTTGATGAGTCGTCCTGAATTATTGATGATGGATGAACCCTCCATGGGTTTAAGCCCCATATTAGTAGAGGAAATTTTCAAAATCATCAAGGAGATCAATTCGCAAGGGACGAGTATCCTGTTGGTAGAGCAAAATGCTCAAATGGCCCTTTCAATTTCCAATCGAGCCTATGTGCTCGAGACCGGCCGGATTGTACTTTCTGGCCTGGCAGGCGAAATTGCCAATAACCCGCAGGTCAAAACAGCTTATCTTGGGATTTGAAATCAACTATATCGATGGTAGGGGCTGCCCGATTTCTTTTCGTACAGCCCTTTTTATTATTCGTAAAAGGTTGATATTTCTTCGAGCGTTTTCTTTTGGATGACCGGTACGACAGCGTCATCCGCGGGATAACCGGTAACTAAGACCAGAAAAGGGCGTTCGTGATCAGGGCGGTTGAGAACGGTATTGAGGAACCCCATTGGACTGGGCGTATGGGTTAAGGTCGCTAAACCTGAGTGGTGGAGCGCGGAAATGAGTAGTCCGGTTGCGATGCCAACCGATTCATTGATATAGTAATTTTTTACAGTGCGACCATCCGCCAGGATGCCGTGTTTTAAGGCAAAGATCACGATCAGGTAAGGTGCAATTTCCAGATAAGGTTTTTGTTCGTTGGTGCCAAAAGGTTCGAGCGCATCCAGCCATTCCTGGGGGGCTCTGCGGTGGTAAAACTCGTATTCTTCTCTTTCTGCATCCATACGAATTTTTCGTTTTAGTTCCGGGTCTTTAACCACAACAAAATGCCAGGGCTGTAAATTTGCCCCGTTAGGGGCTGTACCGGCGGCAAGCAGGCAGTTTTCGATTACCCTTCGGGGAACCGGTTCGGGAGAAAAATGGCGGATTGTCCTGCGGCGTAAAAGTTCATTTCGGTATTCTTGCGACCGTTCTAACATTTCTTTTGGGGAAATGCGCTCGAAGGACGAATAAGGAACTTGCTCATAGCGGGCCATAGCTTCCCCTTTCTATTCTTATGGGTTACCAAATAAATAATGACGATTCGGGTAATCTATATATTTTACTAGAATTGTTCGTTATCGGTGGGATTATTTACTAATCTACCATACCAGCAGAATCATTTGATTATTGAAGGTAAAGGTGCATAAATCCTACCTGGAAATAATCATTGCCCAGGTCAGCCTATAAGCCGCATTCTGTCTTTGAACGGGGTATCTCCTCCTTAAGGATGAGACGGCCGCCCAATGGATGATCATCTCTCTAGGCCGCCTGTTACCAGACGGCTCGTGCAGCCTACCCGGAACTCAAAATGGGACGAGCAGCCCCTTGTTCCTGCTTGGCCTTGCTCCCGACGGGGGTTACCTGGCCGCCGTATTACTACGGACGCCGGTGGTCTCTTACACCACCTTTTCACCCTTGCTCCCTCATCTCGAGAAAGCGGTATGTTTCTGTGGCCCGATCCGGCAGATTGCCCCACCCCGGGTGTTACCCGGCATCGTGCTCTATGGAGTGCGGACTTTCCTCGATCCGTTATTGGACCGCGATCATCCGGCCAACCTGGGCATGGTTGAATATACCCCGAAGGGTGATTTCCGTCAAACTACCTTGTGGTTTTCGATTAATCCGGAAATTGAAAATATGTGGGTAAAAAGGGATCTATTAAACCTGCCTCCTAACGGATTTTAGCTCAAGAGGGGAAACGGGTTGCTTTTCAACCCGACTGTGTTTAGACTAGCGGGTATAATTCAGGGGATTTGAAATAAAGGATGGAAGGTAAAGATGCGTAAACCATTTGTTGCTGCAAACTGGAAAATGAATAAAACGGTCGAACAGGGTCGCGGGTTAGTAGCAGATATGCTGCCAGAGCTGCGAACCTTACCCCAGGTGGAGCAGGTTTTGTGTCCACCTTATACCTCGATCGTGCCAATTTCCGCGATGCTGGTTGGTACGAAAATTGGTATAGGGGCGCAAAATATGCATTGGGAAGCTCAAGGCGCATACACCGGAGAAATCTCGCCTGGGATGGTCAAAGAATTCTGTCAATACGTGATCATCGGGCATTCTGAACGGCGGCAATATTATGCAGAGAATGACGATATGGTGAATAAAAAAGTCCAGGCAGCTTTGGTAAATGAATTGATACCGATAGTGTGTGTTGGTGAGACTCTGGTAGAAAACGAAGCCGGGCGAACATCTGAAGTAGTGGGCAGGCAGGTATGCGATGGGCTGAAAGGAATTCCTGCTCATCGGGCGGCGTCATTGGTCATTGCTTATGAACCAGTTTGGGCGATTGGTACCGGTCGCGCGGCCACAGGAGATGGGGCCAACCAAGTGTTAGCCAGGATCATCCGACCGGCGTTATCCGGTTTGTTTGGGACCCAAAACGCTCAAGCGATACGCATCCTTTATGGCGGTTCGGTGACAGCTGCCAATGCGGCCGAATTCTTCCTACAATCAGAAATCGACGGGGCACTTGTGGGCGGGGCGAGTTTAAAAACCGCTGAATTTGTCAAGATCGTCGAAATTGCTGCCGGATGAACCTGGAATCGTTTGAGGGGTTGATCTATTTTTTTCTGTGTTTACTCCTATTCATACTTGGGCAGCGTTGGCTGCATCGCGAGCTGCAATCGGTATTATTGTTAATCACCCGTAACCCACAACTTTCAATTGGACTATTTTCAGTCCTATTCTTCCCAGGTGTGCTGCTGCACGAAATGAGCCACCTGATGGTGGCCTGGCTGCTGAGGGTTCCGATAAGGCGTATATCGCTTTTTCCGCAGCTATTACCCGATGGAAAATTGCGGATGGGTTATGTTGAAACGGCAGCTTCGGATGTGATCCGGGAGGGGTTGATTGGTGCAGCCCCACTGTTTAGCGGCAGCGCCTTGGTGGCTTTTATCGGAATAAACCGATTAGGTTTAATCCCCCTGGTTGCCCATGCTTTTGATTCAAACTGGTTAAAAATTATCGAAGGAATGAGTGCGGTAACCCGGGTGGAGGATTTCTGGCTTTGGTTCTATTTAGCCTTCGTGGTTAGTTCTACCATGCTGCCATCCTCATCGGACCGGAGAGCCTGGCTTCCAATCGGCATGGCTGCTATTTTTTTGGTCGGGTTAGCATTATTTGCAGGGGCGGGACCCTGGTTGTTTGCCAACTTGACCTTGCCTTTGAATGACCTTTTACAATCATTGAGTTTAATTTTGATCGCCAGCCTTATTCTACACGGATGTCTGGCACTGCCCACATTTTTTATTCGGATATTTATCAGTAAAGTTACTAGAATGCAGGTAATGTAAAAAAATACACGTTATATTGATGATTTTTAGCAGATTAACATGGATGTGATTCGCCTGTAAAATATAGATACTATGAAAGCGGAAAGCATACAATGCTCATAGATCCCCACAATCGTAGAATTACATATTTACGCTTGTCTGTTACCGATCGGTGTAATTTTCGGTGCGTGTATTGTATGCCGCCAGAAGGTGTTGAAAGGCTCGAACATGCTGCGATGATGAGCTATGAAGAGATTGAAGCTTTTGTGACTGTGGCTGCAAAGGTGGGAATTTGCGAGGTGAGGATCACTGGGGGCGAACCTTTAGTGCGAAGTGATTTACCATTATTAGTAGCAAAGCTCAATCAAATCGAAGGAATCCAAGAAGTCAGTTTAACCACCAATGGGTTGTTATTGGAGAATGCAGCCCCTAAACTGGCCCAAGCCGGGTTAAAAAGAGTAAATATCAGCCTGGATACACTAAATGCAGACAAGTTCAACCGGATTACCCGCGGTGGGTCGTTTGAAAAGGTATGGCGGGGAATACAAGCGGCGGAAAGGTATGGGTTAACACCGATCAAGATTAACACCGTGGTGATCCGGGGGATAAATGATGACGAAATTGTTGATCTGGCTAGACTGACTTTGGAGGATGATTGGCATGTTCGCTTTATCGAATTAATGCCATTTCAAAACCAAACGCCGTGGGGAGAAGGATTTCCTGAACCAGAAAAAGCCTACGTGCCGATCGATGAGATTTTAGAAAAGCTGTTACCGCTTGGTTTAGAACGAGAGGATGGTTATAGTGGAAATGGTCCCGCGGTCGCATACCGGTTACAAAAAGGCCGGGGAAAAATTGGGCTGATCTCACCTTTGAGCGAACACCATTTTTGTCGGCGCTGCAACCGAATTCGTCTCACTCCTGACGGTTATTTGCGTCCTTGTTTATTGAGTGATATTGAAGTGCATGTGTTACCAGCAATGCGAGCTGGCGAACCTATTCTACCTTTGCTTCAACAAGCTATCCTGTTAAAACCGATTGGGCACGAACTGGCCGAAAACCGGTCCCTTAAAGGACGCTATATGGCCCAAATTGGGGGCTAATGGATTAACCCCCAATCTGGAAAGGGCGGGATTAAACCGGAATTAAGAAAAAAAACCACATGACGGGGTCAAATTTACCCTGTTCCATAAAGCCGGTCGCCAGCATCTCCCAAGCCAGGGACGATGTAACCAATTTGGTTAAGCCGGTCATCTACTGCTCCCAAGTGAATGGGTACATCGGGGTGGTGTTCTTCCATATAGCGGATTCCTTCGGGTGCTCCGATCAGGCCGACAAATTTGATCCGTTTTACGCCCCAATGTTTAAGGATATCCACGGTAGCTTTGGCTGATCCGCCTGTTGCCAGCATCGGGTCTAAGATCAAACAAACCGAAACGCGCGGCTCGGTGGGCAGTTTGTTGTAATATTGCACCGGTTTTAAGGTCGCTTCATCGCGGTAGATGCCGATGTGCCAGACTTCGGCGGAAGGCATCAATTCCCAAATCCCTTCGACCATGCCTAAGCCAGCCCGAAGAATTGGCACCAATCCGATTTTTTCGATCAGTTCTGCACCAGGAGAAAGGTTCATTGGGGTTTGGACTTCGATTGGCTTGGTTCGTAAATCGGTAGTGGCTTCATACGCCAGCAGCCCGGCTATTTCTCGGGTCAATTCCCGAAACTTCTTCGGCTCGGTTTGGATGTTGCGGAGGATTGCTAACTTATGGGCGACCAATGGATGAGTAGAAACGATCTCGTGAGACATGCCTGCTCCTTGCTGTGGATTTGATCCATTATAAAACAAAATGGGTTCGAGATTACGGGTATAATCGTGATTATGGGCGATACTGGCGAACGAATTATCCATCCTGATGCTCGACCGGACGACCGGATTGATCAGGCATTACGGCCACGAAGCCTGAAGGAGGTAATAGGGCAAGAGCATATAAAAGAAAATTTATCGATATTAATCGATGCGGCTCGCCAGCGAAAAGAACCGCTCGACCATGTCCTATTTTACGGGCCACCTGGTTTGGGCAAAACCACCTTCTCGCATGTTCTAGCCAATGAAATGGGGGTGAGTATCAAAATCACTGCCGGGCCTGCGGTAGAACGAGCCGGTGACCTGGCGGCTATCCTGACCAATTTGCATGCCGGAGATATTCTCTTTATCGATGAGATTCACCGTTTGGGGCGGGCCGTGGAAGAAGTGCTCTATCCGGCCATGGAGGATTTTGCCCTGGATATTGTGATTGGAAAGGGGCCCTCCGCCCGGTCGATTCGTTTAAAATTACCGCGCTTTACCGTGGTTGGTGCCACCACCCGCCTGGCATTGGTTAGCGCCCCTTTACGGGCACGGTTTGGAGCGGTTTATCGCCTGGACTATTACGATCACGCGGCTATGTGCATTATTGTTCGCCGTGCGGCAGGGCTGCTTAGAGTCATAGCGGAAGAGGACGGCGTGGAGGAAGTAGCCAGGCGGGCTCGTGGCACCCCGCGGGTTGCCCTGCGTTTATTAAGACGGGTACGTGATTTTGCCCAGGTTCGAGCCAATGGAGCGATTTCGCGGGATGTGGCTCAAGAAGCATTGAATTTATTAAACGTCGATCAACTCGGTTTGGATGAGGTGGACCGACGGGTGTTAAGTACAATTATTGAAAAATATGATGGCGGCCCGGTAGGGTTGAACACGATTGCCGCCTCGATCGGTGAAGAACCGGATACCATCATGGATGTCGTAGAACCCTATTTATTACAATTGGGGTATCTCGATCGGACAATGCAAGGCAGGGTTGCCACCCGGTTGGCTTACGAACATCTTGGAGTAGTATTTCCAAATCAAAAAAACCAGTTAGGCTTATTTTAATGCGTACCAGCGACTATGATTATGATTTACCTCTCGACCGAATCGCTCAATCACCCATTGAACCGCGCCATAATTCACGGCTGCTGGTGATGAACCGAGATTCCGAGATGGTGGAACACACTGCTTTTCACCAGATCGGTAAATTCCTGTACCCAGGGGATGTGTTGGTCATTAACCAGACTCGGGTTATTCCCGCCCGAATATTCGCGCGAAAACCCACCGGCGGAAGGATAGAAGTATTGTTGTTGCGCCTTGAAAGTGAATGTGTCTGGGAGGTCTTAATAGGTGGAAAAAAAGTGCGGTCTGGCAGCCGACTGGATATCGAAGGAGGGCCGGGGTTAGAGGTGATATCGGTTGTAGATGGCCCACGAAGTATGGTGAGGTTTGACCGGCCGATCGAGCCTTATTTACCCCTGGTGGGACAAATGCCCTTACCGCCATATATTCACGAACCATTGGCAGACCCTGAGCGCTATCAAACGGTTTATGCCAAACAATCAGGATCGGTGGCCGCTCCTACAGCCGGGCTGCACTTTACCCCGGAATTGATTGCACAATTAGAAAACAAGGGCATTTTGTTTGTGCGCATTACCCTCCATGTTGGCTTGGATACCTTTGCTCCAGTTAATGAAGAAGACCCCAAGGAGCATACCATTCATCGCGAGTGGTGTGAATTGTCCTCCAGAGCTGCCACCATCCTCAATGCCGCACGGCAGGCGGGGAATAAAATCGTTGCGGTCGGGACGACCAGTGTGCGAACATTGGAAAGCGCTGCCCGTCTGGCATCTGAGGGAGAAACGGTAGCGGCCTATAGTGGGGCAACCGATTTATATATATTGCCGGGTTTTCATTTTAAGGCTGTGGATGGGATGATCACAAATTTCCACTTACCCCGCTCGACCTTATTAATGTTGGTTTCAGCCTTTGCCGGACGGGAACGAATGTTGAAGGTTTACCAAGAAGCGATCGATAAAGAGTATCGATTTTACTCCTTTGGGGACGCGATGTTAATTCTTTAACTTTCAGAAGTGGTTTTAATAAAATCGATTATTCCATCGATTTTACCGAAGGCCAGGGCAGTAACGGTATCGGCGCCGCCATAATAAATGGCGATCCGCCCTGTTGGCTGGTCATAGAGGGCTGCACACGGAAAAGCCACATTGGGCACATTTTAGGTGGCTTTTTGCCCGAAATTAACTTTTCGGTGCGAATGCAGCAAACTTTTTTTCAATTTCAGGACGCAAATCAACGCCAATTTTTTCAAAAACGTTCAATAATTGCTCGTAAGTTTTCTCGCCGCCAAGAAAATTCCAAAACTCATCTGCAACTTTAATCTCATTTTGTAAGTTAAACATTCCTTGAAATGTCCAACGGTCATAAGGCTCTGGCTCATAAGGATTGTAAGGTATGGCAAGCCCGGTATGGATTTTTGACTTGGGACTGATTGCCCCACGTATCGCAACCCATTCCAACATTTTCCTTTTGAAACCAACAATTTCATCAATGTTCGGCTTGGCTGTTTTTAAGTCAAAATAATACTCCGTTCCATCGTTTCCTTCTAAAAACAAGTCAATCCGAGGACGTTTTACTTTCCTTAACTCACCATTTTGAGCAACCAAAAGGATTTTAGCCGTTTCTCTTGGCTTATCGGGCTTGCTATTTGCGGCACGTAACCCATCCATAATTTGCTGAATAGCGACCTGAGATTCTGAGCTAATAGTGTTGTTGAAATCCTTGTATTGATTTACAGCCCGACGAAAATATGGTTTCGCAATTACGGCGGCAACCTGCTCAAACACAGATATTCCCAAAGTAGTGTTAGATTGGATGAAGGAAAACTAAGCCATTCTATCCTTCCCAAGCAAACGGATATGGAAAGGCATATTATTTGTTTCGGGAGAATAGTTGGCTAATTTTCGTCTAATCTGCTGTTTGAGTAATTGCTCTAGTTCGATGTTTTGCAGGGCTGAAAGTGGCATATTTACAAATCCTTCATCATGAAAAAGATAGTTTCTTGATAGGGGTCATCGCCTTGCTCAGTGCGTTTAGTTACTGCACGTTGGAATTGCTCAACAATTTTTTATCCGCTCAACTTGGCGATTTCAGGATAAAGTTGAAAACGGTCATTAGCAACTATAAAAACTTTTCCATCATCTTTAAGCATGGGACGGGCATTACGTAGAACAGCCGAAATTCCATCTACATAATCTTTTTGTGCCTGCTTAGACTTGCCACGCTTTTTGGGTCCTATTTCTGATTGGTCCTTTCTAAGAAAACCAAAAAGTTCGTATGCGTAAACATGCTGGTCGTGATAATCAATTTGCCCCACATAAGGCGGTGATGAAAATATGCCGTCTATTAAGCGATTGGCGATAGGAGTAATAGATAATTCTGTTTTGAAATTTATTTCTCTAGAATCGCCATTTATAATCGTTACCGATTTATCTGAGCGTAATTTATCAAATGTTGCAATCCTTCGGGCAGTGTCGCCACTATAAGCGTGTATTTTTGATAAACAATTATCAATAGGTATACAATTGCGATTATGTTTTCTGCACCAGTATTCTTTTCCTACGGGAAGCGGGGCTTTAGGCGTAGCCAAATCATAATGAGGCACAAGGCGAGAAGAGCGGACAGCACGACTTAAAACCACCCGTAATAAATCTTGATATTCATAATGTGGGATTAGCTGCCGATAATAAAGCATTTCCAGTAATGTTCGAGGGGCGAACCATTCTTGCAAATATTCGCTGTTACACTCGGCAAGTAAACTTTTCTTAAGCTCATCCATTCTGTCATCAGGAAACAACGGTAAAGTTGAATTTTTCTCTCCTATAAGAAATTTAGAAAAACTCGTAACACGTTTTTCAACTTCTAAAATTGCCACTTTGGCTCTGTCAACATTATATTTCGCAGTTTTAACACGTCCAATCAAACAATTAAAAGGAGAAACGTCAATGCCAATTGTGTGCATTTTCATCTCGTTCCCTTGCACCAATGTTGTACCAGAACCCATAAACGGGTCTAAAACTACATCATCAGGCTGAAAGTAGCGAGATAAAAACCATTCCACTAATTGAGGGATAAATTTCCCTAGATAAGGGTGTAGCCGATGAACATGCTTAGTTCTCTCATATTCGGGAAGTCCATGAAACCCTAATTCAGGATGTAAACCTGCATGATGATGTTTTTCATCACCTTCACTTACTAAAGCAAGAAAAACCCTTATCTCTTTTAGAGATACACGTAGTTCCCCATTTTTAGCACGTTCAATAATTTCGCCTTTATCATTGTATTTACTTATTCGCTGACGTTGAAGATAGTCACGAATATTATGAGGCGTTTTACCGACAACCTGTGCCGCTTCATCGAGGGTTACTAATTCAAGATTATCAGACATATCCATCACTTTTCGGGGAGATTTTTCCTGAATTATAACTTATAGAGAATTTTAGGAAACCGTATGGTATCAAAGACAGCCACCTAACATTAGGCATAACCCGCGCGCGGAGCGATAGCGGAGCGCGTCGGGTTCGTTAGCCCGCGCCTATTGCTCTGAAACACGGGAGGTATATGCCATCTTAGGGACAGGCACTCCACAGGCCTCTTCCATTCAGCTTACTGTATTGTTGAAGTTGGGCGAACACCTGCTGGTAACGACGTTCGGGACCATAACTGGATGCGTAGGCATAACCTTCTGCGACGAGCTGCGCATTGACAAACACTCCATCAATATACACGTAGCGGAGAAAACGCCCATATTGGTCCACCTCCTCAACTCCGTTCTGTAGCTCGACAAACTTGTCCTCTACCAACTGTTGATTACGAGCGGCGGCTTCATGGCCATAGCATTCTTGCCCCTTAGTCGGGTGGACGGTCTCCGGTGTATCTATTCCAATATATCGGACTCTGCGTCCGTCAGCTAGTTCGATGGTATCTCCATCAATCACACGCGCCACGAGAACTTTCTCATAGAACAGAGACGGATTGGCTCTTCCGACCATGAAGCCGCCGCCTGCGCCGATGAACAGGCTGATACTCCATATGCTGGCAATTAGCAGAAACCTACCTAGTCTCAATTTGTGAGGGGTCACTGACTTCAATCTCCGGTATTCCTCTGTACTCCTCAATGAGACCAGTGACACAAATCGTATCGCCAGAATAAAGTTGCTCAGGGCCAGTAGAAAACTTACTGCGGTTTCTACCCCAAATCACCACTGTGAACCGATTAGGCTTTGGATAAGGCTGGCCGATGTTTAAAAAGGTGGGTTGACCATTACTTGAGGATGCATAGTGACTGTCCACGACTGGACCGCATACGGTTTTGTGTTCGCCAATATAGTACGCCGCTTCATCCCAATCTATCGTGTCCGAGACAACAGTAGTGGGAGGGGCTGTAGTTGCAGACGGCCATGGAGGTTGGGTGTTTGCCTGAGGGGCTGTAGTTGCAGACGGCCATGGAGGTTGGGTGTTTGCCTGAGGGGTTGCCGTAATAATGATGGTGATTATTTGCGGCGTTGGAGTCGCGGTACACGCATTCAGGAGCAATGCGGCTAGGCAGGCCAAGGGGAGAATGTGCTTGAGCATGGTTGGGCTCCCATTCTATGTTTCGTGCGCGCTAACATCTGGTTAGCTGGACTTCCTAATGGACTATGGGCGGTCTGTATAACTCCCTAACCTGGTTTGGGTTGTTATCCGGCATGGAATGAATAATCAGTTAGAATTGCTTACAGTATAACGAACCCTTGTGAAAGGTGCAATATGCAGCCGAACCGCACCACCCGTGGCTTTGCATATCGCCAACGGCGCTTTGGGGTACCAAAGAAAATCCACTCCAAATGCTCGTTCCTTGGGACGCAGCTCGGTTACGATACGAGTCATCCAAGCGATGGCTTCAAAGTCTGCATGGAAAGTATATGGACGATCATCTTCGTTGCAGAAAAGGATCGCGTCAACGTCATTTGATAATAAATATTGGATATCGGCGCGGTCAACTTCTAAAACTCCTTTACTGCATTTTTGACCAAAGCCTATTTTACCAGAGGGTCAACGAAATTAAATTGGGTCACGCCCGGCATGAAATTGACTGCCCAGCTTCTAAATAACCTTTTCGATCGCGCCGCCATCGCTTACATTCTGATAACCTTCCCCGAATTGTTCGTCTGACGAAAACAGGATAAAATACCTGAACGATGAAAACTTAAGGAGACAACATGTCAAAAATTACAAAGCAATGGTCCACCATGCCGGCAATGCAGATTGATCCCAAAAAAAGTTACCAAGCGACCTTTCGAACCAGCAAGGGCGATATTATTGTGCAATTGTTTGCTGATAAAGTTCCTAACACGGTTAATAATTTTATTTTTCTGGCCCGTGAAGGTTTTTATGATCACACGGTCTTCCATCGGGTGATCGAAAATTTCATGGTACAAGGGGGTGACCCAACCGGTACAGGCAGAGGTGGGCCAGGATATCGCTTCAACGACGAGTTCCACCCCTCTCTTCGGCATGACAAACCGGGTGTTCTTTCGATGGCAAATTCTGGTACTAATACAAATGGTTCACAATTCTTCCTGACCCATGTACCGACACCCTGGTTGGATAACCGGCATTCAGTCTTTGGAACGATTATTGAAGGCATGGATGTTTTATTATCTATTCCCGTTCGGGATCCATCCAAGGTCGATAGTCCTGCGGGTGGTTTAAACACGGTCAGCATCACCGAGAAATAGGACGAAGAATACCATCGACGGACTTCAATCGCTGAATGAGGGCATTATTACCTGCCAGCGCTGCCCTCGGTTAGTGGCCTGGCGTGAGCAAGCAGCCCGAGAAAAAAGGCATGCCTATCGGAATTGGGATTACTGGGGTAAGCCGGTTCCTGGTTTTGGTGATGCCCATGCACGGGTGTTGGTGGTTGGACTGGCCCCAGGTGCGCATGGATCTAATCGCACCGGGCGCATGTTTACCGGGGATGCTTCGGGGAATTTTTTATATGCAGCATTGCACAGAGTTGGTTTTGCCAACCAGCCTATTGCGCATAGTTTAAGTGATGGGTTGGTAATCACCGATTTGTATATTTCTGCGGTTTGCCGGTGTGCGCCTCCTAAAAATCGCCCCGATCGGAAAGAAATCGCCAATTGCCGGCCTTTTTTATTGGCTGAAATGGAATACCTTCATAAGATCGAAGGTATCGTTGCTTTAGGAAAAATCGCCTTTGACGAAGTCTTATCGAACTTTCGACGACCTGGACATTCCGCTGCAAAATTCAAGTTCGAACACGGCGGCTTTTATCAACTCGGGAATAGTCTGCCCTGGATGATCGCCTCTTACCATCCAAGCCAGCAAAACACCCAAACTGGACGTTTAACCATTGAGATGTTCGATGCAATTTGGAAGAGAGTAGTCGGATTACTCAAGCAGAGCTGATCGGTTTTCTTACAGTGGGTTACCCATAGAAGTTTGCCAGGGTAGGAGGATGAAGGTTGGTGGTTGGCTCTCGGGTATTTAAATGATTTGGGATTTTCAATACATTCTCTCCTGCCGGTTAGTGATATGGAGCATCCTAAGTATTACCACTGGGATTGTCTGGATGCTTTCAGGGATCGAGTTTTGGCAGGGCTTCGGATTACAAGCTGCCCTTTGGGGGTTCATCGAAGCTGTCATTGCCTGGATTGGTTTTCGCGGTTCACGGAAACGACTTCATCAACCGGTCTTCCTTGAGGAAGCCTTACAGGAAACCAAGAAAATCCGGAAAATTCTCTGGGTTAACACCGGGGTAGACGTTTTATACATAACCGCTGGAATCATGATGTGGCTGGTGCCAGGAAGAGCGGATTCGTTTTTAGCCGGTACAGGAGCAGGGATTATCTTACAAGGCACTTTTTTATTCTTGTTTGATTTATTTCATGGCCTGAACGTCCCTGAGGAATACACCCTGCCCGATTTTGGATTATTTTCTGAACCAGAACATCGAGAACAGACCCTTCATGGCGGCGGGGGTGCCATTTTGTTAGTCCATGGGTTTCCGGGGAGTCCAGCCGAGATGCGCCCATTGGGGCAGGCGCTCCAAAGGCAAGGTTGGACTGTCCGGTTGATGCGCCTACCGGGCCATGGTT
>Ga0207950_100172_pt1 | contig 24602 bp, 27 predicted proteins | sample Subbio11_8B_AprC_FD_184814 | JGI IMG/M metagenome (GOLD analysis project Ga0207950, IMG submission 184814) | Serpentinite rock and fluid subsurface biosphere microbial communities from McLaughlin Reserve, California, USA - CR11_8B_AprC (SPAdes) | ecosystem: Environmental > Terrestrial > Deep... | reverse complement strand
AGACGAAGGCGGTGGCCATGAATGCTCGCATCCGTTGTGTGACTGGCGACAAGGCCCGGCGGGATGCGGCCGGGCGCCGCGCTTGTCAACCGCGGCGCGGCGGACTTGCTTTCGCGCCCCGCCCATGCTTTACGGCGCCTCCCCTGCCGGGTGCGAGGCACGCGCCCGGCTATGCCCGTTTGCGTGCCCCGTCCCGGGGCCAGGGCTGAGACAGCCACAGGGAGATCACATGCCGCACTACGAATGCGTGTTCATCGCGCGCAGCGACATCACCCAGCAGCAGGTCGAGGCGATCGCCGAGCAGGTCGCGGGACTCATCGCCGAAGGCGGTGGCGAGGTTAAGAAGCGCGAGTACTGGGGCCTGCGCGGCCTCGCCTACAAGATCAAGAAGAACCGCAAGGCGCACTACATGCTCCTCGGGATCGACGCGCCGGGCACCGCCCTGCCGGAAGTCGAGCGCCAGCTCGGCCTGAACGAGGACGTGCTGCGCAGCCTGATGGTGCGCGTCGAGGCAATCGACGAGGCGCCCTCCGCGGTGCTGGCCAAGCGCGGCGAGGACCGCGAGCGCGGCTTCCGCGGCCCCCGCCCGGCGGGCCGCTTCGGTTCGGGCCGCGGCCGCGAGCGCGGCGACGACCGCGAGGAATTCCGTGCCCGTGCGCGCGACGAATCCGACGGCCCGCACGGCGGCGAGGAGTAAGCCACCATGTCCGACAGCACCGACCTCACCCCCGCCGCCCGCCGCCCCGCCGTGGGCGCGCGCCGCCCGTTCTACCGGCGCAAGAAGTCCTGCCCCTTCTCCGGGCCGCAGGCGCCGAAGATCGACTACAAGGACGTCCGCCTGCTCTCCCGCTTCCTCAGCGAGCGCGGCAAGATCGTCCCCTCCCGCATCACGGCGGTGTCCGGCAAGAAGCAGCGCGAACTGGCCCAGGCCATCAAGCGTGCCCGCTTCCTGGCGCTGCTGCCCTACGTGATCAACGACTGACCGGCCGATGGGCGGCGTGCTGAGCAACCCGCGCTGGCTGGCGGCAGCCGCGGCAGGCCTGATGGCCACCGTGCTCTCGCTGTGGGCCATGCGCGGCATGCCGCTCGGCTTCGCCGCCTTCTGGCTGACGCCGCTGCCGCTGTTCGCCGCCGGTCTCGGCTTCGGGACGGGCGCCATGGTGGCGGCCACCAGCCTCGCCGCGGCGATCCATCTCGCGGTGGCGGGCGGGCTGCCCACGGTGGTGTTCCTGGTGGCCTTCGCGGTGCCGGCGCTGCTGCTGGTCTCGCTCGGCCTGCGCCAGGGGCGGATCGACCCCGGCCTGCCGCTCGCGCTGCTCGGCATCTGGCCTGCGGTGGTGATCATCGGCATGGCCTTCGCGTTCTCCGGCATGCCCGGCGGGCTCGAAGGCGCCATGCGCCAGGCGATCGCCCAGGGGCTGGGGCGGATGGGCGCGGCACCTGGGCAGATGCCGGTGGACGAGCTCGCCCAGGTCATGGCGGCGGCGCTCGGCTTCTGGTCGGCGGTCTCGCTCTCGGTGAACGGCGCGGCGGCGCAGTCGGCGCTGGTGCGCTCCGGCCTCGCCCTCGCGCCGACACCGCGCTGGAGCGAGGTGCGGCTGCCCGGCTGGTACCCCGCTTTGCCCGGCGCCGGCGCGGCGTTCTGGCTGGCCTTCGGCGGCGACGGCGAGGTGGTCGCGCTCTCGATCCTGTTGGTGGTGCTGCTGCCGGTCTTCCTGCAGGGCGTCGCCGCGGTGCATCGCCGCTCGGCCGGCCGGCCGGGCCGCGGCTTCATGCTCGGCGCGTTCTACGCCGGGCTGGTCATTCTCAGCGTGCCGGCCGCGATCGCGGTGACGGCCTTCGGTTTCTACGAGCAATGGGGGCGGCGCACGAGCCCGCCCGGAGGCACGACATGATCGAACTCATCCTGATGCAGCGCGTGGACAAGCTCGGCCAGATGGGCGAGCTGGTGAAGGTCCGCCCCGGCTACGCGCGCAACTTCCTGCTGCCCGGCGGCAAGGCGATCCGCGCGACCAAGGCGAACCTCGCGCGCTTCGAGACGCAGCGCGCGCAGCTCGAGGCGCAGAACCTCAAGCGCCGCGAGGAAGCCGAGCGCGTCGCCGAGCGCGTGGCGGGCCTCAAGGTCGTCATCATCCGCCAGGCGGGCGAGAGCGGCGCGCTGTACGGTTCCGTCTCGACCCGCGACATCGCCGAGGCCTGCACCGCCGCCGGCCTGACGCTCGATCGCGACCAGGTGATGCTCGGCCAGCCGATCAAGTCGGTCGGCCTCGCCAAGGTGCAGGTCGCCCTGCACCCGGAGGTCGCCATCCCGGTGGTGGTGAATGTCGCCCGCTCCCCCGAGGAGGCCGAGAAGCAGGCGCGCGGCGAGCGCGTCGAGGCCGAGGCCGAGGCCGAACAGGCGAGCCTCGAGGCGGAACTCGCCGCCGAGCTCGCGGCCGGCCAGGCCGACGCCGACCGCTGAGACCCGGCTGACGAAGGCCCGGCCTTTGTCGGCCGCGCATCGGCCTTTGCTCCTGCGCGCGGCCGCCCCGCGCGCATCATCTCCGCGTGAGGATGGAAGGCGCGCCGCCCCGGCCGCATTCCATCCACAGGTTCCACAGCTTCCACACGGCGCGGCGGGCGGCGGAAGCGTCTAGACTGCGCCGATGAACGACACAGAATCCGGCGTGGGCGGCCTGCTCGGCCTCTCGCAGCGCCTGCCGCCTTCCAACCTTGCGGCGGAGCAGGCCCTGCTCGGCGCGCTGCTGGCCAACAACAAGGCCTATGAGCGGGTCTCGGAATTCCTCGTCCCGGAGCATTTCGCCGACCCTGTCCATGGCCGCGTCTTCCAGGCCATCCAGCGGCGGATCGAGGCCGGGCAGCTCGCCGACGTGGTCACCCTGCGCGCGGAGTTCGAGCATTCCGGCCTGCTCGACGAGGTCGGCGGGCCGGCCTATCTCGCGCAGCTGCTCTCGGCCATGGTCGGCATCATCAATGCCGGCGAATACGGCCGCGTCATCCACGATGCCTGGCTCCGGCGCCAGCTGATCGACCTGGGCGAGGTGGTGGTCAACCGCGCCTTCGGGGCGGAGGCCGAACTCGACGCCGGCGGCCAGCTCGAAGCGGCGGAGCAGGCGCTGTTCGACCTCTCGAAGGACGGCGCGGGCGCGCAGGGCGGGCCGATCACCTTCGAGCGCGCCCTCGTCGCCGCGGTGGAGATGGCGGCCAAGGCCTTCTCGACGCCGGGCGGCGTCTCGGGCCTGCCCACGGGGCTGCGCGACCTCGACGCCAAGATGGGCGGGCTGCATCCCTCGGACCTGCTGATCGTCGCGGGGCGGCCGGGCATGGGCAAGACCGCGCTCGCGACCAAGATCGCCTTCGGCGCGGCGAAGTCCATCCTGAGCGAGGCGCGCGACAAGGACCCCAACGCCGTGCCGAAGGGCGGCGTCGCCGTGTTCTCGCTGGAAATGAGCGCCGACCAGCTCGCCACCCGCCTGCTGTCGGAGGAGGCGCGCATCTCCGGCGACCGCATCCGCCGCGGCGAGATCGGCCAGCGCGACTTCGACCGCTTCGTGGAAGTCAGCCGCGAGATGGCGTCGCTGCCGCTGTTCATCGACGACACGCCGGCCATCACCATCTCGGCGCTTCGGACGCGCTGCCGGCGGCTCAAGCGCACGCGCGGGCTGGATCTCGTGGTGGTGGACTACCTCCAGCTGATGCGCCCCGCGGCGGGGACGCGGCCGGAGAACCGGGTGCTCGAGATCTCGATGATCACCCAGGGCCTGAAGGCGATCGCGAAGGAACTCGCGGTGCCGGTGATCGCGCTCTCGCAGCTCTCCCGTCAGGTGGAATCGCGCGAGGACAAGCGGCCGCAATTGAGCGACCTGCGCGAATCGGGCTCGATCGAGCAGGACGCGGATGCGGTGATGTTCGTCTATCGCGACGACTACTACCTCGCGCAGCGCGCGCCGAAGGAACTCGCCTTCGACAACCCCGAGAAATTCCACGACGCGGTTGAGAAGTGGCAGAAGGACATGGAGCTCGCGCACAACAAGGCGGAGCTGATCATCGCCAAGCAGCGCCACGGCCCCACCGGCACGGTGAAGCTGTTCTTCGAGGCCGAGTTCACGCGCTTCGGCGACCTCGACACCCATCACGACGAGCAGCGGCGTGGCTGAGCCGCTGTTCGGCCAGCCGCTGCTGACGGTGGATCTGGCCGCGATCGCGGCGAACTGGCGCGACCTCGCCGCGCGCGGGGCGCCGGGGGCGGCCGCGGGGGTGGTGAAGGCGGATGCCTACGGGCTCGGCGTCGCGGCGGTGGCGCCGGCACTGCGCGATGCGGGCTGCCGGCATTTCTTCGTCGCCTGCCTGGCGGAAGGGCTCGCGCTGCGCGCCATCCTCGGCCCGCGGCCGATGATCGCGGTGCTGGAGGGCTTTCCGCCCGGTGCGGATGGCGACGCGGCGCTGGTGCCGGTGATGAACGCGCTGGCCGATGTCGAGGCCCATGCCGCGGCGGGCCGCGCCTCGGGCGTGGCGCGGCGGGCGATCCTGCATGTGGACACGGGCATGGCCCGGCTCGGCCTCGACGACCGGGAACTCGCGCGCCTTGCGGCCGACCATGCGATGCTGGCGGGCGTCGAGCTGCTCTACGTCATGACCCACCTCGCCTGCGCGGACGAGCCGGCGCATCCGCTGAACGCCGCGCAGGCGGCGCGCTTCGCCGCGGCCTGCGCGGCGCTGCCGCCCGCGCGGCGGTCCTTCGCCAATTCCTCGGGGCTGTTCCTCGGGCCGGGCTTCGCCTCGGACCTCGCGCGGCCGGGCTGCGCGCTCTATGGCATCAACCCGACGCCGCAGGCGCCGAATCCGATGCGCCAGGCGGTCCGGCTCGACGCGCCGGTGATGCAGCTGCGCGAGATTCCCCCCGGCGCGAGCGTCGGCTACGGCGCGGGCTGGACCGCCGCGCGGCCCTCGCGCATCGCAACGGTTGCGGCAGGCTACGCGGATGGCTACCTGAGAAGCCTCTCCGGCCGCGCGGTCGCGGCGTTCCGCGGCCGGGCGGTTCCTCTCATCGCCCGGGTATCCATGGACCTCACCACCTTCGACGTGACCGACCTGCCCGAGATCGCCGCCGGCGACAGCCTGACGCTGATCGGCGGCCCTGGCTGCGCGCCGGACGAGGTGGCCGCGCGGGCCGGCACCATCGGCTACGAGATCCTGACCTCGCTCGGCTCGCGCTACGCTCGCCGCTACATCGGGGGCTGAGCGGCTTGGACCTGGTGCTGAACCGCGTCGCGGCTGTCGGGCGCGCTGCCCTCTCGGTCTGCCGCACGGTGGGCATGGTGGCGCTGTTCGCGCTCGAGGGCCTGTCGCACCTGCTGCGGCCACCCTTCTATACGCGGCTGTTCGTCAAGCACCTGCTAGAGATCGCCTATTTCTCCCTCCCGGTGGTGGCGCTGACCGCGATCTTCACCGGCATGGCGCTGGCGCTGCAGTCCTATACCGGCTTCGCGCGCTTCAACGCGGAGGACGCGGTGGCGAAGGTGGTGGTGCTGTCCATCACACGCGAACTCGGCCCCGTGCTCGCGGGGCTGATGGTCGCGGGGCGGATCGGCGCCTCCTTCGCGGCCGAGATCGGCACCATGCGCGTGACCGACCAGATCGACGCGCTGAGCACCCTCTCGACCAACCCGATGAAGTACCTGGTGGCGCCGCGGCTGCTCGCGGGCGTCATCGCGATGCCCTTCCTGGTGCTGGTCGCCGACATCCTCGGCGTGATGGGCGGCTGGCTGATCGGCACCACCAAGCTCGGCTTCAACTCGGCCGGCTACCTCAGGACGACGATGGATTTCCTCGAGGTGATGGACGTCGTCTCGGGTCTCGTGAAGGCGACGGTGTTCGGCTTCGTGATCACGCTGATGGGCTGCTGGTGCGGCTACAACAGCCGCGGCGGCGCGCAGGGCGTGGGTGCGGCGACCACCACGGCGGTGGTCTCCTCCTGCATCCTGATCCTCGCGCTCAACTACGTCCTGACCGAGATATTCTTCGCGACATGAGCGATGCAGCGCCGAAGATCCGCCTGCGCGGCCTCGCCAAGTCCTTCGGCGGGAAGACGGTGCTGGACGGCGTCGATCTCGACATCCGCGCCGGGCACGGGATGGTCATCCTGGGCGGTTCGGGCTCGGGCAAGTCGGTCACCATCAAATGCGTCCTGGGGCTGGTCGCGCCCGATGCCGGGACCATCGAGGTGGACGGGCGCGACGTGCTGGCGATGAAGCGGCGCGAACGCGAGGAACTGAACGACCGCATCGGCGTGCTGTTCCAGAACGGCGCGCTGTTCGACAGCCTGCCGGTCTGGGAGAATGTCTGCTTCAAGCTGCTGGCGCAGAAGCGCATCGGCCGCGCCAGGGCGCGCGACAAGGCGGCGGAGGTGCTGGCGCAGGTCGGGCTCGCGGCCTCGGTGGGCGACCTCTCGCCGGCGGAACTCTCGGGGGGCATGCAGAAGCGCGTGGGCCTCGCGCGCGCCATTGCCGCGCAGCCGGACATCATCTTCTTCGACGAGCCGACCACGGGGCTCGACCCCATCATGGGCGCGGTGATCGACGGGCTGATCGTGGACGTGGTCAAGCGCCTCGGCGCCACCGCCGTCTCGATCACCCACGACATGGCGAGCGCGCGACGCATCGGCGACGACGCGGCGATGCTGCACAAGGGGCGCATCGTCTGGACCGGGCCGGCGGCCGCGCTGGGGCAGACCGGCAACGCCATGGTGGACCAGTTCGCGCGCGGGGAACGCGAGGGGCCGATCCAGATGGAACTTCGGCGCTAGCGCGGGGGATCCGTCGCCCGGCGCGCCGGTGCGCGGTGTCGCGGACGGCGGGGAGGGCCTTCGGGAACCGTTGCGTCCGGTGGGCGCGGGCATGGCGGCTTCCACGGCCCGCCCCTTGATGCGACATAGGACGTCGCAGCGTGGAGGCACCGCCATGAATCGGTTCGATCTCATCCTGAAGGGCGGGCATGTCGTGATGCCCTGGGGCGTGGAGGAGGCGGACCTCGCGATCCGCGGCGGACGCATCGCCGCGATCGGCGACCTCCGCACCGCCGAGGCTGCGGAGGTGGTCGATTGCCGCGGCCTGCACGTCATGCCCGGCCTGATCGACCCGCATGTGCATCTGCGCGACCCGGGCGATGGCAAGGTCGAGACCATGGGCACCGGCACCAAGGGCGCGGTGCTGGGCGGGCTGACGGCGGTGTTCGACATGCCGAACACCTCGCCCGCCATCACCGACAAGGAGCGGCTCGACGCCAAGCGCGCCGGCCTCGCGGGCGTCGCCTGGTGCGATGTCGGGCTTTATGTCGGCGCGACCAAGGCGAACATCGGCAGCCTCGCGGAACTCGAGCGCCAGCCCAATGTCTGCGCCATCAAGCTGTTCGCCGGTTCCTCCACCGGCGACCTGATGGTCGAGGACGACGAGCACATCGAGCGCGTGATGCGCGCCGGGCGGCGGCGCATCTGCTACCATTCGGAGGACGAGTACCGGCTGCAGGCGCGCAAGGCCATGTTCACGCCGGGCATGGCCCACCGCAACCACATGGAATGGCGCGACGTGGAATGCGCCCTGCTGGGCACGCGCCGGCTGATGGCGCTGGCGCGCAGGACCGGGCGGCCGGCGCATATCCTGCATGTCTCGACGGCGGAGGAACTCGACTACCTCTCCGACTACCGTGACATCGCGACCTGCGAGGTGCTGCTGAACCACCTGACGCAGACGGACGAGGCCTATGACCGGCTCGGCGGCTATGCGGTGATGAACCCGCCGATCCGCGACGCGCGGCACCTCGAGGCCGCCTGGGCGGCGGTGCGCGACGGGCGAGTCGATACCGTCGGGTCCGACCACGCGCCGCATACGCGCGAGGCGAAGGAACGCCCATGGCCCGGCACCGCGGCCGGGCTGACGGGCGTGCAGACCATCGTGCCGATGATGCTCGACCATGTCAGCGCCGGGCGGCTGTCCCTGCCGCGGCTGGCCGACCTGATGGGCACCGGCCCGGCGCGGGTCTATGGCGCGCTGAACAAGGGGCGGCTCGCGGTCGGCTACGATGGCGACGTCACCGTGGTGGACATGAAGCGCACGCGGACCATCGAGGATTCCTGGATCGTCTCGCCCTGCGGCTGGACGCCCTTCGCGGGCCATCGCTGCGCCGGCTGGCCGACGATGACGATCGTGCGCGGCAACGTCGTGATGCGGGAGGACGAGGTGCTGGGCAGCCCGACCGGCCGGCCGGTCGCCTTCGCGGACACGGCGCGCGGCTGATGCACGGCACGGTTGATCCGGTGGCGGCGGCGCTCACCTCGCGCCGCTCGATCCGCGCCTTCCTGGACACGCCGGTGCCGCGCGAGACGGTCGAGCGCATCCTCGACCTCGCCGCGCGCGCGCCCTCGGGGACGAACATGCAGCCCTGGCGCGGCTACGTGCTGGCCGGCGAGCCGCTCAAGCGCCTCTCCGACGCGCTGGTCGCCGAGGCGATGGCCGGCGCGGCGGTTGAGGCCGAATACAAATACTACCCGGACGCCTTCTTCGAGCCCTACCTCTCGCGCCGCCGCAAGGTGGGGTGGGATCTCTACGGCCTGCTCGGCATCGCCAAGGGCGATGGCGAGAAGATGAAGCGGCAGCACGCGAAGAACTACACCTTCTTCGGCGCGCCGGTCGGCATCGTCTTCACCATCGACCGCCGGCTCGAGATCGGTTCCTGGCTCGACTACGGCATCTTCCTCGGCAATGTCATGACGGCGGCGCGGGGGATGGGCCTGGACACCTGCCCGCAGGCGGCCTTCGCGCCGCATCACCGCACCATCCGCGAACACCTGCCGATCCCGGAGGAGGAGGTCGTGGTCTGCGGCATGGCGCTCGGCCATGCGGACCCCGGCGCGCCGGAGAATGGCCTGGTCACGGAGCGCGTGCCGGCGCGCGAATTCTGCCGCTTCCTGGGCTGGGAGTGAGCGCGTGCCGCCGCTCAGCGGGGCGGCGCTGTGGCTGCGGCTGGCGACCATCGGCGCCTTGTGGGGCGCGGCCTTTCCGCTGATCCGCTGGCTCGCGGCGCATCTGCCGCCCTTCGCGCTGGCCGGCGTGCGCGGGGCGCTGGCCGCCGTCGCGGTCTTCGCCTTCCTGTGGTTCCGCCGCGGACTGGGCGGCATCGGGCGCGGCGTGCTGTTCGCCGCGCTGGTCCTGGGCACGCTGTCGGGCGTCATCCCGAACACGCTCATCCCGATGGCGCTGATGCGGATGGAGGCGGCGCCGGCCTCGCTCGTGCAGGCGGCGGGACCGCTGATGGTGACGCTGCTCGCCGGCCTGCTGCTGCCGGCGGAGAAGCCGACGCCGCGGATGCTGGGCGGCGTGGCGCTGGGTTTCGGCGGAATCGCGCTGGTGGTCGGACCCGGCGGGCTCGAGGGCGGCAGCGGGACGGGCGCGCTGCTCGTGCTGTGCGCGACCTTCTCCTACGCGCTGAGCACGATCTGGGTGCGCGTGAAGCCGCGCGGGCCGGCGGCGGCGCTCGCGCTGGGGCAGCAGGCGGTCTCGGGGGTCATCTCGGGCAGCCTGGCGCTGGCGGTGGACGGGCCAGGCGCGCTCGACCAGCCGCCCGAGGTCTGGGTGGTGGCGGTGGTGCTCGCGATCTTCGCCACCGCCGTGCCGCTGACCATGTTCCTGCACCTGGTCAGCCGGGCGCGGGCGGCGGATGCGGCGATGGTGGGCTACCTCCAGCCGGTCTTCGCCACGGTCATCGCCGCGGCCTGGCTGGGCGAGGTGCCTCAGGCGCGCGTGCTGCTCGGCGGACTCGTGGTGCTCTCCGCGGTCGCGGTCGTCACGACGCGGCGCTGACCCGCGCGATCCAGTCCTTCAGGTTGTAGTGCATCGTCACCCGCGCGATGCGGCCATCGCGCAGTTCGTAGAAGGCGCCGGCGGGCAGCACGTAGCGCTGGCCGCGCGCTTCGGGCAGCCCTTCGTCCGTGGTGAGGTATTCGCCATGCACGATGAACTCGGCGGCCGCGCGCGTGCCGTCCGGCGTCGCCATGACGACGATGTCCGTCAGGCGTTCGCGATAGGCGCGGTCCATCCGCGCCAGGAAGGCGGCGAAGGCGTCGCGGCCGGCCTCCCGCCCGCCCTGGTTGATGTCGTGCGCCACGTCCTCGGCCAGCAGCGCCAGCATGGCCGGGCGGTCGCCGCGGTTGAAGGCGTCGAGGTAGGCGCGGATCAGGGCGGTGGCGTCCATGGGCGGATTCCTTGCCGGTTCTGGGTCTGGCGCCTATAGGTGCGCCGCAACATCGCGCCGCGCCAGCCCCGGACCGCCCATGCAGCAGAGGCCCCCGAGTTTCCAGGACATCATCCTTCGCCTGCACCGCTTCTGGTCCGAACAGGGCTGCGTCATTCTCCAGCCCTATGACATGGAAGTGGGCGCGGGCACCTTCCACCCGGCGACCACGCTGCGGGCGCTGGGGCCGAAGCCCTGGAAGGCGGCCTATGTGCAGCCCTCCCGCCGGCCGTCCGACGGGCGGTATGGGGAGAACCCCAACCGGCTGCAGCACTACTACCAGTACCAGGTCATCCTGAAGCCATCCCCGGCCGACCCGCAGGGGCTGCTGATCGAATCCTATCGCGCGCTCGGCATCGACCCCACGCTGCACGACATCCGCTTCGTCGAGGATGACTGGGAAAGCCCCACGCTGGGCGCCTGGGGCCTCGGCTGGGAAGTGTGGTGCGACGGGATGGAGGTGACGCAGTTCACCTATTTCCAGCAGGTCGGCGGCATCGCCTGCGAGCGGCCCTCGGCGGAGCTGACCTATGGGCTCGAGCGCCTGGCGATGTACATCCAGGGGGTCGAGAACGTCTATGACCTCGCCTTCAACGACGACGGCGTGACCTACGGCGAGGTCTTCCTGCGCGCCGAGCGGGAATACTCCGCGCACAATTTCGAGCACGCCGACGTGGCGATGCTGTTCCGCCATTTCGAGGATGCGGAGCGCGAATGCGCCGCGCTGCTGGAGCGCGGCCTGGCGCTGCCGGCCTATGACCAGTGCATCAAGGCGTCGCACCGCTTCAACCTGCTCGATGCGCGCGGCGCAATCAGCGTGACGGAGCGCGCAGCCTATATCGGCCGCGTGCGGTCGCTGGCGAAGGGGTGCTGCGAGGCCTGGCTCGCGGGGGAGACCGCCGGTGCCTGAACTGCTGCTGGAATTGCTCTCGGAGGAGATTCCCGCGCGCATGCAGGCGCGCGCGGCGGAGGACCTCTCCCGCCTGTTCGCCGAACGCTGCGCGGCGCTGCTGGAGGGCGCGCCGCACGTGTTCTTCGGGCCGCGGCGCATCGGGCTGTCGGCGGTGCTGAAGGCGGCGGTGACGACCGAAGGCAAGGAGGAACGCGGCCCGCGCATCGGCGCGCCCGATGCCGCGCTGGACGGCTTCCTGCGAAAGCATGGCGCGACGCGCGGGCAACTGACGCAGGAGGGCCAGTTCTGGGCGCTGGCCAAGCCCGGCGAGACGTTGGAGGCGCAGGCGCTGGTCGCCACCGCGGCGCCGGCGGTGATCCGCGCCTTCCCCTGGCCGAAGTCGATGCGCTGGGGCGGGTCGTCGTCCATGACCTGGGTGCGGCCGCTCAAGCGCGTGCTGTGCGTGCTGGACGGGACGGTGGTGCCCTTCGACCTGCGCGCAGGCGAGGATGACGGGCATGGGCTGGTCGCCGCCGACCTGACGGAAGGCCATCGCATCATGGCGCCCAGCGCCTTCGCGGTGCGCGGCTTTGCCGGCTACCAGGCGGAGCTGCGGGCGCGGAAAGTCGTGCTGGATGCGGCCGAGCGCGCGGAGCTGATCCGCGGGCGCATCGCGGCGCTGGCCGCCGCCGAAGGGCTTTCCGTCGTGCCGGACGAAGGGCTGGTGGCCGAGGTCGCGGGGCTGGTGGAGTGGCCGGTGCCGCTGCTCGGGCGCATCGACGACGCCTTCATGGACCTGCCGCCCGAGGTGATGCGCACGACGATGCGCGTGAACCAGCGCTATTTCGCGCTGCGGCGCGCGGATGGGTCCGCCGCGCCGCGCTTCGCGCTGGTGGCCAACATCGAGGCGCCGGACGCCGGGGCGGCGATCGTCGCGGGCAATGAGCGCGTGCTGCGCGCGCGGCTGTCCGATGCGCGGTTCTTCTGGGATCTCGATCGCAGGCAGTCGCTGGACTCCTTCCTGCCGAAGCTCGACAGCGTGGTGTTCCACGCGAAGCTCGGCACGCAGGGGCAGCGGGTGGCGCGGCTGGAGCGGCTGGCGCGGATCATCGCGGAGAAGGTCGGCGCGGACCCGGTCCTGGCCGGCCGCGCGGCGCGGCTGGCGAAGGCGGATCTCGCTTCGGGCATGGTCGGGGAATTCCCCGAACTGCAGGGCGTGATGGGGCGGTACTACGCGCTCGGGCAGGGTGAGGCGCCTGAGGTCGCGGAAGCGATCGGCGCGCATTACCGGCCGCTCGGGCCGGGGGACGAGGCGCCGAGCGAGCCGGTGGCGGTCAGCGTCGCGCTGGCGGACAAGCTGGACCAGCTGGCAGGGTTCTTCGCGGTGGGCGAGAAGCCGACGGGCAGCAGCGATCCCTTCGCGCTGCGGCGGGCGGCGTTGGGTGTGATCCGCATAGTCAGGGAGAATGGGCTGCGACTGGCGCTCAGAGCGCTCCTGGAACAGCACCACGGCGCCCTGATGAACGACTCACTGATGTTCAAGCGGAGCGTCGCGGAAGCAGCGCGTGCAAAGCTCGCTGAGGCGCAAGGGCATGATGACGAGCGTCCGCTTGTTGTCACGGATGTGTTCGTTACTGAGTGGGACTTGGCCGACGGCATCCTCGACTTCCTCACCGACCGCCTCCGCATCCAGCTCCGCGCCGAGGGCATTCGCCACGACGTCGTCACCGCCGTCCTCGGCGCCACCCCCGACGACGACCTGAACCGCCTGCTCCGCCGCGCCGATTCCGTGCGCGCCTTCGTCGAGTCCGAGGCCGGCGCCAACCTCCTGGCCGCCCATCGCCGCGCCGCCAACATCCTGCGCATCGAGGAAAAGCGCGATGGCCACGCTTACGATACGGGCTATGAGCGCCATCTGCTGAAGGCGCATCAGGAGGAGGCGCTCGCCGAGGCGCTGGAAGACGCCGCGAGGCGCATCGCGCTCGACCTCGACGCCGAGGATTTCGAGGCCGCCATGGAAGCCATGGCCACGCTGCGCGCCCCGGTGGATGCCTTCTTCGACAAGGTGATCGTCAACGACCAGGCGCCGGAACTCCGCCGCAACCGCCTGAAACTGCTCGCCCGGCTCCGCGCCACGATGGATGCGGTCGCCGATTTCTCGAAGATCGAAGCCTGAGGGGGAGCCCCCGATGACGCAGTGGGTCTATTGCTTCGGCGCCGGCCGCAACGAAGGAAGCGCGGAGATGCGCAACCTGCTCGGCGGCAAGGGCGCGAACCTGGCCGAGATGGCCTCGATCGGCCTGCCCGTGCCGCCGGGCTTCACCATCACCACCGAAGTCTGCACCTGGTACTACCAGCATGAGCGGCGCTATCCGGCCGACCTCGAGGCGCAGGTGAAGGCGGGGCTGAAGCACATCGAGGCAGCGGTGGGCACGCGCTTCGGCGACACCCACAAGCCGCTGCTCGTCTCGGTGCGCTCCGGCGCGCGGGTGTCCATGCCGGGGATGATGGACACGGTGCTCAACCTCGGCCTGAACGACGCGACGGTGGAGGGCCTGGTCGTGGCGTCGGGCGATGCGCGATTCGCCTGGGATTCCTACCGGCGCTTCATCCAGATGTACGGCTCGGTCGTGCTCGGCGTGGACCATCACCGCTTCGAGGAGATCATCGAGAATGTGAAGCTCGACACCGGCAAGACCGAGGACACCGAACTCACCGCGCCCGAATGGCACCGCGTGGCGGACGGCTACAAGGAGATGGTGCGCGAGGCCACGGGCCGGCCCTTCCCGCAGGATCCGTGGGAGCAGTTGTGGGGCGCGGTCGGCGCGGTCTTCTCCTCCTGGCAGAACCAGCGCGCCGTGACCTATCGGCGGCTGCACGACATCCCGGCCGAATGGGGCACGGCGGTGAACGTGCAGGCGATGGTCTTCGGCAACATGGGGCAGGATTGCGCGACCGGCGTGTGCTTCACGCGCGACCCGTCCACCGGCGAGAACATCTTCTACGGCGAATACCTGATCAACGCGCAGGGCGAGGACGTGGTGGCCGGCATCCGCACGCCGCAGCCCATGGCGCAGCTCAAGGCCAAGCCCGGCGAGCGCAGCATGGAAGTCGCCATGCCCAAGGCCTATGCCGAGCTGGTGCAGGTGCGGCAGACGCTCGAGCGCCACTACCGCGACATGCAGGACATCGAGTTCACGGTCCAGTCGAACAAGCTGTACATGCTGCAGACGCGCAACGGGAAGCGCACGGCGGCGGCCTCGCTCAAGATCGCGGTGGACATGGCGCGCGAGGGGCTGATCGACCACTCGGAAGCCGTGAAGCGCGTGAACCCGGCCGCCCTCGACCAGCTTCTGCATCCGACGCTCGACCCCAAGGCGGCGCGCAAGGTGCTGGCCAAGGGCCTGCCCGCTTCCCCCGGCGCGGCCTCGGGCATCGTCGTGTTCAGCGCCGACGAGGCCGAGGCACGGGCGCAGAAGGGCGAGGCCGTCATCCTCGTGCGCATCGAGACCTCGCCCGAGGACATCCACGGCATGCACGCCGCGAAGGGCGTCCTGACCACGCGCGGAGGAATGACGAGCCACGCCGCCGTCGTCGCGCGCGGCATGGGCCGGCCCTGCGTCGCCGGCTGCGGCGGCATCAGCGTGGACTACAACAACCAGGTGCTCTCCTCGGGCGGCGTGCAGGTGCGCGGCGGCGAGGTGCTGACCATCGATGGCAGCACGGGCGAGGTGTATGTCGGCTCCGTCGCCATGATCGAGCCGCAGCTCTCGGGCGACTTCGCGACGCTGATGGAATGGGCCGACCGGGTGCGTCGCATGAAGGTGCGCGCCAATGCCGAGACGCCGCTCGATGCCGAGACGGCGCGCAAGTTCGGCGCCGAGGGCATCGGCCTGTGCCGAACCGAGCACATGTTCTTCGACCCCGAGCGCATCGGCGCCGTGCGCCAGATGATCATGGCCGAGACGGAGGCCGGGCGCCGCGTGGCGCTGGCCCGCCTGCTGCCCTTCCAGCGGCAAGATTTCGTGGACCTGTTCCGCATCATGGCGGGTCTGCCTGTGACCATCCGACTGCTCGATCCGCCGCTGCACGAATTCCTGCCGCACAGCGAGTACGAGATCGCGGAGGTCGCGCAATCGCTCGGCGCGAACGTCGATGAGATGCGCCGGCGCGCGCAGGAACTGTCCGAGGCGAACCCGATGCTCGGCCATCGCGGCTGCCGCCTCGGCATCTCCTTCCCCGAGATCTACGAGATGCAGGCCCGCGCGATCTTCGAGGCCGCCTGCCGGATCGGCAAGGAAACCCACAAGGCGCCGCATCCCGAGATCATGATCCCGCTGGTCGCCACGCACCGCGAGCTCGAGATCACGCGCGCGCAGATCGAGCGCGTGGCGCAGGAGGTCTTCGCCGAGACCGGCTATCATGTGGAATACAGCGTCGGCACCATGATCGAGCTGCCGCGTGCGGCACTGACGGCGGATGCCATCGCGGAATCGGCCGACTTCTTCTCCTTCGGCACCAACGACCTGACGCAGACGACCTTCGGCCTGTCGCGCGACGATGCCGGCAAGTTCCTGCCCCTGTATGTCGAGAAAGGCATCTTCCCGAAGGATCCCTTCGTCTCGATCGACCCCGAGGGCGTTGGCGCGCTGGTGCGGATCGCCGCTGAGAAGGGGCGACGGGTGAAGGCGGACATCAAGCTCGGCATCTGCGGCGAGCATGGCGGCGACCCGTCCTCGATCCATTTCTGCGAGAGCGTCGGGCTCGACTACGTGTCGTGCTCGCCCTACCGCGTGCCGGTGGCGAGGCTGGCCGCCGCGCAGGCCGCGCTGATGCGCCGCTGAGGCGGAATCCGAAACCTGCGAACCGCCCGCCAAGCCAGCGCCAGGTGCCAAAGAAGGGAGGGGGATCGGAGGGAGGTTCCCCTCCCCCGGCCTGCGGCTTCCCCGCTGTCCCGCGCTGCCCGAAACATCCTCCTTCCGTTCGGCGGCGCGATGGCGTATAGGGACCCATCAGTTTTTCGTGGTCCTGTCGCGCGCTTCCAGCCCTCCAGCGAGAGCAAAGCCCGCTACCCGCCCCCAGCAGAAGATTGATCTGGCGCGCCATTCGGCGCGGCTGCGACACTTGCTTGAACGGAATTTCCCATGTCGATCGGCACCATCAAGTGGTTCAATGCCACGAAGGGCTACGGTTTCATCCAGCCTGAGGACGGCACAAAGGACGTCTTCCTCCACATCTCCGACGTCGAGCGCTCCGGCATCGGCACGCCGCAGGAGGGCGACAAGCTCGAATACGACCTCCAGCGCGGCCAGCAGGGCAAGACCTCGGCAACGAATCTACGCAGGGCCTGAGCGCCCTGCGCGGCCGGCCGAACGGGCCGGCCGCGCACCTGACCTGCGCGCGACCGCCCGCGAGGGCGGCATCGCCAAGAACGAAGAAAGTTCAGCCATGACCACCCAGACCCGCAGCCCGCGGAGCAGCCCCGCGCGCAGCAGCGCGGCCGCGGCCGCGGCCCTCGCCCGGCCTCTCGGCACCAGCCTCACGCCCGCCGAGATCCGCCAGATCGTGCTCGACATCCTCGGGTGACGCAGCGCGCTATCATCCTCAACCCAAGCCCAGGGACAGCAGCGACCAACGATGCAGTTCAACAAGCGCGACGATTTCAACGCCCGCCGCGACACCGCGGAAAACGCCCGCAAGGCGATTCAGGACCGGTTCCGCGCCCTGCCGCGGCCGAGCGACCCTGCCGTCCAGGAGCGCCTCGCCGCCCAGCGCGCCGCCGCGGAGGAGCGCGAGAAGCGCCGTGCCGAGCGCGAGGCCGCCCGGATCGCGGCGGCCGAGGCCGGCCGGATCGCCGCCGTGGCCGAGGCCGATCGCCTCGCCGCCGAGGAAGCCGCGCGCCAGGCGGAAGCCGCGCGCATTGCCGCCGAACAGGCGCGTCGCGAGGCCGATGCCGCGCGCGAGGCCGCCACCGCCGCGATGGAATTGTCGGAACGTGCCTCGCTGCTCGATGCCGAGAAGAAGGCCCGCGCGCTGGCGCTGGCCGCCGAACAGAAGGCGCGCCGCGATGCGCGCTATGCCGCGCGCAAGGCGCGGGGCAAGTAGCGTCGCGGGCTCGCGGCGCGCGTCCATTCAACAGGGGGGCCGCGCCGCGCGGTCCGCCGGCAGGGGCACCCCATGACACGCACGGACATCGCGGCCAACCCGCCGGCATCGGACGCGGAGAGAGACGAGGAGATCGCCCTTCTCGCGAAGCGGCACCGCGTCTCGCCGGCGATCGTGCGCGAGATCATGCGTCGCTCGGGAGCGACCGAGCGCGCCTCGATCGAGCGCGAGATCGCGAAGGGCAAGGCGCGCCGTTAGGGCGGCGCCGGGCGCCTGAGGGCGAGGAAGAATCGGTACCGGCGGTCACGCCGCCGGCGCGGCTCCCCGCGCCATCATCCGGTTGCCCGGCCGCTCGCTCGTGAAGCCGACGTCGGTGAAGCCGCGCAGCCTGTGCTCGATGCTCGCGAAGGCGATGCGCTGCGCCGGCGTCAGCGGCGCATCGGGCGTCTGCGTGCGGTGCGCCAGGTAGCGCGCCAGCGTCCCCGCCCCGCGGCGGTGCGCGGCGGCGACCAGCGCGCCCTCGCTCAGCGCGATCGGCCGTCCGTCGAGGCCGGCGACGGTCGTGCCCGCCGAGGCAAGCATCCCCATCCGGTCAAGGATTGTCTCCTGCCGCGCGAGATAGGCGGTCATCGCCGCTTCCTGCGCCTGGGGACTCGCGAGGAAGGCTGCCTCGTCGGTCGCGCCGTGGCGCGCCGCCGTCGCGGTCCAGCCGCCGGCCGCATCCATCCAGCCGATGTCGCGCAGCGCGATGGGCAGGAACTGGTAACGCCCGAGCGCGCCCGAGGAGGCATTCCGCAACCCGTAGCCGTCCCGCTGGTGCTCGGCGCTGCGCTCGGCCTCGGCGATGCGCTGGCGGAAGGTCGCGTTGGTCTGCGCCTCCCACGGGCGCAGCGCCGGCGCCTGAAGCGCCAAGGGGACGGACGGGCGGGCGATGGCCGGCAGCGCATCCGGCGCCGGGCCGCGCGCGACCGCGGGTTGCACGACAGGCCGCGGCGTGGGCACCGCCGCCGACGTGGCGCGGGCGAGCGCCGGCTTGAAGTCCCGGTGCTTGGATGCACGGGCGGCAGGCCCGGGCTGCGGCGCGGCCGGTCGGGGGGCGGCGGTCGGGCTCGTCATGGCCGGCACATCCTGCCGGGGATGCATCAACGGCCGGTAAAGGGTCGCATGACACCAGCAGATCGAATGCTTCGACCGCCGGTATCCGCTTTTCCCGACCCTCGGGCGCCGGGCGCGAACCTCCGGTCCGCTTGGCTTCGCGCCACCCGGCACAGCACCCCTTCGGGCGCTCGGCCCTTCGGGACGCAGGAACTTCGCGCATCGGGCATCACAGCCAGCGGCGCACCCGGCCGCGATAGGCCGCATAGGCCTCGCCGAACCGCGTCGCGAGATACGCCTCCTCCCGCGCCACCACCAGGCGGTCGAGCAGAAGGTGGCCGACCACCAGCGCGATCCAGCCCCACAGGTCGCCCCAGCGCAGCGCGAAGCCCGCCAGCACCAGCAGGAAGCCGAGATAGATCGGGTTGCGGCTGAAGCGGAAGGGTCCGGTCTCGACCAGCGCCGCATCCGGCCTGTCGGGCCGCGGGTCGTTGCCCGCCTTGGCCAGCACCAGCACCGCCCAGCCGACCAGCCCGATCGCGACGAAGATCGCCAGCCCCCCGAATTCCGGCAGCGGCGGGCCGAGCGGCATCGGGACCACGCGCTGGAGCAGCCATGCCGCGGCGAGCACCAGGCCCACCATCAACGGCGGCGGCACCCGCACGCCGGGGCCGCGGTCGGGGGCGTCGTTCATGCCTGCTCTCGCGCGGGCAGGCGCATCCAGGCGGGGATGCGCGGCGTCAGCGCCGCCCCGGCCGCGCGCAACGGGGCGCGGCCCAGCGCCTCGATCCGCAGCAGCGCGAGACCCAGCCCGTCGCGGCACGAGCGCATCTCGCCCAGCTCCGCGCCGGCCTCGTCCGTCACCGGCGTGCCGCGCGGCGGCGGCGGGCCGTCCAGCGCGACCGGCACCAGCCGCCGCTTCACGAGGCCGCGGTAGCGCGTGCGCGCCGTCAGCTCCTGGCCCATGTAGCAGCCCTTGGTCCAGGAGACGCCGTTGAGTTCGTCGAACCCGGCCTCCAGCAGCACGGATTTCTCGGCCTCCATGTCCTTCGAGCCGTCCGGCAGGCCGAGCGCGAGCCGATGGCGATCGTAGGCCTCCGCCGTCTCCGGCCCGGCGAGCGGCACAGCCGCGAGGATGCGCCAGCCGGCCTCGGCAAGGCGGGGGTCGCGCCCGACGAGTCCCCCCCCCGGCGCCGCCCCGTCCCAGGCTGCGTGGACGTGCCATTCCTCCGAGGCGTCGCGCAGCGCCACCTTGGCGCGCAGCCGGAACCTCGCCAGACGCTGCGCCAGCATCGGCACCTGGGCGCGCTCGGCATCGAGCAGAAGGGCGTCGCCCACTTCCAGGACGAAGAAATCCGCCAGCCACTTGCCCTGCGGCGTCAGCAGCGCCGCCCAGACGGCATCGCCGGGCGGAATGTCCGACACGTCGTTGGAAACGAGGCCCTGCAGGAAGGCGACCCGGTCAGGGCCCGCCACCTCCAGCACGCCCCGGTCGGGGAGGTATGCGAGACTCATGCCCGGAGAAGTGCGCCCGACCGGCCGCCGCTGCAACCTCCCCCGCGCGGGCCGGGCGTGGTAAGCGCGGGCAGTGCGAATCCTTTTCATCACCTCGACCCGGATCGGCGACGCCGTCCTCTCGGCCGGGCTGCTGGACCACCTGATGCAGGCCCATCCGCAGGCGCGCTTCACCGTGGCGGTGGGCCGCGTGGCGGAGGGCGTGTTCCGCCGCATGCCCCGCCTCGAGCGCATCATCCCGATCGAGAAGAAGCGTTGCGGCCTGCACTGGCCCGGACTCTGGGCCCGGGTGGCGTTCCGCCGCTGGGACCTTGTGGTGGACCTGCGCGGCTCGGCCATCGCCTGGATGCTGCCGGCGCGTCGGCGCGCGGTCATGCGCGGCGGGCGCCGCCCGGGGCATCGCATCCTGCACATCGCCGAGACCCTCGGCCTCAGCCCCGCGCCGCGGCCGGTCGCCTGGTTCGGCCCGGCGGAGATGGCCCGCGCCGAGTCCCTGCTGCCCGCCGGCGCTCCGGTCCTGGCGCTCGGCCCGACCGCCAACTGGCCGCGCAAGGTCTGGCCGGCCGACCGCTTCCTCACCCTGGCGCGCATGCTGACCGGCCCCGGGGGCGCGCTGGAAGGCGCGCGCATCGCTATCCTGGGCGGCCCGGGGGGGCAGGAACGCGCCATGGCCGCGCCGGTGCTCGACGGGCTTCCCGGGGCGCTCGACCTGGTCGGCATGCTCGACCTGCCCGAAGCGGCCGCAGTGCTCGCACGCTGCGCGCTGTTCGTGGGCAATGATTCGGGGCTGATGCACCTCTCGGCCGCCACCGGCACGCCCACCATCGGGCTGTTCGGGCCGACCCCGGCCTCGGAATACGCACCGATCGGCGCGCGCGCCCTCGCGGTGCTGGCGAAGGGACCATCCGGCGCGGCGCCCATGGGGGCGCTGAGCGCGACACGGGTCGCCGAACAGGCGGCGGCGCTGCTGGCACGGCCGGTGGCCGCGGAGGAGGCAGAATGACCCGAACGCCGCTGATCGACGTGGTCCGCCTGCCGCATGGCGAGGGCCTGCCGCTGCCCGCCTATGCCACCGATGGCGCGGCCGGGATGGACCTGCTCGCCGCCGTGGACGCCACGCTGCTGATCCCGCCGGGCGGGCGGGCGCTGGTGCCCACGGGCCTCGCCATCGCGCTGCCGCCGGGCCATGAACTGCAGGTGCGCCCGCGCTCGGGCCTGGCGCTGAAGCACGGCATCCTGATCCCCAACAGCCCCGGCACGATCGACGAGGATTACCGCGGCGAACTCGGCGTCATCCTGATCAATGCCGGCGCCAGCCTGTTCGCGGTGGAACGCGGCATGCGCATCGCGCAGGCCGTCATCGCGCCGGTGGTGCGCGCCGCCTGGCGCGAGGTCGCGGAACTTCCCGGAACCGCGCGCGGCGCCGGCGGCTTCGGCTCCACCGGAGCCTGACGACAGACCCGTCCTGCGAAGGAAGCCGGGTCTGTCAATCGCCGCCCGGCACGCCCTTTGTCGTCGAATACTCGAAATGCAGCGCCTGGCCGGGGAATACGCGCGGATGGATGGCGTGGGCGGCCATGGCGGCCTCGCTGAAGCCCTGCAGGATCAGCTTCAGCTTGCCCGGATAGGTGGCGATGTCGCCGATGGCGAAGACGCCGTCCACATTCGTCGCGCAGGTCGCGGGCTCCACCGCGATGTGGTTCCGGTCCAGCGCCAGGCCCCATTCGGCGATGGGGCCGAGTTCCATCGAGAGCCCGTAGAAGGGCAGCAGGACGTCCGCGGGGATCGCTTTCTCCTCACCCCTGAGCGTCGCCACCACCACGGCTTCCAGCGTCGCGCCGTCGCCCTTCAGCGCGTGCAGCTGGTAGGGGATGGCCATCTCCACCTCGCCGCGCGCGGCGGCGGCGTCGAGCTGCGCGGCGGTCTCGGGTGCGGCGCGGAACTTCGGCCGGCGATGCACCACCGTCACCTTCGCCGCCACCTGCTTCAGGCCCAGCGCCCAGTCCACCGCCGAATCGCCGCCGCCCGCGATGACCACGCGCTTGCCGCGGAAATCCTCGCGCCGCGTCACCAGGTAGCGCACCGCGCCGGAGGCTTCGTAGCCCGCCAGCCCGTCCAGCGGCGGCCGGTTGGGCCCGAAGGCGCCGGCACCGGCGGCGATGATCACCGCCTTGCAGCGGATCGTGTCGCCCGTGCCGGTGCCGAGCACCAGCGCCTCGCCCTCGCGCGCCAGCCGCTCCACGCGGCGGCCGAGCAGGTAGATCGGCGTGAAGGGCGCGGCCTGCTTCTCGAGCGCGCCAACGAGATCCTGCGCCTCGATCTGCGGATGGGCCGGGATGTCGAAGATCGGCTTCTCGGGATAGAGCGCGCTGCACTGCCCGCCCACCGCATCGAGCGCATCCACCACGACGCATTTCATGCGCAGCATGCCGCATTCGAACACCGCGAACAGGCCGACCGGCCCCGCGCCGACGATCGCGACATCCGTTTCGATGACCGCCGCCATGGCCACTCCCCCGACTCTGGCCCCGCGTGATAGACGGAACCGCCCGAGGATCAAAGCGGGCTGCCCCCTCGCCATGCCGCGGACCATCACGCTGGACCTGCCCGACCTCCCCGCCACCCATGCGCTGGCCGCCCGCCTTGCCGGGCTTCTGCGCGCGGGCGATGCGGTGCTGCTCGAAGGCCCGCTCGGCGCCGGCAAGTCCGAACTCGCCCGCGCCGTGCTGCGCGCCGCCGTCGGCGATCCCGCGCTGGAGGTGCCGAGTCCGACCTTCACGCTGGTGCAATCCTACGACCTGCCCGCTGGCCCCGCGCATCACTTCGACCTCTACCGCCTCGACGGCCCCGCGGGGCTGGCGGAGCTCGGCTGGGACGAGGCGCGGGAAGGCATCGTGCTGATCGAATGGCCCGACCGCCTCGGCGCCGAGGCGCCCGCGGATGCCCTGCGAATCGTGCTGATGCCCGGCGAGGCCGAGGAGGCACGCCAGGCGGTGATCTCGGGCTGGGATGCGCGCCTCGCGCGCCTCGCCGCATGAGAGATGCGCGCGATTTCCTGGCCGCCGCCGGCTTTGGCGCCGCGCGGCTGGCGCCGCTGCCCTCCGACGCCTCCCACCGGCGCTATGCGCGGCTGGCGGGCGGCCCGCGCCCCGCCCTGCTGATGGACGCGCCCCCGCCGGAGGATGTCCGCCCCTTCCTTCGCATGGCGCGGCACATCGCGAGCATCGGCCTGTCCGCGCCCGGGATCATCGCCGCCGACGAGGCGGCGGGATTCCTGTTGATCGAGGATTTCGGCGAGGCCAACCACGCCGCGTTGCTCGATGCCGGCGCCGATCCCCTTCCGCTCTATCTCGAAGCCGCTGAGGCGCTCGCCGCGCTGCACGAGGCCGCGCCGCCCGCGACGCTGCCCGCATGGGACGCCGCGGCGATGGCGCGCGCCACCGCGGCGACCCTCCTCGACTGGTGGTGGCCCGCAGCGACGGGCGCGGCGGCCGATGCACAGACGCGCGCCGGACTCGACGCCGCGCTGCACGCCATGCTCGCCCCCTTCGCGGATGCGCGCGGCCTCGTGCATCGCGACTACTTTCCGGCCAACCTCATGCGCCTGCCCGAGCGGGACGGCCCGCGCCGCACCGGGCTGCTCGACTTCCAGGATGCCGCGCTGGGCCATCCGGCCTACGACGTCGTCTCCCTGGTCGAGGATGCGCGCCGCGACGTGGCGGCGGAGATCCGCGCGGTGGTCGTCGAACGCTACCTCGCCGCGCGCGGCGGCCAGGACCGCGAGGCCTTCGCCGCCGCGATGGCCGCCTGCGCGGCGCAGCGCCACCTGCGCGTCGCGGCGCTGTGGGTGCGCCTCGCGCGGCGCGATTCCAAGCCGCGCTACCTCGTGCACGGGCCGCGCTGCTGGCGGCTGCTCGGTGCCGCGCTGGCGCATCCGGCGACGCGCCCGCTGCGCGACTTCCTCGACGCGCGCGTGCCGCCCGCGCTGCGCCGCAACCCCGTGGCCGCGACGGAGCCCGCATGATCACGCTCACTCACGCCATGGTGCTCGCCGCCGGCCTCGGCACGCGCATGCGCCCGCTCACCGACGACCGACCGAAGCCGCTGCTTGCGCTCCACGGGCGCTCGTTGCTCGACCACGCGCTCGACCGGCTGCAGGCCGCCGGCGTGGCCCGCGCCGTCGTCAATGCCCACTGGTTCGCCGAACGCATCGTCGAAGCCATGGCGCGGCGGCGGCAGCCCGAGATCGAGATCCAGCGCGAGGACACGCTGCTCGAGACCGGCGGCGGCGTGACGAGGGCGTTGCCCCGGCTCGGGGACGCGCCTTTCGCCGTGGTCAATGGCGACGCGTTCTGGCTCGATGGACCGACGCCTGCGCTCACGCGCCTCGCCGCCGCCTTCGACGCCGCGGAGATGGACGCCCTGCTGCTGATGGTGCGGACCACCCAGGTCGAAGGCGCCTTGGGCAGCGGCGATTTCCTGCTCGATCCCCTCGGCCGGATGCGGCGCCCCAAGGAACGCGAGATCGCGCCCTATATCTACGCCGGCGTGCAGATCCTGGCACCCGGGCTGTTCAAGCATGCGCCCGCCGGGGCATTCAGCCTCAATCGCCTCTATGACCGCGCCGCCGAACAGGGCCGGCTGTTCGGCCTGGTCCATGACGGGGTGTGGTTCCACCTTTCGACGCCCGAGGATCTGCACAACGCGGAGG
>Ga0207950_100171_pt1 | contig 24752 bp, 20 predicted proteins | sample Subbio11_8B_AprC_FD_184814 | JGI IMG/M metagenome (GOLD analysis project Ga0207950, IMG submission 184814) | Serpentinite rock and fluid subsurface biosphere microbial communities from McLaughlin Reserve, California, USA - CR11_8B_AprC (SPAdes) | ecosystem: Environmental > Terrestrial > Deep... | reverse complement strand
CCCTTCTGAAACTGCACCGTGTTCCGAGCCATCGTTTCGCGCCGCCCACCGCCATTGTTCGTGGTTTGCACCACACGGCACACGGCTGAGGAAGCCGCGTAATCAGGAAAGAGGATGAGGGGGAGAAGTCTTCTCCCCCGCCTTCATGCCAGCCGCGCCCTGAGCCACGCCCCCGCCTCGGCAACGGCCTGATCGGCCTTTCCCACATGCCCCATCGCGCGCAGGAAGCCGTGCAGCACGCCGGGGAAAGTCCTGGCTTCCACGCTCACACCGGCGGCGCGCAGGCGGGCTTCCATGGCGTGGTTCTCGCCGGCCAGCACGTCGAGTTCGGCGACATGCAGCAGGCAGGGCGGCAGGCCGGCGAGGTCGGCGCGCAGCGGGGCAGCGAGGGGGTGCAGGCGGTCGGCCTCGCGCGGGGCGTAGCAGCGCCAGTAGAATTCCATCTTCTCGCGCGTGAGCGTGTGGCCGGTGGCGAATTCATCGTAGGTCGCGGTGTCGGTGCGGCTGTCGAAGACGCCGTAGTTGAGCAGCAGGCCGCGCAGGGCGAGGGAAGGGTCGGCCTCGCGCAGCAGCAGGGCGGTGGCGAGCGCCAGATTGCCGCCGGCGGAATCGCCGCCGATGACGATGCGGGATGGGTCGAGCCCCCATGCGGCGCCGTGCTTCGCCACCCAGCGGACCACGGCGGCGCATTCCTCGAGCGCCTGGGGGAAGGGCGCTTCGGGGCTGAGCGCGTAGTCCGGGCCGAGCACGGCGCAGCCGGCGGCGGCGCCGTAGCCGCGCATGATGTGGTCGTGGGTGTCCACGCTGCCCCAGACCCAGCCGCCGCCATGGATGTAGATCAGCACGGGCAGGGCGGCATCGGTGCGCGGGCGATGCAGGCGGCAGAGCAGGCGTCGGCCGCGGATGGGCAGCCAGCGGTCGGCGCTCTCGGCCATGCGGGGTCCGCCGGTGGCCAGCGTCAGCCCAGGGCCGTCATTGGAGACCCGCGCGGCATCGAGCGGCAGTTCGAGGCGCACCGGGGGGAAGGCGCGGCCGCGTTCCTCCATCATGGCGGTGAAGGCGCGCATTTCGGGGTCCCAGCGGTCCTGGCTCATCCGGCTCTCCTTGTGGCCGGGGCAGTGGACGCGCGGGCGGCGTGCGCGGCAAGGGGGGGCGGCGCGGTTGCTCCGGCCGGCGCGGGCAGCCATGCTGCGGCGCAGGATGTTGCCGACCCTGCATGCCCCCCGGCGGGGGGGATTCCGTGACACGGCGCTGTTGCGCCCGGCCAGCGTCGTGCTGGTCGCGGGCGAGGGCAGCGCCGAGGCGCCGGTGCTGGCGCGCAACCTGGCGGCGGGCGGGTTCCGCGGCCGGCTGATGGCGGTGGGTGGGGCGGGGGACGGGTTCGAGGTCTTCGCGGACATCGCGGCGCTGCCGGTCGCGCCCGATCTCGCGGTGCTGTGCGTGCCGCCGCCGGGGCTCGGGCCGGCGATGCGGGCGCTGGCGGCCAGGGGCTGCCACGCCGCGGTGGTGCCGGGGCCCGCACCCGGGCTGGCGGCGCTGGAGGCGGCGACGGGGGTGCGGGCGCTCGGCCAGGGCTCCTTCGGTGTCGCGGTGCCGGGGATCGGGCTGGATGCCACGCTGTCGCACATCCCGATCGGGGCGGGGCGGCTTGGCCTGGTGACGCAATCCTCGGCGATCGCGCGGGCGGTGCTCGACTGGGCGGCGGCCGAGAGCATCGGCTTCAGCCATGTCGTGGGCATCGGCGGCAATCACGGGGTCGGCTTCGCGACGATCCTGGACTGGCTCGCGCGCGATCCCGGCACGGGGGCGATCCTGCTGGACCTGCGGCGCATCCGCAACCGGCGGACGTTCATCTCGGCAGCGCGGGCGGCGGCGCGGACGCGGCCGGTGGTCGCGCTGCGCGCCGGCGGGTGGCTCGCCGATCCCTCGGGCCAGGCGGATGCGGTGATGGAGGCGGCGCTGCGGCGGGCCGGGGTGCTGCGCGTGGCGGGGCTCGAGGACCTGTTCTCGGCGGCCGAGACGCTCGCACGGGTGAAGGTGCCGACGCGCGCGGGCCGGCCGGGCGTGGGGGACCGCATCGCGGTGGTGACCAACGGGGTGGGGCTCGGCATCCTCGCGTCGGATGCCGTGATGGCAGGCGGGGCGCGGCTGGCGGTGCTGTCCGGGCCGGGGCTTGCCGCCCTGGCCACGGCGTTGCCGGAGGGCGCGGGCGGCGGAAATCCGCTGGTGCTGGGTCCCAGGACGGCGACGCGGCTGGGCGAGGCGGCGGCGATGCTCGCGGCGCTGCCGGAGGTGGATGCGGTGGTGGCGCTGTATGCGCCCTCGCCCGAGGCGGACCCGGATGTGGTGCGGGAGGCCCTGGCCGCGGCGGTGAAGGCCAATCGCGGGGCGCCCATCCTGGTGGGCTGGCCGGGCCAGGCAACGGCCGGGCCGCAGCGGGCGCGGCTGGCCGAGGCCGGCGTCGCGGCCTTCCCCACGCCCGAGGCGGCGGTGCGCGGCGTGCTGCACCTGGTGCAGGACCGGCGCAACCGTGCCGCGGCGGCGGAGTTGCCGGCGCGCGAGGTGCTGGAACTCGTGCCGGACCGGGCGCGGGTGGCGGGCATTTTCGCCGCGGCGCGCGCCGCCGGGCGGCTCGACCTGACCGAGGAGGAGGCGCTGGCGGTGCTCGCCGCCTATGGGCTGCCGACGGTGCCCGGCCGCGCCGTGGCGGGCCCGCAGGAGGCGGCGGATGCCGCGGCCATGCTGGGCTTTCCGGTGGTGCTGAAGGTGCGGAGCCCGGATATCGCGCGCAAGACGGAGGTGGGGGGCGTGGTGCTCGGGCTCGGCTCGGCCGTGGCGGTGCGCGAGGCGGCGGAGGCGATGGCCGGGCGCGTCGCGGCGGCACGGCCGCAGGCGCGCATCGCCGGCTTCCTGGTGCAGCGCCAGGCCGGCCGGGGGCAGGAGCTGCGGATGCGGGTGGGCGATGATGCGATGTTCGGCCCCTGGGTCGCCTTCGGCCGCGGCGGGACGGCGGCGGAGATCGACCCGGATGAGGGCTTCGACCTGCCGCCGCTGAATCTCGCGCTGGCCCATGCGCTGATCCGCCGCACCCGCACGGCGCGGCTGCTGGCCGGATGGCGCGACCACCCGCCGGCGCAGATCCCCGCGATCGCGGATGCGCTGGTGCGGCTGTCGCAGATCGCGGTGGATTTCCCGGAGATCTGCGCGGTGGGCATCAATCCGCTGGTCGCGGACGGGGAGGGGGTGATGGCGCTCGATGCCTCCATCGCGCTGCGGCCGGAGGGCGAGGGGGGCTTCCTCGCCATCCCGCCCTACCCGGCCGAGCTGGCGCGGCGGTGGCGGGGGAAGGATGGGCGGGAGGTGATGGTGCGCCCGATCCGCCCCGAGGACGCGGCGGCGCATGCCGAGGCCTTCCGGCGGCTGAGCCCCGAGGACATCCGCTACCGCTTCTTCTCGGTGCTGGCGGAGCTGAGCCCGGAGCAGATCGCGCGCCTGACGCAGATCGACTACGACCGGGAGATGGCCTTCGTGGCGGTGGAGCGCGGCGCCGGGGGGCCGGACCGGACGGTGGGGGTGTCGCGCCTGATCCGGGAGCCGGGCGGGGAGCGGGGCGAGTTCGCGGTGATCGTGGACCCTTCCTGGAAGGGGCAGGGCCTGGCGCGGGAACTGATGGAGCGGCTGTTCGACTGGGGCCGCTCGGTGGGGTTGTCGGAGATCGAGGGAAGCGTGCTGGCGGAGAACCGGCCGATGGTCGCCTTCGTGCAGGCGCTCGGCTTCGCGGTGCGGCCGAGCGCGGAGGATGGCGAGGTGATGGTGGCGCGCAAGCGGCTTTGACCGGCGCCGCGCCGGGTGGCGCGAAGCCGGGCCGCGCGCGCGCGGCGCCCGAGGGACGGAAAAGCGGATACCGGCGGCCGGGGCATTCGGCCGCTGGATCACCCCCCGGCGTGGGTCCTGACCAGCGCGCGCAGGCGGGCGGCGGCCTCGGCGCCCTTGAGGGCGTCCCGCCAGGCGGCCTCGGCGACGCGCTGGTGGGTGCCCACGGCCTCGTCCGCGGCGGTGATGAAGGAGACGCCGGTGGTGGCGGTGGGGTGGGCGTCGGCGGCGAAGGCGCTGCCGACGACGTGCGCGCGCTCGCGCCCGCGCATCACCATGAAGGCGGAGGAAGGCTCGGGGCCGGCGATCAGGCCTATCTGCAGGCCGATCGGCACGCTTTCCATGTGCCCGGCGATGGCCTCGACCTCGGCGCGGGCGGCGAGGCGGCAGCGCATGCGCGCACGGTCGGACAGCGGCAGGCCGGCGGCGAGGCCATCGGCGAGCATGCGGGCGATCGCGCCCTCGGCGAGGATGGCGATGATGTTGGGCTTGCGCGAGAGGTGCAGGCGCTTGCGCGCGGTCAGCAGGTCGAGCATCTGCTCGACCTGGGTGCGGGCGAGGAGGCGGTCGGGGGAGGCGTCGGCGGCCTCGGTCCAGGCCTCGGCGAGGGCGCCGTCGAAGGCGTCGGTCGTGACGGGGTAGCACAGCGCGCCGCTGATCAGCAGGACCTGGTCGGATTGTTCCTCGACCTGGCGCAGTCGCTCCTGGAAGGCGGCGGGGCGGCCGAAATACTCGACGCCTATGCCCAGCAGCGAGAGCGGCGAGATCTTGAGCAGTTCGGCAAGGCGCCGGATGGTGTCCAGCTTGATGACCTCGCCCTTCTCGTAGCGGTAGAGCGCGGCGCGCGAGACGCCGAGACGGGCGGCGATTTCCTCGGCACGGAGGCCCGATTCGAGACGGTAGGCCCGCAACTGCTGGCCGATTTCGGCGAAACGCATGCCACTCTCCGGGGGGTTCGGCCTTGCCAGTGTAGCGAAGTCCGATGTGGTTTTCGAGACGAAATCTCATTCCCCGGCCAGCGTATCGTGTTACGTTCTAGGAACGATTTTTCCGCCCGCCAGGCTCCCGCACGGCGTGCGGGCGCGCCCGGGCAGGCATGCCGCACCCCCGTGCCGTCAATGGTCCTCGGCGACCTTGTGGGCGGCGAGCGTCTCGAGCGCCTTCACCAGGCCCGAATGGTCGAGTTCCGCCCCGCCGGCCGCCGCCACCGCGGCGAACAATTGCTGGGTCGAGGCGGTGTTGGGCAGCGCGACGCCGAGATCCCGCCCGGCCGAGAGCGCCAGGTTCAGATCCTTCTGGTGCAGCCGGATGCGGAAGCCGGGGTTGAAGGTGCGCTTGATCATGCGCTCGCCGTGCAGTTCCAGGATGCGCGAGGTGGCAAGCCCGCCCATCAGCGCCTGGCGCACCTTGGCGGGGTCCGCACCGGCCTTGGAGGCGAAGGTGAGCGCCTCGGCCACCGCCTCGATGGTCAGGGCCACGATGATCTGGTTGGCGACCTTGCAGGTCTGCCCCGCGCCGGCGGGGCCGACCAGGGTGATGTTCTTGCCCATGGCCTCGAACAGCGGCTTGGCGCGGGCGAAGGCGGCCTCGGTGCCGCCGCACATGATGGTCAGCGTCGCCTGCTTGGCGCCGACCTCGCCGCCCGAGACGGGGGCGTCCACATAGTCGCAACCGAGGGCGGCGATCTTCTCGGCGAAGGACTTCGTCGCGGTCGGGCTGATCGAGGACATGTCGATGACCAGCGTGCCGGGCTTCAGACCCTCGGCCACGCCGCCGGCGCCGAACAGCACGGCCTCGACGTCGGGGGTGTCGGGGACCATGAGGATGACAGCCTCGGCCTCGGCGGCGGCGGACCTGGCGTCGGCGGCGACGGCGAAGGCGGCGCGGTCCTCGGCGGTGAGGCTGCGGCGCTCGACCACGGTGATGGCGTGGCCGGCGGCCTTGAGGTGGCCGGCCATGGGGCGGCCCATGATGCCGAGGCCGATGAACGCGATCTTCATGAACGTCTCTCCATACACCTGGGCGCCGCGAGCGCGGCAGCGGTACCGACGGACGGTGGACGAGACATAACCGAGGGTGGCGCGGGGGACCATGCCGGGGCGGCGACTCGGTCGCCTGCAAAAAAATCCGCGTGCGTGTCAATGACCGTGATGGTAGAAATCCACGGAAGCACGGTCCAAAAACACAGAAGCGTGGTCCAAGAAATGGAAATCCACCCGCTTTCCCGTTTGCGCGCGGCGCTGCTCGGCGGCCTGGCCGCGGCGCTGCTCGGCATTTGCGCGGCGCCCGCGCGGGCGCAGGACAGTTTCGTGCGCGTCACCGATCCGGGCTCGGGGCGGCCGGTGCTCTCGGTGCTCGGCTCGGGCCTCGGTGTGGATTATGCCGCGCTGGTGCTCGAACTGGGCTGCCCGGCCGGGCCGGCCTGGACCGTCGAGGTCGCCGGGCTGCACGCCCCGCCGGGCAGCCCGGTCGCCTTCGGCTTCACCGACCCGGCGGGGCGCTGGGCCGAGGTGCGGGTGGGTGCGGTGGCCTTCGGCGAGGACCGGGTGAGCGTGCGGCTCGACCGCGCCTCCTTCCGCGCGGCGCTGGCGCAGGCCCGCGCGGCCGATCCCGCGGCCTCCTCGGGCGCGGAGGCGCGCATCGTGATCGCCGAGCAGATCGGCGTCGCGGTGAGCCGCGAGGCGCTGGTGCGCGAGATGACCGACCTCGCGCGCGACTGCGCCCTCGGGGCCGAGCCGGCGGCCGCGCCGATGGCCGGACGCGCGCCGGGTGCTCAGGCGGCGCGGCGGTAGGGGGCGAACCAGCCGAGGCCGGCCGCCGTCCCGCCGGCGGGACGGGATTCGCAGCCGATCCAGCCGCGGAAGCCGAGCGCGTCGATCCGCTCGAACACGAAGGGCCAGTTCACCTCGCCGGTGCCGGGCTCGTTGCGGCCCGGATTGTCGGCCACCTGCATGTGCGCGATCAGCGGCAGGTGGCGCTCCACGCGCCTGACGATGTCACCCTCGGTGATCTGGCAGTGGTAGAGGTCGAACTGCATCCCGAGCCTCTCGGGACCGACGGCGTTGATGATCGCGGCCGCCTGGTCGGTGGTGTTGAGGAAGAAGCCGGGGATGTCGCGGTGGTTGATCGGCTCGATCACCGGCTTGACGCCGGCGCGGCCGCATTCCTCGGCTGCCCAGGCAAGGTTGGCGCCATAGACCGCGGTGAGCGTGTCGTGCGCCACGCCCTCGGGCTTAAGCCCCGCCATGACGTGCAGGCGCGGACAGGCGAGCGCGGCGCAGTAGTCGAGCGCCCTGGCGATGGCCTCGCGGAACTCGGCCTGGCGGCCGGGCAGGGCGGCCATGCCGCGCTCGCCCTTCGCCCACTCGCCGGGGGGCGCGTTGAACAGCACCTGCCGCAGGCCGTTGTCCTTGAGGCGCGCGGCGATCTCGGCGGCCGGGAATTCGTAGGGAAAGAGGAACTCCACCGCCTCGAATCCGGCCTTCGCGGCGAGGGCGAAGCGGTCGAGGAACGGCACCTCGTGGAACATCATGGACAGGTTCGCGGCGAAACGCGGCATGGCGGCGGGATCCTCGGCTGCGGCGGGGCGGAGGCTAGAGCAGATCGCCTGGGGCGGGAATCAGCCCTGTGCGCGAGGATGCTCGCGAACCTGGCCCGTCACTCGCCGATCGCGACGCCCTCGCGGCGCGGGTCGGCGCCGCCGCTCATGCCCTCCGGGGCGACGCGGATGATCTGCAGGCCGGAGTTCATGGCGCGCAACTGCACCTCGTGGCCGAGTGCGCGCAGCGCCGGGGCGAGCGCGGCGGCGGGCGTTTCGGCCTCAAGCTCGACGGCGCCGCCGAGCGTGCCGACACGGGGCAGCGCGGCGGCCTCCTGCGCGGACATGCCCCAGTCGAGCAGCGCCACGGCGGCCTGCGCGACATGGCCGATGATGCGCGCCCCGCCCGGCGAGCCGAGCACGGCGTGCAGCCGCCCCTCGGCGTCGAGGATGATGGTGGGCGCCATCGAGGAGCGCGGGCGCTTGCCGCCCTGCACGCGGTTGGCGACCGGGCGGCCGTCGCGCTCGGGGAGGAAGGAGAAGTCGGTCAGCTCGTTGTTGAGCAGGAAGCCGCGCACCATGATGCGCGCGCCGAACAGCGCCTCGATCGTCGTCGTCATCGCGACGGCGTTGCCCTGCCCGTCCACGATCGAGAGATGGCTGGTGCCGGTGCCGAATTCCTCGGCCTGCGGGGCGAAGCGCGTCTCGCGCCAGGGCGGGTTGCCGGGGCGGGGCGCGGGCATGGCGCGGGCGCGGTCGATCAGTTGCGCGCGGGCGGTCAGGTAGGCCGGATCGAGCAGGCCGCGCAGCGGGACCGGCACGAAATCGTCGTCCGCGAGATAGGCGTTGCGGTCGGCGAAGGCGAGGCGCCCGGCCTCGGCGAGCCAATGCGCCGCCTCGGCCCCGCGCGGATCGAGGCGCGGCATGTCGGCATGCGCGAGCAGGCCGAGGATCTGCGCCACCGCGACACCGCCGGAGGAGGGCGGGGGAAAGCCGCAGACGCGGTGGCGGCGATAGGGGATGCACACCGCCTCGCGCAGGCGCGGGGCGTAGCCGGCGAGATCGGCGGCGGTCATCGCGCCGGGCAGCGTCGGATGGCGCGTGACGGCGGCGACGATGTCCTGCGCGATCGGGCCGTGGGCGAGGGCGGCCGCGCCCTGCCCGGCGATGGCGCGCAGCGTCGCGGCGAGGGCCGGGTTCCGCAGGACGTGGCCGGGCGGGAGCGGCAGGCCGGCCTCGGTGAAGAAATAGGCGGCGGTGCCGGCGTCGCGGCGGAGCAGGAGCATGTCGGCGGCGATGTCGCGGGCAAGGCGCCCGCTGATCGGGAAGCCTTCTTCCGCGAGGCGGATCGCCGGGGCGATCAGGCGCGGCCAGGGCAGGCGGCCATGGGCGCGGTGCGCGGCCTCGAGCATCGCGACGGTGCCGGGGACGCCGACGGCGCGCCCGCTCGCCATGGCCTCGAGGAAGGGGAGCGGGCGGCCGTCGCGGAGGAAAAGGTCGGGGCCGGCGGCGGCGGGGGCGCTCTCGCGCCCGTCCCAGGCGGCGATGCGCCCGGTCGCGGCGTCGAGATGCAGCAGCAGCGCGCCGCCGCCGATGCCCGAGGATTGCGGCTCGACGAGGGTGAGCACCATCTGGACCGCGACGGCGGCATCGAGCGCGCTGCCGCCTTCGCGCAGCACGGCGAGGCCGGCCTCGGCGGCGAGCGGGTGGCCGGCGGCGACCATGTGGTGCCGCGCGGGGGCTGCCGCTTCGGCGAGGCCGGTCAGCAGGATGAGCAGCAGGATGGCGCGGCGCAGGATCATGGCCGCATCATAGCCGCATGGCGGATTGCGGCGACACGGCGCGGCGGTTGCTGCGCGGCCGGCGGGCCGAGGCGGCCGGGCGCGATGCCGAGGCGGCGGCGGCGGCGGCGCTGGCGCATGAAGGGTGGGCGGTGCTGGCGCGGCGCGCGCGCACGGCGGCGGGGGAGATCGACCTGGTCGCGGAGCGCGAGGGCGTGCTCGCTTTCGTCGAGGTGAAGGCGCGGCCCTCGCTCGTGGAGGCGGCTTTCGCGCTGGGGGCGCGGCAGCGGGCGCGGCTGGCGGCGGCGGCGGAGTGCTGGCTGGCGGCGAACCCGGGCCATGGCGCGGCGGGGATGCGCTTCGACGTGGTGATCGTCGCGGCGGATGGCGCGGTGCGCCGCATCGCGGACGCGTTCAGGCTGGGTGACTGATCAACGCGCATTCCTTCGGCGGCCGGGTTCACCGAGCGCACGAAGGTTTCGCCCTCGTGTCCCTCGTGTCCCTCAGGCGCCGGGTGCGGCGCATCCGCGCGGCTCGGCTTCGCCCCATCGGCGGCGATCCTGCGGGACGGTGCGGCGCTGGCGGTGGAGTGCTGCGGGCGGCACGGGTCTTTGCCTTGTGCCGAGGCCGCGGATGCGGCCCGCCGGAGGTCCGGCGAAAACCAAGCGAACCGGAGGTTTGCGCCCGGCGCCTGAGGAGGCGGAGATACCGATGCCGGCGGTCCAAGCACTCGGCCGCCGGCATGAAGTGCCGGAAAAAGGAGGGGGTTCGGGGGAGTTCCCTCCCCCGACCTTTCTTCAGGCTGCCGCCCGCCCGGGCATGCGGTGCCGGAAGGCCAGCGCCTCGGCCACGTGCGCGCGGCGGATGGCGCTGCTTCCCGCGAGATCGGCGATGGAGAGCGCGACGCGCAGCGTGCGGACATGCCCGCGCGAGGACAGGCGCAGCCGCGTCGCCGCGGTCTCGACCAGCGTGCCGGCCTCGGCTTCGAGCAGCGGCATCAGGTGCTCGATCGCGGCCTCGGCGTTGCTGCGTGGGCCGTCCTCGCCGAAGCGGGCGCGCTGGGCGTGGCGCGCGGCGCGGATGCGGGCGGCGACGGTGGCGGAGGTTTCGCCCGCGGGGGCGCGCGCGAGTTCGGCCGGCGGGATTGGCATGACCTCGATGGTGAGGTCCATGCGGTCGAGCAGCGGGCCTGACAGGCGGCCCTGGTAGTCCTCGCCGCAGCGCGGGGCGCGGCCGCATTCTCGGCCTGCCGCGCCGAGATGGCCGCAGCGGCAGGGATTCATCGCGGCGATGCATTGGAAGCGCGCGGGATAGGTGACGTGGGCGTGGACGCGGCTGATGGTGGTGCGGCCGGTCTCCATGGGCTGGCGCAGGGCTTCGAGCGCGGGGCGCGGGAATTCCGGCCATTCGTCGAGGAACAGCACGCCGCGATGGGCGAGGCTGATCTCGCCCGGCCGGGCGCGGGCGCCGCCGCCGACCAGCGCGGGCATGGAGGCGGAGTGGTGCGGCTCGCGGAAGGGCGGGCGCGTGACCAGGCGGCCGCCGTCGAGCAGGCCGGCGACGGAATGCACCAGCGAGACCTCGAGCGCCTCGGCCGGGGACAGGGCGGGCAGCAGGCCTGGCAGGCGGGCGGCGAGCATGGATTTGCCGGCGCCTGGCGGGCCGATCATCAGCAGGTTGTGGCCGCCGGCGGCGGCGATCTCGATCGCGCGTTTCGCGCTTTCCTGGCCCTTCACCTCCGACAGGCACGGGCCGGCGCGCGGGGCGGGATCGGGCGCGGGGGGCGCGGGCGGAGACAGGAGCTGCACGCCGCGGAAATGGTTGAGCAGGGCGTGGATGCAGGGGGCGGCGAGGACCTCGATGCGGCCGGCCCAGGCGGCCTCGCTGCCTTGGGCGGCGGGACAGATCAGGCCGAGGTCGCGCGCGCTCGCGCCGAGGGCGGCGGGCAGCACGCCGGCGACGGGCATGATGGCGCCGTCGAGGGAGAGTTCGCCGAGGGCGGCGTAGCCGGCGGCCTCCTCCTTCGGGATGATCTGCATGGCGGCGAGCAGCGCGAGGGCGATCGGCAGGTCGTAATGCGAGCCCTCCTTGAGGATGTCGGCGGGGGCAAGGTTCACCAGCACGCGCTTAGGCGGCAGCGACAGGCCGAGGCCGGTGAGCGCGGCGCGCACGCGCTCGCGGCTTTCGGTGACCGCCTTGTCGGGCAGGCCGACCAGGAGGAAGGCGGGCAGGCCGGAGGCGATCTGGACCTGGACCTCGACCGGCACCGGCTCGATGCCGGAAAAGGCGAAGGTGGCGATGCGGGCGATGGTCATGGCGTCGCGCCAGAGTGGCGCAGCGCATGGATTATATCAACCTGAAGTTATTGAGCAGCGCCTTCGGCCAGGCGCATCAGGCGGCGGAAATTCCCCGACCAGAGGAGGTCGAGCTCGCGGGCGCGGTAGCCGCGGCGGTGGAGTTCGGCGGTGAGGTTCATGGTCTCGCCGGCATCCCTCCAGCCCGGCAGCCCGCCGCCGCCGTCGAAGTCGGAGGAGAGGCCGACATGGTCGATGCCGATGCGCCTGACCGCATGGTCCACATGGTCGGCCATGTCGGAGACCGTGGCGGGCGACTTCCCGCCGGGCGGGGCGGGGCGGAGGAAGGCGTCGAGCGCGGTGATCTGGATGAGGCCGCCGGTCGCGCGCAGCATGTCGAGCTGCTCGTCGTCGAGGTTGCGCGGATGGTCGCACAGCGCGCGGCAGCAGGAATGCGTCGCGACGACCGGCACGCGCGAGAGTTCGGCCGCCTGCATCATGGTGGATTTCGCGCTGTGCGAGACGTCGATGAGAAGGCCGAGGCGGTTCATCTCGTGCAGCGCCTCGCGGCCGAGCGGCGAGAGGCCGCCATGTTCCTCGGGCGCGTCGCCGAGTTCGGGCCTGGGGCGCGCGGCGTCGGCGAGGTCGTTGTGCCCGTCATGGGTGAGGGTCAGGTAGATCGCGCCGAGGTCGCGCCACAGGCGCAGCCGCGAGAGGTCGCGCGCCAGCGCGTTGCCGTTCTCGACCGCCGCGAGCACGCAGATGGCGCCGGCGGCGTGGGCGGCCTCCAGTTCGCAGGCGCTGCGGCAGAAAAGGCGCGCGCTGCCGTCGGCGCGGGCGCGGATGTGGCGCAGCATCGCCTCGGCGCGCGCGGCGGCGGCGGCGAGGCTTTCCCCGTCGCGCGGTCCCTGCGGCGTATAGGCGATGAACACCGCGGCCTTCAGGCCGCCGCGCAGCATCTTGGGGAAATCCACGCGGCGGGTGGTCTCGGCGGCGGCGTCGGGCGGGTCGGGCCAGAGGATGTCGATGTGGGTGTCGAGGGTGAGCGTCGCGGCGTGGATCCTCGCGGCGTCCGCGACCGTGGCGATGGCGTCGTTCATGCCGCGCTCCAGCCGGTCATGAAGCGTTCGAGCAGGGTGCCGATGATCTCGACGTTGTAGCCGCCCTCCTGCGTGATGGCGGTGGGCAGGCGCAGCGCGCCGATCATGGCGCCGGCGCGGAGGAACCCTTCCTCGGTGATGGCGAGCGCGCCGAGCGGTTCGTCCTTCGAGGCGTCGAAGCCGAGGGCGACGACCAGCGCATCGGCCTTGAAGTCGCGGATCGGGGCGAGGGCGTAGCGCAGCGCGTCGAGCCAGCCCTCGTCGGGCGTGCCGGCGGGCAGGGGCAGGTTCATGTTGCGTCCGTCCCCGGCGCCGGCGCCGCGCTCGGCCGTGCGGCCGACGAACCAGGGGTAGTAGTCGTCCGGGTCGGCATGGATGGAGATGGTGAGCACGTCGCCGCGTTCCCAGAAGATGCCCTGGGTGCCGTTGCCGTGGTGGCTGTCGATGTCGAGGATCGCGACGCGCGCGGCACCCGCGTCGCGCAGGTGCTGCGCGGCGAGGGCGGCGTTGTTGACGTAGCAATGCCCGCCCGCGCGCGCGGCATAGGCGTGGTGGCCGGGCGGGCGGCACAGCGCGTAGGCGGTGCCGCCCTTCGCGGCTTCGGCCGCGGCGGCGAGCGCGCAGGCCGCGGCACCCTCGATCGCGGACCAGGAACCGGGGCCGATGGGGCAGGCGGTGTCGGCGGTGTACCAGCCGGCGCGGGCGATGATGCTGGCGCCGCTGCGCCCGCCCTGGGCGAGCATCTCGGGCGCGGGGTGGATGTTCGCCACGACCTCCGGCCCGGGGTCGGGCAGCTTCGCCCATGCGGCGGCGGCGGTGGCGAGGAAGTCGAGGTAGTCGGCGCGGTGCACGGCCGCGAGCGCGCCCGGGGGCGGCGGCGGCGGCGCGGCCGGGGCGAGGCCGAGGCGATGCAGCGCGGCCTCCAGCGCGGCGGCGCGGGCCGGGGTCTCGAAATTGCGGCGCACCCGGCCGCGCTGGAGGAAGAAGGAGGGCGCGTGGCCTGCCTGGTCGGGATGCGCGAAGGTCTTCATCGTGGCGCGAGGCTAGGCAGGGCCGTGCGGCTTGTCCACGCGGGCGCCGAGGTGTTCGGCTCTCCGCGACGCCGCCATACGCGGCAGGCGCTGGACAGCATGCCCGGAAGGTCCTGGACTGCGCCCGCGATCGCCGCCTGGGGAGCATCCGATGACCGAAACCTTCGACCCCGGCGCGCGCCGCGCGATCCTGGAGGCGGTGGACGCGCTGCGCGCGGATGCGGTGGGCACGCTGGAACGGCTGGTGCGCTGCCCCTCGACGCTGGGCAACGAGCAGTCGGCGCTGAACGAGATGGCGCGGATCTACGAGGGGATCGGCCTCGCGCCGCGGCGCGTGCCGACCGATCCGGGCGCGCTCGCCGCGCATCCGGGATTCTCGCCGCCGCTGATCCCGTATGACGGGCGCGACAACGTCGTGGCGGTGTTCGCCCCGCGCGAGAGCAAAGGGCGCAGCCTGGCGTTGCAGGGCCATGTGGACGTGGTGCCGGAGGGGGCGGCCGACATGTGGGAGACGCCGCCCTATGAGCCCTCGATCCGCGGCGGGCGGATGTACGGGCGCGGGGCGGGGGACATGAAGGCGGGCATCGTCTCCTGTGTCGCGGCGTTCAAGGCGCTGCGCCTCGCGGGGCTGCAGCCGGCGGCCGAGGTGCAGATGCAGTCGGTGATCGAGGAGGAATGCACGGGCAACGGCGCGCTCGCCGCCATGCTCGCGCTGCCGCGCACCGATGCGGTCATCATCCCCGAGCCCGGCCCCGGGCTGCCGGCGATGTATTCGGCCGAGGTCGGCGTGGTCTGGGCCTGGGTGACGGTCTCGGGCCGGCCGGCGCATGTGCGCGACATGCAGGCGGGCATCAATGCCATCAAGGCGGCGAATGCGATCGCCGCGCGCTTCGAGGACTACCAGGCCGCGATGAACAAGGCCGAGCGCATCCACCCCGCCTTCCGCGGCGTGAACCATCCGGTGAACGTGAATTTCGGCACGATCGAGGGCGGCGAGTGGAACAGCAGCGTGCCGACGCGCGCGCGCATCGGCATGCGGGTCGGCGTGATGATGGGCTACACGGCGGCGCAGACCAGGGCCGACATCGAGCGCCTGGTGGCCGAGGCGGCGGCCGATCCGGCGCTGAAGGGGGCGACGGTGAAGCTGGAGTTCAAGGGCTTCATGGCGGACCCCTGCGTGTTCGACATGGACGCGCCGATCGTGACCATGGCCAGGCGGCATTTCGCGGATGTCTCGGGAGGCTTCCTGCGCGACTATCCGGCGACGGGGCTGACGGATGGGCGCTTCTTCGCGCTGTACCAGGCGACGCCGGTCGCCTGCTTCGGACCTGACGCGCAGGAGATCCACGGCATCGACGAAAGCGTGGGGCTGGATTCGATGCACGACATCACGCGCACCATCGCGCTGACCATGGCCGAGTGGTGCGGGGTGGAGAAGGCATGACGACGACGAATGTTCCGCTCTCCGGGGCACGGCTGTGGGAGAGCCTGATGGAGATGGCGCGGATCGGCGCCACGCCCGGGGGCGGGTGCAACCGGCAGGCGCTGACCGACCTCGATTCCGAAGGGCGCCACCTGCTGCGGCGCTGGGCGGAGCAAGCGGGTGCGACGTTCGCCGTGGATCGCCTGGGCAACATGATGCTGACGCGCCCGGGGCGTGACCCGTCGCGCAGGCCGGTCGCCTTCGGCAGCCATCTCGACACCCAGCCCACGGGCGGGAAGTTCGACGGCGTGCTCGGCGTGCTGGCGGGGCTCGAGATCCTGCGCGCGGTGCACGAGGCGGGCATCGAGACCCTCGCACCGCTGATGCTGGTCAACTGGACCAACGAGGAAGGCGCGCGCTTCTCCCCCCCCATGATGGGCAGCGGCGCGGCGATGGGCATCCTCGCCGAGGAGGAGGTGCTGGCGAGGCAGGATGCCGAGGGCAGATCCTTCGGTGCGGAACTCGCGCGCATCGGCTGGCGGGGTGACGCCGACCCCGCGATCCTGCGCGGCATCGACGCCTATCTCGAACTGCATATCGAGCAGGGGAAGATCCTGGAGGATGCCGGCTGCGCGATCGGCGTCGTCACCCATGCGCTGGCGCAGAACTGGCTGGAAGTGACCGTGGAGGGCGAGGAGGCGCATGGCGGCTCGCCCATGGCCGGGCGGCGGGATGCGATGATGGCGGCCGCGCCGCTGATCGCGGCGATCGAGGCGATCGCGCTGGGCTCGGTGACCGCTCCGGGCGATCCCGGCCGCGCGACGGTGGGGCGGCTCGCCGTCCATCCCGACAGCCGCAACATCGTGCCCTCGCGCGTGTGGTTCTCGGTGGATACGCGGCATCATGAACCCGCGCTGCTCGCGCGGATGGCGGAGGAGATCCGCGCGCGGGCGGCTGCCGTCGCGGCGTCGCGCGGGGTGCGGATCACGGTCGCCGATTTCTGGCATTCGCCCCTGACGCCCTTCGACGCCACGCTGGTCGGACGCGTGCGCGATGCGGCGCAGCGCCTGGGTTGCCGGCACATGGACATGCCGACCGGCATCGGCCACGACGCCGTCCATCTCGCGCGCAGCGTGCCGGCGGCGATGATCTTCTGTCCCTGCCATGGCGGCCTCAGCCACAACGAGGCCGAGAGCATCACGCCCGAATGGGCGGAGGCGGGGATGCGCGTGCTGGCGGATGCGGTGCTCGCCACGGCGGGCCTTGCGACGGAGTGAACCCATGACGCGCATCGCCATCGGCGGCTTCCTGCACGAGAGCCATTCCTTCGCGCCGCTGCCCACCGGCTGGGCGGAGTTCGTCAAGCCCGGCGGCTTCCCGCCCTTGCAGAAACCCGCGACCATGCTGGACGCGCTGCGCCCGACCTCCTGCCCGGCCGCCGGCGCGATCATGGTGGCCGAGCAGGAAGGGGTGACGGTCGCCCCCCTGACCTGGGGCTTCGCCAACCCCGCCGGGCCCGTCACCGCCGATGCCTTCGAGCGCATCGCGGCACTTCTGGTCGCGGCATTGTCGGATGCGCTGGAGGAAGGCCCGCTCGACGGCGTCTATCTCGACCTGCATGGCGCGATGGTCGCGGCGGGCTTCGACGATGCGGAAGGGGAGGTGCTGCGGCGCGTGCGCGCGGCGGTCGGGGCCGATGTGCCGATCGCGGCGAGCCTCGACCCGCACGCCAACAAGACGGCGCGGATGGTGCTGCATGCCGACGTGCTGGTGCCCTTCCGCACCTATCCGCATGTGGACATGAAGCCGGCCGGCGCGCAGGCGACGCGGCTGCTGCTGCGGATGATCCGCGAAGGCCGCCGGCCGGCGAAGGCGTTCCGCGAACTCGATTTCTGGACCCCGCTGCCGGGACAATGCACCATGGTCGCGCCGATGGCCGATGTGATGGCCGAGCGCGCGCGGCTCGGCGCCGCGCCGGGCGTGTGGGAACTCGGCTTCTGCTTCGGCTTTCCCTATGCGGATTTCCCCGGCTGCGGCATGGCGATCGCGGCCTATGCCGATATGCCCGCGCAGGCGGCGAAGGCGGCGGCGGACCTCGCGGCCTTCATCGCGGGCAAGGAGGGCGAATTCGCCCTCGGCGTGCTGTCCGCGGCCGAGGGGGTCGCGCGCGCGATGGCCAGGCGCGATGCGGCCGGCCCGGTCATCCTCGCCGATACGCAGGACAATCCGGGCGGCGGCGGGCATGGCGACACCACCGGGCTTCTCGCCGAACTGATCCGCCAGGACGCGCAGGGCGCGGTGCTCGCGCCGATGAACGACGCGGAGGCGGCTTCCGCCTGCCATGCGGCGGGCGAGGGGGCGAGCATCGCGCTCGATCTCGGCGGGAAGAGCGACGGCGCGCCGCTGCGCGTCACCGCGCTGGTGGAGCGGCTGAGCGACGGGCGGTTCACGCTGACCGGGCCGATGGGGAAGGGCAACCCGGCCGACCTCGGGCCGTCCGCGCTGATCCGCGTCGCGCCCGGCGTGCGCGTCATCGTCGTCAGCCGCAAGATGCAGGGGCATGACCAGGCGCTGTTCCGCTTCCTCGGCGTCGAGCCGAAGGACCAGCGCGTCGTCGCGGTGAAGTCGAGCGTGCATTTCCGCGCCGATTTCCAGCCCATCGCCTCGGAGGTGATCGTGGTGACGGCGCCGGGGCCGGTGGTCGCCGACCCCGCCGTGCTGCCCTTCACCAGGCTGCGCCCGGGGTTGCGGCTGCGGCCGGGCGACAACAGGCGGACCCCATGATCGCGCGCCTGCTCACCGTGTCGCTGATGCTCGCCCCCGTCGCGGCGCGCGGCGAGGTGGTCGCGATCCGCGGCGAGGACGGCGCCGCCCTGCGCGCCATGGTCGTCGCGCCGGCCGCGGGCGTGCCGCGCCGGGCCACGGTGGTGGCGCTGCATGGCTGCGCCGGGCTCGCGCCGTCCTACCGCCCGCTGCGGCTTCCGGCGCGCGAGGCGGATTGGGCGGGCAGACTCGCCGCGCTTGGGCACAGGGTGGTGTTCCCCGACAGTTTCGGCAGCCGCGGCGAGGGTCCGGCCTGCGGGCGGGCGGACCATCCGGTGCAGCCGGGGGGCTTGCGCGCGGGGGATGCGCGCGCGGCGCTCGCCTGGGCGGCGGCGCAGCCGGGCGAGCCGCCTGGCGGGGGCCTCCTGCTCGGCTGGTCGCATGGCGGCAGCACGGTGCTCGCGGCGCTCGGCGCGCCGATGCCGCCGGGGCTGCTGCGCGCGGCGGTCGCCTTCTATCCGGGCTGCGGGGCGCTGCTGCGGGGCGCGCCGGGCTGGGCGGCGCCGGTGCCGCTCCTGATGCTGCTGGGCGGGGCGGATGACTGGACGCCGGCGCATCGGTGCGAGGCGCTGGCCGCGCGCGCGCCGGGGCGGATCGAGATGCGGGTGTTTGCCAGCGCGCACCACAATTTCGACCATCCGGGCGTGCCGATCCGCTCGCGCGTGCTGCCGAACGGGCTGACGGTGACGACCGGCACCGATGCGGCGGCGCGCGAGGGGGCGATCGCGGCGCTGCTCGGCTTCCTCGCCGCGCATTGATGCCGGCGTACCGCACCCGGTGTCCTGGACACTGGATGCGGTACACCCACGACATCGCCATGGCCGAGGCGTTCTTCGCCACCCTCGGATGCGAGCCGCCTGACCGGCAACGCTTCCGCTCCCAGGCCGAGGCGCGCAACCCAATCACCAGAACCTTCAGCTCCGCAGGCGTCAGATCGTCAGGGTTCGGCGGGCGCCGGCACACCAGCGGGGAATCACGACCGCCGTGATCAGGGGAACCCTCAAAACCAGCCGACGCCCGTGGCTTTGCACCGGCTACCGGCCGGACGCGGCGGCGGCGCGTGGCGCCGCCCGGTTCAGCGCAGGATCAGCGCCGGCACGCCGAACAGCTGCCGGTGCCCGTGCAGCACCGCCGCCCACAGGACCACCCCCAGCAGGGGCGCAAGCCAGCCGATCTCGCGCAGCTCCAGCCGGCCCCGCCCGGCGAGGATGGCGCCGAAGGGCAGGATGGAGGTCGCGGCGGCGAAGTCCCGCCAGGCCTGCCCGTGCCGCTTCGCCATCCTGGCGTCGATCGAGGGCATGCCGGCGACGGCGGTGACGAGAAAGGCGCCGAAGAACACGATCGCCGCGCTGTCGCCGTTGCCCGCGACGTGCAGCGCTGCCCACAGCGCGAAGGAGACGAGCATCGGGTGCCGCGTCACGCGCTGGATGCCGCGTGGGCCCTGGGCGATGAGCCCGCCGCCGCCCTTCGCGGTCGGGTTGCCGATCAGCGAGCAGGCGAACAGCACGAAGGCCGGCAGCATCAGCAGCGCGATGACCCAGCGCAGCCATGGCGGGGCGAACCAGACCGGCGCCGTCTCCGCCCCCTGCCAGGCGAGCACCAGCAGCGCGATCGCCACCGCCGACAGGACGGAGAAGGCGATGGTGAAACCGGCCTCGCCGAGCCGCGCCACGGCCAGGCCGCGCAGCGCGGTGCCCGAGATGCCGACATGCACGCCGACCCACAGCAGGGCCGCGAGGAGAAGGATGATCATGGCGGGAAGCATCGCCGAGCGCCCCCGCCCCGTCCAGGGTCATGGCCGCCAGGCGCGGTGGTAGGGGTGGTTCGTGCGGATCGCCTGCGCGCGATACAGTTGCTCGGCCAGCATCCCGCGCACCAGGAAATGCGGCCAGGTCATCGCGCCGAGCGAAAGCCGGTGGTCGGCCCGTGCCGTCACCGCCGGGTCGAGCCCCTCGGCCCCGCCGATGAGGAAGCAGAGCGGTCGGCCCGTCTCCTCCCAGCGGGCGAGCAGGGCGGCGAAGCGCAGGCTGCCCGGCGCCTCGCCGCCGAGGTCGAGGGCGACCGCCAGAGCATCCGCCGACAGTGCGGCGAGCAGCGCCACCCCTTCCCGCCGGCGGATTTCAGCCGGCGCGCCACGCGCTTCGGGGATTTCCGCCACCTCGGGCGGGGGGCGCAGCCGGGCGGCGTAATGCGCGTAGAGCGCCGCCTCCGGTCCCGCCTTCATCCGCCCGACGGCGAGGATTCTAGCCGGGCGCGGCGTTGGACGCCCCCGGGCTCTCGGGGCCCCACATGCGCTCGATGCGGTAGAGGTCGCGCGCGTCGGGGCGGAAGAGGTGGATCACCAGATCCCCGGCGTCGATCAGCACCCAGTCCGGCGAGGCCTGGATCGAATCGCGCCGCAGCGACAGCCCGGCCTTGCCCAGCGCCTCGTCGAGATGCTGGGCCATCGCCTGCAGCTGGCGCTCCACCTTGCCGGTGGCGATGATCAGCCGGTCCGCGTAGTCGGCGCGGCCGGTGACGTCGAGCAGCACGATGTCCTCGGCCTTGTCGTCCTCGAGGCTTTTCATGGCCGCGGCGACGAGGATCTCCAGGCGGTCGGGCGGAAGCTTCTCGCGCTTGCGGCCGCGCGGCGGGCGCGGCGCGGTGGGCGCGGTTGCGGGTTTGACCGCGGGCTTCGCCTTGACCGTGGGCTTCGCCTTGACTGTGGGCTTCGCCTTGGCGGCGGGCGCTGCCTTGGCGGCGGGCTTCTCCTTGGCCGCGGGCTTCGCCTTGACGGCGGGCTTCGCCTTGGTGGCGGGTGCTGCCTTGGCGGCGGGCTTCGCCTTGACCGTGGGCTTCGCCTTGACGGCGGGCTTCGCCTTCGCCGCGGCCTTGGCGGCCGGCGTGGTTTTCTTCGCAGTGGTCTTCGGCGTGCGGGCTATGGACCCCTCCTCTCGGCCGCGGTGCCGCCGGTCCGCGCCGCGCGGATGGCGGTGGCGGAGGCGGCGTGCTCTCGGGCCGGAACCAAGCACCAAGGCGCGTGGGGCGCAAAGGATTCCGTGAAGACCGCCCCCGGCGCGCGACGATGCCTCCGCAGAACGGACGCCGCATGCCCGGCCAGGGCGCGCCGCGTCCAGCCCGGCCTGGGCAGCACCGCGATCGCCGTCCCGCGCGCGATGTCCCGCCAGCGCCGCCAGCGCGGCAACTGCACGAGGTTGTCCGCGCCGATCACCAGCACGAAGCGCGCACGCGGAAAGCGCCGGCGCAGCGCGCGCAGCGTGTCGGCGGTGTAGCGCGTGCCGAGGCCGCGCTCGATGTCGGTGGCGAGGATGCGCCGCCCGTCGGCGATGCGCCGCGCGGATGCCAGGCGCTGCTCCGGCGGCGCCATGCCACGCGCCGGCTTCAGCGGATTGCCCGGCGAGACCATCAGCCAGACCTGGTCGAGCCGCAGCGCCGCCGCGGCGCGCCGCGCGACATGCCGGTGCCCCTCATGCGCCGGATTGAAGGAGCCGCCGAGCAGCCCGATCCGCCGCCGCCGCGAATCGCCGGACCTGCCCGGCGTCACCGCGCGCGGGCGCTCGCGCCGGCCGGCGGAAGCGCGGCTGCCGCGGTCCTCACGGCCTGGTCTGCCCCGTGCCGATGACCTGGTAGCGATAGGTGCAGAGCTGCTCGAGCCCGACCGGCCCGCGCGCATGCATCCGCCCCGTCGCGATGCCGATCTCGGCGCCGAAGCCGAATTCGAAGCCGTCGCAGAACTGCGTCGAGGCGTTCCATATGCCGACGGCGGAATCGATCCCGTCGAGGAAGGCGCGCGCCGCAGCTTCGTCCTGCGTGACGATCGCCTCGGTGTGCTCGGAACCGAAGCGGCGGATGTGGGCGAGGGCATCCTCCACGCCATCCACCACCTTCACCGAGAGCACCGCATCGAGCCATTCGGTCGCGAAATCCTGCGCGGCGGCCGCGGGCAGGTCGGCCACGATGGCGCGCGCGCGATCGTCGGCGCGGAAGTCGCAGCCGAGCGCGCGCAGCTCGGCGACAAGCCGCGGCAGCAGCGCGGGCGCGATGGCGGCATCGATCAGCAGCGTCTCGGTCGCGCCGCAGATGCCGGTGCGGCGCATCTTCGCATTCGCCAGGATGGACCGCGCCATCGCCGGATCCGCCGCTGCATGGACGTAGGTGTGGCACAGCCCCTCGGCATGGGCGAGGACGGGCACGCGCGCCTCCTCCATCACCCGCGTCACGAGGCCCTTGCCGCCGCGCGGCACGATCAGGTCGATCAGCCCCGCCGCGCGCAGCATGGCGCCGACGAAGGCGCGGTCGGCGCTGGGCGCGACCTGGATCGCGGCTTCCGGCAGCCCGGCTGCGCGCAGCCCGTCGAGCAGGCAGGCATGGATGGCGGCGGCCGAGCGCGTGCTCTCGCTCCCGCCGCGCAGGATCACGGCATTGCCCGACTTCAGGCACAGCGCCGCGGCATCCGCCGTCACGTTCGGCCGGCTTTCGAAGATCATGCCGATGACCCCGAGCGGCTGCGCGACGCGGCGGACGAGAAGGCCGTTCGGCCGCGTCCACTCCGCAAGCAGCCGGCCGACGGGATCGGGCAGTTCCGCGACCTCGTCGAGCCCCGCGGCCATCGCCTCGATGCGCGCGGGCGTGAGGGTCAGCCGGTCGCGGAAGGCGGGGGTGAGGCCGGTGGCGGCGTCGAGGTCGGCGGCATTGGCGGCGAGGATCTCCGCCTGCCGCGCGCGCAGGGAAGCGGCCGCCGCGCGCAGCGCCGCGTCCTTCGCCGGCCGTGGCGCGCGCGCGAGGAGCCCGGCGGCCGCGCGGGCGGCGCGGGCGGCGGTGTCGAGAAGGCGGGCGGCATCCTGCGCGACGGCGTTCATGGCGCAGGCTTAACGCGCCGGGCGCCGGGAAGGGAAGGGCGGGCAGGGGGTGCGCCCGGCCGCCCGGGGCAGTGTCCTGGTCGGGTGGCCGGGGGGTGGAGCGGGCCGGCGCCGGGTTCGCGGATGCGCCTGACGGCGCATCCGCGAATGGTCGCTCAACCCTCGATGCGGATGCCGCTTTCGCGGATGATCGGTTCCCACTTCGTGCGCTCGGCGGCCCAGGCGCGGGCCATCTCCTCCTGCGTGGAGGGCATGGATTCGAGCCCGGCGCGGTTGAGCGCCTCGTTCACGCCGGGATCCCGCAGCGCCGTGACGGCCGCCTGGTTGAGCCGCGCGATCACCGGCTGCGGCGTGCCCGCCGGCGCCACGAGGCCGTACCACGAGGGCACGTCGAAGCCGGGCAGGCCGCTCTCCGCGACGGTCGGGATATTGGCCAGCAGGCGCGAGCGCTGCGCCGTCGGCACCGCGAGCGCGCGCACGCGTCCCTCCTGGACCTGCGGCAGGACCGAGGGCGCGGTCGGGAAGCCATAGTCGAGCCGGCCGGCCACGAGGTCCGTCACCACCAGCCCGCCGCCGCGGTAGGAGACGCCGACCGTGTCGATGCCGGCCATCTTCGCGAACATCAGCCCCGCGAGCTGCGGCGCGCTGCCGATGCCGCTGTGCCCCCAGGAGAGGTGGCCCGGCCGCGCCCTCGCCGCGGCGATCACGTCGGCCGCGGTGCGCCAGGGGCGGTCGGCGGGGCATACCAGGATGTTGAACAGTTCCACCGCGATCGAGATCGGCACCAGGTCCCGCGCCGGGTCGACCGGCAGGCGCATGATCATCGGGCTGATCACCAGCGCGCCGAGCGTCGCGAGCAGGATGGTGTGGCCATCGGCCGGGGCGCGCGCCACCATCTCGGAGGCGAGGTTGCTGCCCGCGCCGGGGCGGTTCTCGACGACCACCGGCTGGCCGAGCACCTCGCTCATCTTGGGCGCCATGGCGCGGGCGGAGATGTCGGTGGCGCCGCCGGGGACGAAGCCGACGACGAGGCGGACAGGCCGGCTGGGGAAGCCGTCCTGCGCCAGCGCCGGCAGCGCCAGCGGCAGCGCCGCGGCGGCGAGCAGCGCGCGGCGATTGAACGGGACGTGACCTGCTTTCGGACGCGACATGGTTCTGTTCCCTGTTTGCACGATTTCGTCCCCGTTGCCGGGGCGGGTGGCGCGAAACTCGCACGGACGGGGCGCGGGCGCATAGATGCCCGCGCGGCGGCGCGGCGCCCGCCGTTACAGCAGCACGAGGTCGTCGCGGTGGATGATCTCGTCCCGCCCGCGCCAGCCGAGCAGCGATTCGAGCGCCTCGCTGCGGTGGCCCGCGATCAGCCGCGCGGCCACCGCGTCGTAGGCCGAGAGGCCGCGCGCGAGTTCCTGCCCGGCCTCGTCGCGCACGCTCAGCGGGTCGCCGCGCGCGAAGTCGCCCTGCACGCCGCGCACCCCGGCCGGCAGCAGCGAGGAACCGCGCCTGAGCGCCCGCGCCGCGCCCGCATCCACCACCAGCACGCCGAGCGGGGCGAGGCTGCCCGCGATCCAGCGCTTGCGCGCCGTGCGCCCTTCGGGGGCGGCGAGGAACCAGGTGCAGCGCGCGCCCCGCTCGATCGCGATCAGCGGGTTGTCCCGCTTGCCGAGCGCGATCGCCATGGCGCAGCCCGCGCCGGTCGCGATGCGCGCGGCGATCAGCTTGGTACGCATGCCGCCCGAGGAATAGCCGGGCGGGGGTTCGCCGCCCATCGCCATGATCTCGTCGGTGATGCGCTCGATGACCGGCAGGTGGGCGGCCTGCGGGTCGCGGCGGGGGTCGGCGGTGTAGAGCCCGTCGATGTCCGAAAGCAGCACCAGCGCGTCGGCGCCGATCATCTCGGCCACGCGGGCGGCGAGGCGGTCGTTGTCGCCGAAGCGGATCTCGGCGGTGGCGACCGTGTCGTTCTCGTTGATCACCGGCACGCAGCCGAGGCCGAGCAGCGTGCTGATCGTGGCGCGTGCATTGAGGTAGCG
>Ga0207950_100169_pt1 | contig 25098 bp, 19 predicted proteins | sample Subbio11_8B_AprC_FD_184814 | JGI IMG/M metagenome (GOLD analysis project Ga0207950, IMG submission 184814) | Serpentinite rock and fluid subsurface biosphere microbial communities from McLaughlin Reserve, California, USA - CR11_8B_AprC (SPAdes) | ecosystem: Environmental > Terrestrial > Deep... | reverse complement strand
CCGGCGCGCAGCGGCTTGAGCTCGGCCTGGCCAAAGGGGTAGGCAGCCGGCACTTCCCAGCGCTGGCGGCGCAGCGTCACGCGCTCGGTGTGGCGCGGCAAGCCATAAAAATCGGCGCCGTAAAAGCTGGCAAAGCCCTCGAGCCGCTCCAGCGCGCCCACCGACTCGAAGGCCTCGGCGTAGAGCTCGAGCGCGGCGTGCGCGGTGTAGCAGCCGGCGCAGGCGCTGGCGTGCTCTTTGAGGTGGGCGGCGTGCGGGGCGCTGTCGGTGCCCAGAAAAAACTTCGGGTTGCCGCTGGTGGCGGCCTCGAGCAGGGCCAGGCGGTGCTGCTCGCGCTTGAGCACCGGCAGGCAGTAGTAGTGCGGGCGCAGGCCGCCGCTAAAAAGCGCGTTGCGGCTGTAGAGCAGGTGGTGCGCGGTGATGGTGGCCCCCACCAGCGGCCCGGCTTGGGTCACGAACTGCACCGCCTCGCGCGTGGTGATGTGCTCGAGCACCACCTTCAGGCGCGGAAAGCGCGCCACGATGCGGCTTAAGTGCAAGTCGATGAACACGCGCTCGCGGTCGAAGATGTCCACCGCCGGGTCGGTGACCTCGCCGTGCAGCAGCAGCGGCAGGCCGACCTCTTGCATCGCGGCAAAGACCTCGTCGCAGCGCGCAAAATCGCTCACGCCAAAGGCCGAATTGGTGGTGGCGCCGGCCAGAAAGGCTTCGCCCACACCGTGCACGATGCCGCTGGCCTTGGCGCGCACGATCTCGTCGGGCGCGGTCTGGTCGGTCAGGTACAGCGTCATCAGCGGCTCGAAGTTCGAGCCCGGTGGCAGCGCCGCCAAAATGCGCTCGCGGTAGGCGCTGGCGTCGGCCAGGGTGCGCACCGGCGGGTTCAGATTGGGCATGATCATGGCGCGCCCAAACTGCGCCGCCGAGTGCGCCAGCACGGCTTGCAGCGCCACGCCATCGCGCACGTGCAGGTGCCAGTCGTCGGGGCGAATCAGGCTCAGGGTCGCGGGTGAGGCCGCAGTGGAAGCAGCGGTGGCGGCAGTGGTTGGGGCAGCGGCGTCGGTCATGGCGGAATTGTCGCAGCTTCGTGCGCGGGCAGATCAGGCGGCTCGCTCGCGCTGGCGCCGTGGTGCTGCAGCGCCCACATCTGCGCGTAGCGCCCACCGGCGGCGAGCAAGTCGGCGTGGCGGCCGCGCTCGACGATTCGGCCTTGCTCCAGCACCAGAATCTGGTGCGCATCGACCACGGTCGAGAGCCGGTGCGCGATCACCAGCGTGGTCTTGTTGCGCGCCACCTGGCGCAGCTCGGCCTGGATGGCGCGCTCGTTGGCCGAATCGAGCGCCGACGTGGCCTCGTCGAAAATCAGGATGGGCGGGTCTTTGAGCAGGGTGCGGGCGATGGCCACGCGCTGCTTTTCGCCGCCCGAGAGCTTGAGCCCGCGCTCGCCCACCGGGGTCTGATAGCCCTGCGGCAGGGCGCTGATGAAGTCGTGGATGTGCGCCGCCTGCGCTGCGCGCCGTGCCTCCTCGGGCCCGGCATCGGGGCGGCCGTACAGGATGTTGTACTCGATGCTGTCGTTGAACAGCACCGTGTCTTGCGGCACGATGCCGATGGCGCGGCGCAAGCTGGCTTGGGTGCAAGCGCGCAGGTCTAGACCGTCGATGGTGATGCGCCCGGACGCCTGCGCCCCCTGCCCCGGCTGCCCGACCTCATAAAAACGGTACAGCAGCCGCGCCAGCGTCGATTTGCCCGCACCCGACGGCCCCACCACCGCCACCGTCTGCCCGGCCGGGATGGTGAAGCTCAGGCCGCGCAAAATCTCGCGTTCGCGCTCGTAGCCAAAGTGCACGTCCTCGAAGCGGATCTCGGGCGCCTGCTGCAGTTGCAGCTCGGTGGCATCGGGGCGGTCGGCGATCTCGCGCTGGCTGTCGAGCAGCGTGAACAAGCGCTCGACGTCGATCAGGCCTTGGCGGATCTCGCGGTATAGCACGCCCAGAAAGTTGAGCGGGATGTAGAGCTGGATCATGAAGGCGTTGATCATCACCAGGTCGCCCAGCGTCATGCGCCCGGCCAGCACGCCCTCGGTGGCGCGCCAGAGCATGGCCACCAGCGCCAGCGCAATGATGAGCTGCTGCCCGGCGTTGAGCAGCGACAGGGTGGCTTGGGTTTTGAGCCGGGTGCGCTGCAAGCCCTCCAGCGCCGCGTCGTAGCGCTGCGCCTCGAAGCCCTCGTTGCCAAAGTACTTCACGGTCTCGTAATTGAGCAAGGAGTCGATGGCGCGGCTCTGGCTGAGCGACTCGGCCTCATTCATGTGGCGGCGCAGCTCCATGCGCCACTCGGTCACGCGCAGCGTGAAAAACACGTACAGCACCAGCGCAGCGAGCGTGATCCAGACGAACCACAGGTCGAACTTCAAACCCAGCAGCAGCAGCACCAGCGTGACTTCCAGGAGCGTGGGCACGATGCTGTAGAGCAGGTACGACACCAGCGACTGCACGCCGCGCACGCCGCGCTCGATGTCGCGCGTCAGGCCGCCGGTTTGGCGCTGCAGATGAAAGCGCAGGCTCAAGTCGTGCAGGTGGCCAAACACCTGCAAGGCGATGGCGCGGGTGGCGCCCTCGGTGGCCTTGGCAAAGACCAGCTCGCGCAGCTCGGTAAAGAGCGCAGTGCAAAAGCGCAACGCCCCGTAGGCCACCAGCAGCCCCAGCGGCAGCACCACCAGCGCCACCCCAGCCTCGGGCAGCCCGAGCCGGTTCGGCCCACCGGGCGGGACCAGGGTATCGACCAGCTCCTTGAGCAGCAGCGGCACCGAGACCGTGGCCAGCTTGGCCGCCACCATGAAAGCCAGCGCCGCCGCCACCCGCCAGCGGTACTGCCACAGGTAGGGCAGCAGGCGGCGCAGGGCCGACCAGTTGGCGTGGGCTTCGGGGGCGGGCGCCTTCACGCCGGCCGCGGCGGGGGCTGCGTCATCGCTGGGGCCGGGGCTGTCGGTGGACGCGGCGGCGGTGGCTGGGGGGCTGGGTCTCATCAGGGTGGGCACTCTACCCGCTTTGCCGGCCCGTGCAAGGGTCCGCGCAGGCAGCACCGGGGGAGCGCGCGCGGGGATACGAAGGCAGCAGGCTGGGGCACTGCAAATGTGCTACATTGTCGCCCATGCAAGCCGCCCGCTTTTATTTTGCCAGCTTTTGGTTCTCACGCGTCACCGACGGCAGAGAGCGATGAGTGCGGCCCCATAAAACCGGCCGCAGGCGCCCAAAAAAACCGTCGGAAACCCTCCGGCGGTTTTTTTTTGCCCGTGCCCCCAAGCAACACCCCACCCCTTTCGCAGCCACCCCACCCGTTCAAGGAGTTTGACCATGAGCACCGCCGCCGCCCCCGCCGACTACTGGCACACGCACCCGATCGATCGCACCAGCCTGACCGACGACCAACGCATCGAGGACATCACCGTGCTGCCGCCTCCCGAACACCTGATCCGCTTCTTCCCAATCCGTGGCACCGCGGTCGAGCAACTCATCGGCCAAACGCGGCGCAACATCCACCGCATCGTGCAAGGGCAAGACGAGCGGCTGCTGGTGGTGGTCGGCCCGTGCTCGATCCACGACCCCGCCGCCGCGCTCGACTACGCCCGGCGCCTGCAGCCGCTGCGCGAGCAGCACCGCGAGCAGCTCGAGATCGTGATGCGGGTGTATTTCGAAAAACCGCGCACCACCGTCGGCTGGAAGGGCCTGATCAACGACCCCTACCTCGACGGCAGCTTTCGCATCGACGAGGGCTTGCGCATTGCGCGCCAGCTGCTGATCGACATCAACCGCCTCGGCCTGCCCGCCGGCAGCGAGTTCCTCGACGTCATCAGCCCGCAGTACATCGGCGACCTGATCAGCTGGGGCGCGATCGGCGCGCGCACCACCGAAAGCCAAGTGCACCGCGAACTGGCCTCGGGCCTGAGCGCGCCCATCGGCTTCAAGAACGGCACCGACGGCAACATCCGCATCGCCAGCGACGCCATTTTGGCCGCGGCGCGCGGGCACCACTTTTTGTCGGTGCACAAAAACGGCCAAGTCGCGATCGTGCAGACCAAGGGCAACCCCGACTGCCACCTGATTTTGCGCGGCGGCAAAGCGCCCAACTACGACGCCGCCAGCGTGGCCAGCGCCTGCGCCGAATTGGCCGCCGCCAAACTCACGCCGCGCCTGATGATAGACTGCAGCCACGCCAACAGCAGCAAGCAGCACCAGCGCCAGCTCGAAGTGGCCACCGACATCGGACAGCAGATCGCCGCCGGATCGCGCCAGATCATGGGCGTGATGGTCGAAAGCCACCTGTGCGCCGGGGCACAAAAATTCACGCCTGGCCAAGACGCCATCGGCACCCTGTGCTACGGCCAGAGCATCACCGACGCCTGCATCGGCTGGGACGACACCGTCGGCCTGCTGCAAGGACTGGCCGACGCCGTGGCGGCGCGACGCAAGCAGACTTAAGCCCGCTGGCGCCGTACCGCCCGGCCATCGCTCACCACCTTTTGCTTGACAGCAAGGAGCATGGATTTGATGCAGCTACAAGAACTGCCCTTCTTCGTACAGGCCATGGGCTGGCCGCTGGCCTTGCTGCTGGCTTGGCTGGCCGGCGAACGCCTGCACACGCTCTGGCGCGTGCCGCGCGTGAGCACCTACTTTGCCGTCGGCCTGCTGGGCGGCTGGCTCAACCTGCACGGCCTGACCGCCGCCGTCACCGGCTTGTCGTTTTTGGCCAACCTGGCCTTGGCGCTGATCCTGTTCGAGCTCGGCTACCGCATCAACCTGCGCTGGCTGCGCCACAACCCCTGGGTGCTGTTGCTGGGCTTGGTTGAGTCGGCCCTGACTTTTGCCGTGGTGTTTTGGGCCACCGGCTGGTTCGAGCTCAGCCTCGAGGTGCGGCTGATTCTGGCGGCGTTGGCGGTTTCGACCTCGCCGGCGGTGTTGTTGCGCGTGGCCCACGAAACCCGCGCCGCCGGTCAAGTGACCGAGCGCATCATGCACCTGTGCGCCATCAATTGCCTGGTGGCGGTGTTGCTGGTCAAACTGGTGGTGGGCCTGTGGCACGTGCGTGCTGTCGGCGACTGGCAGGCCGCCGCCATCGGCAGCGTTTACGCGCTGGCGGTTTCGGTCGCCCTTGGAGCCGCCATCGGTGTGGCCATTCCCTGGTTGCTGCGCCGCGTGGCCGCGCACAGCCAGAGCCTGTCGGTGGTGTTTGCGCTCGCCGTGCTGCTGCTGACCACCGCCGCCTACGCCCTGATGCTGTCGCCGCTGCTGGCGGCGCTGGTGTTTGGCATCGTGGCGCGCGAGCGCCGCATCCAGCTCACCAACGCTCAGCGCGGCTTTGGCTCCATCGGTGAATTGCTGGGCGTGTTTTTGTTCGTCTATGTGGGTTCGCTGATCGTCTGGGCCGACGTCTGGTCATCGATCTGGATCGCCTTGGTCCTGCTGGGCCTGCGCTTGTTGAGCAAAACCGCCTGCAGCTTGGCCGTGGCCCGCATCAGCGGCATCACCCTGCGCAAAGGGCTGCTCAGCGGCTTGGCGCTCGTGCCGCTGTCGGCCTTTTTCGTGCTGCTGCTCGAACAGACGCGCCTGTACGGCTTCGAGCCCGCCCAGAGCGCCTTTGCCGCCATGGCGGCGCTGATGGTGCTCTTGGGCCTGCTCGGGCCCTGGGTGACCCAGCTCTGCCTGAGAGCCGCCCGTGAGACCCACGTGACGGCGGCGACCGACCACCCTGCAACCCCACCCCGAGACTGACCATGGGACTCGAAGCCTTCAAATCCAGCAACGCCCTGACCATGGGCGTCGAGCTCGAGCTGCAGCTCGTCAACACCTACGACCACGACCTCTCGAGCAGCGCCGACGACCTGCTCGAGCTGCTCGCACGCAAGCCCTTCCCGGGCACGGTCACGCCCGAGATGACGCAGAGCATGATCGAAGTGGCCACCGGCATCCACACCGGCCACGCCGGCTTGCTGACGCAACTGCACGCCATGCGCGATGCGCTGGTGCAGGGTTGCGACCGGCTCAACCTTGAAATCGCAGGCGGCGGCACCCACCCGTTTCAGCGCTGGTTCGAGCAGCGCATCTTTGCGCGCCCGCGCTTCGCGCAGCTCTCCAACCTGTACGGCTATCTGGCCAAGCAATTCACGATTTTTGGTCAGCACGTCCACATCGGCTGCGAGTCGGCCGACGAGGCTTTGTTTTTGCTGCACTCGCTCAACCGCTTTGTGCCGCATTTCATCGCTTTGTCGGCCTCATCGCCCTACTCGCAAGGGGTGGACACCTTGTTCGATTCGGCGCGCCTGAACTCGGTCTTTGCCTTCCCGCTCAGCGGCCGCGCCCCTTTCGTGCTGCGCTGGGACGAGTTCAGCGAAGGCTATTTCAGCAAAATGGAATCGACCGGCGTGGTGCGCTCGATGAAAGATTTTTACTGGGACATCCGGCCCAAGCCCGAATACGGCACCATCGAGTTGCGCGTCTGCGACACGCCGCTGACGGTCGAGCGCGCCGCCGCCTTGGCGGCCTATTTGCAAACCCTGTGCCGCCACCTCTTGCATCGGCTCGAGGAGCCGCCAGCCGAAGACGATTACTTGGTTTACACCTACAACCGTTTTCAGGCCTGCCGCTTTGGGCTCGACGGTTTGCTGGTGCACCCCAAGACGCGCGAGCCCATCAGCATCCGGGAAGACATCTTGGCCACGCTGCGCCGGCTGGCCCCGCATGCCCAAGCGCTGGAGTCGCAAGCCGGCTTGGACGAGATCGAGCGCGTAGCCGGCCGCGACGGCAACCACGCCACCTATCTGCGGCGCAGCTTTGGCGCCAACGGCAACGTCCAGGCCGTGGTGCGCGCTGCCGTCGATGCCCTGCGCTTGGGGCCACGGTAGCGGCATCATCCCCTAGGCCTATCGTCCTGAGGCACTACTACCCCCGCTGTGCAGCCTGCGCTGGGGGTATAGTGGCTGGCATGGATTTGATCTGCCCTGCCGGTAGCTTGGCCGCGCTCAAGCAAGCCGTGGACCACGGTGCCAACGCGGTCTATCTGGGGCTGCGCGACGCCACCAATGCGCGCAACTTCGCCGGCCTGAACTTCGACCCGCCGGCCTTGACCAGCGGCTTGGCCTACGCGCACGCGCGCGGCTGCCAAGTGTACCTGGCCATCAACACCTACGCGCAGGCGGCGCAGCCCGAGCGCTGGCAGCAGGCGCTGGATCAGGCCGTCACGCTGGGGGTCGATGCCGTCATCCTCGCCGACCCGGGGCTGCTGCGCTACGCCTGCCAGCGCCACCCGGGGCTGCGCCTGCACTTGTCGGTGCAGGGCTCGGCCACCAACTTCGAGGCCATCAACTTTTACCAGCGCCAGTTTGGCATCGTGCGCGCCGTGCTGCCGCGCGTGCTGGCGCTCGAACAGGTGCGCCAAGTGGTGCAAAAGACCCCGGTCGAGATCGAGGTCTTCGGTTTTGGCAGCCTGTGCGTGATGGTCGAGGGCCGCTGCGCGCTGTCGTCCTTTGTCACCGGCGAGTCGCCCAACACCCACGGCGTGTGCTCGCCGGCCAAGGCGGTGCGCTGGCACGAAACGCCCTCTGGTCTAGAAGCGCGCCTGGGCGGGGTGCTGATCGACCGCTATGCCCCAGACGAAAACGCCGGCTACCCGACCCTGTGCAAGGGCCGCTTCGACGTCGCCGAGCGCGCCCACGACTACGCCATCGAAGAGCCCACCAGCCTCAACACCCTGAGCCTGCTGCCGCAACTGCTGCAGATGGGGGTGCGCGCCATCAAGATCGAGGGCCGCCAGCGCAGCCCGGCCTACGTGGCGCAGGTGACCCAAGTCTGGCGCGCCGCCATCGACGCCTGCAAGGCCCAGCCGCAGCATTACCGCCCGCGGGGCGAGTGGCTGGCCGCGCTCGACGCCGTGGCCGAAGGCCAGCAACACACTTTGGGCGCTTATCAGAGGGCCTGGAAATGAGCGCCACCGCCTTGGCTCCGAGCCCCGTTGCGGCCACCGCCCCGGCGCTGGCGCTGGCACCCCTGCCCTACTACTGGCCGCGCGCGCAGGTGTTTGATTTCTACGCCGCCATCGCCGCCACGCCCGTCGATCTGGTCTATCTGGGCGAGACCGTGTGCTCGCGCCGCCACGAGCTGCGTTTGAGCGACTGGATCGAGCTCGCGCGGCTGCTGCGCTCGAGCGGCAAGACGGTGCTGCTGTCCACCCAGGTGCTGCTCGAATCGGGCTCCGAAGTCAGCGCCATGCAGCGCGTGGTGGCCAATGGCGAGTTCGAGGTCGAGGCCAACGACATGGGCGCGGTCGGCGTGCTGTCGGCTGCTGGGCTGCCTTTCGTCGCTGGGCCGCACCTCAACCTCTACAACGGCCCGGCGCTGGAGTGGATCGCCGCCTTGGGCGCCAAGCGCTGGGTGGCGGCGCTCGAACTGCGGCGCGAGGATTTGGCGCTGCTGCAAGCGCGCCGCCCGGCGGCGCTGCAGACCGAGGTGCTGGTGCACGGCCGCCTGCCGCTGGCCTTTTCGGCGCGCTGCTTCACCGCCCGGCACCACCGCCTGCCCAAAGACGATTGCCAGTTTCGCTGCCTCGAACACCCCGAGGGCCTGCTGCTGCGCACGCGCGAGCAAAGCGAGTTTTTGGTGCTCAACGGCCTGCAAACCCAGTCGGCGCAAGTGCACAGCCTGATCGACTGCTGGGCCGATCTGGTGGCGCTGGGCGTGGAAGTGGCGCGCATCGTGCCGCAGGCGCTGCACACGGCCGACGTGATCGACCTGTACCACGCCGTGCGCAGCGGCCAGCTGGATGCAGCCGCGGCGCGCAGCGCCCTGCTCGAGCTGCTGCCCAGCGCCGACTGCAATGGCTACTGGCATGGCCAGCCCGGGTTGGCGCGTGTCGCCACCGCCCCTTGGGCCCGGAGCTGAGTTTATGTACAGCGGCGAACGCTTCAACAGCATCAGCCACTTGGTCGGGGCTGCGCTGGCCTTGATTGGGGCCACGCTGCTCATCACCTTGGCCGCGCTCAGCGGCGACCCTTGGCGCATCGTGGCCTTCAGCATCTACGGCGCGACCTTGGTCACGCTCTTTCTGGCCTCGACGCTCTACCACAGCCTGCGTGGCAAGGCCAAAGCCGTGTTCCAGAAGCTGGATCATTGCAGCATCTACCTGTTCATCGCCGGCAGCTACACGCCGTTTGCGCTGCTGGCGCTGCCCGGCAGCACCGGCTGGCTCGTGCTGGCTGCATCTTGGTCGCTGGCGACTCTAGGGGTTGCGCTCGAGCTCAGTCCGCTGGCTCGGGGCTCACGCATCCTCTCGCTGGCGATCTACCTAGGCATGGGCTGGTTGGCCCTGGTAGTGATCGGGCCGCTTTGGCAAGCCTTGGGTTGGGCCGGTTTGTCTTGGCTGCTCGGCGGCGGCGTGCTCTACACCTTGGGCGTGCTGTTTTATGTCGCCAAAGAGCGCATCCGCCACAGCCACGGCATCTGGCACCTGTTTGTGCTCGGTGGCAGCGCCTGCCACTTTGTGGCCCTTTTGCTCTACCTCAACGGATGAACGACTGCATATGAACCCCAGCTTGGCACCCGCTGCGCGCCCGCGCGTTCCGGCCCCGCTGGCGGCCGTCTTGTCCCGGCTGCCGCGCTACCCCGGCTCGCTGCTGCTGGTGCTGGGCTTGAACGCGGTACTGGCGCGCCAGTTGCCGCCCGACGTCGCCGCGCACATGCAGGGCAAGCGTTTTTGCATCCAGGTGCGCGACGCCGGTCTGCGCTTTGACTTCGCTTGGCAGCGCAGCCTGTTTCTGCCCTGTGCGCCACAACCCGAGCCCGACCTGACCCTGAGCGCCGACGCCTGCGACCTGCTGCGGCTGGCCCAGCGCCTAGACGACCCTGATACGCTGTTTTTCAACCGCCGCCTGTCGCTGCAGGGCGACACCGAACTCGGGCTGGTGGTCAAGAACGCGCTCGATGCGCTCGACTGGCCGCTGTTTGGGCACGCGGACTGGACGCCCCCGGCGCTGCTGCAGCGGCTGCGCCAGCGCCTCGATGCCCGCTGCGCCACAGCCCCGCCGCCACCTCGCGCCCCATCCCGCCCCGCACCCCACGAACAGGCCCAATAATGGCACCCGACTCCAAACCCAAGCCCTTGATCTACGCTTGCTCGGGCTGCTCGAGTGCCGCGCAACTGGCCAACCACGTGGCGCTGCGGCTCGATCGCAGCGGCGTGGCCGAGATGTCGTGCATTGCCGGCGTCGGCGGCGACGTGCCCTCGCTGCTCAAGCTCGCCCACGCGCAGCGCCCGATCGTCGTGCTCGACGGTTGCCCGCTGTCATGCGCCGCGCACTGCCTGCGCCGCCACGGCATTGAGCCGGCGCAACACCATCAGCTGCAGATTTACGGCGTGCGCAAACGCCGCCACGAAGACTTCGACCCCGAGCAGGCCGAAGCCGTGCTGTACCGGGTGCGGCGCGGCTTGGAGCACCTGCAGCCCCATGCAGCCTGAGGCCCCACCCAGCGTGCAGCGCCTGCTGGTGGCCATCACCGGGGCCAGCGGGGCGGTGTATGGCTGGCGGCTGCTGCAACTGCTGCGCGAACTGCCCGCGCTCGAGGTTCATGCGCTGGTCTCCGATGCCGGCTGGCTGACCCTGCAGCACGAGCTGGACCTCGGGCCAGACGATGTGCGCGCAGCGGTGGCGCAACTGCACGACGTGCACCACATCGGGGCCGCGCCCGCCAGCGGCTCCTTTCGCTGCCACGGCATGGTGGTGGCCCCGTGCTCGATGCGCAGCCTGGCAGCGATCGCCCTCAGCTTGGCCGACAACCTGATCGTGCGCGCCGCCGACGTCATGCTCAAAGAGCGCCGGCGCCTGATCCTGCTGCCGCGCGAAGCGCCGCTGCACTTGGGCCACCTGCGCCACATGCTCCAAGTCACCGAGATGGGCGGCATCATCTGCCCGCCCATGCCGGCTTTTTATCAGCACCCGCGCAGCATCGAGGATCTGGTGGACGCCAGCCTGATGCGCGTGCTCGACTTGCTCGGGCTGGCGCACCCACGCGCCCAGCGCTGGACCGGGCTCGGCAGCGCGGCCCCTAGCCACGCCGGAACTTAAAAACACCACCATGCCCTACCGCGACCTGCGCGACTTCATGAGCCAGCTCGAAGCGGCGGGCGAGTTGCGCCGCATCGCCGCGCCGGTCTCGCCCAAGCTCGAAATGACGGCGCTGTGCGACCGGGTGTTGCGCGCCGGCGGCCCAGCGCTGTTGTTTGAACACCCGAGCGGCTACCCGATGCCGGTGCTGGCCAACCTGTTTGGCACCCCGGCGCGGGTGGCGCGCGCCTGCGGCCTCGAGTCGGTGGCGGGGCTGCGCCAGTTTGGCCAGCTTTTGGCCCAGCTCAAAGAGCCCGAGGCCCCGCGCGGCCTGCGCGACGCCCCCCAGCTGGCGGCCATGGCGCGCGCGCTTTGGCGCATGCGGCCCCAGGTGCTGCAGCGCCCGCCGTGCCAACAGGTGCAGTTCGAGGGCCCCGACGTCGATCTGCAGCAGTTGCCCATACAGCACTGCTGGCCCGACGACGTGGCCCCGCTGCTGACCTGGGGCCTGGTGATCACACGCGGGCCGCACAAGCCGCGCCAGAACCTGGGCATCTACCGCCAGCAGCTGCTCGGGCGCAACCAGCTCATCATGCGCTGGCTGGCGCACCGTGGCGGCGCGCTCGATTTTCGCGACCACTGCCGCTTGCATCCGGGCCAGCCCTTCCCCTTGGCTGTCGCCATCGGCGCCGACCCGGCGACCCTGCTCGGTGCCGTGACACCGGTGCCCGACGCGCTCTCCGAATACCAATTTGCCGGCCTGCTGCGTGGCGCCCGCACCGAAGTCGCGCCCGCCATCGGCGTGCCGCTGCAGGTGCCGGCCCAAGCCGAAATCGTGCTCGAAGGGCATATCCTGCCCGATCCCCTGCACCCCAGCGGCTGGCAGCACGCGCTCGAAGGCCCTTATGGCGACCACACCGGCTACTACAACGAACGCGCCGAGTTCCCGGTATTCACGGTGCAGCGCCTGACCCAGCGCACGGCGCCGATCTACCACTCGACCTACACCGGCAAGCCGCCCGACGAGCCGGCCGTGCTCGGGCAGGCGCTCAACGAGCTCTTCATCCCGCTGCTGCAACGCGCCCTGCCCGAGGTGGTGGATTTTTATCTCCCGCCCGAGGGCTGCAGCTACCGCCTAGCGCTGGTCAGCATCCGCAAGGCGTATGCCGGCCACGCGCGGCGGGTGATGATGGGCATCTGGAGCCATTTGCGCCAGTTCATGTACACCAAGTTTATCGTCGTCGTCGATGACGACATCGACGTGCGCGACTGGCGCGAGGTGGTCTGGGCCATCACCACCCGCATGGACCCGGCGCGCGACTGCATGCTGGTGGAACAAACCCCGATCGACTACCTCGACTTTGCCTCGCCCGTCAGCGGCCTGGGCAGCAAGATGGGGCTGGATGCGACCCACAAATGGCCCGGCGAAACCACGCGCGAATGGGGCCGCAGCATCCACATGAGCCCCGCGGTAACCCAGCGCATGGACGCACTGGCACAATCGCTGGGCTTATGAGCCCCCCGCCCCACACCCCCGACCCGCTGCTGAGCGGGCAGTCGATCGAGCTGCTGCAGCACCTGCACATTGTTACGCGCGACGGCCGCCTGAACCAGGACAGCCGGCGCAAGCTCAAGCAGGTGCAGCATCTGCTGCACTTTATCGAACCGCTGCTGCTCGACGTGCTGCAGCGGCGCGGCGACGTGACGCTGGTCGATCACGGTTGCGGCAAGTCTTATTTGGGTTTTCTGCTCTACGACCGCTTTTTCAAGGCGCGCAGCCAAGGCCGGGTGATCGGCGTCGAGGCGCGCGCCGAACTGGTGCACAGCGCCCAGGCGCTGGCGCAGCGGCTGGGCTTTGCGCGCATGGGCTTTGTCGCCGCCACGGTGCAGCAGGTGCTGCAGGCCGAGCTGGCGCCGGTGGTCGATGTGGTCACCGCCCTGCACGCCTGCAACACCGCCACCGACGATGCCATCGCCTTTGCGCTGGCGCACCGCGCGCAACACCTGGTGCTGGTACCGTGCTGCCAAGCCGAAGTGGCCGCTGCCCTGCGCCAGTACAAGGGCCTGTCGGCGGCGGCGCCCCAACCGCGCGCGCCGCTGAGCGAACTCTGGCGCCACGCGCTGCACACGCGCGAGTTTGGCAGCCACCTGACCAACGTGCTGCGCTGCCTGCAGCTCGAGGCGCACGGCTACCAAGTCACGGTGACCGAACTGGTGGGCTGGGAGCATTCGCTAAAAAACGAGCTGATCTTGGCGCGCAAAGTCGGCCCACCACGCGCCCAGGCGCGCCAGCGGCTGCAGCAGGTGCTGGATCAGTTCAACCTGCCGCCGTTGCAGCAGCGCTTCGGCGTGCCGGCGCCCGAGCATTCCACCGCAGCCGCGTAGGCGCTTGCACGGCAGCCCGGCGCCGCGTGCTAAGCTCCAAGCGCCCCCCTTTTTCAGGACAGGAGCCCCTATGCCCGCTTTGCTGCCCCACATCGACCCCGACGGCCTGCTCGAGTTCTCGGTCGTCTATACCGACCGCGCCCTGAACCACATGTCGCAGCGCTTCCAGCGCGTGATGGTCGATATCTCGGCCCTGCTCAAACAGGTCTATAACGGCCACGCCACGGCGCTGGTGCCGGGCAGCGGCACCTTTGGCATGGAGGCGGTGGCGCGCCAGTTTGCCGGTGGGCGCAAGGTGCTGGTGCTGCGCAACGGCTGGTTCAGCTACCGCTGGTCGCAGATTTTCGAGATGGGCGCCATCCCGGCGCAGGAACTGGTGCTCAAAGCCCGCCCCTGCGCCGATGAACCGCAGGCCCCCTGGCAGCCGTGCCCGCTCGACGAGGTGCTGGCCACCATTGCGCGCGAGCGCCCGGCCGTGGTGTTTGCCCCGCACGTCGAAACCGCTGCCGGCCTGTTGTTGCCCGACGACTACCTGCGCGCCGTCGGCGAAGCGGTGCGCGCCGTCGATGGCCTGTTCGTGCTCGACTGCATCGCCTCGGGGGCGCTGTGGGTGGACATGCAGGCCTGCGCCGTCGATGTGCTCATCAGCGCGCCGCAAAAAGGCTGGAGCGGCTCGCCCGCCTGCGCCATGGTGGTGTTGAGCGAACGCGCCAGCGCCGCCATCGAGCACACGCGCAGCAGCAGCTTTGCCTGCGACCTGAAAAAATGGCTGCAAGTCATGCAGGCTTACGAAGCCGGCGGCCACACCTACCACAGCACCATGCCCACCGACGCGCTGGTGCGGCTGCGCGAGGTCATGTTCGAAACCCAAGCCTTTGGCTTCGAGCGCGCGCGTGCGCAGCAAAACCTGCTGGGGCAGCAAGTGCGCGCCCTGTTCGAGTCGCGCGGCCTGCGCAGCGTCGCCGCAGCGGGCTACCAAGCGCCCGGCGTGGTGGTGAGCCACACCAGCGACCCGCTGCTGCACAACGGGCAAAAGTTTCGCGCCGTCGGCATCCAGAGCGCCGCCGGTGTGCCGCTGATGTGCGACGAACCGGCCGACTGGCGCACCTTTCGCATTGGCCTGTTTGGCCTCGACAAACTGGCGCAGCCCGAGCGCAGCGTGGCGCAACTGGCGGCGGCGCTTGATCAGCTCGGGTTGTAGGCGGTGGGGCTGGGGGCACAAGCCTCGGCACCTAAGCCGTGCTGGGGGGTGCTCAGGGCGCGCGCCTCATGCCTGCTTCTCAACCCATGCAAGCGTCATCCAAAAAGGACGACGTTTTGCCGCGCGATCAGGGTCGGCTGGCCATCTCGGTTCCAGATCGTGGTGCGTTGCGCCGAATAGCCTTGCTGCGCGGTGTCTGCCACGGCGTGGGCCAGCCACCAGCCGTCGGCGGTCTGGGGGGCTGCGTCGAGGAAATCGATGGACCAAGTCATGGTGCTGATCGGAACCGCCTGCTCGTACAACACCAAGGCCGCGGGCGGCAAGGCATCGGCAAGCGCCAGCAGCCACACCAGAGGGTGGCCTTCGCCCTGGTCTAGGTGGCGCAGCCACACAGTCATCTCGGGCGCTTGGCTTGGTGCGCCGGGCCTGCAACCCGCAGCCAGCCGGCCATCAAAATGGCTCATGAAGTTTGGCCGATTGGGCCAGCTGTAGTACGGTGGGCCGGCCTCGGGCGCAGGCAACGCGGGCATGCGCAGCGACGCGTAGTCCTGCGCCACCGGGCGGCTGGCACCAAAGCACAGCGCAGCGCGGGCCGCAAGGCCGCTGTCGCCTTCAAGGTCCACACCCAGCACCACAGTTGACTTGCCTTTGCGCAGCAGCTTGGGCACCATGCGCAAGACACCGGTTGCGGGTCCGATGAAACAAAATTGCGCCGACCTGAGCGGCGGCAGCTCGGCGTGCGCCTGCAGGGCGGCTTCGACGCACAGCGCCGCCGACAAGCCGCCATACGCGGTGCGCCCCTGCAGCCAGTCTGCAGGCAACTCGATGGCGTAGCCATCGGCCTGCGCCCGCAAGGCAGCGATCAAGGCAGAAAATGGGGTTTGCGGCAGCCGCTCGGATTCGGACACGGGCATTCCTGTGTGGGTGCGAAAAACCATGGTCTGGCGCTGCATTCTCCCACGGGCACGGCTGCAAATCGCGGCGGCGCTTGATCAGCTCGGGCTATTGGCGCTTGAGCTGGGCCAAAGCCCTGTGGGCAGTCTAATGCCTTGGGGACCATCGCGGCATGGCACCACTTCGGTGCACCCATGCACCAAAATCAAGCTGCCGCCGCCGGCATCAGGAAGTTCTGGCTGATTCGGGTGCCCAGCATGTTGACGCGGTCGAGGAAGTGGGTCAGGAAGACGTGCAGGCCGTTGGCCAAAATCTCGTCGATGCGGGCAAACTGCAGTTCGGCGCGCAACTTGCCGGCGTGGCGCTCGGTGTCGGCCGAGGTGTCGTTGCTCACCGCCTCGAGGGTGCTCACCACTTCGTTCATGCAGGCCAGCAGGCTGCGCGGCATGTCGGGGCGCAACATCAGCAGCTCGGCCACGCGCTCGGGGGTGATCACGTCCCGATAAACCTTGCGATAGACCTCAAAGGCGCTGACGCTGCGCAAAATCGCGCTCCAGTGGTAAAAATCCAGCTCTTGGTCGGCTTGGCTGGCGACGCCGTAAAAATCCGATTCGACGGCGTGAAACTTGACGTCGATCAGGCGCGCCGTGTTGTCGGCCCGCTCCAAAAAGGTGCCCATGCGGTAGAAGTGAAAGGCCTCGTCTTGCAACATGGTGCCGACAGCCACCCCGCGCGAGAGGTGCGAGCGAAACTTGACCCACTCGAAAAAATCGGACGGGTCGAGCTCGAAGGCCCCGGCCTTGAGCAGGCGCTGCAACTCCAGCCAGGTCTGGTTCTGGGTTTCCCACAGCTCGGTGGTGAGCACGCCGCGCACGGCGCGGGCGTTTTCGCGCGTGGCGCGCAAGCACGAGACGATGCTCGAGGGGTTGGTCGCGTCGCAGCCCATGAAGTGCAGCACGTCTTTGGGCGCAATGTCACCGTACTGGAGCTGGTAGGCGGGCATGAGTTCGCTGATGCGCAGCAGCCCTTCCCAGCCCGCTTGCGCCACGCCGGCCGATTGCGGCAGCAGCGAGGTCTGGTAGTTCACGTCGAGGATGCGGGCGGTGTTTTCGGCGCGCTCGGTGTAGCGCGACATCCAGAACAAATGGTCGGCGGTTCTTGACAACATGGTGCGCGCTCCTTAGGCTTCCAGTATCCAAGTGTCTTTGGTGCCCCCGCCCTGCGAGGAGTTGACCACCAGCGAGCCGGCCTTCAAGGCCACCCGCGTCAGGCCGCCGGGCGCCATTTGCACCGTTTTCCCGCTGAGCACAAAGGGGCGCAGGTCGATGTGGCGCGGCGCGATGCCCGACTCGACGTAGGTGGGGCAGGTGGACAAGCTGAGCGTGGGCTGGGCGATGTAGCCCTCGGGGTTGGCGCTCAGGGCTTGGCGAAAGCCTTCGATCTCGGCCCCGGTGGCGGCCGGCCCCACCAGCATGCCGTAGCCGCCGGCGCCGTGCACCTCTTTGACCACCAGGTCTTTGAGGTGGTCCAAGATGTACTTGAGGTCGTCGGGCTTGCGCCCCAAGAAGGTGGGCACGTTTTGCAGTATGGGTTTTTCGCCCAGATAGAACTCGATCATCTGCGGCACGTAGGGGTAGATCGATTTGTCGTCGGCCACCCCGGTGCCGATGGCGTTGCACAGCGTCACGTGGCCTTGGCGGTACACATCGAGCAGGCCGGCGCAACCGAGGGTAGAAGTGGGGCGAAACACCAGCGGATCCAGGAAGTCGTCGTCCACCCGGCGGTAGATCACGTCTATCCGCTTGGGGCCGCGGGTGGTGCGCATATAGACAAAGTGGTCTTGCACGTACAGGTCTTGGCCCTCGACCAGCTCCACCCCCATTTGCTGGGCCAAAAAGGCGTGCTCAAAGTAGGCGCTGTTATGCATGCCGGGCGTGAGCACCACCACCGTGGGCTCGGCGGTGGTCGCGGGGCTGACGGCGCGCAGCGTCTCGAGCAGCAGGTCGGGGTAGTGGGCCACGGGCGCGACCCGGTTCTGGCTGAACAGATCAGGAAAGAGCCGCATCATCATCTTGCGGTCTTCGAGCATGTAGCTCACGCCGCTGGGCACGCGCAGGTTGTCCTCGAGCACGTAGTAGTCGGCTTCGCCCTGCCCGCCGGGCACCGGGGCGCGCACGAGGTCGATGCCGGCAATGTGCGCATAGACGCCGCCGGGCACCTCCACCCCCACCATCTGCGGCCGGAACTGGCTGTTGCGCTCGACTTGCTCACGCGGCACGATGCCGGCGCGCAAAATCTCTTGCTCGTGATAGACGTCGTGGATGAAGCGGTTGAGGGCGTTGACGCGCTGGGTCAGGCCCTTTTCGAGGCGGCGCCACTCGTGGGCCGGAATCACGCGCGGGATCAGGTCGAAGGGAATCAGGCGCTCGGTGCCCGCGCCGTCTTCGTCTTTGTCGCCATAGACCGCAAAGGTGATGCCGACACGGCGAAAGATCACCTCGGCTTCGGCGCGGCGGTTGGCCATCACGCCGTCGGGCTGCAAGCCCAGCCAGCGGGCGTATGGGGCGTAGTGGGCGCGCACTTGGGTGGGCGCCACGTACATTTCATCAAAATGGTGTTTGATCATGAATGGCTCACTGGTACAGGCCGCCTGAGCAACCCCCACACCAGCTCAAGCAAATACCGGGCCAGCGACTGCACATGGCGCCAACTAGGGGCGATTGCCAAAGTGGCGCATTCCTTGCTTGGGTGCTTGCTTAGGTGCTAGCAATCGCATCCCCCAAAGTGTTGCGTCGTCATCCCCGTCCACCTTGAAAGCCCCACATGGCCATCCATGTCGCACTGAACCATGTCACCCACTACCGCTACGACCGCCTAGTGAATCTGGCGCCGCACGTGGTGCGCCTGCGCCCAGCCCCGCACAGCCGCACGCAGGTGCTGTCGTATTCCCAAACCGTAGCCCCGGCCGAACACTTCATCAACTGGCAGCAAGACCCGTTTGCCAACTACCAAGCGCGGCTGGTGTTCCCCAAGCCCATGCGCGAGCTCAAGGTCACGGTGGACCTGGTGGTGGAAATGGCGGTGCACAACCCCTTCGACTTCTTCCTCGAGCCCTATGCCGAGCAGGTGCCCTTTGCCTACCCCGCCGCCATGCAGGCCGAGCTGGCGCCCTATCTGGCGCTGGGCGAGCTGACGCCGCAGATGCAGAGCTACCTCGAGCCCCTGCGGGCGGCGCAAAAAGCCGGGCCGCAGCGCACCATCGATTTTCTGGTAGCGATCAACCAGCAACTCCATGGCGACATCGCCTACACCATCCGCCTCGAGCCGGGCGTGCAGACGCCCGAGCAAACCCTGACCAAGGCCAGTGGCTCGTGCCGCGACAGCGGCTGGCTGCTGGTGCAGCTGCTGCGCCACTTGGGGCTGGCGGCGCGTTTTGCCTCGGGCTATCTGATCCAGCTCGCGCCCGACCTCAAGGCCGTGGACGGCCCCAGCGGCCCCGAGGCCGATTTCACCGACCTGCACGCTTGGTGCGAGGTGTACTTGCCCGGCGCCGGCTGGATCGGGCTGGACCCGACTTCGGGCCTGCTGGCGGGCGAAGGGCACATTCCGCTGGCCTGCACGCCGCAGCCCTCGAGCGCCGCCCCCATCGACGGCGCGCTGGACGAATGCGAAGTGAGCTTTGAGCACCAGATGCAAGTCACGCGGGTTTACGAGAGCCCGCGCGTCACCAAGCCCTACACCGACGAGCAATGGAGCGCCATTCAGGCCCTGGGCGCGCAAGTGGACGCGGAACTGGTGGCGGGCGATGTGCGCCTGACCATGGGCGGCGAGCCCACCTTTGTGGCCACCCGCGACCGCGACGCCGCCGAATGGAACACCGACGCGCTGGGCCCGACCAAGCGCAACTTTGCCACCGAGCTGCTGCACCGCTTGCGCCAGCAGTACGGCGCCGGGGGCTTCATCCACTTGGGCCAAGGCAAGTGGTACCCCGGCGAGCAGCTGCCGCGCTGGGCCTTGTCGCTGTACTGGCGCGCCGACGGCGGCACCCTCTGGCAGCACCCGGAGCTGCTGGCCGACGAACGCGAACCGGCCCATTACAGCGCCGACGATGCCCAGCGCTTCATCCAAACCCTGGCGCGCACACTCGGGCTGCCCACCCAGCACATCAGCCCCGGTTTTGAGGACACTTGGTACTACCTGTGGCGCGAACGCAAGCTGCCGATAAACGTGGACCCGTTCGATGCCAAACTGAGCGACGAACTCGAGCGCGTGCGCCTGCGCCGCGTCTTTAGCCAAGGGCTGGAGCGCACCGTGGGCTACGTGCTGCCGCTGCAAGCCCACGACGCGCTGGGCGGCGAACGCACACGCTGGAGCACCGGCCCCTGGTTCTTCCGCGACGAGCGCATGTACCTGATTCCGGGCGACTCGCCCATGGGCTACCGCCTGCCGCTGGACGCGCTGCCGTGGGTGTCGGCCACCGACTACCCGCACCACATCGAGCAAGACCCATCCGCCCCGCGCGACCCCTTGCCCGACGGTGCCGTGTTTAAGCGCCAGTACGCCCCGCACCAAGTTGGCGGCGGCTTTGCCGAAGGCGGCGTGGTGTCGATGCAAGGCAGCGCGTTTGGCGTACAAGGCGATGACTCCCCGCATTGGCATGCCGGCCCGGCCCAACCCACGGGTTCGCGCTTGCCAGCGCGCGGCGAATCGGCCGCTTGGCTGACCCGCACCGCCCTGTGCGTGGAAGCGCGCGACCCGCAACGCGCCAACGGCCCCAAGGCCGAAAGCGCCTTCGGCGGCAGCAGCAGCCACCTCTATGTTTTCATGCCGCCATTGCAGCGCCTAGAAGACTACCTCGAGCTGCTGGCGGCTGTTGAAACCACGGCCGCGAAGCTGAACTTCAAGATCGTGATCGAAGGCTACCCGCCGCCGCGCGACCCGCGCCTGAAGGTGCTGCAAGTCACCCCCGACCCGGGCGTGATCGAGGTCAACATCCACCCCGCCCACAACTGGGGCGAACTGGTGCAGCACACCGAATTTTTGTACGAAGCGGCGCACCAAACCCACCTGTGCGCCGAAAAGTTCATGACCGACGGGCGCCACACCGGCACCGGCGGCGGCAACCACTTCGTGCTGGGCGGCGCCACGCCGGCCGATTCGCCTTTTTTGCGCAAGTCCGAGCTGCTGGGCAGCCTGATCGCCTACTGGCACAACCACCCGTCCTTGAGCTACCTGTTCAGCGGCCTGTTCATCGGCCCCACCAGCCAGGCGCCGCGCGTGGACGAGGCCCGCAACGACCAGCTCTACGAGCTCGAAATCGCCCTGAACCAAATCGAGCGCATGAGGGAATCTACCCTGCCGAGCACCCGAGCGCCCCCTCTGGGGGCAGCGAACGCAGTGAGCGTGGGGGTGAACAGTACATGCCGCCTTGGCTAGTGGATCGCACCCTGCGCAACATTCTGGTGGACGTGACTGGCAACACCCACCGCAGCGAGTTCTGCATCGACAAGCTCTACAGCCCCGACAGCAGCACCGGGCGCTTGGGGCTGCTGGAGCTGCGCGCCTTCGAGATGCCGCCGCACGCGCGCATGAGCGTGGCCCAGCAGCTGCTGCTGCGCGCGCTGGTGGCCCGCTTTTGGCGCCAACCTTGGCACGGCAAGCTCACGCGCTGGGGCACCGAGCTGCACGACCGCTTTCTGCTGCCCAGCTTCGTGCGCATGGACTTTGACGACGTGCTCGACGACTTGGCCGACTGCGGCTACGCCTTCGACCAGCGCTGGTTCGACCCGCACTTTGAGTTTCGCTTCCCGCTCATCGGGCAGGTCGCGGTCAGGGGCATGGAGCTCACCCTGCGCAACGCGCTCGAGCCCTGGCACGTCATGGGCGAAGAAGGCTCGGCCGGCAACACCGTGCGCTTTGTCGATTCGTCACTCGAGCGGCTGGAGGTGCGCGTGAGCGGCTACAACGAGAGCCGCTACGTCATCAGCGTCAACGGCCGCGCCCTGCCCTTGCAAAACACCGGTACCGTGGGCCAGTACGTGGCCGGGGTGCGCTACAAAGCCTGGAACCCGCCGTCGGCCCTGCACCCCGGCATTGCCCCCCACGCCCCGCTCACCTTCGACATCGTGGACACCTGGATGAACCGCTCTCTGGGCGGCTGCCAGTACCACGTCGCGCACCCCGGCGGGCGCAGCTACGACACCTTGCCGGTCAACGCCTTTGAGGCCGAAAGCCGGCGCCTGTCGCGTTTTTTCCAGATGGGCCACACCCCGGGGCCGATGCACGCCGTGCCCGCCGTGCCCAGCCGCGAGTTTCCGTTCACGCTGGATCTGCGCAGCTAGGCTCCTAGCGCCTAGGCCGACTGTGGCATACTGAAAATCGTGACTGAAAGCGCCGCGCCTTTGTTTGACACCCCCCCAGATGTGGGCAGCGCGGCGGCGCTGGCTGCTGCACTGGCCGCCCCTGCCCCCAAAGGCCACCTCGACGAGCTGCGCCACGGCGCGCCCGACTCCACCGGGCTGTCGCCCCAATGGCAGCAGTTTTTCGACCATCTGGGGCTCGATGGCTTTGGCGACCTGCCACGGCGCCAGCAAAGCTTGGCCCAGCAGCTGCGCGACAACGGCGTCACCTACAACGTCTATGCCGACGAACACAGCCAGCAGCGGCCTTGGGCGCTCGACCTGTTCCCCATGATCCTGAGCCCAGAGGACTGGGCCCAGATCGAAACCGGCGTGCTCCAGCGCACCCGGCTGCTCAACGCCCTCATGGCCGACATGTACGGAGCGCGCACCCTGGTCCAGCAAGGCCTGCTGCCCACCGCGCTGGTGCAAGGGCACCCCGGCTACCTGCGCTCCATGCAGGGCTTGCAAGTGCCGGGCGACACCTGGCTGCACATCGCCGCCTTTGATCTGGCGCGCGGCCCCGATGGCCGCTGGTGGCTGGTGTCGCACCGCACCCAAGCGCCTTCGGGCCTAGGCTATTTGCTGGAAAACCGGATTGCGATTGCGCGCCAGTTCCCCAAAACCTTTGCCGACATGCGCGTGCAACGCCTGGCCGCCAGCTACAAGGCGCTGATGCAGGGCCTGATGCGACTGAGCCCCAAGGGCAGCGCGGCGCGCATGGCCCTGCTCACGCCCGGCCCCTACAACGAAACCTATTTCGAGCACGCTTACCTAGCGCGCTACCTAGGCCTAAACTTGGTCGAAGGCAGCGACCTGACGGTGCGCGACCGGCGCGTGTTCCTCAAAACCCTCAAGGGCCTAGAGCCGGTCGATGTGCTCATCAAGCGGCTCGACGACCAGTGGCTGGACCCGCTCGAGCTGCGCAGCGACTCGGCGCTGGGCGTGCCCGGCCTGATGCAGGCGCTGCGCTCGGGCAACCTGCTGCTGGCCAACGCCCCCGGTTCGGCGCCGCTGGAATCGAGCGCCATGCTGGGTTTTTTGCCGGCCATCTGCAAGCACCTGCTGGGCCAGCCTCTGGCACTGCCCTCGCTGGCCACTTGGTGGTGCGGCGAAGCGGCCAGCTTGCCCACCGCCTTGCCCATGCTCAGGCACAGCGTGGTCAAAAACACCTACACCGGCCGCGGCAACGAGACCGTGATCGGCCCCAGCCTGAGCGCCTCGGGCGTCGAGCAACTGCGCCGGCGCATCGTGCGCCAGCCCGACGAGTTCACGCTCCAGGCCTATCTGCCGCTGGCGCACAATCCCACGTGGAGCAGCGGCCACATCGACCCCCGGCCGGCCATGCTGCGCGTTTTTGCCTTGGCCGACGGCCCGCAGTCGTGGCGGGTGCTGCCCGGCGGCATGGTGCGCTTGGCCGCCAAGGGCCAGCAGATCGCGTCCATGCAGCGCGGCGGCAGCAGCGCCGACTGCTGGGTGCTCACCCACGGCGAGGTCGACCGCACCAGCCTGCTGCAAAGCGCGCCCAGCACCCTGACGGTGGCGCTGCAAAAACGCCCCATCACCAGCCGCTCGGCCGAAAACCTGTACTGGCTCGGACGCTACACCGAGCGCGCCGAAAACGCCGTCCGGCTGGCCCGCATCACCCTGCGATGCCTAGACGGCGAAGAGGCCGACTCCCCCGAGCTGCTGGCGTGGCTGTCGGCCTGCGCCAAGTACAACGGCTTGGTGCTGAGCGACGTGCCCAACGCACAGCAAGCGCCGCGCGTGTTCGAGCGCAGCCTGATCGCCCAACTCGCCGCCGACAGCGGCGCCACCGGAGTGGGCTACAACCTGCGCAGCCTGCGTCTGGTGGCCGGCAATGTGCGCGAGCGCTTGGCGCAAGAGCAACGCAAGCTGATCGAACGGGTGGACGACGAATTCAGCGCCCAGCACCAGCAGCTGTGCGCCGACGCCGACTACGCCAGCCCAGAGGCCCTGCAAGCCCTAGAGCGGGCCAGCGAACTGCTTGCGGCCATCACCGGGGCGCAGACCGACCGCATGATGCGCGACGACGGCTGGCGCATGCTCAGCATCGGCCGGCACATCGAACGCCTGACCATGCTCTCGCACGCCTTAGCCTGCGCCCTAGACACCGGCTGCGCCTTCAGCGACGACGGCTACGAAGCCGTGCTGGCCCTGTTCGACAGCACCATCACTTTCCACGCCCACTACCAGCAGCGGCGCGACCTGGTGGCCTTGCTGGACATGCTGGTCACGCACCGCGACAACCCGCGTTCGCTGGCTTGGGTGCTGTCCACCTTGCGCACGCGCGTGGCCAAACTGCCGGCGGCTCAGGGGATGGATCCCGCAACCTTGTTGCAAGACGTGCCCGACCCGGCCTCGTGGGACCTGATCGCGCTCAGCGGCGCACTGTCTGGCGCGGCGGGGCAGCAGAGCGCCCACCTAGGCTTGATCGAGCTGCTGCAAACGTGCGAACACGCCGCCTACCGCTTGTCCGACCAACTGGAGCACAGCTACTTCAGCCACGCGGATCGGCTCGGCCAGAGCATCGTGAGCTAAGCCGCACCAAGCCCCATGCGCCTGCACGTACGCCACCACACCCAGTACCACTACCCCAGCGCGGTGGTGCTGGCCAAGCACATGGCGCACCTGCGCCCGCTGGACATGGCCGGGCAAAGCGTGCTGGCGCACGAGCTGCGCATCAGCCCCGAGCCGGCCTGGCGCGACGACACCCCAGACGCCTTTGGCAACTGGCGCACCTTTTTTTCGCTGCAAAGCCCGCATGACGCCCTCGACGTGACCGCCGACAGCGTGCTCACCACCGCGCCGCCGCTGGCCCTGCCCGAGAGCGAGCCGTGGCCGCGAGTGCGCGCCGCGTTGCAGTACCACGCGCACCAGCCGCACCAGCCGGCGGCCGAGTTCATTTACCCATCGCCCTACATCCCCCGGCACGACGCGCTGGCCGCTTACGCGCGCAAGGCCTTCCCGGCCAAGCGCCCGCTGCTGCAAGCCTGCCGGGCGCTGATGGAGCGCATCCACCAAGACTGCCGCTACGAGAGCGCCAGCACCGACATCCACACCCCGGTGCTGCAAGCCCTGGAGCAGCGCAAAGGCGTGTGCCAAGACTT
>Ga0207950_100167_pt1 | contig 25134 bp, 22 predicted proteins | sample Subbio11_8B_AprC_FD_184814 | JGI IMG/M metagenome (GOLD analysis project Ga0207950, IMG submission 184814) | Serpentinite rock and fluid subsurface biosphere microbial communities from McLaughlin Reserve, California, USA - CR11_8B_AprC (SPAdes) | ecosystem: Environmental > Terrestrial > Deep... | reverse complement strand
CGGCCTTCGGCCACACCGGCTTTACCGGCACCAGCTTATGGCTCGACCCCGACCAAGGCTGGTTCGGGGTGCTCTTAACCAACCGTATCCACCCCAGCCGCCTTGGCGGGCAGCGCATTCAGTCGTTACGAGCGGCGTTTCATGAAGCTCTGTCGGAGGCACGATGCCTTACCCTCCCATGAACGTCCTCAGTCTGATGTCGGGCACCTCCTGCGACGGCATCGATGCGGTCTTGGCGCGCCTGGAGCTGACCGCTGCCGGGCTGCGCTGGGCGGTGTTGGCCAGGGCCTCGCACGATTATCAGCCGCCGCTACGGGAACGGCTGCTCAGAGCGCTAAATCCGGCTAGCTCCGATGTGCTGCTCCTTACCCAGCTCCACGCCGAGGTCGGGCAGGCCTACTCAGCGCTGGCCGGTGAGCTGTGCGATAGCTATCCGGTGGACCTGGTGGCCCTCTCCGGCCAGACGGTCTATCACATCCCACGCCTCGCACCTGAGCGCGGCTGGCTCATCAAGAGCACCCTCCAGCTCGGTGAGGCGGCCTACACGTTGGAGCGCTGCGGCGTGCCGGTGATGTGCGACTTCCGCCAGTCAGACCTGGCCGCTGGCGGCGAGGGCGCCCCCATGGTGGCCTTTGGCGACCTGGCGCTCTATCATCAGCCCGGCGTGGCGCGGGCGGTGCAGAACTTAGGCGGGATTGCCAACCTCACCTACTTGCCAGCGAGCGGCGACCCCGCCGGGGTGCTGGCCTTTGACACCGGCCCGGCCAACTGCCTCATCGACGAAGCGGCGGCGCGCTACTTCGGCCTCCCCTATGACACGGGCGGCAAGCTGTCAGCGCAAGGGCAGGTGGATACGGCGCTGCTTGAAGCGCTGCTGCAACACCCGTACCTGAAGCTGCCGCCGCCTAAGACCACGGGCCGTGAGGTATTCAGCTTAGAAGCGCTCGAGCCCCAGGTCAGCTTCACCGGACTGCGCGGCGAGGATGTGCTGGCTACGCTCACAGCCTTTACTGCGGCGTCGATAGCGGAGGCGTACCAGGCTCATCTCCTCCCCTTGGGCCTCGATGAGGTGCTAGTGGCCGGCGGTGGGGCGCTCAACCCCACCCTGTTAAGGGAGCTGCGGGCACGGCTGCCGGTAACGACCTTCGAGGAGCGCGGTTGGGTTTCCAAAGACCGCGAGGCGCTGGCTTTTGCGGTAATGGCCTACTACGCCGGCTACGGCCTGGCCAACACCCTCCCCCAGGCCACCGGCGCTAAGCACCCGGTGGTGGCGGGGAAGCGGCTGGTCCCGTGGCAGCCTCGCAACGGCGCTTAAGTATACCCCAGCTACCCCCAAGCCGTATCGGCCTTGAACTTGCAACTCGTAGAGGTCGCGATACAGCCCTCCTTTAGCCATTAACGCCTCGTGCGTCCCTTCCTGAACGATCTTGCCGTTATCCAGCACCAGGATGCGGTCGGCCATCCGTACCGTGCTGAGGCGATGGGCGATAACAAAGGTGGTGCGGCCTTGCATCAGCCGCTCCAGAGCCTCCTGCACCAGCGCCTCGGACTCGCTGTCGAGTGAACTGGTCGCCTCATCCAGAATCAAGATGCGCGGGTTTTTCAGCAGCGCCCTGGCGATCGCCACGCGCTGGCGTTGAGTGCCGCAGTGTACAGCGCCGACTCGTGTAAGACCGGCGACCAACCTACAGCTGCGCTACACTGGTTAGCTACCATGGCCAAACCCCTCTGGACCCCGACGGAAGCGCGAGTGGCGGGCGCTAACATCACCTCCTTCACACGAGCCCTAGAAGCTCGGTCAGGTCGCAACCTGCCTGGCTACGCCGCACTGCACGCCTGGTCGGTGGAGTCTATAGCAGCCTTCTGGCAGTTTTATGCCGACTACGCCCGGCTCCCCTTCACTGCGCCGCCGCAGCGCATCATGGAGGGCCCGATGCCGCACACGCGCTGGTTTGCCGGCGCTACCATCAACTACGCCCAAGCGCTCCTCTATCCTCCTGCACTGGTCGATGCCGCACAGCCTGCCCTGATCGCTGTGGACGAGAGTGAGGCCGAGCAGCGGCTTAGCTACGCCGAGTTGCGCCAGGCGGTGGGGCGCTGCATCGTGGCGCTGGAGCGCTCCGGCGTTACCGCAGGCGACCGTGTAGCGGCGCTAGTGGGCAACGTCCCGGAGGCGGTCGTGCTGCTCTTAGCCTGTGCTGCTAAAGGGGCGATCTTTAGCTCCTGCTCACCGGATTTCGGTTTCGAGGCAGCCACAGCGCGCTTTGGCCAGATCGCTCCCAAGCTGTTGCTAGCCGCGACCGGCTACCGCTATCAGGGCAAAACCTACCACACCATTGACACCGCTTTGCAGCTCAAGGCCGCCATCCCGTCGCTTAGCACGCTGGTCTTGCTCCCTTATGACGAACTCGATTACAGCGGGCGGCTCACCTGGCAGGCGTGGCTGCCGAACGAGGCGCCAGAGCCGAGTTTTGCCCCGCTGCCGTTCGATCACCCGCTCTGTATCGTCTACTCCTCGGGGACCACCGGCCTCCCCAAAGCCCTGGTACACCGGGCGGGGGGCGTGCTGCTCACCCATCACAAAGAGCACTTCTTGCACTGCGACATCAAGGCGGGGGACATTGTTTTCTACTACACCACCACCGGCTGGATGATGTGGAACTGGCTGGTCTCGGCACTAGCGCAAGCTGCCACGTTGGTGCTCTATGAAGGCTCGCCCGGCCAACCTGACCTCGGCGCGCTGTGGCGGCTGGCCGAACGCTTAGGTATCACCCTCTTCGGCACCAGCGCCCGCTTTATCCACAGCTGTCAGGCTGCCGGGCTTATCCCGAAAGCGCTGGCCGACCTCACGGCCCTCAAGACCATCACCTCGACCGGCTCGCCGCTGAGCAATGTCGGCTTCCGCTGGGTCTATCAGGCGGTTAAGGACGACGTGCACTTAGCTAGTATCTCAGGCGGAACCGACATCGTCAGCTGTTTCATGCTCGGCAATCCGACCCTGCCGGTCTACACCGGGGAGATTCAGTGCGCCGGGCTGGGTGTCGACCTGGCCGCCTTCGATGAGGCGGGGCGTCCGGTAGTCGGGCAGCCCGGCGAGCTGGTCTGCCGCCAACCGCTGCCGTCCATGCCCCTCGGCTTCTGGCACGATTCTGACGGCAGCCGCCTGCGGCAGACCTACTTCGAACACTACCCGGACGTCTGGCGTCACGGCGACTTAATCGAGATCACGCCACGAGGCGGGGTGATCGTCTACGGCCGCAGCGACGCGACCTTGAACCCCGGCGGGGTGCGCATCGGCACCGCCGAGGTCTATCGGCCGCTCGAGCCCCTCCCCGAGGTGCTTGAGGCGTTGGCGGTCGGCAAGAAAGAGGGGCACGACGAGGCGATCTGGCTGTTCGTGGTCTTAGCAGCCGGCCTCACCCTCGATGAGACCCTCGTCAGCCGCATCAAGGCGGCCATCCGCCACGGCGCCAGCCCGAGGCATGTGCCCAAGCGCATCTTCCAGGTCTCGCAGCTGCCGCGCACCCGCAGCGGCAAGACCATGGAGCTAACCGTAGCTCGGCTGATTAACGGTCAGGTGGTGGCTAACCGCGAGGCTATCGCCAACCCCGAGGCGCTGGAAGAGATCATGCAGGTACTCAGGGGTTAGGCAGCTCTGCGGGAGAAGACCCATGGCGATACTTGGCACCCAGGGATCATCTCAGCGCGCTGTCCAGCCCAAGTCAATCAGCTGGGCCGAGCCGGTGATCCCCCAGGCCCCTTTGGAGCACAAAAAGGCCACGTAGGCGGCGACATCTTCGGGTTCTAAAAGCTTCTTAATAGCCAGGTTTTCCAGCAGCACCTGTTGCTCGACCTCTGCCGGGAGGATGCCGCGCGTCCTGGCCTGGTCGGCAATCTGGTCTGTAACTAACGCTGTACGGACGTAGGCGGGACACACAATGTTACAGGTGAGGCCGTGCGGCCCACCTTCCAGAGCGACAGCGCGGGTGAGACCTAACAGCCCGTGTTTGGCCGTCACATAACCGGCCTTAAAAGGGCTCGCGGTCAGGCTGTGGGCGCTGCCGATGTTTACGATGCGCCCGTGGCCCGACTTGATGAGATAGTGCCAGGCGTATTTGATCAGCAGAAAAGGAGCGCTCAGCATCAGCGCGATCATCTCGTCCCAGGTGTCTTCGGGAAAGTCTGGGAGAGGGGCGATCTGCTGAAAGCCGGCATTGTTGACGAGGATATCAAGGCGGCCGAAGCGCTCGACTGTCGCCGCCACCGCCTGAAAGCAGCCGGCCCGGCTCCTCAGGTCAGCGTCAAGATAGAGCCCGTGCAGCCTGGCCGCCACCTCTTGACCCTCTTTTGCCTTGATATCCGCAATTGCGACCCTGATACCCCCTTGATGAAGAGCCTCTGCGCAGGCCTGGCCGATGCCGCTCGCCGCACCGGTGATAAGCGCGACGCGCTCTGCTTGGTTTTGGTTGCGCTTGTGCTTGGCAGTAGGGCGGTAAATCGCGCACGGAAGGGTGGTTGTGATGGTTAGTGGAAAGAGCAGAAGCTGGTCGCGTGTGGCCGCAATCGTCGTGGCGGTAGCCTTTATCAGTACCGCCCTGGCTCAGGAGTTTCGCTGGACGATGGTGACGGGCTGGCCCGCCGCGCACGCCTATCAGTTGATGGTCAAAGAATTTGCCGAGAGTGTCGAGCGGGCCAGTGGCGGGCGCATGGTGATCGATGTGCATCCGGCGGGAGCGATCGTCGGGGCGTTTGAAGTGCTTGACGCCGTGGATGCGGGGGTCGCCGAAATGGGCCATGGTTGGTTAGGCTGGTGGATGGGTAAGCACCCGGCGACGAACTTTTTTGCCTCGGTTCCGGCGCATTTAGAGGCGCCCATGTACATGGCCTGGTTTTACGATGGGGGCGGCATAGAGCTGCTGAACCGCCTGCTTCAAGACGAGATGGGGCTGAACGTGCTCGCTAGGCCAGCCGGCGTCTATAGCGCCGAGACCTTTGCCTGGAGCAACCGGCCGCTTCGCACCATTGAGGACTTCGTAGGCTTGCGCTTCCGCACCGTCGGCTGGTGGGCGGACATCTTGCGCGGGGCAGGCGTGGCCGTGGTGTCGATACCCGGTGGCGAGGTTTTTCCGGCACTCGAGCGCGGCGTCATCGACGCGGGTGAATTCACCACCCCCTGGGGTGACCGGCTGCTCGCCTTTTACGAAGTGACCAGGTACTTCACCGGGCCCGGCATACACCAGCCAACCACTGCGCAAGTAGTATTGATCAATCGCACGGCTTGGGAGAGGCTTCCCCCAGACCTCCAGGCGATCATCGAGATAGCTGCCGAGGCGAACACGATTCGCTCCTGGTCGCGCGACATGGTTATGAGTATGGAGGCCATCGACTACTTCGCAGAGCAAGGCATGACCGTTGTCAAGATCGACGAAGAGGCCCAGCACGCCCTCCGCGAGCTGGCGTGGGCTCACATTGACAGAGTGGCGGCCGAGAATGCCTTTTCTGCTGAGGTGTGGGCTTCCATGCAGGAGTTCTATGCCCGCTTTCTCGAATTCGATCGCTTGATGCTACCGGTGCGGCCCCCACCCCAAGGGGCAGAGTAAGGCGCAATGTGCGGCTGGTTACTGGCTTACTGACGGCATACAGCTCCGGGAATGCAGTGCATTCCCGGAGCTGTTGCCACGTTAAGAGAGTGTGAGCGATTGAGAGTGGGGTCATAAGCTATGAAGTTGATCAGGGCGGTCCTCACAGGCATTGACCGCGTTAACGCCATCATCGCCAAGGCGGCGGCGTGGTTGATGCTGCCGCTAGTGCTCATCATCGTCTACGAGGTGGTGCTGCGTTACGTCTTCCACCGGCCTACCTTATGGGTTTTCGACATGACTTATTTTTTCGCCAGCATCATCGTCATGTTCGGAGCCGCCTATACCCTGCAGACCAAAGGGCATGTCAGCGTGGACATCTTTTATGAGCGTTTGTCGCCCCGGACTAAGGCGCTCGTCGACGTCGTCTTGTACCCGCTGTTATTCTTCACGCTCTGGCTCCTCACCTTAAACGTGTTGTTCCCGCACGTCATCAACTCTATCTTGCGCGCCGAGCGAGCCGTCCTAGGGGTGTGGCTGCCGCCGATCTGGCCCTTCAAGAGCTGGCTTTTGCTCGGGGTCATCATGCTCACACTGCAAGGGGTGGCGGAATGGGTGCGCGCCTTGTGTGTGGTTATCGGCAGGCCGCTTGAGCCTCCCGCGGAGGCGGTAGTAGCTAGCGACCCTAAGGAGATCCGCCTATGAGTGTCGAGCTCTTGACCGTGCTGATGTTCGCCTCGGTGATCGTAGGGATTTTGCTCGGATTTCCCATCGCCTTTGTACTAGGTGGGCTAGCGGCCATCTTTGGCTATCTTCTGTTCGGTCCCGGCATCGCTAACATCTTTATGCTGCGCATGTTCGGCGTGCTGCAAGATAATATTCTCATCGCCATTCCCTTGTTTGTCTATATGGGGGTGGTGCTCGAGCAGACCGGCATCGTGGGCAGGCTTTTTGACACTATGCGGCTGCTCCTCGGCCGCTTGCCGGGCGGCCTGGCCGTCACCACCATCGTCAGCGCGACCATCTTCGCCGCTGGGGTCGGAGTGGTCGGCGCCTCCATAGTCGCCATCGGGCTTATCGCGCTACCCTCGATGCTCAAGTACCACTACAACAAACCTCTGGCGACCGGCGCCATCTGTGCCGGCGGTACGCTCGGCATCTTGATCCCGCCCTCAATCCTGATTGTAATCTACGGCCCTACCGCCGGCCTCTCGGTCGGGCAGCTGTTCATGGCCGCTATCGGGCCGGGCCTACTGCTCTCTCTCCTCTACGTGATTTACACCGTGGTCGTCTGTGCCATCAAACCCGAACTCGGGCCAGCGATCAGCCGGGAGGAGGCCGCAGTGCCGCTGCGCCACAAGGTCTCGCTCTTTTTTACCTCGGTGGCACCGGTCGCGGCGATCATCGTGACGGTGCTGGGGACTATCTTCTTCGGCCTAGCGACACCGACCGAAGCGGCAGGCGTTGGCGCCTTTGCCGCCCTCCTCTTGGCCCTTGCCTATCGGACGCTGAACCTGAGGACACTGTGGCGCACGGTTCACAGCGCCTTGCGGATCACCTCGATGATTTATCTGGTGATCCTCGGGGCACAGTTTTTCACCAGCGTCTTCACCCGTATGGGCGGCGGCCGCGTGGTGCGCGACGCCTTTGTCGGCCTCCCCTTTGAGCCCGTGGTCGTGCTTATCATGATGCTGTCGGTCGTCTTCATCCTGGGGATGTTCATCGACTGGCTTGGCGTCATCATGCTGGCGGTGCCGCTTTTCACGCCGATCGCCGCCGCCCTCGGCTTTGAGCCCATCTGGTTCGCCATGATGGTGATGCTAGTGTTGCAGACCTCGTTCTTGACGCCGCCCTTTGCCTACGCGATCTTCTACCTCAAGGGCATCGCGCCACCCGAAGTCAGCACGATCGATATCTACAAGGGGATCCTGCCTTTTGTTGCGCTGCAGCTGCTGGCGCTTGTCCTCCTTTACTGGCAACCGCAGATCGCCCTCTGGTTGCCGCAATTTATGCTGCACCGTTAAGCTAAAGCAACTCCCCTTACGCAGGCACCGTGCTGTAGGCCCCTTTTGTCATTGCGAGGAGTGACAAAGGAGCGACGTGGCAATCTCGGTTTGTGTACAGTACGTGCATCTAGAGATTGCTTCCCCTTCGGCTTTGCCTCAGGGTCGCAATGACAGCGTGCGTAAGGTGAGTAAAGTAAGTTAGCGGATTTCGATCGACAAGGGTGACGATAAAGGAGCGCCCCTACCAAGCTGAAAGTACCGCTGACAGCTATTTCGAGGAGCGGTGATAGGCCCGCTCGAGCACTTCCACGGTGTGCCAGATGGGCAAGGGTTGGCCGAGCGCCCGAAGGTGCGTTTGTAGCTGCATCAGGCAGCCGATGTTGCCGCTCGCGACGGCCTCGGCGCCGGTGGCGAGGACGTTGCGGGCCTTGCGCGCGCCGAGTTCTTCAGCGACCGCGGGCTTTTCGATGTTGTAGGTCCCGGCCGAACCGCAGCACAGCTCCCACTCGGAGGGCTCGAGCAGCTCGAGGTTGGGGATTTGTGTAAGCAGCGCGCGCGGGGCAGTGCGAACGCCCTGGGCATGGGCCAGGTGACAGGCGTCATGATAGGCAAGCTTGAGGGGCGCCTCGAAGCCCGGCGGCGGCTTCAGGCCGAGGTCGTAGAGGAAGACGCTGACGTCGGTGACCTTGGCGGCGAACGCCTTCGCGTGGGCTTCTTCCCGCTCGCTTTTGAAAAGGAGTGGGTACTCCTTCATCCCCGAGCCGCAGCCCGCAGCGTTGGAGACGATCGCGTCCACCTCGCCTAGCTTGAAGGCCGCGAGGTTGCGCCGCGCGAAAGCCTTGGCGCGCTCCGCCTCGCCGACGTGCATCGCCAGCGCGCCGCAACAGCCCCGTTCCGGCGGCAACACCACCTCGACACCGTTTTCGCTCAGAACCTGAAGCGTCGCCCAGTTGATGCCGGGGGCGAGCACCTGTTGAGCGCAGCCAGTAAGGAGCGCGACGCGGGCGCGGCGCTCCCCTTTGGCCGGATAGAGCTTCGGCAGCGGCGGAGCTTGGGGGAGGGTGGTGGGCAAAAGCTCGAGCATTGCCCCGAAGCCCCTCGGCAAGAAGCGCTTAAAAGGCCGCCCGAACCGCCCCAGGGTGGCTGCTAGGCGAAAGCGCCACGGGTAGGGCAAGGTCGCCATCACCGCCAGGCGCTCGAGCCGGCTTAGGGGCGCCCGCTTGCGCTTGGGCTCGCTCCAGGCGCGGAAGGGCGTGATCAGCTCGCCGTATTCGACCCCCGACGGGCAGGCCGTGACGCAGGCTAAGCAGCCTAGGCAGTTGTCGAGATAGGGGGTGATCTCGTCTAGCGCGAGGTTCCCTTCCAGGACCTCTTTCATCAAAAAGATGCGCCCGCGCGGCGAGTCCATCTCCTGGCCCAGCACCACGTAGGTCGGGCAGGTAGGGAGGCAAAAGCCGCAGTGGACGCAAGCCTCGATGGCGTGGGCCATCTCTTCGGCTTGGGGGACGAGGTCTTCGAGTTTGATGGTGTGTTGCATAGGGTAGCATCCAGGAGTCAGGAGTCGAAGTCCAGAAGGGGTGGGGCGTTGAAGGTGATCAGTCGGTCAGGCTATCAGGTGGTCAGGCTATCAGGTGGTCAGGCTGTTAGGCCTTCACTCCTTGTTGGCTGACAGCCTGAGAGGCTGAAAGCCTGAGCGCCTCAATACGCTGGAAACCTCCCTTCCGGGTCGAGCGTGGTCTTGATCCGCCGCAACAGCCTGTCTCCCATGAGCCGACCGATTCGCAGCCGTTCGGGCGGACCTCTAAGAACCAGCCCTGAGAGCTCGAGCCCGCTAAGGAGCGCATCAAACTCGCTCACCTCGTTCGGCCACGCCACCCAGGCGAGGTTCCCGGCGACGCTGTAGCGGCGCTCGGCGCCAGCGCGCTCGAGCTGTTCGTCAAGGGGCAACAGGCGTTTGGGCGTGAGCGGCACTTTGACCAGCAGCCGATCTGCGGGCACCCAGCGAAATTCGCGCAGCGTCTCCCAAAAAGACGCTTCAGCCTCCTCTGCTAGCGTTTCGCCGGAGCGCTCAAGGAAGGTTTCTAGGCGCTTTATGCGCGGCGGTAACGCCTCTGAGAGGCCGCCGATGCGCACGCACAGGGTGCCAGGCGGCTCGAGCTCGAGCGCTTCCAAGTCGAAAGGCGCCTTGGCAAGACGGACTGTGGCCGCGAGTGCGTCAGTAAACTTATCGAAGGCTAGCTGCAGCGTCGTGTAGGCTTTGGGGCTGGGGAAGACCTTGAAGCTCAGCTCGACGAGCACTCCTAAGCGTCCTATGCTGCCCACCATCAATTTGGGGAGGTCGAAGCCGGCGGCGTTCTTGACGACCTTGCCGCCACCCCGCACGAGCTGGCCCTTGCCGTCTATAAAGCGAACACCCACAATAAAGTCGCGCACGCCGCCGTAGCGCTGACGGCCAGGGCCGCTGAGACCGCTGGCGACCGTCCCGCCGAGCGTTGCGCCGGCCTTGACGAAAGGAGGGTCGAAGGGGAGAGACTGGCCGTTTTCAGCCAGCATCGCCTCGACCTCGGCAAGCTTGGTTCCCGCCAGCGCGGTGAAGGTGAATTCGCCGGGGTCGTACTCGAGCACCCCGGTCAGGCCCGAGAGATCGAGTATCGCTGCTCCGTTGCTCGCTGCCGAAAGGGCCGGTTTGGTGCCGCCGCCGCGAGGGAGGAGGCTGGTGCTCGTACGCACCGCTTCTTGCACGGCCCCGATGCTGTCGACGAGGTGCGGCGCCACGGCAGCTATTCCCTCACTCTCTTACGATCACGCCCGCACGCTCAAGGGGGTGCGGGCCGTGGTGCAGGTGCGAGGGCGCTTCGCCGCCGGGGAACATCTTGCCGGGGTTGGAGAGCTCCTTGGGATCGATGGCTCTGCGCAGCGCTTTCATCACCTCGAGGTCGGTTTCACCAAACATCTCCGGCAGATAGTCGCGCTTCTCCATCCCCACGCCGTGTTCGCCGGTAATCGAACCGCCCAGGCGCACGCAGAGTTTGAGGAGTTCCCCGGCGAGCGCTTCGGCGCGCTCCAAGGCCCCTGGTTCGCGCCCGTTGAAGAGGATCAAGGGGTGCAAATTACCGTCGCCGGCATGAAAGACGTTCGCTACCCGAATCCCGTAGGCGGCGCTTAAGCGTTCGATTTCCCGCAGCGCCTCGCCCAGGCGGCCGCGCGGCACCACGCCGTCCTGCACGATGTAATCGGGCGAGAGCCGACCGACCGCCGAAAAGGCGCTCTTGCGGCCTTTCCAGATGAGCGCGCGCTCGTCCATGATTTTGGCGACCCTCACCTTGTAAGCTCCGGAAGCCCTGATCACCTCATCGAGCTGGACGAATTCGGCTTCGACCGCCTCGCGCTCGCCTTCGAGCTCGACGATCAGAAGCGCCTTGGCGCCTTGCGGGTAACCCGCCTTGACCGCTGCTTCCGCCGCTTGAATGGCGAGGTGATCCATGATCTCCATCGCGCCAGGCAACAGCCCGAGCGAGATCACCTGCGCCACCGCGTTGCCCGCCTTCTCGAGACTGTCGTAAGCGGCCAGTACCGTCTTGTAGACCTCAGGGATGGGCAAGAGGCGCAGGGTGATCTCGAGCGCCACGCCGAAAAGCCCTTCGTTCCCGCAGTAGAAGCCCGCTAAGTCGGGGCCAACCACCTCCAGGCTCTCGCCTCCCAGCTCGACGACCTCACCATCGGGCAGTACGGCCTTGATGCCAAGCACGTGATTGGCCGTCATACCGTACTTGAGGCAGTGGGCCCCGCCCGAATTGAAGGCGATGTTGCCGCCGATGGTGCAGATCGGCTGGCTCGAGGGATCGGGGGCGTAGTAAAGCCCGTGTTGGAGAGCGGCTCGAGAAACCTCGAGGTTGATGACCCCCGGCTCGACCACGCACAGTCGCTCGTCTGGCTCGAGCCGCAGAATCTTGTCGAGGCGGTTCATGGCGATGACCACCCCGCCTGCCACCGGCATCGAACCGCCTGACAGGCTGGTGCCGCTGCCTCGTGCCAGAAAGGGGACGCCTTCGCGGTAGCAAAGGCGCACCGTTTCGATCACTTCCTCTTGCGTCTCGGGCAACACCACCGCCAAGGGACGGGTGCGAAAGGCGGTGAGCCCGTCGGACTCATACGGCGCGAGTTGCGCGGGCCGGGTCAGTAATCGCTCCGGCGGGTAGCGCGTACCGAGCGCATCGAGTAAAGCTTTGGCCGGCATAGCTAAGCCTCCTTGGCGACTATATTGCTATATTAACAGGCTGACCGGCGAAGCAGAGGCGTGAGAAGAGGCCGCGCAGCCATTCCCACTTGCTTTTTCAGCAATCGATCCGCTCGTAAGCCAGGAGCGTCAGGAACTCGACGAAGCCCTCTGAAAGCACCAGTTCGTCGAGGAGCGCCCTCGCTTCGTCTAAACGCCCGCCCCCTTCAAGCTTGCCCAGCTCGTCGTCGCGCAGCTCTTGATAGAGTTCAGCCGTGACGGTGCGGCCGTCGTCTAACGTGGCTTTATTCTTGATCCACTGCCACAGCTGCGCCCTGGAAATTTCTGCCGTAGCGGTATCTTCCATCAGGTTGAAGATCGCCACCGCGCCCGTGCCTAACAGCCAGGCGTTAAGATACTGCAAGGCCACGCTGATATTGTTGCGCACACCCGCTTCAGTGATGGTGCTCCCTGGAATATTGGGGTTGATCAGATCCTTGCCCTTAACTTGAACCGCTTCACGGAGCCGCTCTTTTTGGTGTGGCCTAGCGCCTAACACCTTGTCGAAACACTCCATAGCGACCGGGACCAGATCGGGGTGCGCCACCCAGGTGCCATCGAAACCGTCCCCCGCTTCGCGGTTTTTGTCCTCGCGAACCTTCTTGAGCGCCCGTTCGGTGACTTCGGGGTCGCGGCGGTTAGGGATAAAGGCAGCCATGCCGCCGATCGCATGGGCGCCGCGCTGGTGGCAGGTTTTGACGAGCAGGTCCGTATAGGCGCGCATAAAGGGCACCGTCATGGTGACCTGGGCCCGGTCCGGCATGATGTACGCGCTATGCTCGCGAAAGCGCTTGATGATGCTGAAGATATAGTCCCAGCGTCCGGCGTTAAGACCTGCCGCGTGATCACGCAGCTCATAGAGGATTTCGTCCATTTCGAAGGCGGCTAAAATGGTTTCGATCAAGACGGTCGCCTTGATGGCGCTGCGGGCGATGCCGAGCTCGTCCTGAGTGAAATTGAAGACGTCGTTCCACAGCCGTGCCTCTAAGTGGCTCTCGAGCTTGGGCAGGTAAAAATAGGGACCGCTGCCGCGAGCCAGCAGCTCTTGGGCGTTATGGAACATATAGAGGCCGAAATCGAAGAGGCTGGCCGAGACCTTTTCGCCGTCTATGAGGAGGTTTTTCTCTTCGAGGTGCCATCCGCGCGGGCGGATCAGCAGCGTGGCGATTTTGTCTCGCAGTTCATAAAGGCGACCGTCGGGGCTCTCGAAACGGAGCGTGCGCCGCACCGCGTCGCGGGCGTTGATCTGTCCCTGGATCACGTTGTCCCAGGTGGGGGTGAGGGCGTCTTCGAAGTCGGCCATGAACATTTTGGCGCCCGAGTTGAGGGCGTTGATCATCATCTTGCGTTCGACGGGACCGGTGATCTCGACGCGGCGATCTTGTAAGTCGTCGGGGATAGGCGCGACTTTCCAGTTGCCTTCACGCACCCCCTTCGTTGCCGCGAGAAAGTCGGGAAAGGTGCCGGCTGAAATTGCCCTTTGTCGTTCCTGACGACGCTTAAGCAACTCGCTACGGCGGCTGTTGAAAGTGCGGTGCAGCTTGGCGACGAGCTCGAGCGCTTCCGGTGTCAAGATCTCCTGGTAATCGGGATTAAGGTCTTTAGTAATGCGGATGCCGGTATCCATCATGTCCTCCTACGAAAATAAGCCATTAGCTGTTAGCCATTAGCCGTTAGCGTAGGGGCGACCCCACGTGGTCGCCCGATTTTCATGCCTGGTGATGGACGATAGCGCGTGGCCACTTGCTAACGACGGAGGCCGTTCGTCGGAACCTGGAGCGAAACCGTTTTCCTCTGCTCACGCTTCATGATACGAAACCTTTGAAGTATTGTCAACTGACGAAAGGGGTTTCTGCTCTATGAAAATTAAGTGAGATGAGCTAGACTACAAGTCATGGCGCGTAACAGGTCTCCTAAACGTGGTCGGGCCCGCCCGCGAGAGCAGGTCGAGCGCATCCGCGCCTTGGACCGTGGGCTCGTGGTGCTCGAGCGGCTGGCTAGCTCTCCGAATCTGTCGCTCACCGAACTCGCCAACCAGGTGGGGCTCGCCTACAGCACCGCGCACCGCATCCTCGAAACCCTGCGGCAGCGCGCCTTTGTCGATCGGTCGGACGAAACGGGTCGCTACAGCGTCGGCGTTCGGGCGTTTGAAGTAGGAACCGGCTACCTCGCCAAAGGGCAACTCCCCGAAGCGGCCCATGAGCCGATGAAAAGGCTCGTCGAAGAGCTGAACGAAACCGTCAACCTAGCGGTGCGGGGCGGCCGTGAGGCCATCTATATCCATCAGGTCGAGGGGCAGCAAAAGGTGCGGATGTTTACCCAAATCGGGGCGCGCACACCTTTGCACAGCTCCGGGGTGGGTAAGGTGTTGCTGGCGTGGCAAAGCCCTGATGAGATTGAAGCGTTCCTACAAGCGCCGCTCACGGCTTATACCGAACATACTCTGACCGCTCCCCAGTCCATCTTGGCCGAACTTGCGCGCGTCAGGGAGCGCGGTTACGCGCTCGACCTGGAAGAGTTCGAGCCCGGCGTCCGTTGCGTTGCGGCCCCGGTGCGTGACCGGCACGGTGCGGTGGTGGCGGCGCTGTCGCTTTCGGCGCCCGCCTTGAGGCTGGCAGCCAGCCGTCTCCAGCCGACCGCTAAAAAGATTGTCACGACCGGCAAGGAAATTTCTCGCCGCTTGGGCTGGCTCGAGTGAGGCCTTACGGCGCCGCGACGGGCCGTTCGACGATGCTGCTCCGTGCCTGATACGCTTCGTCAACCTGCTCGAGAGAATAGCCGCGTGGCACCATCTTTTCGGGTCTGAAAAGGCCCTAGGCCGCCAGCGTTATTCGCTACCCCCAGCGCGCCGTAGCCAGATCGGCCTTGAACTGCAACTCGTAGAGGTCGCGGTACAGCCCTCCTTTAGCCATTAACGCCTCGTGCGTCCCTTCCTGGACGATCTTGCCGTTCTCCAGCACCAGGATGCGGTCGGCCCTCCGCACCGTGCTGAGGCGATGGGCGATAACAAAGGTGGTGCGGCCTTGCATCAGCCGCTCCAGAGCCTCCTGCACCAGCGCCTCGGATTCGCTGTCGAGTGAACTGGTCGCCTCGTCTAAGATTAAGATGCGCGGGTTTTTCAGCAGCGCCCTGGCGATCGCCACGCGCTGGCGCTGACCGCCGCTGAGCTTGATACCGCGCTCGCCGACCAGCGTGTTATACCCCTGGGGGAAGGAGATGATGAAATCGTGCGCGTTGGCCGCCTGGGCGGCTGCCTCTACCTCTAGATCGGTCGCCTCGGGCCGACCGTAGCGGATATTCTCGCGGATGGTGCCCGAAAAAAGCTGCGTCTCCTGCGGCACGATGCCGATCTGGGCACGCAGCTCGCGCAGCGGCCAGTCGCGCAGCTCCGCCCCGTCGAGCAGAATGCGCCCCCGGCTGGGATCGTAAAAGCGCGGAATGAGGCTAACGAGCGTGCTCTTGCCCGCGCCGGACGGCCCCACCAGGGCAATCACCTCGCCGGGACGGGCCAGCAGCGAAACCTCCTTGAGTACGTGCGCGTCGCCACGGTCGCCATAGCGGAAGGCCACCGCCTCGAAGCGCACCTCACCCTTGGGATGAGGGGTAACGGGATCGGTAGGCTCAACGAGATCGCTGGTTTCGTCGAGCAGCTCGAAGATGCGCCGGGTCGCACCCAGCGCTTCTTGAAACTGGCTGTACAGGCCGGTCAGGGTGCCCACTGCCCCCGCCACGAATAAGGTGTAGAGCAAGAAGGTAACCAGGTTGCCGGGACTCAAGCTGCCGGCGATTACCAGGCGGCCGCCGTACCACAGCACCACGCTAATGGCGCTGAACATGGCCAGGACGATGCCGGCCACGAAGACCGCCCGGAACACCGCACGGCGCAGCGCCACCCGGTACGACGCCTGCACCTGGTCGGAATAGCGCTTAAGCTCGAGCGGCTCAGCGGTAAACGACTGCACCACCCGCACCCCGACGATGGCCTCCTCGGCACTGGCGTTAGCCTCAGCCACGCGGTCTTGAAAGTCGGTGCTAATGGCCCGCAGCTTGCGCCCAAAGTACGCCCCTGCCAGCACCGCCACCGGCACCACTGCCAGCATCAGCAGCGTGAGCTGCAAGTTGGTGACAAATAACAGCACCACGCTGCCCAATAAGAAGACTGCCTGGCTCACGAGCTGCGGCAGCGCTTGCGACACCGCGCCTTGCACCACCGCCACGTCAGAGGTGAGCCGCGAGGTGATCTCGCCGGTCTTGCGCGTTTCGAAAAAGCGCACCGGCAGCGTCAGCAGGTGGCGATACAGCGCGGTGCGCAGATCTGCTACCACCCCTTCGCCGGCCAGCGCCAGCAGGTAGCTCCGCAAAAAGTTAAACACCGCCTGGACCAGGAAGATGCCGAGCAAGATCAGCACCACTCGGTCGAGCTGCCCGGTACCGCCAGCTACGAAGGTATCAAAAAACGCCCCCACGTACTGCGGGAATACCAACCCTAGCGCCGCAGAGATCAACGTGGCCACCATACCGACGGCTAACTGGCGGCGGTAGGCCCCGACAAAGGCCAACAGGCGGCGGAACTGCCCCAGCTCGAGCGGGGTACGCTCGGCGGGGGAGTTGGTTAACGGTGATCTGCGCACGAACACGCCGCAGTGTACGGCACCGGCCCGCCCAAAACCGGCAGTCAGCCTACAGCCCAGGCACCCGACCGGGCGGCTAACCCTTGACTGCACCCGCAGTAAGCCCTTCAACGATCCGTCCTTGGAAGATCAGCACCAGGACGACTAGCGGCACCGTTGATTAGCCGGAGCCAGCCCGCGTATGCTGGACTGGTAGGCTGAGTTCACCGCAGGAGTAGGACGAATGGTTTTTAGCGGCAACGACTCGATGCGGCTCCTCGGCGAGGCTCTCTGCGCCTCGGCCCGCTTCCTGGGGGAGGCCCATCTAGTGCTCGACGTCCCCCCCGGCTACGCCCTGCACGCGCTGCCGCGCCTGCCGCGCCCGGCGCTGGTGGTTACTGGGGTGAGTTCGGGGCCCTACCTGCATGACCTGCTCGATCTCAGGCCTTCGGGCCTCCTCGTCCACCTAGCTCGCCCACAGGACGTGCTAGAGGGACTGGAGCGGGTAGCCAAAGGAGAGCGTTTCTACCAGGGCCCAGTGCTGGAGGACTCCCTGCTGCCCAGCGAGCGAGCAGTGCTACGGCGCCTGGCCTTCGGGCTGGAGAACACGGAGATCGCCCGCGAGCTGCGGGTGAGCCGCCGCACCGTGGAAAACCGGGTGGCGGCCCTGCGGGAGAAACTGGGGCTCAAAAACCGGAAGGAGCTGGCGCTGTACTACCTAGGCATGCACCCCCGGCCATAGGCCGCAGCGTGAAAGCCCTACGGGACTCGGGGCGCCTCGATCTACCCCCCACAGGGGACCAGGTTTCAGCGTTGCTTGCGCTCTAAGGACTTGCGCTTCCGCTCTAAGGACTTGCGCTCGGCCTCGATGGCCTCCTGTTCGGCCGCCTTAGCCTCCTCCGAACCCTGCAGCAAACCCCGCAAGACAACCTCCCGGCTTACTAGGAGGGTGGGGGCGAAGCCCAGGCGGTTGAGCAGCCATTTGATCAGCGCGAGCATAGCGTCCTCTCCGGTATTATTTCATAGCAGTATAGTGCAGGCCTCCGTGTTGGGGCGCACCGTCCACCCGGGAAATACCAGGGTCCCGCGGCCGTAGCCGCAGACGTTATGGCCCTGACGCCAGGGGATGGTGCCCGAATCGACGCTCCCGGCGGAGGTGAACGGGGTGAGAATCCGCTCGCGAAACCGCCGTTCAAAGGTGTCAAAGTTGAAGATTTCTGCCGAGATTCGGCCAGTGTTCCAGCGGCGATCGCAGGAGACCCGGTGGCGGGCGAAGGGGTTGCCCAGGGGCCATGAGCGATACAGCCTAACCTCGCTGAAGCAAATGGGCGGGGGCGTCTGCGCCGGCCCCACGCCCTGCGCCTCTAGCCTCGACAGTAACTCCTCCAGCTGCGGCGCGCGGTCGGGCTCCAGCTTAATCAGCCGCCTCACGTCCGCCGGGTCGTTTAGATTGAAGACTTCTGCCACCGTTTGGAGACTACCCAGCAATTCCAGCGATTCGTACTCGCCGCCTGCGTCTTCGCGGGCTGGCTCCTGGGCCAGCTGGCCACAGGACGTGAGGGCCAGCGCACCCAAGAATAGCCACAATGCTAACAACCTTGTCCACCAGTAAGGCATATATGAGCTTCCCTCTCCGTGCCCCAGGAGGCGGGCCCTTCTCCGTGAGTTTAGCGGTTGGCCCTGCAAGCCCTAAAGGGTGATAACTCATGCTCGGATAGTGCGCTCTGCGCGCGAACACGCCGCAATGTACTGCGTCAGCCTACTTAAGACCGGCGTTTAGCCTACAGCTCCCGCACCGGGCGGCTAACCCTTGACTGCACCCGCAGTAAGCCCTTCGACGATCCGTCCTTGGAAGATCAGCACCAGGATGACTAGCGGTACCGTGACAATAAGCGCTCCGGCCATGATCTCGCCGACCGGCTCTTGCATGGCGAACTGCCCCGAGAGGCTGGCGATGGCCACCGGCACCGTCTGGTGCTGCGGCTGCGTGGCAGTAAAAGTCAGTGCAAAGAGGTATTCGTTCCAGGCGCCAATAAACGCCAATAGCCCAGTAGTAACCAGGGCTGGCGCAGTCAGCGGCAACAGCACATGCCAGAAGGTCTGCATAAAACTCGCGCCGTCTACCTGAGCCGCTTGTAAGAGATCAACGGGCAGCCCTCTAAAAAACGAGGTCATCACCCAGACGGTAAAGGGCAAAGTGAAGATCAGGTAGGAGAGCACCAGGCTCATCATCACCGGCAACTGCAAGACCGTAATAACGGCAAAGAGGCCCGACAACACGGCCACCTGTGGGAACATGGTCATGGCCAAGATGGCGTACATGGTGGGAGTACGGCCACGGAAGCGCATCTTGCCAAGCGCAAACCCGGCGAAGCTGCCGACCAGCAGGCTCAACAGGGTAGCTAACGAGGCGACAATCACGCTGTTAAGGATGCTCCGCAAAAAGCGTGGGTTACTGAGGACCGCCTCAAAGTTAATCAGGGTAATCTGCTCAGGGAAGAAGGTCGCGGGGGTACGGATCAGCTCGCTCTCGGGCTTAAGCGCCGAGATCAAGGCCCAGTAGAACGGGAACATCAGGTAGATAAAGATGGCGATGACCAGCAGGTAGAAGAAAACGCTGCCGAAGAGTTTGCGGGTCGCTTTAGGCATTGCGCTCCACCCCCAAAAGCCGAATGTAGAAGATGGCAAAGATGAAGATAGCTAAAAAGATGACCACACTGGCCGCCGACGAAAGCCCAACATCCCGATTGCTAATCAGCATGTCCTGGGCAAAGCTGGCCATCGAGTAGCGGCGCTCACCGAAAACCACTTGGAACAGGTCGAAGACTTTAAGCGCGTCAAGGGTGCGGAACACCAGCGCGACGGCCAACGTCGGCATCAAGAGCGGCAGCGTAATCGAGAAAAAACGCTTGATCTTCGAGGCGCCGTCAACCTCAGCGGCTTCGTAAAGCTCGTTGGGGATAGTGGAAAGCCCGGCCAGCAGCAGCAGCGCCATGAACGGCGTGGTTTTCCACACATCCATGATAATCACGCTAGGGAGCTGCAAGAGTGGCTCGGTAAGAAAGCCGATATTGCCGTCAGCCCAGTTGAGATGGTCGAAGAGGGCGTTGAAGAAGCCGCTGCGATTCGACTTGAACATCCACTCCCAGATCAGGGCCGATACCACGGTGATGATCGCCCAGGGGACCAGCATGGCGGTGCGCATAGCGTTGCGGCCAAAAAACTTGGTCGCTAGCGTCAGCGCCACGATCAGGCCGAGCAGCGTAGTAAACGTGACATTGGCCACGGTGAAGACTAGCGTGTCGATGACCGCATTAACAAACCGGGCATTGGTGGCGCCAAGGACGTAGCGGGTGCCAAACAGCTCAAAGGTCCGCACCTGGTCAAATGGCCGGGGCGTGTCGAGCCGCCTTAAAAACAGGCGTGGGTTCTGGTAGATGCGCTCACCGGTAGCCGGGTCGATCTCATAGGGAATGGCGCGGATGGTAAGGGTAAGCAGGGTTAGGTAGTTGCTAAAGCCGACATACTCCGTCCGATGGCCGGGGCTAGCGAAGCGTTCGTTGGTGAAACTCGAATAAAAGACCCGTCCCAACGGATAGATAGCAATTGCCACCAAGACTATTAGCGAGGGCAACAGCAACCACCAGGCCGTGCGCTCTTCCGCCTGAGCCAGGTTGGATATCCCTTTTTGCTTGCCAGCGCCTGTCGGCGTCTGCACCATAGGATCACCTCAATCCATATTTTTACTTTTTACCGACAGAATGTTCGGAGTCAAGTCTACCATGGCAGCACCGATTATCGCAAGCAAACGCAAACAGGCTAGGAGGTAATCCCTAGCCTGTCACTTCACGCTGTCAGGCGCCTACGGTTGGCCAGTAGGCAGGCCCAGGATCGCTTCGAGGTCGAGCTCAAGAATGGCTAGCGCTGTCTCAGCGTCTTCGCGGCCGGTTAGCACATCGTGGGTGGCGCTGAATATCAAGCGCGAGACTTCACCGTACTGCGGCGCGGTGATGGTCGAGGGGCGGGCGACCGAATTAAGGAACACCGGCAGCAGCTCGGCTAACCAGGCCACTTCGGACTCCAGCAAAGCGGGGTCTTCATAGACGGCAGCGATGGTGGGGAACTGGCTCAGCTCCAAAGCGCGCCGGAGCTGTCCTTCGTAGTTGGTGATGAACAGCGCCACGTCGGCAGCGACAGCCGGATTGAGGCTGTAAGCGCCGACGCCGAGCTGCCAGCCGCCCAGGGTAGCGGCAGGCCTGCCACCCTCGACATCGCCTGCAGGCAAGGGGGCGACATTGAAGAGGCCGCGGATGACGCTGCCCTCGGCCTGACCCAGGCTAAACGCATAGGGCCAGTTGCGCATGAAGGCGGCATTACCGGCCTGCCAGATAGCACGGGCATCCTCTTCCTGGAAGCCGGTGACACCGGTCGGGCTGATGGTGCCGACCCAACCGGCGGCCATTTCGAGAGCCGCGATCGCGTTGGGGTTATTAACGGTGATGATGCCCGCGGGTTCGACGAACTGACCGGCGTTATGGGAGTAGAACCACTCGAGCACATTGCAGGTTAGGCCCTCATAGGCGTTGCCTTGCCAGACAAAGCCCCAGAAGTCGCGGTTACCGGCGGCGCGCTCGCCTTCCTGGATAACCCGAGCCATTTCGGTCAGCTCGGTCCAGGTAGCAGGCGGGCCGTCAAAGCCGTACTTCTCCAGCAGGTCGGTGCGGTAGTAGAGGATGCCCGCGTCGGTGAAATAGGGGATGCCGACGAGCCTGCCGTCTACGGTGTTGTTCTGAATAATCGACTGGAAGAACGCCGGGGCGGCTTCGCGGAAGCCTTCAAACTGATAGAGGTCGACCAGGTGCTCGGCCAAATCGCCAGGCCAGATCACGTCGATCTCGAAGATGTCCACTTCGGTCGAGCGCACCTGGAAGAACTGCAGGTAGAGCGCGAGCCGGTCGGTAGCCGACTCGGGGCCGGGAATGACGTTGACCGTCACGTTAAACTGCTGCCCGCCGATGGTGTGCGGGTTCAGATCCATGTAGCGCTGCGCCATGCTGCGGGCGAACTCAACATCGCGCCCAACGTTACCGGTCATCCAGGTGACGGTCACGTTCTGCTGTGCCAACGCTACCCCCAACAAGAGTATTACCAACGCCGCTAACTTTTTCATGCTTACCTCCTGGTGAACTATGTCACCACCAAGCTGCAAGAGACAAATTGCCCCAGCTCACCCAACAAACCACTTGATTTGCCCGGCAAACCTGCACCACTTGCAGCAGTTTTGCCCTATGAATATAACAGATCATCGCGTCTCATGCAAGGCTTTGCTGATTCTGCGGAGGGGCCTTTGGTAACGAAACCCATTGGATCACAGAAAGCATCACACGTGCGCTAAAGCTCTATCAGGCTTGGAACATCGAGGTCGCAATCGTGAGTTACGGTGTGTCAAAAGGGTATGTCCGGCAACTCGTTAAGCAATTCCCAGGGTAGGCACTGCCCAAACACTTAGACGCAACGCAACAACGGTGTGCCAGCGACCGCCGATAGCCCCCGCTCCTCACGTCTCTTTGGCCATCAGCGGCGCCTGACGCCGAGCGTCAGGCCCTACAATGATTTTCACGTATCCTTTGAGCAGAGGTCGTCATGCTGACCAGAGAACAGGCGGTCAAGTTACTCCAAGAAAAGCGTCGCTATCTGGCTGCCGAGTTTGGCGTGAGCAAGATTGGGCTCTTTGGCTCCTATGCAAGAGGTCGTTCTGACGAGACCAGCGGCGTTGACATTCTCATCGAGTTTGAGCGTCCCATCGGTTTGCGCTTTGCACGCCAGAGTTTCCTAGTCTGCTTCCTTCAACATACCCAAACGTGTTTAACAGGCTGAGCAGAGGTTGACAGGATTGTTCGAATGCCCGGCATCACTACCTGGGCTTCCTGCTTCATCCCGCTTGCTTGCCCCGAAACGTCGCCGCTTCGGCGTAGAGGCAAACGGTCCACAGGCGTGAGTTCCCGTGCGGCCCACGGTACGAGTTGCTTCATGCAAAAGATTCCTAGCAGCATTCAGATCCCGGCATTCACGGTGTCCGCACTCACAGCGGTATTCCCGCAAGGCTTCGCCCGACCATTCCGACAGGGGCATCTCCTTGACCCGCTGGCACTTGCGGCAGGTGCGGCTGCTGGGATAGAACCGGTCGACAATAACCAGCGTCCCACCATGTGCAGGCACTTTGTATCCTAGCTGACGGCGCAGCTCACCAAACCCAACGTCGCTGATAGCCCGCGACAGCCGCTCGTTGCGTAGCATTCCTGCTACGTTTAAGTCCTCGATGGCTACAAAGGAACAGCGCCGGGCCAGCAGGGTGGTGGTCTTGTGGAGCCAGTCCTGGCGGACGTTGGCAACCCGCTCATGAATGCGAGCTACCTGCTGCGCAGCCTTCCGGCGGTTGGCACTACCCGGTTGACGGCGATGCAGCCGCCGGTTCGCCCGGCCCAGTGCTTTCAGCCTCTGTTTCAGCGGTGCAGGTGCTTTCATGGTCTTGCCAGTCGATAGTGCTACCGCAGTCTTCAGGCCGAGATCAACCCCAGCACGCACGTGGCTTTGGTGCGGAGCAGGAATATGCTCGACCTTGACCTGGATGGAGACAAACCAATGATCGGCGGTACGCGAAATGGTCGCTCCCATAATCTTGCCGGCGAAGCGCAGCGGTTCGCTCAGCGCTACCGCTCCAAGGTGGGGCAACCGAATAAAACCATCCTCGACAGCGAACTGATCATTGGCAAGGTAGAACTTGTCTTTTGACTTGTTCTTCTTTTTGAACTGCGGGAAGCCAACCTTGCGCCCTCGGCGCTTGCCCTTCTTGCTGGCCCAAAAGCTCGCCAGGGCGGAGCCCAGATCCGCCAGTGCCGCCTCTGGCGCACACTTGGTGACCTCGTACATCCAGGGGAATTCGCTGGGCTTGAGCGAGTTGAGCTGCCGCTTGAGTTCCCGCCAGTCCGGGGCTTTGCTTTTCGCATCCAGGGCTTGCTTTACCTGCGCCAGACCCCAGTTGTAGGCGAAGCGGGCTGTGCCAGCAGCTTTGCGGAAGTAGGTCTCTTGCTCAGTTGTGGGGAACAGCCTGATCTTGTGCGCCCTCAGCACCGTTCTCACCTCCCTTCACCAGCCTGGTTATCTTTTGTTTGTACTTGCGCAGGCCGTACAGCCGCGACGAAAAGCAGTGGATGATCGAGAGCAGATCCTGGGTCACCTCCGCCTCCGGTGACAGTGTTTCGGCATTGATCACCACCAGCTTCGCACCGTGCGCTTCACAGAACGACTCGAACCACTCATAACCGAATCGAACTAGGCGATCTTTGTAGGCAATCACAATCTCAGCAACTTCATTGCGTTCCACCATTTGGCTTAAGCCTAAATCACCTGCATCACGTAGTGGTCGGTAGCCGCTTCAAGCTCTCGCCGATGGGCCAGATAGACGCCACGGGTGCCGGAGAGCGCCCCCTCTTGGCGCAACTCGCCCAGGATGCGGGTGATAGTGACGCGCGAGCTGCCGGTGAGCGAGGCCAGGTCTTCGTGGGTCAGCGCCAAGGGCAGCTTGATCCCTTCCCTTGTGTTACCTGGGGCAGCGCCTTGATCGTCGGCCGGTTGGCCGAAGCGCTCGCTTAAGCGCAAGAAGGCGCGGGTAACCCGAGCCCCGACGGGCAGTTCGGCATCATCGACCGCTTCGCGGCTACGGCGCAGTTGCCGGGCCAGGCTCCGCATGATGTATTCGCGCAGGCGGCGGTCGTTCATGGCCTGCTGCGGGTCGAGCGGGGTCAGGCAGGCGTCGTGAACCGCAATGACAGTTTCGGCGTGGGGGCGGCCTTCGAGTGCAGCAGCTCCCAGGATGTCGCCCGGACCGTACAGGTCAGCGATCCGGTCGCGACCAAGCGAGGTGGGCACCACCGCTTTGAGGACACCGTGATTGACGATGTAGAGCGAACTGGCCTCACGGCCTGCCTCGTAAAGAGTGTTGCCGGGCTCGAGCGTGCGCGTCGGATGGGCAAGCGTGCTGGGCACAATCTCGGCGGTTGTGCAGTCGGTTCTGGTCAGGTCAGTCACGCTGAGCATAAACTCTCCTTACTTGGGACACAAGTCCCTACAGACTAAATAGTCTGTCATTTTGTCACACAATATCGTAATCATAATTACAATGATCCTTTACGGGGCGCGGCGCTCTTGTAAGCGCGCTAGCGCGGCTAGCGTGGGGCCGTGTGTCGGGTCGCTGGAACGGGCCGCCTCATAGTTGGCGGTAGCGGAGGCAAGGTCGCCAAGAGCCTCATGGATCTTGCCTAAGTGATAAAACGCCTCGGCATAGGCCGGCGAGGGGAGTCCGCCGCCCATGTCGGTAGCGTCAAGAATGTCGAGCGCCTGATCGAAAGCGAGCATGGCCTCTTGAAAGCGCCCCTCTAAGAGTAGTAGGCGACCCCGGTTCAGGTGCGGCCACGGCTCGCAGCACTGTCCCGGCTCGGTCTGAGCGGCGGCCTCAAAGGCCCGCAGGGCGTCGGCAAAGTCGCCGCTTTGCCAGGCGATGCGCCCCCAATCCATAGCTATCACATAGGCCTGGCTCTGGGTAAAAGCGCTCTCCAATAGGCGCTTGGCGGCAGCAAAGTCACCCTCTTGAGCGTGTAACAGGC
>Ga0207950_100164_pt1 | contig 25312 bp, 24 predicted proteins | sample Subbio11_8B_AprC_FD_184814 | JGI IMG/M metagenome (GOLD analysis project Ga0207950, IMG submission 184814) | Serpentinite rock and fluid subsurface biosphere microbial communities from McLaughlin Reserve, California, USA - CR11_8B_AprC (SPAdes) | ecosystem: Environmental > Terrestrial > Deep... | reverse complement strand
ACCCTTTGTTTCAGCCCAATCTGCACGGTTCGGGGGCACCCTCAGGGGGTGTGCTATTCGAGCCCCTCCGCGCACCCTTTGTTTCAGCCCAATCTGCACGGTTCGGGGGCACCCTCAGGGGGTGTGCTATTCGAGCACGGGAGGGCTGTGGCTGGACGTGCTGGCCCAGTTCGTGTTCGCCTAAGCTTGGTATCCACCTCGCTCGGTTCTATTTGCGGAAGCGCAGCACGCCAATAGCGAAAAAAATGGCGGCGTAGCCCAGCAAAACGCCGGCTTCGAGCATAATTCCGGATACACCTTCTCCGCGCAGGAGCAGGTCGGTCATGCCGAGCATTGCCCAGGTGGTCGGCAGTACCTTGACGACGGTTTGGGCTGCCGCGGGGAACAACTCAAGGGGGTACCAGCAGCCACCCAGGAGCGCCATGACCATGCCCATCAGGATGCTCAGGTTGTTCGCTTGAGCTTCGGAGCGCATGATGGTGCCCATCGCCGAGCCAATGGCGGCGGCAGCCAACGCCGAAGCAACTAGCACAATCGCCAGCGCCAGCGGCTCGCGCCCCCAGGGCACCCCAAGCACCAGGACGCCAAAGCCGATCAGGAGCAGCATTTGGATCAGCGCCATGAGCACCTGCCCGCCGATGGTGCCGAGCAAGAAGATGGCCTGCGAGGTAGGCGTGGTCAGCAACCGCCCGAGTGTGCCGGTAGTGCGCTCATACATCAGCAGGGCAGAAATACCGAATAGGGGGATAAACACCCAGGTGATCATTTGTCCAGCGGAGGAATTGGCCCGCGGGTCGTAGGTTACCGGATCCTTGGTCTCGGCGCGGGTGATCGTCAGGCGGTCAGGGGCTTCCGCTTGCAGGGATTCAGCCAGTGCCAAGGCACGGTCGAAATACGCCTGGCGTTCCGCCGGGGAGGCGAAGGTCTTATGCGCTTCGGCTTCCTCTACGGCAAAGCGGGCAGCCTGCATGCTCAGGCTGACCTGGCGCAGGGCCGACTGGATGGATCGCTGCGCGCTCAGCGCGGACAGGTTGTTGGGCTGGGACTGGAACTCGAGCGCCAATAAAGGGATCTCGCTCGCGAAGTTTTTTAGGGTGGTGTCGGCAGGGATGAGCAACCAGAAGGCATGGGTGCGTTCCTTGAAGCGCAGCTCGGCTTCCGAACGGCTGACGAGCTCGGGGCGAATAATGGTTGATTTCTCCAGCTCGCTAAAGATGCGCTCCGAGAGGGGACTTTGGGCTTCATCGACCACCGGCAGGACGCTGCGAAAGTCAGAGTCAGCGCCTGGGGTTCCGCCGGCAAGCATGAAGGTGAAGATAACCGGCAGGATAAGAAAAAACACCCACTCGGCGGGGGTTGTGAAGCGCAGGATGAAATCTTTTCGGATGATCGCCAGGATTTTTCGCATCGTCGCCACCTTCCTGCCTAGGCCTGAACCAGGCCGCGATTCCGTGAGAAGAGCAGGACTGCCGCCCCAAACAGTATGACACCCATTACCAGCAGCCCGGTCAGCGGCCTCTCCAGTTCGGCAATCCCACCGCCCCGGGCGAGGATGGCGAAGCCGTCCAACCCCCAGGCATTGGGGGTGATCCGGCTGAGCAGACGAACCCCTTCCGGCATGTGCTCGAGGTTGAGGAAACTGCCACCAAGGATGCCAAACAATAGCATCACGGCGGAGCCGATGGAACTGACCTGCCCAGGCGTGCGGGCGAAGGCGGTGATCAGCATGCCCCAGCCGGTGGCGGCGAAGGTGGTGATCAGGATCAGGGCAGCCACGCCGGTGAAGTCACCCCAGCGCAGGTTGAACAGCAGACTGCTGGCGCCGATCAGGATGACCAACTGCATCACGCCAGTAAGGTAGGTGCCAAGCATTTTACCCGCCAGGATCTGCGCAACCGTCGTGGGCGAGGTGAGCATCCGCTGGAGGGTACGCTGGCGTCGTTCCGCCAGAAAGGAGCGCCCACCGTAGGTGACGGTGAACATGAGGAAGAACAGCGCCATACCCGGGGCCATATAGGCCATGATATCGAATTGGACTGCTTCTCCCTGTTCGAGAGCACCGGTTATGGTGAGGGTCAACAACTCTTGCCCGGCAAGGTTGGCAGATTCCATCCGTTCGCCCATTTGCTGCCCGTAGACGAGGGCATCCTGCGGGGCAAGGGTCCCCGACTGAAGCATCTGGGTCACAGCGGTTATGCCGGTGATACGCCCTTCCTCCACCCGACTGAGGAATTCGCAAAGGATGGTTTCGACGATAGCGGAACTGGTGGGACGAGCGGGGTTGGCGTAGTATTGCAGCTTCACGACATCCTGGATAACAACTTGCTGATTCGGGCCGGGGATGACACTGCGGGTAAAGCCGGGCGGGACGAGAATCACAGCCGCCACCGTGTCATCGTCGATCGCCTGGCGGGCAGCCGCCAGGTCGTATACTACCTGCGGTTCGAGCAATTTTTCAAGTTCAGGGGACTGGAAGGTTTCCACAAGGGCTTTGCCGAGCGATTGGTCGTCCTGGTTGATGATCAACACCGGTATCTGGCTAGGACCGGAGGATTGTCCGGCCGGTGAAACCAGCCGACCGGTCACCAACGCCAATCCCAGAGTGAGAAGGAAAGGCGCTGCGAGCATCAAAATAATGGCTGCCCGGTCGCGAAATGCCAGTTTGAGATCTTTGGCTGCCACGAGAAGGATTTTTTTCATTATGCCCTTTCATTCGCGCAAAGCGCGCCCGGTCAATTGGAGGAAAACAGCCTCCAGGTCGGGCTCTTCAATATGGACTGCGCGGATTTTAAGGTTGGCCTCGCTGCACACCTGGACAATGGTGGGCAGTAATTCGTCCGCCGAGTTGACCAGCACGTTCAGGCGGTTATCCTCGGCGGTGACCTGAAAGACGCCGGGGATGGGCTGAATTTTCTCAACCAACTGGGCGATGCTTTGCTCATCGCTGAAGCTGAGGAGGAGCGTTTCTTTTTGCCCAACCCGCCGTACCAGTTCGTCCTGGGTGCCAATGGCGATCATCTCGCCGTGGTCGATGATGCCCACCCGATGGGAGAGTTCTTGGGCTTCCTCCATGTAATGGGTGGTGTAGAGGATGGACATGCCCTGGCGGTTGAGGTCCTTGATCGTTTCGAGAATCGCCCGGCGGGACTGCGGGTCGATCCCAACGGTGGGCTCGTCCATGAACAGCAGGGTCGGGCGGTGGAGCAGCCCTACACCAATATTGAGGCGGCGCTTCATCCCACCGGAAAAAGTTTTTACCCGCTGGTTGGCTTTCTCCCCCAGACCGGTCTCGGCGAGGACTTCCCCGATCCGCTGGCGTAAGCCCCCTCCGCTGAGTCCATACATCTGACCCCAGAAGAGCAGGTTTTCGCGAGCGGACAGGTCTTCGTACAGCGCGATCTCTTGGGGGACAATACCGATTGCCTCACGCACAGCGTAAGACTGGCGAACGATGGAATGGCCGTCGATCAGCGCGTCGCCGGAGGTGGGGTTGATAAGGGTGGAGAGCATCGCGATGGTGGTGGTTTTTCCAGCCCCGTTGGGACCGAGCAGGCTGAAAATTTCTCCCGGTTCCATGGAGAAAGATATCCCTTTGACTGCGGTCAGGTCACCGTAGCGTTTGACCAGGTTTTCAACTTGAAGAATGAGGGGCATTAATACCTCCGGAATATAAAAAGGCTTTCCTATTATACGTTATACGCAGGAACATCCTCCAGGTTTTATTTTTCCTAAAATGGATGATATTTGAGGTTAACCTTCCGCGGGTCCGTATTCGCAGAAGGTAACGCTGGGGGTGGGATGGTTGATTACCGGCATGATTGACCGATTCCAAATGTTGATGACGTTTTTATTCTTTGGTTCGATTTTAATGTCGTGGTACTAGTTAACAATGGTTCAACCAAGCTTTAAGCTATACTTATCGGTGTCTCGCTCACTGCCCAACCACCCATCAGATGCTTTCTTCCACCAGACCACCGCGCTTGTTTCCACCAGCCGGACCTGGACATTTATTTTTTGACCAAAAGGGATGTTCAGATGAAAATCATTGCCATCGCCAATCAAAAAGGCGGAGTTGGGAAAACAACCATTGCCCTGAACCTTGGAGCAGGCCTGGCACAAATGGGAAGGCGGGTTCTATTAATCGACCTCGACCCGCAGGCCTCCTTGACCCTGGCAACCATCGGTGAATGCAGCGGCAACTGCATGTCCGAGGTGATCGGAGCCACCCACCCCGGGACACTCAATCTTTCCGATGTCATCCGCCCATTGGGGCAAGGGATCCATCTCGCCCCTGGCGGGCTGGCCTTGTCGGTATCAGAAATCGGACTGATCGCCCGCATGGGCCGCGAAGGTATTTTAAAAAAGGCTTTGGCGGGCATCGACGGATATGACGTGATCCTCATCGACTGCGGCCCGACCTTAGGCCTGCTGGTAGAAAATGCCCTCAACGCCGCCGATGGAGTTCTGATCCCCACCTTGCCAACCCCCATGGATTTGCGCGGGGTGAACATTTTCGTGGAAACCCTCGAAGCGGTCCGTTCAGAATTGAACCCGGAACTACACACCCTGGGGATTATTGTCTCCCAATTCGAAAGCCGGCTCAGGTTGCATAACGCCAGCTTAGAGGAACTTCGGAACGGCAAACTGCCCATCCTGGCAGTCATTGGGCGCAGTGTGCAGGCTGCCAGTACAACCGGGGAAGGTCAGCCCTTAACCCGCGGTAAACTGGCCGGTCAGTTCCATGAACTTTCCTTAAAGATCGATAGCTGGTTGGACGGTCGTCCAATCGATGCATAATGGCCTTTCCCCCAACCCATGCTTCTGGACCAAGCGTGCGCATCGCATGGGATGCAACCAAAGTTCAGCCAGGAATCCTTTCACTCAAGCAGATCGAGAGCGGTCGTGAGATGACCTCACCGGACGAAATCATCTCAACCCTTTAAGCACCTTCTGGATGACCACGTCCAGGTTCTCGGGCGTCCCCCCAAGGTTGGCAATCACCGCCGACCGCACCCGTTGATGGATTTCTCCGTGGTTTTCGGTCTGGTTTGAGAGATGACTGGTCGGAAGGGTTGCTTTAGAAACCCGAACCAGCTTCAACCCTCGTTCTCGGGCGCGTTCTTTCCCGATATCGGTTACCACAATTTGGTCATCGATTTCAAGTTCCTTGAGCCCCCGATCGGCGTGTTCATCGATTTCTCGGGCAGTTAAAAAACATTTAGCCATCATCCAACCTCCTGGTTAAGGGGTGCCATCTATTGCGTTTAAGGCGGTAACGGCCGCATCCCGGGCAGCCAATATATCGGCTTCGGTTCCAGCCATCCACATTCGCCCGAAACGGCCAATGGAACTGATATGCATCAAACTAATCCGGGCGGCTTTTTCAGCCTCGTTGGCGGCAAGGTTGATGTAAGCCGCTGGAGCACATTCCATCACCAGCATGGTTTGCCCGGGAACCAGCATCATTCCGCGCGCGAACCGGTTAAGCAACTGCGCCTGGTATGGATTGACGTTGGTGATCACTTGCAGCGAGGCTATTTCAGGCTTTTTACGATCCGTGACTTTAAGACCCAATTGATCTAAGACCATCAAACCAGCTTGGATCACATCCTCCTGCGAGAGGGAATGAATTTCGAACATCCCAAATTCGCGCTCGACGATCTGCGCACCGGGTTTGGCGTCGGTCGCTTTGACGGCGATATCAACCACCCGGAAGACCCAGTTGCCGGGGGCCATCTCGACATAGAGGCTGGCCATGCCCTCGATAGGCAAATCGCCCTGGGTGATAGTGCCCACGAAGGAAGCAAACTGAGGCTGCATCCGGTCTAAATAACAATAAGCACGTAACTCAAACTCATCTGCCATAACATTTCCTCACAAAGTTTTTTGGTCGTGCATCGCAATTCCCAATGGAGTAATGAACAATGGGTTGCCAGGTACGACAGTCATAACCCCGGTCACCTGTTCGATCACCTGACCGATGCCAGTAAATGCACTGGTTCCACCTACCAGGTACAGTTTTTCAACCGAATGCTCCCGAATGTGGCGAGCGATGATGCTGCCTACTTTTTCCATCACCGGGCGAACAACATTTAACAAACGGTCTTGCTGCTTAGGGTCGATCTTAATCACTTCGGCTTCTTGAAAAGAAATTTTCTGCCCGCCCGCAATGACCAGGGTGAAATGGGTCCCCCCGGTGGCTTCGTCTGCGGTGTAAACCACTTCACCATCCTTTACCACCGCAATCCCGGTCGTCCCCCCGCCAATATCCACAACCGCCCCATTGCCCACTTTCAAAACCGAATTGGCCGCTGTGGGTTCATCGACCAGGGCTGTGCAGTTCATCCCGGCGGCTTCCAGCACATATCGTCCGGCTCGAACCTCAGCTGCCGGAACACCTGGGGGAAAGGCGGTGGCAGCAGATTGTAATTCAAAGCCCAAACGTTTCTCCAATTCAGCTTTTAATTCCTTGACCAAAGCTACCGCGCCGCCAAAATCCACGACCAGGCCGTCTCGGACAACCTCTGCATAGCGGTAAGTGGCAACCAAAGGGTAATAATTTTCATCGAGGACAAAAATCCCGGTATACGCCGTTCCCAGGTCAACCCCGACATGAACCGCTCCCCGGTAACCGTTCACCGATGACCTGGAAATCGATTCGTCCGCTGCGGTAAGAAATTTTTGAAGTTCAGGGTTCATGGCAGAAAACACAACTCCAAACCGGGGTATCTGGTTTTATTTGATTTTTCCAGCAACCAACAGTAATTCTAAATAATACACCGCATTACTCAAGCGGTTAACCGCTCGGACCAAATCAGGTTGTTCCGCCGCTTCACTTCCCAAAGGTGCAAAAGCGTCTAACCCGGTTAATTCGGCTTCACGAACCTGGCAGCGAACCAGGTTCAACCAGTGCAACATTTCGGGGTCATCCGGTCCAGGCACGATGTGGGCAATTCCAATCGCTTTTTCCGGCTGGTGGGTCGCCTGGCGCAATTCATCCACATTCAAGCCATTCAGCACCAAGGGTGCAACCTGGCGTTGGTTGTATTCCGCGCTGGTAATTTCTCGGCAATAGGCCGCCAGTGTGTTGAGGGACTGGGCGAGTTGGGGAAGTTGCTCTGCCGTGGCGCGCGCCAGCACCAGCAAAAACAAGGCGTGCAGCGTGTCCATCCGCCCCCGGAAGCGGATGCGCGGGGTATTCTTGGGTGAAAAATGGGTCGCATCGAGTTGAGTCATATGTTCTGGTTTAGGGTTGACTGGCATCCCGCAGGTCGAACAGCGTGGTAAGTCGCCGGATAATACAACCGGGAATGCCCCGGGTTTATCCCAAGCGGGGTTTACACCAGCCTCTCCAGGCCCACCGGTTGGCTCAACCGCCGCCGACTCGGTCTCACTATAACCAACCTCGATCTTCCATTGCTTAATGAAATCCATCGCCGAGGGCGAAAAGCGGCTATCCTTTGGCAGGGTGATGGCCATGCCTTCCTGAGGCTGGCGGATCTGATTACGCAAGTAGGTTTCTGTGACGATCGGCATAGGGTGGTTTACCTTTCTTTACAGTCCGGTTCAACCGGCCCACTCGGCCGGATAAGTAACATAGAAAAATTTCGTCCAACTGGGCGTACCAAAAGTGATGCTCGAATCCTTAGGTATGTAGATGACATCACCGGGTTTGCCGATAATCGTCCCCTGGGAGCTACCAATATGTAGCTCTCCTTCGATAATATAATCGACCTCATCGTAGGTCAGTGTCCAGGGAAAACTCCCTTTTTGGAAGGACATTAAGCCAGCCGCGATAGGCGCACCGTGCCGGTGGGTGATAACATCCTCCAAGCGGATATCCATTTCGGGGCGTTGAACATCAAAGGGGAATACGGGCATCCTTAAACTTCGCCCGTCCACGCACAAAACCGGCAAATTCGCCCCTATATTTTTAGGATGAGCGAGGCCGGGTTGGTCCATCATCGCGGAAACAATCGTCCGTACCCGCGCTTCCAGGTCGGACCCGGCGCTTTTATCACCCTGTTTGGATCCTAATCCCTTTTTCGGGGATGTCTCTACCGCTTCGACCACTTGGAGACCATACTCACGGGCAGTATCCCGGGCCATAGGGGTAACCAGGTCTCCTTTGTCCAATACCAGGGTGGTTAGTTTTTGTTCTCTAACCAGGTTGAGGATATCCTTCGCGGTATATAATTTTTTCGCCATATGCTAATCCTGTTTTTTCCCAATTCACCCAGCCCGAGCCTTCGGAAAGCCGGTACTCTAAGCACAGCGGCCCTTCAGCCCATCAAAACCAAAACAAGAAGCAAGTCGGATACTTCCTGGCGTCTTCCCTTTTAGGATAAAGACCCCAGGAAATATCCCAAACGTAAGCGTCGAAACGAAATCCGTCTTGGTTATTCGGTCTTAGGCAGGATCATTTCCACATCGCCGTGCGGTCGTGGAATGACGTGGACGCTTACCAGTTCGCCTACGCGTTGGGCAGCAGCAGCGCCAGCATCGGTGGCAGCCTTAACGGCTCCGACATCTCCACGCACCATCACGGTCACAAAGCCGCCGCCAATATATTCCTTACCGATCAATTTTACGTTGGCTGCTTTAACCATGGCATCGGCTGCTTCGATCGCTCCAACCAGGCCTTTCGTTTCGATCATGCCCAAAGCAATCATTTGAATAGTCATATGAGTTTCCTTTCTCTCCTGTAAAGATTGTTTTATAGTGGGTTCCTGCCCGTGTTCTTCGAACTTATCCTTAATCGGTGTTTTTGGGGCATCTTCCTTTTGTATCGAAGATTTCGGTTCAGGTTTTGGAGTGGATGCAGGTGGTTCGGATGCTGCCAGGGTTTGATGGCTGGGCAGCCGGCAATATTTGGAACCTGGGATGGTCGGGTTTTGACAGCGCTGGCCGCTTTTGGTAATCGCCTGACACTGATTATCTGCCATAAAATCTGTATGCTCCTTTCAAGCAGTTTCCTCCAGCCGGGCTGTGGATTGCACCGCCAGCCGTGATCGTGATTTATCGGTTGGTGTATATTTTTTCAACCACCCGCCGGACAATATCCTCAACCTCACCCATTGAAATGCTGCTGCCGGTTGGTGCAGGTGGCAGTTCAGCCCCTTCAACATCTGGGGCCAGGGTTGCCGCCAGGAGCGGGGGAGGCTGTATCTCGTATGCCAACCGCTTGATATTCATCATATGGGTGACGGTGATGTTGTCACTAACCACCGAACCGCCGATCCCACCGGGGGCCAGAGTCATGGATGGGGCCACACCCGTAGACGCGCCGATCGCACCCATTGTACCCCAGGAATTGACCACGATCCGGAAGGCTGGCTTCTCAATTCCGAAAGCCAGTATCACCTCTTCGTTGCGTGCATGGATGACCAGCGAGTGCCCATCACCGCCGTATTTGAGCAACTGAATGCAGCGCTCACAGCCGGCGTGCCAACCATCTTCGATGATGAAGCCAATCACGGTGGTCAGTTTTTCACCGCTAAGGGGATGCTCTCTACCAACCCCTGCCAGATCCGCAACGAGAATTCGGGCCGACTTAGGCACCCGGATTCCGGTCAAACCGGCCAGTTGTTGGGGTGTCTTTCCGACTCCTTTTGGATTCGGGCTGCCTGTGGCGGTAAAAAGCAATTTCTCCAGGGCAGGTACATCCTCAGGCGGCAGCCAGTAGGCTCCATTTTTCTTCATTTCCGCCCGGAGTTGCTCGGCGATCGGTTTGTCAGCGACCACACACTGCTCCGTCGAGCAAATCACCGAACAATCGAAGGCCTTGCTGTTGACGATATCCCAGGCTGCTTTCTCCACATTTGCGCTGCGGTCCACATAGACCGGTACATTTCCTGGACCCACTCCAATGGCCGGTTTGCCAACACTGTGAGCAGCCTTAACCATACCCGATCCACCGGTGGCAAGGATTAAAGAAGTAGCATAGTGGCCCATCAGTTCTTGGGTGCCATCCAGCGTAACGTGCTGCATGCAAGAAACCAATCCCTTGGGCATCCCTGCCGATTCGCCGGCTTCAGCCATCACCCGGACAGCTTCGTAGGTGCAGGACTTTGCCGAGGGGTGCGGAGCTACCACAATGCCGTTACGCGCCTTGACCGAGATTAAAACCTTGTAGATGGCCGTCGAAGTGGGATTGGTTGAAGGAGTCAGGGCTGCGATCACTCCAAATGGCCAGGCAATTTGGACAACCCGGCGCTGTTCATCGCGGGCGATCACCCCGACGGTTTTGACAGCCTTAATAGAATCCCACACCATTTTGCTGGCAAACTCGTTCTTAACCCGTTTGTGCAGCACCACGCCATAACCGGTTTCCTCATGGGCCATTTTACCCAATCGTTCGGCAGCATTAAAGGCAGCCTCGGCCATTGCCTGGCACACCCGGTCTACTTGCTCCTGGGTGGCGTGGAAAAACTCACGCTGGGCTTCACGACTGCGTACTGCCAGCCAACGTGCCTCCTGAATCGACTGAAGATCCAGATCCAATGTATCTGGCATAGAACCTCCGTTCAGCCTGGTGGCAGGCCAACCATTTTATGCCTGAGCGGGCAAAAACAGATCCAGCTTAGAACTTGATCGGGCTGCGAGCCACCTCAAGGACCGCATCCTGGAAAGCCATACAAGCCGCCCGGCAAGCGCTCTGCGTCCCAGAAAGCAAGGCGCCCGAAAAGTTGGTCTCGGATGGTGGTTTCCACCACACCCGCATCTCTACTTCGGCTGCCTTTAAAGCCGCATCGATCGCGTAGGTAGCCTCGATTGGCGGGGCAATCAGGTAAGCCAGGGGAGTCCCTTCTGGCACATCGGCTGCTTTGCTCAAATAACTACCCGAACGCGAAATGGTATGCGGGAAGAAGGCCAGGGTTTTCTCCTCATTCGCCGACAGGAAATAGGCGTATTCGGTTGCATACTCGATACAGGCATTCATTCCTGCCCGCGCCTCGGCCGGGTTAGGACCAGCCAGAATACCGATGACTTCGCCTGAAAGCGGGCCAGAGGCATGACCTGAGCCGGCATAAAAGCTGTGAGCATAAACCACTTCGACCTCAGCCTTTTTAGTTGCATCGTCCAATGAGACATACAGGCAGTCGTCGATATCACAGGTGATCAATGCCAGGCTTTTCTGATCAGGGCGTAAGCCCAACTCTTTCGCAAAATCCGGATGTACATTGGGGATAATACGCGCTGACAGAATATTTGGTTTGATGGGGTCAAGTATTGCCATACAGTTTTCTCCTCACAAGATCAATGAATGGTTTGATCGTGAATTGGGTGCCAATTGAAATCCGGTCAACTATCGCCGCTCGATTTCTCTCTTAATTCCACACCGCTGGCCTGGTATCTTAGGGTCTTTTTGATCGTTTCGACAACGAAAGCGCCACCCTCAAGGGTATTGGTGCCGCCATTCATCGTGATCATACAGACAACATCTCGTTCAGCATCGGTCTTGCCGGCAGTCGGCCGCCAGCCCATGTAGGCGCTCATCGCATCCGCGATACCCAAGCCTGGTCGTTCGCCAATCAGGATGATGACAACATCGGCGCCAATGATGTCATTAACGTCGTTGATCACCCCGACCCGCGCAAACTTGATGAAGAAGGGTGTGCCGATACTTATTCCGGCCGACTTAAGGCCTTGCTCAAGGACTGGATAAATCAACGGCAGATTGTTGTTGATCGCAGCCGCGCTCAACCCATCGCCTACTACGATCTGAACCTGAGGTTTCTTGACACACCGCTCAGCAAGAGTGGTTTTGGCCTCAGGGCTCAACCGGCGGCCTAAATCTGGACGCAGCAGGTATTGGGCGCGATCTGCGATTTGAGATTGAACACTGAACAGGTTGAATTGGGCCAGTACCTCTTCCCTGACTTCGCCGTAGATCGCATCTTGGGTTACCCCGTGATCGGACTGGAACAACAAAAGGGTTCGGGTGCGTGGGCGTGGGCCTGCCCGGCCAACACCGATCCGTGCCCCGGTTGTCGAACACAAATTTCGCAGACCTTCCGCATCAAAGGGGTTCTTGACACCGATCGCGCGGCGGGGCTCAGGAAGGGTGGGATCGGCTAAATCGATCACCGGATCTTTTCCACCCTGTGATGGAGATGGCTTTCCTCCAACCGGGGTGGGAGTTCCATTTCCCGACTTACCTAACTCGGCTAATACTGCCTGAACAATGGCCTCTATGTCAATTTTACTTTGTTCCATAGGGTTCTCCTTTATTTTTGCAAGAAGAAGGATGCATCGCCAGCTTTTTCGGTCAGACGACCATCTTTCATCAGGCCAAGACATTCCATCCAGGCTTCGAATTCTGGCGCAGGGCGAAGCCCAAGCAACTGGCGCAGGCTGGCGGTATCGTGGTAACTGGTACATTGGTAACTGAGCATAATGTCGTCACCCATCGGCACACCCATGAAGTAATTACAACCTGCTGCTGTCAACAATACCGCCAGATTTTCGATATCATTTTGAGTAGCACGGGCGTGATTAGTGTAACACGCATCGCAACCCATCGGGATACCTGTCAACTTACCCATGAAGTGGTCTTCCAGACCGGCGCGGGTAATCTGCACCGAATCATACAGGTACTCAGGGCCGATGAAGCCCACCACAGTATTGACCTGGAAGGGATGGTAGCGTTTGGCCATACCATAGATGCGCGCTTCCATCGTCAACTGATCGGCGCCGAAATGCGCATCCGCAGATAAGGCTGTGCCCTGGCCGGTTTCGAAATACATATAGTTTGGCCCGCCGCTTACGCAATACTTCTTGGCCAACTGGTAAGCTTCATCCATCAATCCAACGGTCACCCCAAAGCCTTCATTTGCTTTTTGCGAACCGGCCAGGCTTTGAAAGATTAAACCCACCGGCGATCCGCGTTTAAGCGCTTCCATTTGGGTAGTTACGTGCGCCAGGATGCAGTTTTGGGTAGGAATTTCCCACTTGCAAATCACATCATAGGTCATATCCAGCAAGCGCATCACCGAAGTGAGCGAATCGTCCACTGGATTGATCCCGATCACGCTGTCGCCAGAACCAAAAGACAAGCCATCGTAAATGGTCGCGCGAATTCCTTCGGGCGAATCAGTCGGATGGTTGGGTTGGTTACGAGAAGACAACGTCCCTTCGAGTCCCATGGTGTTGTTGCAATGGGCAGTAACCCGGATTTTCTTGCCCGCATACATTAAATCCAGGTTCGACATGAGTTTGGTTACGCCTGCTACCATTTCGGCAGTCAGGCCGTTGCTAACGCGCCGCACCATAGCACCGGTGGTTGTATCCGCCAAAAGCCATTCACGGAATTCGCCCACCGTCCAGCCTTTAATCTCCTGGTATACGGTTTCATTAACCGCATCCTCGATCACGCGGGTCACTTCATCCACTTCGTAGGGGACAGAGGGATTGTGGCGCAGCGTTTCGAGGGTCACTTCCGCCAGGACATGCTTGGCTGCCATTCGTTCAGCAACACTTTCTGCGGCGATACCTGCCTGCCGGTCGCCTGATTTCTCTTCATTTGCCTTGGCAAGCAGCATTTTTATGGAGCCAAACTCGTAGGTTTTGCCAAATAACTTAGTTCTCAAGAGCATAGAAATCCTCCTCTTTCGTAAACATCAGCTTACAGAAGGTCGATTCGATATTCTCCCGTTAATGGTAGAAAATGAGCGTCTTTACAGAGAGTGGCACGACCCTACCGCCCAAAATCGGCTCACCGATATCGATAAAATCACCTTCCCCTAACCCAACCTGGTCGATGCTGATCAGTGAGAGCTGTGGTTTAAGGGATTTTATCGTCTGGCCAAGCACCTGGGCATAATCCATCTCGATAACCAATACCAGTGGAATTGCCGGATCGCGGTTGGTACCGGCAAAAAGGGCAATACCCTCGGCAATGGTATGCATCGCCTGGTAGTCGAGTTTTGGCGGAATATCCAGGGCGATTGCAAATACTGACGAACCTTGAGGAATGTCCCAGCGCTGGATCGCCGCTTGGATTGCCTTTGAGAGGCGTTCCGGTGAAGCATAATCTGCCCCATTGGTATGCGGTCGGATAACAGGCAGATTGCGTAACGGGAGTATTTTGACTTCGGTATAGATCGTACTCCCGCTTAACGTCACCGTCTGGCTGGATGCGCCCATCACCGTAGCCCTGGTCGTCTGAGCCGGCGCTTCGATGCGCATTCTGCGCAGCCGTTCATTCAAGCGCAGCGATTGCGCAAAAAGCGGTCCGACATCGTTATGGATCAGGACATCCGAAAGCGAATGGATCAAAACCGGTTTGTAGTAATAAGCGCCTACTCCGCCGGAGATGAAAAGCACATTCGAGCGCTCCGTAAATTGGAGCGGTGGAGAGAGCTGCAAACGATGTCCTAGTTCGGTTTCAACGCCGGTAACCAGGTCCGCAATCAGGTCGGCCATACAATCGCAAAACTTCGTTAAGACCTCCAAATCTGCCCGCTTGCCCACATAGATGGGTAAGCCAAGCTGTTCGACGATGATTCTGCCGGGAGGTGCAATGTACCTGACAATCCCTGAGGTTTTTTCAACTACCAGTTGGCGCCCACCGACTGCCAGGGCGGATGAGGAAAGATGATCGCCAACTCGGAAAACAGCCGCATTCGAGGTACCACCACCGATATCCACATTCGTGACCTGAGTGAAAAACTCGACCGAATAGGCCGCCGCACCCGAACCGCGTCCCGCAATTTGAGACTCGACATTCGGGCCGGCGACCGTGACTACAAAATCACCTGCCATCTTGGAAATGGCTTGCAAAATCTGGTCCGCGTTGTGGGTACGAGCAATTTCACCGGTAATGATCACCGCTCCGGTTTCCACTTGCTTGGGTTTGATCCCAGCAGCATGGTATTCTTTCTGAACCAGGTCGGTCAGTGATTGCACATCAACTTCTTCTGGATGGACTAAAGGTGTGAAATAGATCGGGCTTTCATAAAGTACAGACTTAGAACTAACCCTAAAGCGCGGCACCTGCCCCGGTTGTGCGATATCAGCAACTTCGAGGCGAGAGAATACGATTTGGGTTGTGGTCGTGCCGACATCAATGCCGACACTGATCATCTCTCTTGAGCTGCGCATCTGGCGCTCTGCCCTTAGACCTCAACCTTTGGTAATATTGCCTCGACATCCCCATGTGGGCGTGGAATGACATGCACGCTGACCAGTTCACCCACGCGCTGCGCCGCCGCGGCGCCGGCGTCGGTGGCAGCCTTTACTGCGCCAACGTCACCGCGCACCATCACCGTTACAAAGCCGCCACCGATATATTCTTTGCCAATCAGCTTGACATTGGCAGCTTTTACCATCGCATCCGCTGCCTCAATCGCACCAACCAGTCCTTTGGTTTCGATCATTCCCAAGGCTATCAATTGAACATTCGACATATTATTCTCCTTAAAACGCGATCCTACAGGATGAATCTACACAAAAATTAAACTTCAGCGGGTGTTACGGCGGGAGTTGAAACCGGAACCACATTGTTTTTGGGAGCCACCAGGGTGGCAACGGCTACAGCGGTAACACCAGCGGTCAGTTTGCCGACGATCATCGCAAAAATCAACTGTGGTTCAACGCCAGCGGTAAAACCAAGATGGTCACCAAAGGTAAAGGCGGCGGAAACCGCAAAGGCTGAGTTCAATACTTTACCCCTATTGTCCATGTCCTTCATCATCGCAAACATAGGGATATTGTTCGCCAGGGTGGCGATCATGCCGGCAGCCGCCACGTCACCCATGCCCAGGCTGCGTCCAGCAGCCTTAAGGGGTTTGCTGAATACCTTGGTGATTACACGAACCATCGGGAAAGCGCCCAAAAGGACGATCGCAATGGAGCCGATGATGGTGATACCATCCGATAGCGGGGCCATTCCAGGGATGATGACAATGCCGGTCAGGGTTTCCCACACTATGGCCGCCAGACCGATCGTGATCATGATGACCACCCCTTTACCAAAGTACTGGAAACCGGTTGTCATTTTATCCGGAAAACGCCAAAGCCCGACCGCAATCAAGATTGCAACAATCACCACGGGAAGCAAGTTACCTACGACCAGTTCAAGACTCCATCCGGCAACCAGACCACCAGCGATACAACCGATCGGGATTGTGATGAAGCCGGCCAGCATACCCAACGCTAAAAATTTTCGGTCCTCGACTTTGATCAAACCGAGTGCGACCGGGATTGAGAAGACAATCGTTGGTCCCATCATCGCGCCTAAAATAATACCAGCGTAAAGACCAACTTGTGGATCGATAGCTAGCTCTAGGGCGAGCGGGTAGCCACCCATATCATTAGCCAGCAGGGTGGTAGCGAACATGGCTGGGTCTGCCCCCAAGAACTGATAAACCGGCACCACAACCGGGCGCAGGATATTGGCCAAAACAGGCGCCAGAGAAATGACACCAACCATCGCCAGTCCTAGCGGGCCCATCGCATTAAAGCCGTCTTCGAATTCTTTTCCTAGACCAAATCGATTGCCGAGAATGCGGTCAATGGCACCAAGGACCATGAAAACCATCATAATCCAGATGATAATGACATTAATATCCACTTTTTCCTCCTCTTGGTTTATTTTGATAGGTGTAGTTTAGGAAAACTGATCTGAGTGGCAGTTATGCTGAATTTATTGATAGGCGCCTCCTTCTGTTATGACCTATGGGAAATACTCGACCAAACACGCAGACATCCGGGGTAATTAAGTGCACCCTCCCAGTCTGCTATGTAGACAGGCTTACGGTTGCCGTTATTAAGTCCCTTGAACTTAAAGTTGAGTTTTGGATGCAATATCCTCGCAAAAAAGGGGATGTGGTTGTAGTCAGCTCTTTTGGAACACGACTTCACCATCCAATTCCAAAGAATCCAAAATTCCGATAATCACCGCATCGACCGCATGATCCAAAGTTTTGCCTGAGTATCTGGATGAACTGCCTTCTACCAGCATCACCAGTTCACCTCTACCTGCGCCGACGGTATCTGCGGCGATAAAGGGATCCCCGAATATTCGATTATCAGGAGATGCTTTTTGAACAATCAGAAGTTTAAGACCTGTTAATTTTGGGTCTTTGACGGTCGATACTGCCGATCCTATTACCCGTGCAATTTGCATATCAAAGCCTCATCCATCTTCCATCTCAATTTGAACGCAGACGCACAGAGATTTATAAAATTAAATTACAGCAGGAATTACCTTTGATATATTATAACTCTTAAAATAATAGCAAGAACATCCGACCCTGTCAATAAAGTCACCCCATACATTTTTACTTGCACGCATTGATCCGACTGAAAAAACATCCTAAAACAGAAGGGGCAGTTCCTTAGGGCTGTAGGTTAGGGATTTTCAAGACAGCCATCCTTAGGATGATTGAAGGCAGCCTTCCGATCTGTGATCCATCCACTCAGGCCTCAAACAAAGGTTATATCCCAATTGGGGGTCATTTAATCTCATCGAAATTGCAAATGTCGTTTATGATTGTAAAAAAAACGAAGGAAACGAGAGATGGCGCACATCCTAGAAGTTGGAAGTTTGAATATGGACCTGGTGGTTCGTATGCCGGCTATACCAAGACCGGGTGAGACCTTGCTGGGGGGTATTTTTAAAACCTTCCCAGGCGGAAAAGGGGCTAACCAGGCAGTTGCTGCAGCCAGGTTAGGCGGGCAGGTGAGCATGATCGGCTGCGTGGGAGCAGACCCCTTCGGTGAAGAGCTGCGCGGCCAGGTCGGCAAGGAAGGCATCGACACGGCTCATATCAAGATCGATCCGCAGGTGGCAACCGGGGTAGCCTTAATCACTGTCGATGCCCAGGGCAATAACAGCATCTCGGTCGCTTCCGGTGCAAACTTCGCGTTTACCGCCGAGGATGTGAAAACGGCCTGGCCGCGATTAGCGCCGGTTGATTGGGTGGTCATGCCGCTCGAAACTCCGCTCGATACAATCACGGCTGCGGTGACCCTGGCAAAAAGAAATGGGGCAAAAGTGATCCTTAACCCGGCCCCCGCTTGCGAACTTCCCGCCGGTTTGCTGACTCAAATTGATGTTTTTGTCCCTAACGAACACGAGGCTGCCTTCTATACCGGTATCACCATCACAGATATGAAAACTGCCCGCCGAGCAGCCGTGCGCCTGATGGAAATGGGAGTCGGCAGTGCCATCCTTACCTTGGGAGATCGCGGAGCCCTGGTGATTGAAACCGCCGCAGGGCAGCAAGTCGAGATGGTCATCCCGCGGCTTGACGTGCAGGTGGTGGATACTACCGCCGCAGGAGATGCGTTCGTCGGCGCTCTGGCGGTTGCCTTATCTGAAGGGCGTCCATTGGTCGAGGCAGCTCAATTCGCCAATGCAGCCGCAGCACTCTCGGTTACCCGCGCTGGTGCCCAACCGTCCCTGCCTTACCGCCAGGAAGTTGAGGAATTTATCCACCTGAGGAACCTGCCCTGAAAAATTGACCTCACCCATGCCAGGCCATCTACCGTTGTCGCCCAGCAAGGTCATTCGGATACCCTGACCATCGCCGGGACGTAGCCCTCCCCCTCGCACCCCATCGATTTGGCACTGAAAATTGGCGTACCAGGAGTAGGTTGGGTGGTATGGGTTTCAGGTAACATCAACCGCAGGATGGCCGGGCGGAATGCCAACCGCCGCATACCACCCAACAGCCGGGCGGAATGCCAACCACTCGACCGATAAACAAAACGTTGGGTTTTGTGGAACGACCCTAACCCTTCACACCCTGCAAAACCCCCAAAACCCAACCTACACGGGGATTGCTACAATTAGAACCCGTAGGTTGGGTTGTATGGGTAAACCGTAACCTCAACCGCAGGATGCCCGGATGGAATGCCAACCGCCGCATACCACCCAACAGCCGGGCGGAATGCCAACCACCGCATACCATCCAACTCGACCGATAAACAAAACGTTGGGTTTTGTGGAACGACCCTAACCCTTCACACCCTGCAACATCCCCAAAACCCAACCTGCACGGGGATTGCTACAATTAGAACCCGTAGGTTGGGTGGTATGGGTTTCAGGTAGCATCAACCGCAGGATGGCCGGGCGGAATGCCAACCACCGCATACCACCCAACTCGACCCATAACCAAAATGTTGGGTTTTGGGTAACGACCTTCCCTTCACTCCCTGCAACATCCCCAAAACCCAACCTGCACGGGGATTGCTACAATTAGAACCCGTAGGTTGGGTGGTATGGGTAAACCGTAACCTCAACCGCAGGATGGCCGGGCGGAATGCCAACCGGCGCATACCACCCAACCCGACTAGAGCCTGTCAGGAAGGGTGGCGTTTCTACAGATAGACGACCTGCCAACCTGGAAAGGGAAGGGCGGGCAGGTATCCCTCCAGGTCAGGTTCGGGGGGTGCCGCCGCCATATCGCGATCCCTGCCCACAAGCTTTCACAGGCTGGATGAGCATTCGCGGAGACAGACTGTTGTGATCAAATGAATATCGATTATAATCAAGGTTGTCAGACAATACGACCAAGAGGCAAGCTATGAAACCCGAAAAACCAATCGCATGGATTGAAAACCCCCGCTCACGCGCGCTCGCCAACCCAAGAATCGTTTCCGAACTGATTCCTCCGGAAGTACCGCGCCTGGCACGCCACTTCCACCGCCAAATGCCCGGTTACCGGATTAGCCCGCTGAAGGGACTACCCAACCTGGCCGACCGGCTCGGTCTGGGCGGTATATGGGTCAAAGATGAGTCGGTTCGTTTAAATCTGCGTTCGTTCAAAGTCCTGGGTGGCTCTTATGCCATTTATCAATTGATCCGCGAGCGCCTGGGTATTTCCGATCACAAACTTAGTTTCCATGATCTGACGGGCGGCGGGCTGCGCGAAAAGTTGGGCAATCTGACCTTCGCAGCCGCCACCGACGGCAACCACGGGCGCGGTGTGGCCTGGTCGGCCGCTCAAATGGGCTTTAAATCGGTAATCTACGTCCACAAACTGACTTCCCTTGCCCGCATTCAGGCCATTCAGGAGAACGGGGCTAAAGTTGTCATCATCGATGGCACTTACGACGACGCCGTCCGCCAAGTTGTTCAAGACGCTCAAAAGCACGGCTGGGAGGTTGTTTCCGACACTTCCTGGGATGGTTACGAATCGATCCCCAAGTGGGTCATGCAGGGTTACACCACCATGCTCAGCGAGGCTCAAGAGCAATTGGCTGCCCAGGGCATCATTAAGCCTAGCCATGTGTTGGTCCAGGCAGGAGTTGGATCGTTGGCAGCCGCTACCCTCGGTTTTTACGCCAACCTGTTTGGCACAGACCGGCCTTATTCCATGGTCGTTGAACCGACCAAAGCCGCCTGTTTGTATCGATCCATCCAAATCAACGACGGAAACCCGCACACCTTCGAAGGCGACCTGGATACGATCATGGCTGGCCTGGCCTGCGGTGAGCCAAATCCGCTCGCCTGGCGCATTCTACAAGAAGTAACCGATATGTTCGCCATCTGCCCCGATTATGTTGCCGCTAAAGGCATGCGCGTTTACGGCGTACCGCTCAACGGTGACCCCTTCATCATCTCCGGCGAATCCGGGGCGGTCACCCTGGGGGCGTTGATGTATACAATGGAATACGAAGATGCTCGTGAACTGCGCCAAGGCCTCAACCTGAATAGGGATTCCCAGGTGCTGTTAATCAACTCTGAAGGCAACACCTCACCGGATGATTTCCGCACCGTGGTGTGGGACGGCGGCATGCCCGTTCCGGAAGAATACCGGACCCCGTTGTAGGGTTTCCGGCCTATCCGTCCCTGTTCTTCCTCCGGTTTTGTTTCGTTACGACTCTTTTTCGGCGTTGGTTCTCTTTCGACCTCGCCTTAAAAAAGAAGAAACCAACCACGCCTCCCACAGTTACAACGGCAATTCCTACCAACAATGGCAAGGGGGGTACGCCTGTCCCGGTTGTACTTTCACCCCCCACGGGCAAAGCGATATCCCTGGCTGCGTCCGGGCAGCCGACCTCAAGGCAGGCGGCCAACGCGGATTCGATTTCGCTGTTCAACTCCTCACGGTAACCTTCCCACATACGATCGCCAATGAAAATCACCGGAACAAAACGCGGTTCGGCCCCATGGGCAGCCATGACCTGGGTGAAGAAATCGCGGTTTTGGGCATTATTCCATATTTCATACGAACGCAATTCGACCCCAGGATATTTATTGACCAGGCTATCTAGAAATGGCTTGGCCGCCTCACAATGCGGACAGCCATCCCCCCAGAAAAAGTAGATCAAAGTCGGATCGCCCGCTTGGGGCTGGTCTTGTTGCCCAACCCAGGCAGCCCGCACGGATTCTGTTGCACCTAAAAAGGTTACGGTTAATACGGCTACAAGTAAAAGAGTTTTTATCCGCATTGTATTGCGTCCTTTCACCAATTGGGTGACGGTTCTACCGAAAATACTCCATCCATCAGGGAGGTTGACTACTTTCTTTATCAATGAGGGCTTTTGGCAGCAAGGGACGGATAGCAGCTATTTTAATCGAATTAGGATAATTTTGGGAGATGAATGTTAAAGGCGTTAAACCCTGCCTGGACCTCTCGCCTGCGGCCTGGTTCCACGATAAGGAGGGCTTTGTTTTCACAAAAGAATTTTTGCTATTCAGGAGAGGATGATCCGCTTAGGGGTTTCCCGCCCGACTCTTACTAATGGTTTTCTAACCGTCTCTCATTCTTTTAATGCTCTTCCGTTGTAAAAACAGGCCAGCTCATGGCCAGGGTCGGGCCACACCCGAACCGGCATTCCAACCTGAAACACCGAGTAATGAGGTTGAAAGGCTTGGATCACCAGCCCGGAGGGTAAGGCGATATGGTAAACATTGATCACACCCTTAAATTTCCGAGCTACTACCCGTGCGTTGGCTTCTCCCAACGGGTCAAAAGCGATATCGTCCACCCGGACAGCCAGCTCAACCGGTGCCCCGTCCGGCAGGTCCAGGTGCTGCTCCACCAGGCCGATTTCGGTTTGGATTCCAGCAGCAGTGACCACCCCTGGCAGAAAGTTGGCATCTCCCATAAACTCAGCCACAAAGCGGTTAGCCGGAAAAGCGAAAATTTCCTCAGGCGTGCCGACCTGGTGAATCTTTCCACCAGACATGACCGCCAGTTGGTCGCCCATGAAAAGCGCTTCTTCCTGATCATGGGTTACGAACACAGCTGTTATTTTGAGTTCCTGCAACACCTTGCGCACATCCTCGCGCAGCTTAAGACGCAGCTCGGCATCCAGATTAGAAAACGGCTCATCGAGCAGTAATACTTGCGGTTGGGGGGCTAATGCACGCGCCAGTGCTACCCGCTGGCGTTCGCCACCCGAAATTTCATGCGGGTAGCGCTTTACCAAACGCCCCAAACCGGTTAGTTCCAGCATCTCGGCCGCTACCTGTTCGCGATCGTGGCGCGGCATGCGATTTAATCCAAATACTACGTTTTGAAAAACATTCAGGTGTGGGAACAAGGCATATTCTTGGAAAACCACCCCAATACGGCGCTTTTCTGGGGGGGTGAAAATCGTTTGATCCACAATTGCTTTGCCATGCATCCATATGGAACCGGAATCCGGACGTTCGAAACCGGCCAGCATGCGCAATGTGGTGGTCTTACCACAGCCACTTGGCCCGACGATAGCAAGAATTGTGCTGGTTGGTACAGATAAATTCACTTTATCGACTGCCGGTTGATCTTGATATCTTTTGCTGAGGGTTGTACATTGTATGGCAGGATGATTCATTGGGGGTACGAAGATCCTCTCTTGGTAGAATACAGGTTAAAAACTGCCAGGGGCAGAGAAGAAATTAAGATAATCAGTAAAGCTGGAAATGCCGCCCGAGCAAAGAATGCCTCGGAAACCGCAGACCAAATTTGAGTGGCAAGGGTTGGAAAACCTGTCGGCGATAGAATGAGTGTGGCCGGCAGTTCTTTCATTACAGTCAGGAAAATTAACGCCATACCCGAAGCAACACCTGGCCAGACCAGCGGTAGGGTAACCCGTATAAAAACACGCAACGGGCCGGCTCCCAGGCTGTGGCCGGCCTCCTCTACATTCTTATGGACCTGCAGCAAAGATGCTCGCACAGACCCGACCCCCTGCGGAAGAAACAAAATAACATAGGCGAATACCAACATTGCCAGGGTTTGATAAGCCCAGGGCATAAAATTGGCTCCAAAGAAGACCAGGGCCAGGGCAATGACCACTCCAGGCAGGGCAAATCCGATATAACTGAAGCGCTCGAGGAGACTGCTGGCTCTACCCGGATGGCGGACCGCCAAAATGGCCAACGGCAGGGCTGCCAACAGGGATGCCACGCTTCCAAAGCCAGCCGCTAAGAGCGAGTTAATAAGCGGTCGCACCCAATCACCAACCTGCTCGCCCGCAGCCAATCCCCGCACTAACCAGTACCCCAACATGCCAGCCGGAAGCACTAAAGCCAACAACAACACCATCAGGATGAACAGCGTGGCGGGTATGCGCCACCTTCCCAATCTCACCAGTGGGGGCGGTTTGTGGGTCTGGGGGCTGCTCAAATTCTGGCGGTTGTTCAGGCGCAGTTCAAAGTACAACACCCCAATCGTAACTGCCACCAACACCAGAGCCAACAATGCCGCTCCAGCCCGGTCAAAAGATGACTGATATTGAATATAGATCGCGCGGGTAAAGGTGGTGTAGCGTAATATCGAGACGGCTCCAAAATCGCGCAGGACGTACAGACCGGTCAAAAGGCTGCCAGCCGCTATCGCCGGGCGCAGCAAAGGGAAAACAGCCCGCCAGAAGGTCTGCCAGGGTGTGTTGCCTAAACTGCGGGCAGCCTCCTCCACTGAACGGTCGCTGCGCAGCAGTGCCGCCCGTACCGTTAAGAAGATATACGGATAACTCATCAGGGTTAGGACTAAAAAAGAGCCCCAAAAACCGGAAATATCCGGCAAGCGCTGAACGCCAAACAGGCCCTCTAAAACGCTCTGGAGCAAACCGCGCGAGCCGAAAGCAGAAAGATACAGGTATGCTCCCACATAACTGGGAATGACCAGCGGAAGTGGGAGGACTGTGGACCAAAACCGCTTACCTGCAAGGTCGCTGCGGGTTACCAGCCAGGCAAGCGGCACAGACAGGACAATCGAGGCCAGGCTGACTGCCCCCGCCAATCCGAGGCTGCGCCCGATGAGTTCCAGGGTTTGGGCTCGTAGCAGCCAGGCCCACACCTGTTCATCAGCAGAAAAACCGCGCATCCCAAGATAAACCAGGGGCAGCAGCAAACCAACCACCACCAACAGCGCTGCAAACCATAACCAGAAACTTCTGGTAATACCTAAGAAGGTAATAAGTTTATGGCTTGTATTGCGCAAAGCGACCATGTTCATCAAACCCTACGCCTAGGGAAGCGCGCCGCTATCGCGCAGCAAATCGAGCGTCCCGCGTAAATCGGACAGCCTCTCCAAGGAGATATCGATCGTGGAAAGATCCTCCAAAGGTGGCAGTTCGCGCGCCGTTTGAACCCCATCCACCAGTGGATATTCATAAGTCTGGGAGGCAAAATACTGTTGGGCTACAGGCGAAAGCATAAAATTGATGAAACGAATGGCATTATTTTCGTTTTTCCCAGTAGCAAGCCGGCCGATTCCTGCAACCAAAACCAACGACTCCGGCCCACCCGATTGGATAAATTGATTGCGTGCTTTAAATTCTTCGCCTTCTTCAGCCAAAAAGCGGTAGAGATAGTAATGGTTGACGAAGCCGATATCAATCTCACCGCTGGCGGCTGCCGCCACGATGGTTGTGTTGTTTTCGTAAACCACCGGCTGGTTAGCCTGGATACCCTCCAACCAGGCGTGAGTGTCCTCCTCGCCCCACACTTGGCGCATGGCGGTCACCATCGCTTGGAATGAACCGTTGGTGGGCGCCCAGCCAATCCGCCCTTGCCACTGCGGGTCAGTAAAACCGCGGATATCTGCCGGCAGGTCGTCGGGCTCCACCCGGTCAATGTTATAAACCACGACCCGCGCACGTCCAGAAATGCCCACCCAAAACCTCTGTGATGAGCGGAACCGCGATTCTACCTTATTGAGGGTTTCTTCAGGAAGCGGGGACAGCAGCCCAGCGGCTGAAATTGCGCCCAATCCGCTTGGGTCTTGGGCGAAGAAAATATCGGCTGGTGAGTTGGTACCCTCCTCCAATAACGTGGCGGCCATCTCGGCTGTATTGCCATACCGGACTTCAACCTCTACCCCGGTCACCTGTGAAAATTGCTCGATAATGGGTGCGACCAGACTCT
>Ga0207950_100162_pt1 | contig 25798 bp, 24 predicted proteins | sample Subbio11_8B_AprC_FD_184814 | JGI IMG/M metagenome (GOLD analysis project Ga0207950, IMG submission 184814) | Serpentinite rock and fluid subsurface biosphere microbial communities from McLaughlin Reserve, California, USA - CR11_8B_AprC (SPAdes) | ecosystem: Environmental > Terrestrial > Deep... | reverse complement strand
TGACCTGGCAGGGGGTTGGGCTGCGGTAGCGAGGATAGATCCACCGATTGTGCGCGCCTCAGCCAGGCGGGAGTGGCGCGATGCGGGTGATAAAATTTACGCTATGGTGTGACCGCGATGAAACTCGATCGGGACGAGATGGGATAGCAAAGCGGCCCTTACACCATAGGTTTGTACACAGTTCTGATATGTATATTCTACCCTAAGAGTCCGGTATTGGAGCTGCAAATCGTAAAAACACACAATAATTTGTTCCTGACAGTCGATTTGATGAAAATACAACCCCTGCTACCTGTTTCAAAATAGTATCCCAGCCATTCCTGGAAAATCAGTAAAAGAAGCTGGTGGAAAGGAGAGGGACATTCTATAGAATGCTATAGAATTTTGACAAATTAGCTTGCTTGTGTTAAAATACATCAATTGGTTAACAAAAATTCCGCCGGGTCACCGGCGCAGGTGGGATACGCTTTTCCGCTGCGAGAGCAGCCGCTGGCAGGACGTATCGCCCCGGTTTGATAAAGCTGCCGGGGATTTTAAATTGACCTCATTAACACAGATTTTCTGTGATTTAACATCTTTATTTGAAGGTAGGAACTTTTACAACATGAAAGAAAAAAAACTTCGCATTATTCCTTTGGGGGGGGTTGGGGAAGTCGGGCGGAACATGATGGTATATGAGTACAATGGTGAAATTCTCATTGTCGATACCGGCATGATGTTCCCAGACAGCGACATGCTCGGGGTGGATTACATCATCCCCGATTTTACTTATTTAATGGACAAGCGCGACAAGGTGCGCGGGATCATTATCACTCACGGTCACGAAGACCACACCGGGGCAATTCGCCACGTCCTTGAAGAAATTCAGGCGCCGATCTATGCCACCCCGCTCACCCGCGGTCTTCTTGAGGTTAAACTGGCTAAAAACGGTGGACTGGCTCGGGCAGACCTGCATACGGTTCAGGCTGGCGATACGGTCGAGATCGGCCCCTTCCAGGTCGAGTTTTTCCACGTTTGCCACTCTATTCCGGATGGGGTCGGATTGGGGATTACAACCCCCGTCGGGTTGGTCATCCACTCCTCGGATTATAAATTCGACCATACCCCGGTGGACGACTGGCCGAGCGACTATGCCAAGCTGGCCGAATTCTCCCAGCGGGGTGTATTGGCTTTGTTATCCGATTCAACCAATGCTGAACGCACTGGTTGGACGCCTTCGGAACGGGTGATCGACAGCGCTTTCGATCAGGTGTTTAAACAAGCCGGCGGGCGGATCATCATCGCTAGTTTTGCCTCGCTGGTTTCGCGCATGCAGCAGGTCGCCAATGTTGCCCAACGGTACGGGCGTAAGCTGGCATTTGTCGGTGCGAGCATGCAAGATAACCAAAAAATTGCTCGTAAATTAGGTTACCTGGAAATACCCGAACACCTGCAAATCTCGATCGAGCAAGCCCTCGGTATGCCCGAAAAAGAGGTGGTCATCATGTGCACCGGATCGCAGGGCGAACCCACCTCTATTATGGGGCGGCTTTCAACGGGAACCAACCGTCTGTTCGAAATCAAACCCGGCGACACGGTCGTGCTTTCCTCGCACCCCATTCCCGGAAACGAGGAAAAAGTCTTCCGCACCATTAACCGGTTGTTCCAATTAGGCGCAAATGTGATTTACGAATCCATCGCCCCTGTCCACGTATCCGGGCATGCCAGCCAGGAAGAGATGAAACTGCTCATCCACCTGACCCGTCCGAAATACGTCATCCCGATTCATGGCGAAATTCGCCACCTCTACCAGCATGCCTTGTTAGCCCAGGAAGTCGGCATTCCCCGGGAAAACATCGCCGTGGTGGAAAACGGCCAGATCATCGAACTAACCAGCCAAAAGCTGAAGCTGGGTGAGAAAGTCCCCACTTCGAATGTCTTTGTTGAGGGCTCGAGTGTGGGTGAATTGGACAACGATGTGATGCGCGAGCGCGAAGTTCTGGCCCGCGACGGGATCGTGATGGTCAACATCACCCTCGATCGTTTCAGCCACAGCCTGCGCCGTGACCCGCAAATCAGCAGCCGTGGTTTCATGCTCTCCCGCGATACCGATACCGTGCTCGAAGAAGCGCGCAAGCGGGTGGCCGGGATGATTTCCACGACCGTCAATGGCAATTTATCAAAAGATATCGAAAAGCAGTTGGGCAACTTCCTGTACAGCGAAACCCACCGCCGCCCGATGATCTATGTCACTATCGCAAAAGAGTAAACCACTCATTCTGGATATTGAGCAGCAAACCTGCTCAATATCCAGAAAACATCCGTTCAAAGCTCAACTTGCTGCAAAAAATCCCCTACCTGGCGGTCGTATTCCACCCGGTTGCTCCAGTACGCCTCGGCATGACCGGCGTTCGGCACCAGGTACAACTTACTCCGTCGCAGTTGAATGGCGGCATACAACCGCCGGGCGTGATCGGGAAGAATATCGGTATCTTTTTTACCGTGGATCACCAGTACCGGCGCTTGGATTAAAGCCGCCTCCCGTTCGGGCGAGACATCCGCAAAGGTGAAACCCGCCAACCTCCGGCACAACCAACCCGCCAAAGGAAGCAGCGGGAAAGCTGGCAGGTGATAATCCAGCCGCAGACGGGTAACAAGCTGATCGTACAGATCGGCGTAGGCGCAATCGGAGATGACAAATGCCACTCGTCGATCCGTTGCAGCGTGCAACAGGCAGGTTGCCGCCCCCAGCGACTCGCCCATTATGCCGACCCCTCCCTGGGCTCCAACCCGTTCCAACGCCCAATTGACCATTACCTTCAGGTCATCTTTTTCGTAATACCCAAAGGTAGTATTCGACCCGCCGCTCAAACCATGATAACGCTGATCGTAGATCAGAACGTTGAAGCCGCGATCCCGAAAGATGGGGATATATTTGACCGAACCCATGCGGGTATAGCCAAATCCGTGCACAATGACCACGGTCTTTCGGGCACCAGGCAGTGGAAAATATGTTCCAGCCAACTCGTACCCCCACGGTGATTGCAGGCGGAGCTCCTCTTTCTCCCAGGTCAGGTATTCCAATTCGAGCAGCCTACCCTTTTTGACCTCGAGTGCGTAAGATTTCAGGTACGGGAAGGTACGCGGGGTTAGGGCTTGCCGCAACAAATAGAGCGCGCCGCCAAATACAATCGTCAGAATAATCAGAATGAGGGCGATTATCACGAACATACGATAAAAATATTACCATATCGTATAATCACGTGCAGGCAAACTCTTGTCATAGGCGCAAAATTGATTTGGGTAAGGTTTTATTTATGCAGTCATTGTGAGATGAGTGGATAGGACAGCGAAATTGTACCCATTGGGTAAGCTGCCCATTCCTCACAGCAACCCCAGCTTCCAGACAGAATGGATAACCCCCCAAAAAACAGCGGAGTTTGTAAGGTTTTCACCCTTTGCAAAGGGGACATTTCTACTTTGCAATGACATTTTCCCGGTTACATTAAACAAAAAGGACCCCCTGTTATGCTTCCCGTTCATAGAGCTGACCCCGAATTGATCGCATTTCTCCAAGAACTGGTCCGCTTGCCCAGCCTTCCTGGCGAGGAAGGTCAGGTCGCCGAAGTGGTTGCCAAAAAAATGACCGCCCTTGGCTACGACGAAGTGCGCCGCGACGCCTACGGCAGTGTGATCGGCATCCGGCGCGGGACTGCGCCCGGCAAACGGATCTTGTTCGACGCCCATATGGATGTTGTCCCGGCCACCGCACCGGAAACCTGGAAATTCCCTCCCTTTAGCGCCCAAATTGAGGGTGGGCGGATCTGGGGACGCGGCTCTTCAGACACCAAAGCCAGCCTGGCCGCCATTGTGATGAGTGTGGGACGCCTGGCACGGTCGGACTTCCGCGGCGAATTGATCGTGACCGCCAGTGTCGGCGAGGAAATCCTGGAAGGCGGCAGTTTGGGGCCAATCCTGGATGACCTGAACCCCGACCTGGTAGTCATCGGTGAGCCAACCGGCTGCGACCTGGGAATTGGTCAACGCGGCCGAGTGCGTTTGAACTTCATCGCCCTCGGTCGGGCTGCCCATAGTTCGTCCCCCGATCAGAGCCAGAATGCGGTTTTGATCGCGGTCGAGTTGGTCCGGCGCATCCAAACCCTGCCGCTGCCAACTCACCCCCTGGCCGGCAAAGGGCTGATGGCTCCCATTCAAATTTCCTCGCAGCCGTCTCCCAGCACCTCGACCCAGCCTTACGAATGCGTCATCGGGTACGACCGGCGCCTGATGCCGGGTGAGAGCGTTGAGAGTGTCTTGGGCGAATACCACCAAGGCCTTTCTGACCTGGCAAATTGGAAGGTTGAAATCGCGACCGAGGGTTACCGCACCTATACCGGTCTGGATTTAAGCCGGCCAGATTTTCACCCTGCCTGGGTGATGAAGCCCGATTCCGACTGGGTCACCGCGGCGCTCCAGGCTTTGAGAGCGGGCGGACTGAAACCGGAATTTTTTATTGCCCCATACTGCACCAACGGTAGTGCCAGCGGAGGCGAACGGGGCATTCCGACCCTGATCTTTGGCCCTTCCGGCATCGACCAGGCACACATTGTAGATGAATCGCTGGCGATCGATGAATTGGCGCGCGGGGCAGCGGGGTACGCCGCGATGGCAAAGCTGTTAAGTTAATCGACAAGGTATTTTTGGATGGTTGTCATCCTCCATGGTCCCCTCTCCATGCGACTCCACCTTTTTTTTCGGCGGTGGCAATCGCACCTCTCGTGCACCTATTTGCCATGGACCTGACCTGGGATACCTTTCAAACATTTCGCGAGGAGGACCCACCTTGAAGGTGGCGGCTATCTGGGCGGCCCGGATTCGATTCTGTCACCCAACCCGACCACAATTACCCGCCGGGTGTACCCAGCGGCAAACCGCTCGACCTGGATGCGCGCGCCGGCCTGCAGCTCGGTTGTCCGCCCGGAGGGGTTGTTCAAAATCAGGGATGCCAACCGTTGGTCCTCCACAACAACCCCGAATACGACCACCAAATGCCCGCCCTTTCTGGTAATTGGCCCGGGCATCCCTATCTCATAGGATACCGAGGCGATCAATAGCATCCCTTCCGCAATCAACCCTGGAAATTCACCGATCTCCAGCCGGCGCGGCTCGGCAAAAAACCCCTCGGTGCGGATCATCTCCGCCAACGAGCTGTGCAGCCAGCCGAGTTCGGCCTGGCTGCCTTTGGAAGGCAGCCCGCGCAGGTAACCACCCCGCTCTTCCCCGCGCCGGGCCCATTCGATCAGCGGCCTCGCCGGACCTCCCAAGGCCTCGACGCACATCTTGACGCAGGCCACCCCGCAGGCGCGGCTGGTCCAATAGGCGTATTCCTCTGGAGTGCTCGCGCCGCTTTCTACCCAGCGTGGATCGAGGGCAGGATCCAGGCCCTCCACGAATATCCGGGCTGCCAACTCGGGGCTGGCAATTTGGGCGGAGTAGGGCACCCGAAAGGGAGCCAGGAGTAACTCCGTCCGAGCCAACCTTTAGCGCACTCCGCGCCTGGTCAGGCCAGTAATAGCCCACACCAGGATAAAAAAGGCCGTGCAGGTCAAAACAATCGCCGCACCGGAGGCCACATTAAGATAATAAGAGATGTACAGCCCGATCACCCCCGAAAGGGCAGCAACCAAAGAGGCCAGGCCCATCATGACCGGCAGGCGGCGGGTGAGCAGGTAAGCCGTGGCAGCCGGTGTGACCAACATTGCCACCATTAACGCCACCCCTACCGTTTGCAGGGAAACCACGATGGCGATTGCGATCAAGACCATCAGAAGATAATCTAAAAAGCGCACCGGCAGGCGCAGGGTGGCTGCCAACACCGGGTCGAAGGACAGCACCATAAATTCCTTATAAAAAACAAACACCAGGATCAGGATCAGGGCCACAAAAATAGCGGTCAGGATCAAATCCTGATTGCCCACACCGAGAATGTCGCCAAAGAGAAAATGGGCCAGGTCAACGGTGTAATTGCCAGTCGACGAAATCAAGGCGATCCCCAGAGCGAACATACCGGCAAAGATGATCCCGATAGCGGTATCTTCTTTAATTCGCGCGCCGCGGCTGATCGCACCGATACCGATCGCGCTGACGACTGCCGCCAGCATTCCCCACCAGAAAAGGGGAGCGCGCGCCCCACCGCCGACCAGGTAACCCACGGCAATACCCGGCAGAATTGCGTGTGCCAGGGCGTCACCAAAAAAGGCCATTCCGCGCAGCACCACGTAGGTGCCTAATATAGCGCAGACCACTCCTACCATGAGTGCGGCTGTGAATCCCCGCACCATAAAGGCGTACTGCAAGGGCTGTAAAAGCACATCAAGCATGGGTATGCTCACCATCGTCGCAGCACGTGTCGCCCAATGCGACCAGGCCGTTGCCGGTATCCACCAGGCGTAAATGGCCGCCATAAGCTGTTAATAAGCGCTCCGGCAGGAAGACGGTTTCCGGAGAGCCTAACCCGATCAGGCGCCGGTTAAGCAGCATCACCCGGTCGAACCGTTCGGCAGCAATTTTCAGGTCATGCAGGGCGACCATAATGGTCACGCCATGCCCGCGAAGGGTGTCCATAATTGTGAATATATCATCCTGTGACGAAAGGTCCAGGCCGGTCAGGGGTTCGTCCATCAAGATCAGTTCAGCTTCTTGAGCCAGCGCACGAGCGATGAACATGCGTTGCTGCTGCCCGCTGGAAAGTTGGCCGATCTGCCGCCCGGCAAGTTCACCCAGTCGAACCGTGTCTAAAGCCTGGCGAACAAGGGCGCGGTCGCGGGCTGCCGGCCAGCGCACATAACCCATCTTGCCCACCCGCCCCATCATGACCACATCGGTTACGTTGACCGGGAAATTCCAATCCACCTGGCTGCGTTGGGGAACGTAAGCGATGCAAATATGCCCATCCGGCTCATGGCCGGCCACTTCCACCAGTCCGTGGGTGGGCCGCAATACACCAGCGATGACCTTGAAAAGGGTGCTCTTTCCGGCCCCGTTCGGGCCAACGACTGCCAGGCGTTCACCACGGCCAAGTTCGAAGGTTAGATGATCCAATGCCAGGCCAGCTTCATATTCAACGCATAAATTTTCTGTGCGCAGAATGGGTTTACCGGCCTCATGGGGATGAGGCCGGACCAGGAAACCAAAATCGTTTTTGCGCAACTTATCAAAAATAGCCATTATTGGGTACTCTGTAACCGTACCGGTTGGCAATGATGATTATCCATGAAATGTCCTTGCGAACCTCTGTAAGGGATGAAACCATCTTACGGGAAGGATTCACCTGTGGATCTTTTCTAGGGTAAAGGTGCGTCGGTTGTTCCGCGCTCTCGCGAGGACTGTGAAAAACATCCGTGCCGGTCAGGGTTACTTTAACGCCTCAACCTTCGCAGTTACATTATACCGGATGAAATCCAGATAATTATCTGCCGGTCCACCGGGTTCAGAGAGCGAACCGTGATACACCAGTACCAGTTGGGTGCCCGTATCCTCGGCAACCCGTTGGGCGATTGTCGGATTGACGGTTTCGCCCACGAATACAGCTTTAACACCTAGCACACGGATGGCGTCTTGTAAGGCGGCAATTTCCTGTGCAGAAGGGGCGGCCAGGGTGCTATAACCAGAGATAATGGCACCCACCTGCTCAAAGCCATAGCGCTCGGCGAAGTAGCCAAACACCTGGTGATCGGTGACGATTTTGCGGTTCGCTTCGGGGATTAGGGCAACCTGTTCACGAATCCAGGCATCCAGGTTGTCTAATTCGACCAGGTAGGCAGCCGCGTTAGCCTGGAAGGCACCGGCATTGGCCGGGTCGAGTTTAGTTAACTCCGCGCGGATATTTTCCACCCAGACTTTGACAAGATTTGGGTCCACCCAGGTATGCGGGTCTCCGCCTTTGTATTTGCTTTCTTCTTCCTCCGCATGTTCATCCTCTTTTTCCTCATCAAGATGGACATCACCGAAGTCGTGCAGTTCGATCCCGTCCGAAACCTTAACCAGGCGATCGGAGGCACCGGCGTTTTCGATCAACGGCTCGAGGAATTCTTCCAACCCGGCTCCATTGGCAAACACAACCTGGGCAGCGCTGATTTTGGCAATATCCTGTGGGGCAGGAGTGTAGTCGTGCGGATCGGTCCCCAAAGGTAAGAGAACGAGGACATCGACATACTCCCTTCCGACCTGGCGGACAATATCAGCAACGATCGAGGTCGTAGCAACCACCGAGATTTTACTGGCCGGCTGGGGTGTTGGCTGTGGGGAAGCCGGCGCGCAGGCCGCCAGAGCCAGAGAAAAAACCAGGCTAAAGAAAAATAATGTACGGGTCATTGTCAATACTCCTTAATCTTGTTATTAATTACATTGATATTCAATTTCAATAAGTGGCAGTAAAAAACGCTCTCCTGTGCCAGAGTTGGGCTGGGATCAAGTTTTCAGGCAATACGGGCATGTACCGAACAACTGCAGCCAGTGGCTGGTAACTTCAAAACCGGTTTCGCTGGAAACCCGCCCGGTAAGCAAATCAAGATCGTCTCCTGAAAAATACTTTACTTCTCCGCAAGCGGTGCAAAGCAGCAAATGCTGGTGACCTTGGGTGGCGCGCAGGTAGCGGTGGCATCCATCCGGCTGGTGAACACGCTGTACCAGACCGAGTTCTTCGAGTTTTTCCAGGGTGCGGTAGACGGTAACCAGTCCTAAGCCAGGATAATCGGAGCGGCCCAGATCATATACTTCGATCGGTCCGATGGCGTGGGTGGAGGCGACCAACAACTCGACGATCGCCCGCCGCGGTTTGGTCACCCGGTAACCACTGGAGTGCAGTTCGTCCAGCCATTGGTCGGCGAGGGGAGTGTTTTCCATACCTGCAATTATAACTGAAAATGGTTTTCATTACAAGTTATTTCTTCGATTAATAAATCCCGGTTTGAAAAGGGAAGTTGCCAACCATGGGGGAAGCGATTTTACCGCTACCCATTAATTTAGCCATCCTTCCTGTTTCCAAGAAGTTCACAATGGCTCAGGTCCATAAAGTTTTGGTGACCTTAAGTGGATGGTAAATTTCCGAGGTCAACTATAATATTCTTATCCACCCACATTTTTTTAGGAGAATACCATGGGAAATTTCCATCCCGAGTACGGCTTAAGCACGTTGGTCAACCATGTTGCTGAAGGGGGGCATCCGTACCACGCGCACCTTTCGCCCATTTACCAAACCTCGACCTTCGGCTTCCCGGATGTTGCCACCGGCGCAGCTATCTTTAAGGGCGAAGATCCTGGCTACACCTATACGCGCATCAAGAATCCCAACCAGGTACAGTTGGCAGCCAAAATAGCCGCTCTCGAAGGTCTGGATTTATTGCGTGCCAACCCGCAGCGCCCATGCGAAGAAATTGTGGCCGGACAGGTTTTCGCCACTGGCATGGCAGCGATCACCTCCGCCATCCTGGCGCGCGTCCAGCAAGGCGACACGGTGATCGCCCAAGAGGCGCTCTACGGGGCAACCCATGTGTTTTTACGGGAATACGCCCCCCGCTTTGGTATCCGGGTCGTCTGGCTGCCTAACCCGCACCCGTCGGATTGGGCAGCGGCATTTGCTCAGCACCCCAATGCTGTCATGGCGTATGCGGAAACCCCTGCTAACCCAACTATGGCGCTGGTGGACCTTTCCGCCCTTGCCGAAATCGCCCATCGCTTCAATGCCTGGGTATTTGTCGACAACACCTTTGCCACACCTTTCGCCCAACGCCCGCTCAGCCTGGGTGTGGATGTGGTCATGCACTCGACCACCAAATATCTCTCCGGTCACGGCGCAATTGTCGGGGGGGCGGTTGTCAGCCGGCATGTAGAATGGGTGCTTGGTGGGTTATACTCCGTGGTGAAGAATTTCGGCGGTTCCGCAGCCCCCTTCGATTGCTGGCTGACCGCACTGGGCTTAAGGACCTTCGAACTGCGCATGCAGCGCCACTGCCAAAATGCCATCCAGATCGCTGGCTACCTGGAGGATCACCCAAAGGTGGCGAAGGTTTTCCATCCTGGGCTGGAATCGCATCCCGATTATGCCCTTGCTAAAAAACAAATGTCGGCTTACGGTGGGATGATGTCCTTTGAACTCAAGGGCGGACTGGTGGCCGGCGAAGCACTCCTCAACCATGTCGAATTGATGACCCTGGCAGTTTCCCTGGGTAACACCGACACCCTTATTCAGCACCCGGCCAGTATGACTCATGCCAATGTGCCCCGCGAAGAACGTCTTAAAGTGGGCCTCAGCGATGGGCTGGTACGCCTTTCTGTTGGCCTCGAAAACATTGCCGATCTGATCGGAGACCTCGACCAGGCATTGGCGCACGTCTGACCTTGAAAATGGAACGCCTGCCCGCTATGCCGGACAACCTCCCGCCCTCCCCGCCTAAAGAAAAGCCACCTGTCTGCAACGAGCAAAACCTTGAATTAAAAATTCGCCCTGGGTACCGGCTGGTAATCGATGTACGCACTGGTCAGAGGGGGTTGCCCTTATTCAAAATCGACCGGTGGTTCAACCTGTTCAGATTCATCCGAGAATCCGCGATGAACCCGGCCAGGTTGGCTTTTGCGGCCATCTTAATCAGCGCGGTTGTCCTGCTGACCGGTTTACCCCACGATCCAATGCGTTTTACACCTGGTGAGGCGTACAGCAGCGTGCGCGCCGCGGAACTGCTCCAATCCGGTCTGCGGAGTAAACAAGGCCAGGTTTTACCCGCATTTTTCCAGGGCGAAGGCGGTTCCTATAGCCTGGGTGCCAGCGTTTATCTCCAGCTTCTACCGCAGTTATTGGGTTTTGGGACAGTCGTTTGGGTGCGGGGGTTCAACGCAGTGCTCAGCCTGGCAGGATTGTCATGGTTGGCATGGACACTCTGGCGTGTGTACCGGCTGGCCTATGCCTGGATGGTTTTGCCCCTGGCAGCTGGGCTGCCGATCTGGTTTTACTTTTCCCGCAGTGGATCGGAGGCCATCCAGGCGGCTGTATTTGGCAGCGCTGCTCTAGCCGGGTATGTTTTCTACCGGTCTGAACGAACTCGCTGGCTGCCTCTGGCTGGTCTGTTGGGATGGCTGGCTTTTTATACCAACCCGGCCATGCGCCTGGCTACCATGATAGCCTGTGTACTATTAGGGATTTCAGATTATCGTTATCATATCGCCCACCGGCACGCCTGGCTCATCACCGCCGTGCTATCTTTACCCTTCGCAGCAGCGTTCATCCGCTCCCTGGTGACCTTTCCCGGACTTCTAACCACCGAGGTTTGGCAGAATGGCCTAGTAGATCAATTTTTGCAGGTTGTCAACCCGTTTTTTTGGATGACGGGAAGCGAGAATATCCGCCCAATGTATACCTTCGAAGGTCCTCCGCTTGGTTGGCCCGCCCTGCCCCTGGCCGCCTGGGGGCTGGTTCAGATTACCCGGAGATTTCAGGGTTGGGAAAACCGAGTGGTGCTGATCGCTCTGGTGTCAGCCGTTGCCGGGCCGGCACTGTCTGGGCCAAAAATTGAAACCCTACTCCCTTTTGTTTTGGCGCTGGCGGTTCTAGCTACCTTTGGGCTGCACGACCTCTTAAGTCGTATGGCTCGCCGCTGGCAGCGGATGCCAGCCTGGCTGCCAGGCATGGGGCTTCTTTTGATCCTGGGGGCAATATGCCTGGGATTATTCATCTCCACACCTGGGTAGCTCTGAAGCGGTGCGGTTGAATGTGACCGGCACAACACCGGGAGATCGATGGGTTCACACCTTTTAAATCCACTCCGGGCAAGAGGAAGACTACAAAGAAGTGGAGTTATGGTTTGGATCGAATTTTTTCGGGAGGTCATCCTTGCATCTACGCTTGAGTAAAGGATAAGTTATCTGACAATTGACATGAATTGAGGATAATCATCAGGCAATTTAGGTACCTTCGGCGCAACCATTTGAACAGATTTTTAATTACAATGGGTATGGGGTATATTTCGCCCCTCCATGGAAAGGGTTAACCTCCCTTCATCCTTTTTAATTACCCTTTAGTCACTTCAAAACGAGGAAACCGTATGGCCGAAGAAGATCCCCGAATTGTTGAATTGCGCGAAATGCGCACAAAAGCGCAAGCTGGTGGTGGTGAAGACAAAATTGCCAAACACCATGCCAAAGGAAAACTTACCGCCCGTGAGCGCATCGAGTTGTTACTGGACCCCGGCACCTTTAGCGAACTTGAGCGGTATGTTACCCACCGCAGCGAAGACATTGGCCTTAAAGAAAAGTTTTTCACCGATGGCGTAATAACCGGATATGGTACGGTAGATGGCCGAAGCGTGTATGTCTACGCCCAAGACTTCACCGTGATGGGCGGCGCGCTGGGTGAGATGCATGGCAAAAAAATTGCCCGGGTGATGGACCTGGCGGCCGAATCTGGAGCGCCGGTGGTCGGCCTGATCGACTCTGGTGGGGCGCGCATCAACGAAGGCGTGCGCAGCCTTTTCGGTTACGCCCAGATTTTCAGGCGCAACACCTTGTATTCCGGCGTTGTCCCGCAGATCAGTCTGGTGTTAGGACCTTGCGCCGGTGGCGCGGCCTATTCGCCTGCTGTCCAGGACATGATCATCATGGTCGAAAACCAGTCCTTTATGTTCCTGACAGGTCCCGAAGTGATTAAATCGGTCACCGGTGAAGTCGTGGATTTCGAAAGCCTGGGTGGTGCCGATGTGCATCTGGGGATTAGCGGAACAGCGCACCTTAAGACTCGGAATGATGCAGAAGCTTTACTTCTGGCTCGCAAGGTGCTCGGTTACCTGCCCTCCAACAATGTGGAAAACCCTCCATTTGTGGATACCGGCGACGACCCCAACCGGATGGACGAAGCGCTCAACAGCCTGGTGCCGATCAACCCGGCCGAACCTTATTCGATGCATGATGCTATCGAAATGATCGTTGACCGCGGGTCGTTCCTTGAACTGCAAGCCGCCTTCGCGCGGAATGCTATCGTCGGCCTGGCGCGGATGGGTGGATACACCGTTGGGATTGTCTCGCAGGAACCGGCGGTAATGGCGGGGGTTTTGGATATCGACTCTGCGGATAAAATTGCCCGCTTCGTGCGCTTCTGCGATTCTTTCAATATCCCCCTGGTAACCTTCCTTGATTCGCCTGGCTTCCTGCCCGGTACCGACCAGGAGCATCGCGGAGTAATCCGTCATGGGGCGAAGGTATTGTTCGCCTACGCGGATGCCACAGTCCCTAAAATCCAGATCATCTCGCGCAAAGCTTATGGCGGTGCAATGATCGTGATGAGTTCTAAATTAATGGGCGCTGACCTGAGCTTCGCCTGGCCGAGTGCCGAAATTGCTGTCATGGGCCCTGAGGGCGCAGCCAACATCCTCTACCGTAAACAAATAGAAACTGCCGCAGACCCGGCTGCCGAACGTGAACGGATTGTTGAGGAATACCGCAAACAGTTCTTGAACCCCTATGCGGCTGCGGCAGACGGCTTTATCGATGACGTGATCGAGCCGCGCGAAACGCGTAAGCGGGTCATTGCTGCCCTGCTGGCCTTGCGTGAAAAATCGACCAGCACACCGGCCCGTAAACACGGAAACATTCCTTTATAATCACGGGCTAATTTAAAGGAGTCAAACGAATGACCGATTTATTAAATCAAGGGCTGTTGATCACCGCAATTGGGATGAGCCTTGTTTTCCTGGCCCTGATTTTTCTTTGGGGTTTTATAAACTTGATCTCGCGAATCCCGTTTAAAGACACTGCAGGGAAAAGCGAAGCCGAACGAACCGGTGAAAGTGCTTACCAACCCGTCCCAGAAGAACCACAGGAAGATAACCGCCGATTGCTGCGTGCCCGAGCTGCCGCTGCAGCGGTGGTTACCGCGCTGGCGCTGCAAGACTCCGCTGCCCGATTAACACCGCCCGAAGGACGCGCCACTACACCTTGGCAAGCAACCCGAAGAGCCGGCCAGTTCTCGATAAATGCTCAAATCACCACCCGAAAACCACGAGGTTCTGTGCGATGAAACTACAAGTAAAGATCGAAAACCAGACATTTGAAGTCGAAATCGGCGACTTAAACAGCCGCCCGATATTGGCGCTGGTGGATGGCGAGTCGTTTGAAATCTGGCCTGAAGCTGCTGTTCAGGCTGCCCCGGCTGCGGCTGCTGCAACCCCAAAACCAGTCCCCACCCAGGCGCCAGCTCCCGTCCGCGCACCTGCACCAACCCCAGTTGGACCCATTAATTCTTCCAAAGCAGTTACATCGCCGCTGCCGGGAACCGTGATTGCGATAATGGTCCACCTAGGCGACCAGGTCAAGTACGGACAAGATTTGATAACCCTCGAGGCCATGAAAATGCAAAATGCTATTCGGGCTACCCGCGACGGAAAAATCAGCAACATCTACGTCAATGTGGGTGATCAGGTACGTCACGGGCAGGTGCTCGTCGAATACGCCGATTAACGGAGGCGGATGGCATGGACTTTAGCGAACTAATCAACCAAATTACACGCGGTTTTGCCGCTTTCACTTGGGGCAATGCGGTCATGATTTTGGCCGGGTTGGTCCTGGTCTTCCTGGCTGTGGTGAAGGAATATGAACCCGTGTTGCTGCTCCCGATAGGCTTCGGATGTGTCCTGGCGAATTTGGGGATGTCAACCGAAACCGGTATATTCAAAGTACTCTACTATGCCGGCATCGATACTGGGTTGTTTCCGCTGCTGATCTTTATCGGCATTGGGGCAATGATCGATTTTCGACCGCTGCTTTCGATGCCCAAAATGGCATTGTTGGGTGCCGCCGGACAATTCGGGATTTACACCACCTTATTGTTGGCAATCTTGCTTGGCTTCCCGATGGCTCAGGCCGCCTCCATTGGCTCTATTGGGTCGATTGACGGTCCAACCGCAATTTTTGTCACCAGCAGATTGGCCCCCGAAATTTTAGCACCGGTTACCGTGGCGGCGTATTCCTATATGAGTCTGGTTCCGATCATTCAGATTCCCGTCATGAAACTTTTGACCACTCGCAAAGAGCGCCTGATCCGCATGGATTATGCGGCCCGCCCGGTCTCGAATAAAATTGTGATTGCTTTTCCGATCATTGTGACGGTCATGATCAGTCTTTTGGCTCCAGACGCAGCCCCATTGATCGCAACCCTGATGCTCGGTAACCTGCTGCGCGAAGCCGGCGTGGTCGAACGCTTAATGAAGGCCGCTCAAAACGAGATCATCAATATCGCCACCCTATTCCTCGGTCTGACCATCGGGGCAACCATGACAGCCACCAGCTTCCTCAATGTGCAAACCCTGATGATTCTAGGTTTGGGTTTGTTGGCTTTTATCATCGATACCGTGGCTGGTTTGATGTTTGGTAAGTTTTTGTCATTCGCCACCGGCGGTAAAATCAACCCACTCATCGGCGCTTCGGGCATCAGCGCATTCCCAATGGCTGGCCGCCTGGCCGCCAGGGTTGCCAAGGAAGAAGATTTCGACAACTTCATCCTGATGCATGCCGTGGGTGCGAATACTGCTGGACAACTGGGTAGTGTCATCGCCGGCGGCCTGCTGCTCGCCCTGACGGTTAGTATTGCAGGAATAATGTAATTCTGGCTAAAAAAAAGACTGGCTCAGCCAGTCTTTTTTTTGCGGGTTGTGCTTAAGGGGAAGTTCACCGTCGCAGCGGCCCACGGCCATTATAGGACTGGGCATCTTCCACATCCAAACGATAGCCCAGTCCGCGGACGGTTTTTATGAAGCGCGGATGGCGCGGGTCATCTTCGATTGCCTGTCGTAACCAGGAGATGTGAACATCCAGAGTCCGGGTATCACCGGTGTATTCCGTTTCCCAAACCCGGCTAAAGAGTGCCTCGCGTTCAACTACATGGCCTGAATGCTCCATTAAGGATTTTAACAAAGCTGCCAGACGGGGAGTCAGCATGGCTTGGTGACCCAGGCAGCGCACTGAACGGTTCTCTAGATCCAGGTGGATAGGACCGACCTTGTAGATATTTTTTGGTTCTTGCGGCAAATAGGGTTTTATCCGGTTGAACAATTTTTGAAGGGTGAAAGGCAGGTTCAAGATGACATCGGTAGCCAGGTTGTTGCCCGTTGGGGTCGATCCATCTACGATTAACACAATGGGTAGATGGGGCGCTTTTTCCCGCAAGGCGGTACAGATGCGTTTCCCACTGGTGCGCATCGAGGCTGCATCCACGATGATAACATCCGGTACACTCTCCTCGATAAGTGTCAGAGCAGCGCTCCCACTGGAGACACTTTGAACCAAAATTTTTTTCTTGGTAAGTCCAGCCAGGAAGGATGTGCGGTCTGATCGCTTTCCTTCGATGAGCAGAAGTGAGAATCTTTTCTGCATAGCTACCTATCCGAATACCTTTTTTTGAACAAGATCGGCGCTTTCACCCACTGCCCTTCGGAAAACACCACCCATTATTCCTTCGTAACGGACAGGCGGAAAATTTATCCGGCAGTCCAATGATCACCTGCCGAATGTACACCCGTCATCTCGATGAATTCAATTGTATCTCGAATGAGCCGGACTTGTGTTTGTGATGTGATGACCCCTTGATGGCCAGCTCCAAGACAAGGATGCCAATACCCTCAAAACGTATGGCAATAAGGACGTACCGAAATTATACCCCAAAACTTAAGGATTTTATTCGAATCGAAAATGTTAACATTTAAGAATTATGGATGAATGCCCTCTTAGTTGCATCCGATACCTGCCCGTGTTAGAATAAAGCGAATAAAAAGCCAGCCAGGGTAATTCATCTTTATTGATCTTATCCAGGCTCGCAGGCACTTCTTTCAATAAAGTTCCTGGCGAATGATCCGTTACAGTTTCACGAGATGAGGTCTTGGTATGCCCCGAATGGTTGAAGTTGTAATTGATAGTATCCGAGTTAGTCTAACCAATCAACAGCGAATTGTTGTATTACGCGAGTTGAATGCCGAGCGTTATCTGCCGATCTGGATCGGCCCATTCGAAGCCGAGGCAATCACAATCGCGCTGCAGGAGATTGATGTTGCTCGTCCCCAAACGCATGACTTGTTAAAAAATATCTTAAAGACCCTTAATGGGCGCCTGGTCCGTGTAGAAGTAGTTGCCTTGAAAGATGATGTATTTTTTGGCAGCCTGGTGATTGAATATAATGGTGAAATGGTGGCGATTGACACGCGCCCCTCTGATGCGCTTGCCATGGCAGCTCGCGCTCATGTCCCAATTCTAGTGGCGCGAGAGGTGATGGAAACGGCTGGCATCATCCCTGAAACCGACATCCAGGCGCAGGAACCATCGGCGGGGCAACAATCCAGCGACTCTGCCAGCGGAGGAAGTTTCGAGGGAGAAGAACGGCTTTCTGTTTTCGAAGATTTTCTCCAAAACTTAAAAATTGAGAAGCCATCGGATGAATCCGATGAGGATGATCAACAAGAGGATAAGCCCGACCAGGGCAGCCCCAAACCACCCAAGTAACCCATGAACCAATCCGGGGCTCAATCAATACCCCGGATTTTTAAATTGTAAACCGCCATTTTGTCAGAGGAAGCAACTTTTTTTCCTTATCACAACGCCTGGAAAAAACCGAATTAATCACAGCCCGATGAACGAAAATACCCCATTTTTCGAAGAAAAAAGCTCCCCACTGGAGCAATCCCACCCGCACAACCGCGATGCAGAAGAAGCTGTCTTGGGAGCCGTGCTGATCAACCCCGAGGTCTATTATGAGGTTGCCCAGATCCTTCGTCCCGATGATTTCTATATCGTCCGAAATCGGTGGATCTGGGAGACTTATGTCCAACTTCATGACAGCCGTTCGCCAATCGACTACCTTACGGTATTAAAGGAACTCGAAGGGCGCGGGCAGCTCCTTGAAGTTGGTGGGGCGGCTTATATCACCTCGTTGATCAACCAAACGCCAACCTCATTGCATGCCGAGGCTTACTCGCACATGGTTGAAGAAGCTTCCATCCGCCGGCGGATGCTGAATTCTGCAAACGAGATCGCCAAACTGGCGATAGACCAACATCGCAGCGTGGATACCATAATCGACGAAGCAGAGAAATCAGTCTTCGGCCTTAGCGAAAGGCGGATCCAACACGATCTGCAGCCTATTCAGACCGTTTTAAGCGATTACTACGACCGGGTTGACCAGCTTTCGCAGCGCAGCCAGGAAATTTATGGCGTGCCAACCGGATTGGTAGATCTAGACCGGTTGCTGGGCGGCTTGCAGAAATCTGATTTCATCATCGTGGCTGGGCGGCCTGGGATGGGCAAAACCGGATTCCTCCTTTCGGTTGCAAAAAATGCGGCCCAAAAACACAAAAAGCATGTGGCGGTTTTTTCGCTCGAAATGTCATCCGAGCAGCTCGTTCAACGCCTGATCGCTCAGGAAACCGGCATCGACACTCAGCGCCTGCGCAGCGGTAAGCTCACCGACGAAGAATGGCCGCTCTTTACCCATGCCATTGAGGTGCTGGGTGACACCCACATCTGGCTTGACGACACGCCCTCGATTACACCTCTGCAGCTGCGAACCAAATGCCGCCGCCTGCATCTGGAATACAATCTCGATTTGGTGATTTTGGATTATTTACAGCTCATGTCGGGAGATATGCGCACCGACAACCGTGTTCAAGAGGTTTCCTATATCTCACGCAACCTGAAAGTCCTGGCACGAGAGTTAAACGTACCGGTCTTAGCAGCCGCCCAGCTTTCGCGTGCTGTCGAGCAGCGGGCGGACAAACGTCCGATGCTCTCGGACTTGAGGGAATCGGGCAGCCTCGAACAGGATTCAGACATCGTCATGTTCATTCACCGCCCAGACGCCATGGAGAAAGACAGCCCGCGCCAGAATATCGCTGAAATTATCATCAGCAAACATCGCAATGGCCCTACCCACCCTGGAATCGAAACGATTTTTCGCTCCAACCTGGCGCGATTCGACAATGCAGCTTCGGCTTATATGCCTGCGGATTAACCATGGAGATGTAGATTAAGAAATGATGTCACCCTTCTTAGGATTTCCCGCCGGTAAAACCCGCCTAACGCCGCTTCCAGGCCATTTTTTTAGTGAGTTGCTGCCTGAGGTCGACCACCTGGGAGAATTAAAAGTCACTCTGTATGCCTTTTGGTTCCTGGACCGGTTGGAGGGCGACGTGCGATTTCTGCGCTTCAGCGACTTCTCAAGCGACCGTCGCCTGATGGAAGGGTTGGGTATTAACCCCGAAAACGCCCAGGCCGCGTTGAGCGATGCACTCGAACGTGCTGAACAGCGTGGGACATTGATTAAAGTCCAAGCACCAGAAAATAAACCTGAAGACCCGCTTTATTTTTTGAATACCCCCCAGGGACGGGCAGCCGTGGCCGCCCTGGAAAATGGAGATTGGAGCCCTAAGAATATTGCTCACCCCGAACTTACTCTTGAGGGAGAACGCCCGAATATATACCGCTTGTACGAGAAAAACATCGGCCCCCTTACTCCAATGATTGCCGAAACACTGCGCGACGCCGAACAAGTATACCCTCCCGAATGGATAGAAGAAGCCATCCGCACTTCCGTAGAGAACAATGTACGCCGCTGGCGCTATGTAGAAGCCATTTTGCGCTCGCGCCTGGAGAATGAACATGACCAAGCGAATCGAGGAAAATCTCAAAAAGATCGCCGCCTTTACATCAAGGGGGATTACGGTGAATTCGTCGAACACTAGCCCGTCCACACCTCAAACCTCTGGGACTGGCGACCCTAGCTGTCCGATTTGTGCCGGGATCGGTTTTGTGCGCCATGATTTACCGATTGGCCATCCGGATTTTGGAAAGCTGCAAGTGTGTACCTGCCGGGAAACAGACGTAAAGCGCATGGAGTGGCAACGGCTATACCGGGTGAGCAATCTTCAGGCTTTTAAAGCCTTGACCTTCGAAAATTTTAAAGTTAAGGGGCGTCTGGGGTTAGGCGACCAGCAAGTCAATTCGCTCCAGTTTGCGTATAACCAGTCGGTACAGTTTTCGCGCAATCTCAATGGTTGGCTGTTTTTGATGGGACCGTATGGGAGCGGTAAAACTCATCTGGCAGCCGCCATTGCAAACTTCGTCATTGACCTGGGTATCCCGACTTTGTTCTTGACCGTCCCAGACTTGCTCGACTGGCTGCGAGCCTCCTTTGGCGGCGGTGAGGAGAGCTTTGAGGAACGGTTAATGGAAATCCGTAATTGTAGGCTGTTGATACTTGACGACCTTGGCACTCAAAATGCTACCCCATGGGCCGAGGAAAAGCTTTACCAGATCATCAACCATCGCTATGTTCACCGCCTGCCAACAGTAGTGACCACCAATCTGGCCCTGGATGAAATCGCTGGGCGCATCTCTTCACGCCTACAAGACCCAGACCTGGTTACCTTGGTTACGATCAATGCGCCCGATTACCGCTCGCCAATCAACGACGAATCGCGCTCGCCGGTTTCCTCACTGGCGCTTTTGAGCGACCGCAGCTTTGGGTCGTTCAGCTTGCGCGAACATGAACGGCTTGAAAGCGATGAGAAGCAATCGCTGCAAAAAGCGTTCAATGCGGCTACCCAATTTTCGGAGGAGCCCTCCGGCTGGTTGGTGTTATTGGGCGGTTATGGCAGTGGAAAAACGCATCTGGCTGCCGCAATTGGAAATTACCGGAAGGCAATGGGCGAAGAACCCATATTTGTGGTCGTACCAGACTTGCTCGATCACCTCCGGGCGACTTTCTCTCCCCAAAGTTCGGTCTCATACGACCGGCGTTTCGATGAAGTGCGCTCAGCCCGGTTGTTAATTCTCGACGATCTGGGCACCCAATCGGCAACTCCTTGGGCGCGAGAAAAGCTTTACCAACTGTTGAATTACCGCTACAATGCCAAACTTCCCACGGTCATAACCAGCGCACAATCCTTGGATGATATGGATGCGCGGATCCGCAGCCGAATGCTCGACCGGCGGGTATGTAGGATTTTTGCGATCACCACCCCTGCTTACACAGAGCCATCCAGTGGAACACCCCGCCGCAAATTAAAGCGAGGATGAGGTATCCCCATCCGACAAGGTACTTGAAGAACCCATGGTCGTAGAAACCAACCACCGCGCATCCCTTACCCGTTTTGCATGGCTTTCCATTGGTGCGGCAGTCTTGACGATGGGGTTGAAGGCTGCTGCTTTTTGGCTCACCGGCTCAGTTGGGCTGCTTTCCGATGCTCTCGAATCGTTGGTTAACCTGGCTGGTGCATTGATGGCGCTGATAATGTTGACCATTGCTGCCCGCCCAGCCGACGAGGAGCACCCCTTTGGACACAGCAAAGCCGAATATTTTTCCAGCGGGGTAGAAGGGACTTTGATCCTGATTGCGGCTGTGACCATTGCAATCGCAGCTATCCAAAGACTGATTACACCCAGACCGCTCGAACAGATTGGTTTGGGAATCGCGGTATCGATGGTTGCTGCTCTGATCAACCTGCTGGTCTCCCTGGTTCTGCTCAGAGCTGGAAAGCGGCACAATTCGATCACCCTAGAGGCCAACGCCCAACACTTGATGACCGATGTGTGGACCTCTGCGGGTGTATTGATCGGTATCGGTCTGGTTGGGGTCACAGGTTGGTTGCAATTAGACCCGTTGGTGGCTTTGGTGGTAGCGGGTAACATTATTTGGTCAGGTTATCACCTGGTCAGCCGCTCGGTTAAAGGCTTGATGGATTCCGCCCTGCCAGCCGAAGAGCAAAATAAAATCGAGACGATCTTAAGCCCCTATCGGGAAAGTGGAATTCGGTTCCACGAAAAGCGCACACGTCTGGCCGGGGCTCAACGTTTTGTGTCCCTGCACGTGCTAGTCCCGGGGAAATGGACTGTCCACCGCGGTCACCAACTGGTTGAAAAAATTGAATCTGACATTCGCCAGGCGTTATCGAACAGTACAGTGTACACACACCTGGAATCGCTCGACGATCCGGCCTCCTGGGATGAAGTTCTTTCGAACCACCCTGAAGCGACAAAGAAAGAACCCCATTAACTTACCAGGGTGGGTGTGCAATCCGAGGCTTGGTGCGTCATCGGATTTCTCGGATGTCTACACCAGCAAAGTGGCCGAATAGACCGTCAGCGCCTGGCCTTCTAGAATGACTCGGTCTTCCTGCGGGCGCACACGAAGCTGCCCGCCGCGCGGTGAAGCCTGGTAGGCCATCAAGGTTGGTTTGCCCAGTTTCTTACTCCAGTAAGGGGTTAGTGCGCAGTGAGCAGATCCAGTCACCGGGTCTTCATCCACGCCGACCGCCGGGGCAAAAAAGCGGGAGACAAAGTCATATTCACCCTGGTCACATTGAGCGGTTACGACCACTCCGCGCGTCTTCAGCTTTCGCATGCTAACAAAGTTTGGTTCAAGCGCTCGCACAATCGGCTCATTTTGGACCTCAACCAGGTAATCCTCGCGATACTTGCCGACGAAAAGGGCATTGTTCAAACCGAGAGATTCCAATAAACCTTCCGGTGATACCACCGGCTCTACCGGGCGGCCCGGAAAATTCAGGGCGATCCAACCGTCGGGTGTACGTACCGCTTGCAGTCTGCCGGAAAGGGTCTCAAACAGCGCTGTTTGGTTGCTGGCTAAAAACCCCTGCTCCCATAAGATGTGGGCACATGCCAGGGTGGCATGACCGCATAAGGTAACTTCCACCATGGGTGTGAACCAGCGTAGGCGGTAAAAGCCATCTTCCGGCAGCAAGAAAGCCGTTTCGGAGAGGTTCATCTCACCTGCGACACCCAACATCCATTCATCGGGCCGCGGCGAATCCAACAAACACACCCCGGCCGGGTTGCCCGCAAAGGGGCGGTTTGTAAAAGAATCGACCTGGTAAAGTGATAGAGACATGATTACCCCGCTTTCATACTCATTGAATAATCACCACCCGATATATTTTATCCGATTATGGTTCACCTCCGCAAGGGATCAAAATCTGTTGGAGGTCCTTATTGGGTCAACGGTTGTTTGCTTGAGAACTCAACAAACGAAAAACCTCCCTTTGCACCATGAAACTGCCGTGATCAGTAGAAAATGTAATCACTTTTATTAAAACCCACTTAATTAATTTGCTCGTTTTGTGTTAAAATAAAACCCGATTTGGGGCTATTCAGCTACACTGGGGCGTGGTGCAACGGCAGCACACCAGACTTTGGATCTGTGGATCTTGGTTCGAATCCAGGCGCCCCAGCCTGCCCTTTTTGGATAAATTTGGACGCCGAAACTTCCGATCATCGTAATAGTACCAGCCGCAAGACATACGGGCTTGCCACCTCGCATGGGGTAGGACCGAGTTTGGTATTGTTTTTTTATAACCTGGATCAGGCAGCCTTCAAAGGAGATCCATGCAACCCATGTTACATTCCGTGATTTTGGCTGCCGGTTTCGGTAAACGATTAAAATCCAGCCTGCCCAAGGTGCTCCATTCCTTGGCCGGCCTACCCATGATTCAATACAGCTTACGGGCTGTGGCTGCTGTTTCGAACAAACCACCCGTGCTGGTGATTGGTCACGCTGCTGAGCAAGTCCAAAAGGTAGTTGGTGAACAAGCTCGTTTTGCTCTCCAGGCCGAGCAGCTTGGCACCGCCCACGCGCTGCGAATGGCCGAACCGTACCTGGCTGACAAAGATGGCCAGGTGCTGGTCATCACAGGTGATATGCCGCTATTAACTGCCCGGACTTTCCAGCGCCTGGTAGAGGTTCACGGCAATCACCCCGGACCCATCAGCATGCTGACGGTCGTGCTGGACGATCCGCACGGTTTTGGGCGGGTAGTGCGGGCAGCCGATGGTTCTGTTCGCGAAGTGGTCGAGGAAGCTCAGGCTGGTTCAGAAATTTTAGCTATTCGCGAGTTAAATGCCAGTGTATATTGTTTTGATATGCCCTGGCTGTGGGGCGCGCTTAAACGGGTGCAGCTATCACCGAAGGGTGAGTACTACCTGACCGATCTGGTTGGGATTGCGGTTTCCGACGGATTGCGGGTCGAGGCCTTGGTCGCCGATGATCCCCATGAAGCCCTGGGAATTAACACCCGCGAACATTTAGCCGAGGCTGAAGCCGTTATACGCCAGCGGATCAATCGCAACTGGATGTTGGCAGGTGTAACCATAGTCGATCCGCAAACGACCTATATTGAGACGGAGGTCGAAATCGGCTCAGATAGTGTTCTTTACCCAGGAACACACCTGCGAGGGTGCACCATCCTCGGCCAGGGCTGCCAGGTTGGTCCGAATGCGGTGGTCATTAACAGCCGCCTGGGGGCCGACTGCCAGGTGGCGGCAGCCTGGATCGAAGATTGCATTCTTGAAGATCGAACCCGCGTGGATGCCTATTTACACCTGCGTGGTGAAACCCATGGTTTCCTCAGCGGTAGGAAAGGACCTAAAGGTTAAGTAAGGTGGAAATTAAAACACTTTGGATCGTTTTATTGGTCACCCTTGCTATCGATGTGTTCATCATCGTCTTGCGCGCCAGCCTGGTAAATGTGCGCTTACCTCAGTTGGTCAACCTTGGCGGACAGGACCCGACTTTCAATATCACCCCGGTTCTGTATATGGTCGAAAAGATTGGCTTTCGCCTCGGTTTACGTTTGGTCATCAACCTGGCTCACTTCCTTATGGCCGGAGTGGCGGTTTTCTTACTGGCAGCTTACCTGCCGCAAACGCTGGCAGCGTGGCCGGTGTTGGGTATCTTGGGTGTGGTTGTTCTGCTGGTCGTGGTATTGGAAGTTGCTCTGGAAGGCTGGGTACGCCCCAACGCCGAGGCCTGGTTGCTGCGTCTCGCGCCGATGGGGCGGGTGGTCGAGTTTTTCCTGCGCCCGTTTTCGGCGCTGCTGATGATTGTATTAGGCCAGACTCCTACCCCAGAACGTCATCCCGGAGCGATGACCGAGGATGAACTCAAGACCTGGGTCGAAGTCGGCCAGCCAGCCGGCAGTTTGGAAAAAGGCGAACGCCAGATGATCTATTCGATCTTTCATTTTGGCGATACACTTTGCCGCGAAATTATGGTTCCGCGAATCGACATCCTGGCGTTAGAGGTCAACACAACCGTTCCAGAAGCAGTCCATTCTCTCACCCTCTCCGGGCATTCCCGTGTCCCTGTTTATGAGGAAACGATAGATAATGTGATCGGTCTTTTGTATGCTAAGGACTTGCTGCGCGCCTCGCTTGACCAAGTAGAACCTGAGAACATCCGCCCTTTCCTACGGCCGGCTTATTTTGTCCCCGAAGCTAAGAAAGTGGACGAACTCCTGCGCGAGATGCAGGCCCACAGCATCCACCTGGCGATCATTGTCGATGAGTATGGCGGTTTGGGTGGGCTGGTGACCCTGGAGGATATTGTCGAGGAAATCGTCGGCGAAATCCGTGACGAATACGACCAGGGCGAAGAACTGCTCTACCAGCAAATTTCCAAGGAAGAGTATCTTTTTCACGGGCGGATCGACCTGGATGATTTTAATGACGTGCTCGGCACCCACCTGGTCACGGATATGGCCGACACTTTGGGCGGCTACCTTTACGGTATCATCGGCCGGGTGCCCATAGGCGGTGAGCAGTTGCAAGTAGAAACTTGGGAACTGCGGATCGAGCAAGTCAGCGGGCGGCGCATCCGCAAGATCCGCGCTCTTTATAAACCAACAACCCCTGCAAAAGAAATGGAAGAAGTGAGTAATGAAGCCCAAAACCGACGAAATTCGACACCAGCTCATTGAAGCAGCCGTCCAGGCGCGCGGTT
>Ga0207950_100160_pt1 | contig 26133 bp, 16 predicted proteins | sample Subbio11_8B_AprC_FD_184814 | JGI IMG/M metagenome (GOLD analysis project Ga0207950, IMG submission 184814) | Serpentinite rock and fluid subsurface biosphere microbial communities from McLaughlin Reserve, California, USA - CR11_8B_AprC (SPAdes) | ecosystem: Environmental > Terrestrial > Deep... | reverse complement strand
GTGCACGATCAGCCTTAATACAGAGGGCAACCCGAATACCTGGACCAGTTTTGATGATATTGAATTGGAAACAGGTAAAGCAGAGCTTTCGATTCTTGGGGCAGACATTTCGAGTTTGATTAAGTCGGAGGACCTGGGAGGGATTTACTTAGATGCCAATGGTAAGCAGATGGACGCCTTGCAAATCCTTAAAGACCATGGTCTAAATTACGTTCGCCTGCGCGTTTGGGTTGACCCTGTCGATGGGTATCATAATAAGGAAAGAATATTAGAAATGGCTTTACGGCTGAAAGCCTTAGATATTAAATTGCTCGTAAATTTTCATTACTCAGACAATTGGGCAGATCCTGGCAAGCAGATCAAACCCGCCGCCTGGGAAGGTTACGACTTTGAGGGGCTTAAGAAAGCGGTATATGACCATACATTTGATGTGTGTAACAGTCTTGTGGCTCAAGGAACGCCCCCGGATATGGTCCAGGTGGGTAACGAGATTAATGCTGGGATGCTCTGGCCGGATGGTAGTTATCAAAATATGGATAGTCTGGCGGCTCTCCTTAAAGAGGGCTACCGGGCGGTGAGAGACTGTTCCAGCACTGCGATTGTGATGCTGCATATTGCCGAGGGAGGTGACAATGACGTCTCTCGCTGGTGGTTCGATAACATCATCCGTCAAGGGGTGCCATTTGATGTGATCGGCATTTCTTATTACCCTTATTGGCATGGGAGTTTGGGCGAATTGCAGCACAATTTGAATGATATTTCAGCTCGGTATGAAAAAGACGTCATCGTGGTTGAAACTGCCTACGCATTTACCGACCAGGACAACGACAACTTCCCTAATATCGTCGATAGCGGAATGGCGCTACCGAACTACCCATTGACGCCCGAAGGCCAGCGTGCCTTGTTGAGGGATGTAATGGCCATAGTTCGGGCGGTACCCCATGGGCGCGGTCTGGGGGTTTTTTATTGGGACGCTACCTGGACAGGGGTAGAAGGAAATGGATGGGATATAACCAATCCCGCTGCCGGGAATGCTTGGGAAAATCAGGCTTTATTTGACTTCAACGGACAAGTGTTGCCGGCATTGGCTGAATACCTGAATCCGTAATTTCTCAATCGCAGAGGATAAACTATCCATCCTGAATTCCAACGGATACCCAAAAGTGATGATCCTTTGGATTTAAGTATTGATGAATTAAAGGTGCTGTTCCTACTTTTGCCATTGGCCGAGGAGTCATGTCCGATGAATTCTGAAGTAATGGGTCAGGATGTGGTGTTCCCCACAACCCCCTTCCGCCCGTTTTAGGTCGAAACGGAGCGGGTGCGCGCAATTTCAAGTTTTTTTTCCGCTATTACCTGTTCTTAAGGTCATGGCTGATGTTTCTTTTAGGCCGACTTTTCGTATTCAATACGGTTTTACTCCAGCTCATTCCAGATCATCTGTGCCGGTAAAATACCTGGCCCTGCTGCACCAGTTTTTCTTAGGCAGTAGCTTCTCATTCCCCCTCGTATGCCCGCCTTAAAATCGCAATATCGAATTTTTTCATGCTTAGAAAAGCCTGGGTCACACGCCTATTCTTTTCTTGGTCCTTGCTGGCCATCATTTCTCCCATCACAGTTGGGACGATTTGCCACGAGACGCCATATTTGTCCTTAAGCCAACCACACTGTTCTGCTTCTGGCACAGCCGATAATTTCTCCCAGTACTCATCAATCTCTGTTTGGGTATCGCAATTCACGATAAAGGATATTGCTTCATTAAACTGAAATCGATGCTCATGAGCGCTATCCATAGCCGCAAACTGTTCGCCTTCAAGGATAAAACCCGCATGTTTCACCGTTCCTTCTTTATCCGGTTCTTCTCCTTTACCATAATGGAGAATATAACTTATTTCTGATTTGTGGAATACTGATGTGTAAAAATGGAGCGCTTCTTCCACTTTCCCACACACATCACCCACAAACAAAAACCCCGGAATGATTTTTTGCTTGAACGGCTGTTCGCCCATGTACATGATTTGCCACGATAAGCCGTAAATGTCTTGTACCCACCCATACCTTTTACTGAATGGATACTCACCAAGTGCCATCAAAACTGAACCACCTTCTGAAAGCTTCGCCCATAACAGGTCCACTTCTTCCATTGTTTCACAGCAAACAAAAAAAGATACGGACGGATTGAATTTAAAAAAAGGTCCAGCGCTGATCGCCATAAAATCTTGGCCGGCAAGCTGAAAAGTAACAAGATCACAATCACCGGAGGGGGTATCGGTGATCCTTGTGATATTTGAAATGCTTGAGTTGGGAAAGAGCGAAGTGTAGAATGCCGTAGCTTCTTTTGCTTCTTTGTCGAACCAAAGATGGGGAATTATTTTTTGCATCGTATTTTTTCCTTATTTTCGCCTGGAGTTGAATGGTGCTGGTGAACTATGGGCCAATCGCTGTTAACCATTCGCGCCGATGGTGAGAGGTTATTAAGATGGATGTTGGGGTAATCCTGGCAGGCATGGCTAATATGCTACATCACTCACCCTTATTGTAAGGTAAGGAGACAGGATGCCCGCTATCATCACGAAATTATCTAAGGGCAAGCCAGGTTAATTTTACCCCTTTCGGATAATGTGCCTATCATTGCCGTATTTTGTAATCCTTCCTATTTTTGTCCTAATTGCCATGCTATTATAGCAAAAAGGTCAACATATTTTAAGATAAGCCACCCCTTGTGCTTGCCCAAGAAATTCCCTCTTCAAAACGCCGAATTCCACCTGAAGACTCAAAAAATGGCGGGGTGCATACCCTCGCTCGATTCGTAGTCCCTATTAATCCACGCTCAATTTCTTTCTGCATCCGGAGGTTCTCATCAGATGCACCTGGTTATTACCAGGCTGGCGAAGAAGATCACGGACTCCAGCCGGGTGAGTAACGGTCGGGGTAGGCAGCCAGGACCGCGAAACAACCCCACCTGAGGCGGTTGCCCAGCCCAGCCATGCCCAGGTTTTTGCATGAGAGACATTGACCATCTGGAATCCTGCCTGGCGTGCCCTGCGGGCTTTATCTAAAGTCTCCTGCGGGTCGCTGCCGAACAACATGGAACTGTACGGACGTTTGGGGAAGGCGAGCGGGTAACCGAGCAGGTGGTAGACCAGCTGCTGGTGGATTTTGCCGAGCAGGCCTCACAAGGGGGCATCGATGCCTGAGAGTGCGTGATCAGCTTGAAGCAGGTCCATGCTGCTGCGCCGCACTCCTTGGTGAACGCGGGCGATATCCGCCGTTGGTTTCCGAAGGTTCGCCGAAGACGGAATCGGCCACCGATTTACAGGCGCTGTGCGACATGGGGCACACCAGGCTGGCGATGGTGACCAATGGGGAGGCTTCGCATTCTCCCCAACCGACCTGGTCGCCAGTAGTGATACGCACCAACAGCGCATCCTGGCTGCCGTTGCCAATGTCCAGCACGGTTGGCATGGAGAGGTAGAAAAAATCGATCGTTTCGATCTTGCGCAAGGCATAGACTAGAAGGTAATGGTCAAACCGCCATCCACGTGGATGACCTGCCCGGTGATGTAGGAAGCATCTGCGCCTGCCAGGAACCAGGCGACACCGGCTATTTCCTCTGGCTGAGCCGCCCGACGCAAGGGCAAATGATGACCATCGATATAATTTTTGCGGAACCACTCACTCTCCAATTCATTGACCCCATCGACTACACTCATTGGGGTGTCGACGAAACCGGGGGCGATCGCGTTAACCAAGATATTGCGCGGTGCTAGTTCCAATGCCATGGCGCGACAGTAGTGGTTGATGGCTGCCTTGGCCATGGCGTAAGCGCTAGCTCGAGCCTCGACTCGCTCACCGTGGATCGAAGTGACGTGGATGATCCGTCCGCTTTTTTTCATCAGCGCGGCTGCCGTACGGGTTAAAGAAATGGAGCCATTGAGCATTATATCGAATGGTTTACGCCACTCCTCAAGAGGCGAATTGAGCGCATCGGCAGTCATGAAAACCCCGGCGTTGTTAACCAGAACGTCCAGGTTGCCCCACTCGGTAGAGACCGCGGTGCGGATGCGCTCGGCGGTTTCGGACTGCTCGAATGCACCCGGACAGACCAGGTGGCGACCTTCTGGTAGTTGAGCGCGAATCTGGTCGAGAAGTTCTTTCCGTCGGGCAACCAGGCAGACATTCCAGCCTTCGTGGGCAAAACGAAAGGCGGCCGCTTTGCCAATTCCCGAAGAAGCGCCGGTGATGAGGATATATTTGGGCTGTTGGTTCATAGGACCTACCATGAGATTTCGGATACAATCGATTCGTTGACTGCTGATGTTTTATATCGTCAGTTTTATTTCGTCAGATTGACAAATGGCACGGATGATACTATACTACAAGAAATTGTCACCTGTCGTAAGCCTTAAGACAAAGAGGTTCGATGGCAAAAGAACCCGTCACCGCTGAAGCGATATCTAGAGCAATTATACAGCGAATAACTACCGGGCAGTACGCTCCGGGTGAGCGCCTGTTGTCGGTGCGCAAACTTGCGGAGGAGATCGGCTCCAACCGCAACACGGTCAATAAAGCCTACCAAATGCTTTGCGACCTAGGGATGATCGAAACCAACCAGGTCGGGCGCAAGGGGTACACGGTCAAATCGGTTGGGCTGGCAGGTTATAAAACCAAGAGCGAACTGCTGGACTACTTTTCCCATCATTCGGTGGAGATGGTTTGGCAGGGCATGGCAGCCGGTTTGACCTCCGCCGAAATGTTTGACCAGTTGCAAAACGCGGTCAATGAAGTCTTCGGGCATAGTAAATTGGACTTGATCTTCTTTGAGTGCAACGATTATGATACCCAAGAAATGGGTAAACGTCTGAACGAAGTGCTCAAAATGCCTGTCGATTATCGCAACCTGCCAGATTTCTACAAAAACCCGCCAGCGTTGATCACGAAGTATGACCTTATCATCACCACTTACCACCATCTGGCGGAAATTAATACCACCATCGACCAGCTTGGTTTTCCGCCCAGCAAAGTGGTCGGGATAGATACCCGTCTGACGGCGGACTCGATGTTGAAGATTGCCCGTTTCCCCCACACAAAGATTGGGGTGGTGTGTACCAACCAGAACACCGCCCACATGATTAAGCACATCCTGTACGGTTACCACCCGGAATGGGAGATTGAAGCCCTTATGGTTGAGGACAACCACGAAGCGATCTTGAGCCTGTCTCAGACCAGCGATCATATTATCGTCACTCACACCAGCGCCGAGGAATTCACCGCGCTGACCGGGCGCCAGCCAGATGTACTGGTAAATTTCCAAATCGACGAACAATCGATCGCCTTTTTGCATCAGCGCATCCATCAAATCCGGATGGCAAAAGTTCGCAGCCTGCAACCCCAACCCAGCTGAAAGGCGAAGTATCTCCACCATGACCTCCCAAAGGATCGATCTCTCTACCAGCCGGATGGGCTTCGTGATATGTGATGAAAATGGCCGGCTGAGGATGGAGCGGCTGGATGGTGCCAATCGAGGCTGGTTGCACCCACGGGCTGGCTCACCGCTGTTCAATGTGGTGGTCGAGGGGGTGTGTTATGAAGCCCAGAGCCTGGAGCTGATTTCGCACCGCGAAGAAGGCTTTGTATCGGGTGTCCAGTCGCATGTGTTTTATTACCAAAATCCCGTTTTGATGGTTGAACAGCACATCAATGTGTACGAGCACGAAGCACTGCTGGAAGCCTGGCTGCTGGTCACCAACCGAGGAAAAATAGCGCAGTGTGTCGAGCGGATCGATTCGCTCGCACTCAACCTGGCGGCAGGCGCATCGGAATTGTTCTCCTTCACCGGTAACTGGGGCAGCGAGTTCGAACCCGAACACCGACAACTGGATGGCGAGGTGATCCTGGAGTCGCGTTCTGGTCGTTCGTCCAAGGGCAACCATCCCTGGTTTGCGCTAAAGGCTGCGGGGGGGGCGATGCTCTCGGGGGCGGTCGCCTGGTCGGGTAACTGGGTGATGCGCTTTCAACCACTAGCAGATGGCGGTACCTGCTTGAGCGGAGGTTTGCATGACTGGGAATTTAGTAAAATCCTCCAACCGGGTGAATCGGTCGAGAGCCCCCCATTCGTTGTAGTGATCGGCGAGGATCTAGATGCAGTCTCGCAGCAGTATGCCCGGGTGGGGCGCAAATTTTGGTACCCACCCAACCCGGTTGCTGCCGATCTGCCGGTGGAGTGGAATCACTGGTGGCCCTACGAGGACGCCGAGATCAACCAAGAAGTTTTTCTGGAAAATGTGGGCAAGGCGGCGGAGATGGGCTTCGAAGTGTGCACCCTGGACGCTGGTTGGTTCGGACCGAGCGAAGCGGGCACTTTCTGGGAGCACTACCGCGGCGACTGGGATCAGGTCAACCATGAGCGCTTCCCAGACGGACCAGGTGTCCTGGCGGATGCGGTCCACGACCGTGGGATGAAGTTTGGGATGTGGTGTGAAATCGAATCGTTGGGTGAGCAGGCGCGCCTGGCCCAAGACTATCCTGAATTCGTCGCCCGGCGAGACGGCAAGCCACTCGGCTGCGTTTGTTTTGGAAACCCGCAGGTGCAGGAATGGGCGTATAACACTCTCAGGAGGCTGATCGAGAGCTTTCATTGTGATTGGATTAAACTGGATTTTAACCTCGACCCGGGTGGTGGTTGCAACCGCGAAGACCACGGTCACCAGCGCGGGGATGGCTTGTACGAGCACTACCGTGGGTATTACCGCACCCTGGAACGGCTGCGAAAAGATTATCCCGCGTTGGTCCTCGAAAACTGCTCGTCCGGTGGGCTGCGCATCGACCTCGGGATGCTGCGCCAGACCTGCATGACTTATTTATCCGACCCCGATTGGGCGGTGCACGACCTACAAATCTTCTGGGGCGCTAGCACGATGCTGGCTGCCAATGTGCTGCTTCATTGGACTTTTAGCGACTGGCGCAACCTCAATCCACCCTCGCAGCAGACCTTCGACCCGCATGATCCAACCCTGACCCGTAAAAAATGGGATTATTACACCCGCATTTCCATGCTCGGGTGGTACGGAATTTCTCAAAAATTGCCTCACCTGCCCAAGTGGCTGGCGCACCGGGTGGTGGAGCAAAACCACATTTATCGTAACCAGGTGCGCCAGTTTATCAAAGATGCCGATCTATACCGGCTGACCAGCCAACCACGCCGCAGCGGGGAAGGTGAGTGCTGGGCTTCTTTCCAGTACACCCTGCCTACCGAAGACGAGACCTTGCTGTTCGTCTTCCGTCTGCCAGGGGCGGAGGTGGAACGCGCCATTCGGTTGAAAGCTTTGCGGCCCGATACGCTCTACCGGGTGAGAGGGCTGGAGGGCGAATACCAGGCCCATCTCAGCGGGCGCAGCCTGATGGATGAGGGGTTGTTATTCTCCACGTTGGAGGAAGAGGAATCAGCACTTTTAAAGATTACCCCTGGATAACCCCCGCAACCAGGTCTCGGCATGGCGAAGGGATCTTGTGGAGTGCTATTTGAGATTTCGGCTGCCAAGAGCGCTACGATCCCCATGGGCTGTTGGAGCAGCAGTTCTGGCCGCCGGCCAGTTAACCGACTAGCATAGCTCTAGGTGGGGCAAGGTTAGATGTGCAATACATCCCCTTTTTACAGTGCGAAGCCCAAGGCTTGAAACGGGTTGATTAATCGCTAGGAAGCAACCTGTTCCATATTCAAAGTATCGGCAGGGGCATCGCCGACCCAAAATTCTCCGGTTGAGCTGGAAAAGGTAACTATCACCGATTGGATAAGAATTAAAAAAATTAAGGAGACACAGACGATCATGACCCAATTAACGAATCAGGTTGGTAATGTAAAAATCGTGCTCGAGCAGACGGAGCCGCTGAGCTTCCCCAGCGCGGCGGACTGTAACAGTCCGTGTTGGTGGGCGGATGGTAAATTTTTTGTGCTTAATTCCACCGGTCACCCGGTACACTCGATGGGGGAAACCGTTGAGTGGATGACCCGCGGGGTGGAAATTTCTTGGACAGCCTGGCGCGATGGCGGGCGCTGGATCGAAGCGGTTCACCAAGAGCCGGACGGCACGCTGCTAGGCTGGTATCACAATGAACCAGCTCACCTGGTGCCGGATGAATACCAGGTGGGGAGGCAGTTTCCGCTGACTGCGCCATTCATTGGGGCGGTGATTTCACACGACAACGGTAAAACCTGGGATGACCTGGGCTTGGTGCTGGTGGGCGGGTCGGAGACGCTCAACCTGCAAAACCATAACTTCTGGTTCGCGGGAGGCAACGGCGATTTTTCGGTTATCCTGGACCGTAACAAGGAATACTTCTACTTCCTCTTTGGCACCTACTACAAGGACGTGACGCAACAGGGAATCTCGCTGGCGCGGATGTGCTATACTGACCGCTTTTGCCCGGTCGGCAAGGTGGTGAAGTGGCACAACCGCGGTTGGCAGGAGCCTGGATTGGGCGGTAAGGTGACTCCTGTGATTCCGGTTAACTCGGACTGGTACAGCCCTGAGCCGGACACTTTTTGGGGACCATCGGTTCACTGGAACCATCACATTCAGCAGTACGTCATCTTGATGAATCGGGCGATCGACCCGCACTGGAAACAGGATGGAATTTATCTCAGCCTGAGCGAGGACATTTCGGACCCTCTCAGCTGGACCCCACCTATGCGCATTCTGGAAGAGCAAGGCTGGTACCCGCAGGTGGTTGGTGGCGATACCACCCGCCAGGAAACTGATCGCGATGCCGGAGCGGTTTCTCGGTTGTTCATCCACGGCGAGTCGAAATACCTAATCCGTTTTTCGCGCACCTAAAGAAATAATCAGCCAGGCGCAGATAACGGCTGGGATAAAATAATGGCAACAGGCTCCATCCAGTCTCGGGTTGGAGCCTGTGGTCTTTTATTCGACCACTGCTGGTCGATCCGGCCCGTCCGATGGATTGAGGGTGGGCTGTCGTTGGGTGATGCAGCCGGTGTCACTCTCCGCCAGGATGCTGCTTAAACCAAAACGAATAATAAAAATTGATGGCCGAAAGAGGGGGCATTCTCACTCCTTATCGACCCACACCATGGTCCGGCAGGTGATGAATTTCGAATTAGATTTATTCCTTGACCGAACCGAGCATAATTCCGCGGATGAAGTAGCGCTGAAGGAGGGGATAGACGAGTAGAACCGGTACCATGGCAATAATCAATTTTGCGGCGTTGAGCACGTCGTTGGAAAGCAGTGCAAGCAATTGCGCCTGCCCTCCATGCAGCACTGGGCGGTCGGCAATGACCAACTGTTGGATGTAGGTTTGCAACGGGTAGTTGTCTGGATTGTTCATTAAGATTAACCCGTCGAAAAAGGAGTTCCAGTGACCTACCAGGCTGAAAAGAGTGATGGTCGCCAGGGCGGGCAGCGAAGTGGGCAGATAGATGTGCCAGAGAAGCTGCCATGGGTTGGCGCCATCGATACGGGCGGCTTCGTCCATTTCCTTGGGAATGTTGCGGAAAAAATTCATCAGGAGAATGACGTTCCAGATTGGCACCGCGGTGGGCAACACTAGAGCCCAGATGGTATCGATCAGCCCGTACCCGCTGATGGTCAGAAACCAGGGGACGAGACCGACGTTGAGGATCATCCCAAAGACAAACAGCCAAATGAAGAGGTTTCGCCCAGGGAAGGCTTTAACACTGCGCGAGAGGGCGAAAGCGGTCAGCACGGCGAGAATAAAATTTAAAAGCCCGCCCAACAGCAACCTTTGAATCGAAACCCCGAAAGCTCGCCAGAATTTGACATCCCGGATAATGTATTCGTAGGCAAACAGGTTGGTGCCAACCGGAAAGAGATTGACCAACCCACCGCTAACGGCTGCCCTGTCACTAAGAGAGATTGCCAGGGTATTGATCAGCGGCAACAAAGTGCTAAAACCGAGCGCGAGGAGGAAAGCGGTAATCAACCAGTCCACCAAGCGGTCATGAAAACGGCGGGAAGTTACCAAGGCGCCCTCCTAAAAGATGCGGTAGTTGGCGAATTTGTTCGCCACCCAATAGGAAATGCCGATCAAGATCAGCGAAATGACGGTCTTGAAAAGGCCGACAGCGGTCCCGATACTGTACTGACCTTGGATCAACCCGATGCGGTAGACGTAGGTATCGAGAATATCGCCGGTGGAGTATACGATCGGTGAGTAGAGGTTGAAAATTTGATCGAAACCGGCATTGAGGATGTTGCCGATGCTCAACGAGGCGACCAATATGATCGTCGGGGCGATGCCGGGTAGCGAGATATACCACATTTTTTGGAAGCGATTCGCCCCGTCCAAATCTGCCACTTCGTACAGGGTTGGGTCGATGGCGGTAAGCGCAGCAAGGTAGATGATGGCTTCAAAACCGAATCCCTTCCACACATCGCTGAGGATGATCACCCAGGGAAAGACTGAGGGCTTGCCGAGAAAATGGATCGGGTCCAGACCGAAAAACCCAAGAAAATCGTTCATCATACCATCGCGCGCCAGGATGGTGCGCAGGATGCCAGCCAGGATCACCCAGGAAAGGAAGTGCGGCAGGTAGACCATCGTCTGGATCGAGCGTTTGATGCGGGCATAGCGGATTTCGTTGAGCAGAAGCGCGAATACCACGGCCACGGCCAGCATAAAGAGGATCTTCATCGTCGCGATGAAGAGGGTGTTGGAAAATACCCTGCGGGCATCGGGGATTTGGAGGAGGAAAAGGAAATTATCCAGCCCAACCCAAGGGGAATTCTGGATACCGAGCCCTGGGTTGAATCTCTGGAATGCGATGACGGAATATATGAGGGGGACGAAGGTAAACGCGAACAACAGCACGACGCCGGGCAATATCATCAGGTAGTACCAAAGCGTGTCCGATTTTTTGAACATGGTCATCCTTTTTTTGAGGAATCGCGGGCGTCTGATCGCCCCTCCACATAGGTTGGGAATCCGTTAAAGATTATAAACGGAAGTGCTGGGGGACGCGTGGCAAGCCTGCGTCTCCCAGCACTGGGCGGCGCTACAAGAGAACTTACTGGTTCATTTTATCGAGCAGCGCTTGCCCACCGGTGGTGTACCATTGCTCCACAAAGGTATCGAAGTAATCCAGCGGTTGGGCGCCGGTGATGATTTGCAGAATGGTTTCCGCTTCCATCGTCCTCAACGAGGGCCATGCCAGGTCGGCAGGAAGGATGCGGGCGGCAGACGGATCGGTGCGGAACTCATTGTACCCACCTGCCAGCAGCAGGGCAGCATCCAGGCGTGCCATCCGAACTGCCCAGTTGGAAGGCACACTTCGCGGGGCAGCCACATCTGCCTGGATCTGTTCGAACTCGATCTTCATCGCATCGCTCAAGGTCTCTGGATCGAGCGTGCCTTCTAACGCTTGTTGGTATTCGGTACCCATCCGCTCAACGACGTATGGCTGCTCGATCAGGAAGGGGATTGGGAAGAGCAGGGTCCAGATTTCGTTGAAGTTGGGGTAATATTGGGGGGCATCGTTGAGCCCGTAACTGAGGTCATTTTGAACGTTAAGAATCTTAAGAGCAACCTCCGGATGGGAGAAGCCCTCCCTGACAACCACAAAGCTGGTGGTGTAGTCGCCCATTGAGAAGGTGTATTCGCCGTTCCTGTCCTTGATCAGGAAGGGCTGCCAATTAGCGTTGGGGTCGTTGGTGACCGAATCGTTGAGCGGCCACCAGGGGATCCACCACGGACCAAACATGATGCCACCCTTGCCGCCGACGATGATCTCGTTCGATTTGTCGGTGTTCTTAGTGGCGAATTCGGGGTCGATCAAACCATCTGTGTACATCTGTGCTAGTCGCCCCAGAGCTTCCTTGGTCTCCGGCTGAACCGAGCCATAAACTATCTCACCTTCCTCATTGCGGAGGAACAGGCTGGGGAACGCGCCGTAGGCGTTGAAGATGGCATCGAAGCCGTGCAGGTTGCTCGGTACCATAACCGGGTTGAGAGTGCCGGTAATACCAAAGGTGTCGGCTACACCATTGCCGTCTGGATCCTGCTCGATGAAGGTTCTGGCAATTGCAGCGATATCGTCGACCGTCTCAGGTGCGCTCAAGCCTAATTTATCCAGCCAATCCTGGCGAACCCACGCCATAATCGGCGCGTCTGCTTGCGGCTGGACGTTGGGGATGCCCATGATCTTGCCATCGATGGTTGCTGCCTGCAGGGCGATCCCGTTGGTTTTTTCGTAGTTTTGGCGGATATCGTCATTAGCATATTTCTCGATAAACGGGGTCAGGTCTTCAATCACTCCCGCTTCGGTCAGCTGCTGTAATTGGACCGGGTTAACGATCATCACATCGGGAATTTCACCGCTGGTAATTGCCAGGTTGAGTCTATCCAGGTAAATGTCGCTGGTCGAGACCCAATCGAAAACAATATCGATGTTGAGGGTTGCCTCGATGTAGCGGATGGCGCGGTTGTCCTCGACACTTTCACCCTCAGGCAGCAATGCGGAGCCTTCCTGGCCACCTTTGACCAGGCGAACGGTTATTTTCTCTGGGATGGGCGAATAGGGGTCGGTATTACGCCATTCTCCCCAGGTGAATTCAGGGGTTTCTTCGATCGCGGGTTCAACGGGCTGGACGGGGGATTCGGGTGGGTCAGTAGCTGGCGGCGTGGTTGGTTGGACTGGTGTGGCGCATGCCGAAAGAACCAGCGCGATTGCCGTCATCAACAATAGGGGTTTAATCAACCATCTCTTCATCATTTTCCTCCAAAACTAATCATGTTTATGTATCCACCGAAAGGCGAGGTTGGCTGGGCAAATGTTATATTCCCAGCGGGGAAATTTAGGTACATTAAAATGGTTGGCACTTCAGCCTTTATTTTCTATAGGGGCGTATAAGTTTGGTTACACCTCCTGTTTTCATTATGAACCCGGTCCGCTCATTACAGTTGGCATGGTTTCTTTAATTGCCAAACAGTCTGCGCTGCGATCCAGCCTGGTCATTGGGAAAAATATGCAGAAATTGAGCGTGGGGAAACCGCCTGACGGGGCGTTGAAGTAGGATTGGATGCCCGGCAAGTAGGTGGATGGATCGAAATGATTCCGGCTGATTGAGCGATCCTTCAAGCGAAGGTTTCATTGCAGGAAAAATCCATTGCTTATATTAGCTAGTAAAAATAAGACACTAATGTCCAAAGGCTTGCGACAGATGACAGTTTATTTATATTATAAAGATAGGCAGAAAAATTGTCAATAAAATGGCTAAAATGAATTAAGGTTGTGAAAGTTGTTATGACCTCAGGGGGTGTGCAGCCAGCGGGTTTGGTAAGGGAATTTGATTAAGAAAGAAACTCGCGACAATTTTTTTGCGGTAGTATTGTTTGGACAATATCCTCTGTGGTGAGGATTGATGTCGGATGTTCTGAAATCTAAAATAATCCAAGATTGGTGGAATCGAGGTGCTACCCACTGAAATTAAACCTCATCGTGCATTGGTCATATGGATAAAAATTTCATGCTCGCCTTCTAACCCGGCAGGGAGGAAGGGTTTTGCTGGCTGCCCATTTAGGCGAAATTCGTTCAGGTTGCCGCCGCTTCCCTCCACGTGCAGGTTGAGGCGGGCAGCGCGGTAGGGCAGCCCGTTCAGGTGCAATGGAGTGAGCCCTGGCGTCAGGTAAGGCTGGAAGGTGATCCCGGCGGGAGAAAAGCGCATCCCATCCACCCCGCTTAGAATCATGCGTAGGTATGCGCTAGCGCTCCAGCTCTGGCGGGCGCAGGATACCCACTCCATCCCGTCTGGGCCTTTGCCGGCTTCCTGCAAGCCACCGTAGATTTCGCTGGTCAGCGGGTGGATTAATTCGGTGCACTGCTCGTGGCGGTTGATGTGCGCGGTGAAGCGCTCGAATTCTTGGACGAACAGGTCGGGGCGGTGGTGGTCGAGGGCAGCCTCGCCCCAAAAGGCGGAAACGAAGGGCCAGACCGGGCCGCTGTGACGTCCGAAGCCGCCCAGGGTGGCATAACGCGGGAAAGTAGGCCAGACGCAGGGGATGCCCGCCGGGGTGATGGTCTGGTTTGCCAGCACGCTGCGCGCTTGATCAGGAGTCGCCAACCCGAATAACAGGGCGAAGGCATGCCCGAGCCCTTCCTGGTAGTCGCAGCCGCCTTGCGGGTCGACCAGGTAACGAAAATGACCTCGCCCGGCATCCCAAAAGTGTTCCTGAATCCGCTCTGCCAGGGCAACAGCACGCTTGGCGTAGTGCGGGTTTTCTTCCAACCCGAGTTCGACCGCCATGCAGTTGGCGATGCGGTAGGACTGGTAATAGATACAATTGGTCGAGAGTGACATCATCGGGATGCCGAAACCGGAGCTGGCTTTGTGGGTCGGGTTGGCATTGACCCAGTCCATGATCGCGCTGGTTCCGCCGGGTGAGTAACGGTCGGGGTAGGCAGCCACGCCGTCGCCCAACACTGCAGGACCGCGAAACAACCCCACCTGAGGGTCGAATTCCTCTTCCTCGAAGCGCTCAAGGCTGTTATTGACCGCCTGGTAGGCGAGCGCCAGGAAGTCGCGCTGGCCGGTGTAACAGTAGTAAGCCCAGCTACCGAGCGCCCAAATGATCGCGTCCCAATACTGCCCACCGATGTACACCCCATTTGGGCGGCGTTCGAGCACCGACAACAAGGTGCTGCGGGCAACATCTGCCCAGACCAGCCCCAGCCCGTTCCAGACGTTGATGGCGGCGTCGCGAGTCCAGGGAGTGTCATAGTCCAGCCCCGCCAAGAGGACCGGCTCGGGTTTGTCAAGCAGCCCGTCCTTAAATGGGTGGACGTTACCCGCCAGGTCGCCTATGGCGATCCGGTAGGCGCGCTCGATCGCCGTGTTGGCGCTGCGCAAGGTCGGGTAGGACAGAGAAGGAACGGTAGGCATCATGGTATCCTCGGATTAGAGCGGCTCGACCCACTCTCGGGCGAGACGGGTGAGCGGGTTGCCTGGCTCGAACGGACGCAGGAGGACGGAAAAAGCAAAGTCGCCTGGCTGCACCAAGTAAGGCGGGAGCGTTCCCGGGCCGCAGGAAGCTCCACCCAGCCCGCAATTGCGTACATCCAGGTTAAAATAAATTTCGGGACGGGGGCTGAGTTCGTTCGTGTGCATCGCGCGGTATAAATCACCGGCGGTCAAGTGGCTGACTGAGGTTTCGAACATCTGTTGACCGGCAGCAAGCAGCCCGAATCCATCCCGGTTACTTAAGGCCGCCCAGCGCACTTCGGTTTTGTTACCGTTTTCCTGGGGCATGATGTAGGGGATGTGCTGTTCTGCCACCGTGCTGCGATAAAGTCCCACCGGAACACCGGCGTTGCGGTCGGCGTAGTTTTCCAACGGACCGCGCCCGAACCAGGTAAAGGTTTCGAAGCCTGCCGGGAGAACCAGGGTAATGCCGATGCGGGGCAGGGGTGGCAATGTGCCGAAACAGGTAATTCGCTGCTCGAGCAGGGCAGCACCGTGGGCGTAAATCGACCAGACGGCCTGCTGGCGGAAACCAGCGTTCACACCAGGTGACTGAACTCGGACGAGGGCTCGGACCTGCACAACTGCCGGGTGGGGATGGAGGATTTCGAATGATTCGAGGTCATGCTCCAAGCGGTCCAACCCGGCTTTCAGCCAGTTGGCGAGCAATTTTTCCTCCGCTTGCGGCCGCTGCCACTTAAAGCCGTCATTATCGGTTGGCGCGCGCCATGCGTTAAAGCGCGGACCGGACTGGATCAGCCGAACGCCCTTCAGGTCGAAATGGGCCAGTTGACCGCTGTTGCGCTCGAAGGCAACGGTGAAATGAGCACCGCGAACAACCAGTTTTTCCCCGTCCGCTTGAAATTCCAGCCCGCCTGGGTGCAGCGTGGTAGGAATGATCCGCCGCGGGGCAGTGTACGGAAGTTTGAACTGCTCCCAGGCAACCTCATGGCCGGCAGCAGCCCAGGGGGCATCATCAGCCAGCCAGAAGTGCAGGTTGAGGAAGCACTCCGCGCCTGGAGGCAGGACAGGCGGAGTGAAGGGGACACGCACCCGCTCGCCAAAGCCGGGGCGGGTGTGTAAACGCGGTAGTTCCCCGTGTTGGATTACCTCGCCGTCCACGCACAATTCCCAGCCCGCGCCAAGGTGGGCGAGGGTGACGAAGTCGTGCCGGTTGGTGATCTCGATCACACCGCTCGGAAGGTCAATGGCTTTGACCTCAACCGGCTGGATCAATTTTTTAACCTCGACCATCGCCGGGTGGATCGTGCGGTCGGGGAAAACCAACCCGTTGATGCAGAAGTTCATGTCGTTGATCGTGTCGCCGAAATCGCCGCCGTATGCCCAATATTCGACCCCGGCTTCGTCCTTTTTCAATAGCCCCTGGTCGACCCAATCCCAAATGAAGCCGCCCTGGAGGGCGGGGTAGGTCCGGATAACGTCCCAATATTCCTTGAGGTTACCCACCGAATTGCCCATCGCGTGGGCGTACTCGCACATGATCAGAGGGCGGCGGTAGGCTGGGTTGCGGGCATAGTCGACGATGCGCTCGATCGACGGGTACATCGGGCACACCAGGTCGGAGGCGAGATGACCGTTGTCCCAGTGATCGCGGATTGCGCCTTCGTAATGAACGATGCGGGATGGGTCGTAACCGCGGATCCAGCCCGCCAGCGCGTCGTGATTGGGGCCGTAGCCGGATTCGTTGCCCAACGACCAGACCACTATCGAAGGGTGGTTCTTATCCCGCTCGACCATCCGCGCACCGCGTTCAAGGAAGGCAGCCCGCCACTCTGGGTCGTGGCACAGGCGGTTGTAAAGCGAATGGGATTCGATATTGGCTTCGTCCCAGACATAAATGCCGTACTGGTCGCAAAGGTCATACCACCGCTCGTCATTGGGGTAGTGACTGGTGCGGACGGCGTTGATGTTGTAGCGTTTCATCAGCAGGATGTCCGCCAGCATCGATTCGAGCGGGACAGCTTTACCCCTCCGCTGGTCATGTTCATGACGGTTGACGCCCTTAATTAGCACCGCTTTGCCGTTGATCAGCAACTGGCGGTCCTTAATTTCCAGGCGGCGGAATCCGATGCGGTGGGAATAGTATTGCACTGCCTTTCCAAGCGGATCGCGGAGAACGACGACCAATGTGTACAAGTTGGGAGTCTCGTGCGACCATTTTGCCGGCGAAGCGACTGGCTGGTGAAACACAACTTGGGGAGGCTCGTAAAGTTCAAGGGGAAACGACCCGCTGATCTTTTCATCAAATACCGGCAAGCCGTGGGAGTCGAACAACTGCATCTCTGCCCGGTAGCCATAGAAATCGAGATTCGAGCCGCCCAGGCGCGCGACCACGGTCAAGCTGCCCTTGAGATCACCCGGGTCCAGGGCGGGTTTGGCAAACACATCCGCCAGGTAAACCTGCGGCAGGCTGTAAAGGAAAACAGAGCGGTACATGCCCGCCATGCGCCAGTGATCCTGATCCTCCAAAAAGGAGCCGTCACTCCAGCGGATCACTTCAGTCGCAAGACTGTTCCTGCCTGGGCGAATAAACTGGGTGATTTCGAATTCGGCGGGCAGGCGCGAATCTTTGCTGAACCCAACCTTCTGTCCGTTGACCCAGACATAAAATGCAGACTCGACCCCGCCAAAATGCAAGATGACCCGCCGCCCGGCCCAGTCATTTGGGATGTCGAACTCGCGACGGAACAACCCGGTTGGGTTGTCCTCTGGTGGCACCAATGGAGGTGTGTTGGGGATGGGCATTTGAACGTTGCAGTAAATGGGTTTGTCGTAACCCTGCATCGTCCAATTGCCAGGCACTTCGATCTCTGCCCAGCAGGTTTCGTCGTAAGCGGGGTGGTAGAACTGGTCCGGCAGGGCGTGCGGGTTGAGAGCCAGGTGAAATTTCCACGCCCCGTCGAGCGAAATGACCCACGGGCTGTTCCGCGGGTCGCGGCTGAGGGCAGAAACCTCATCTGGGTAGGGCAGGCCACTGGAGTGAGCGGGAAAACGGTTGATCGCGATTAGCTGTGGGTTTTCCCAATCGTTGGGTTGCAGGGTGAGCATAATGTCTCCTTGGCGTTCGCGGCGGACTACAGGTGCAAGCGGACGGTCTTGATTTCGAAGGGGCGAAAATCGAGGTGGATGCTGCCTTCCTGAATGGGGGCAGGCGTAGATTGCTCTTCTTCGACCAGGTTGGTGAAGGAAAATGCCCGGGCGGGCAGGCGGGTGGTAAGCGTGCAGCGGGTGGCGGTGCGCATAGCTTCGTACAAGCGCACGATTACATCCGGGCTGCCATCCTCAGCAGGCTTGACCGACTCGATAATGACATTGGCTGCGTTTAGGCTGAACAGCGAACCCTTCGGCTCACCACCGGTGTGGGGGACGATTAGAGCGGGCACGTTCAGATCATAGGCTTCACGCACGACCCCGCTTTCCAACAAGCTCGAGTTCCAACTGTACAGCGCGTAGCGGAAGCGCTGGATGCCCTTGTCGGCAGTCATATCTGGGGCCATAGCGGCTTTGAGCAAGGTCAGGTTGATGCTGCTGCCGCGCACCGACAATCCGTACTTGCAGTCGTTCAGCACCGCTGCCCCGCGACCTTCCTCCGCCAAGGCGGTCCACTTATGATTGCTGATTTCGAAGCGGTCCTGGTCATACTGGCGTGACTGGTGGTTGGGCCGGCGCAGGTGACCGAACTGGATTTCCGAGATCGCTTCGCTGGAGTGGATATTGACCGGGAAGGCTACTTTGAGCAATTTGTGGCTTTCCTGCCAGTCGATGGTGGTGTCGAAGTCGATCCGGCGGCTGGCGCGGCGGAGACTGATCACCTGCTCTACGCTGGACAGGTGCAGTTTGCGGGTGTAGCGCAGGCTGGCAACCAGCGGTCCATTGGAAAGAATCTCAAATTGGGCGGGTTCGCCGGTTTTGACTGGCTGCATCTCGACCATACTGTCCACGTCCCAGGCGTCCCAGTAGGTAGGCACATCTTTGTAAAGGCACAGGCGGTTGCCCAGCCCAGCCATGATCTCGCGGTCGGTTTCCTTGTCCCACAGGCTGACAAGCTGCCCGTTAATGTTGAAGCGGGCATGCAGTAGATCGTTTTCCAAGACAAATTCGCGCTTATCCGGCGAAACAGTGGCGGTTGCACCCCCGTTGTCAGGCGCGGAGGCAGAATTTGGCAGGACGGTCCACCCACAGGCTGGCACTATGACCTCTTGCCAACCGTGGGCTGTCTCGACCAGCGCGTTGCGCTCCCAAGAGAGTGAGTTGAAAACCGCGCTGGCATTGCCTGTGCCGCTCACCTGGGCGGCGGCGGAATGGGCAACCTGGCTGGCGGTGGCGATGATTTTTTCGTAGGCTGCCTCAGCCTCTTCGTACACGCGGTGAATGGAGGAACCGGGCAACACGTCGTGAAATTGATTGAGGAGCAGTTCCCGCCATAGGTTCCACAACGTTTGAGGGGTGAATGCGAAACCTTTCAATGCCCGGGCAGCCGTCGCCCACAATTCGGCCTCGCGCAGGGCAAGCTCGCTCTTCCGATTGCCGCGCTTGGTGCGCGCCTGAGAGGTGTAGGTTCCGCGGTGGGCCTGGAAGTACAGCTCACCGACGTACCGTTCGCGCGGCAGCCCGTTTTTTTGTAGGTCGGCGAAGAATTCCGAGGGGGAAGCCATGCGCACCTTGGGCAAGCCTTCGAGGTCCCTGACCCGCTGGTAGAACTCGAGATGGTCGCGTTCGGGACCGCCGCCGCCGTCGCCCCAACCGAAGGAGAGGATCATCGATTGAATGCCATTCTTTTGCAGGCGGGTGTTCCAGCGGTCGAGTACTGAAGTTGGGTGCATCTCGCTGTTGTAATCGGTAAAGATGTGGGCCGGGATGGCGCTGCCATCGATGCCCTCCCACCAAAAGATGTTGTAGGGGAAGGACTCACCACCGTTGTAGGCCCAGGTGATTTTCTGGGTGGCAAAACCCTGCATGCCGCTGCCCTTGAGGATTTGCGGCATGGCGCCGGAGTAGCCAAACACATCCGGCAGCCAGAGGATGCGGCTGTCCACGCCGAGTTCTTTTTTGTAATAGGCGCGCCCGTACAAAATTTGGCGGATTAGGGCCTCACCGCCGGAGATATTGGTGTCGGCTTCGACCCACATCCCGCCATCGGCGATCACGCGCCCATCGCCCACGGCTTGCTTGAAGCGGGCGTAGATGTCTGGGTAGCGCTGTTGGAGCATCCAGTACAGGTGCGGTTGGCTTTGTAAGAATTTGTATTCGGGGTATTCCTCGAACAGGAGCAATTGGTTGAGCAAGGTCATCGCCATCTTGCGTTCGGTGTGCTGGAGGGGCCAGAGCCAGGCGACGTCGATGTGGGCGTGTCCGAAAGCGTAGAGGGTCGGAGTGGTGGGACCATTGCGGCTTTCGAGGAGTGGTTTCATCCGCGCCCGCCCGGCTTGGATGCTGGCGAGCATCTCGTCTTCGGGAAGTTCCGGGTCGATGATCAGGGTGGTTTCCATCAGGCATTCATCGATCTGGCTGGCGCGCAGGCTGAGCGGGTCGAGCCGCTGGCTGAGCTCGAAAAGGGTGGTGAAATCCAGGGCAGCCTGGTAGACCTCCTCACGCCAGATGCCGAAGGTCGATTCCTGGACGGTGGTCTGGGTGGGACCTGGCTCGGGGACAGACTCGACCCCATGAGCATAGGGACCATCGCCGACGGTAATGTGCCCGTGACCAGCATACGATTCAACCAGGATGTCGTAGCGTTTGCCAGAAGTGGCGTGGGTGGCAAGGGTGATCTCCTTGTGCCCCCAGCCGAACGATCCAGAGGCTTTGCCATTGATCCATACCAGGCTTTCCTGGTCGCCGGGTTTGAAGCGAATGACCACCCGTTTGCCTTGTGCGGCGGCCGGCAGGATCAGGCTCGTTTTAAACCAACCGTATTCCCACTTGGCGCCCCACGGGGTACCCACCGGCATGGGCCGGAATTCGCGGGCGAGCGCTTGCTCGGGGGTGAGAAATTCCAAAGTGGTGAAGCTGGAGAAGTCGACTTTTCCGAGCGGGCGGTAGCGGGCATCCCACAATGCTTTCTGCCAGCGTTCGATGCGGTGTTTCCATTCGATGGATAATGCCATGGTATCTCCTCGAAATTAACAGGATTCCGTTGAATGCTCTAACAAATAACCTGAGAATTGTACTCAGAGTGGGTATAAATATCCAGGTGTCGGATGGTAGATGTGACCAGGGATGTCAGACAGCCAACTCGCAGGTAATTCTACCAAAAGGCAACCTAAATTACGAGAAGAAGCAACCCCGAGCCGTTCATCGGCAGACAAGGTTACCGGAGTGAGCGGATATTCTTGGTCATGCGCAGGGTGATTTGAGGAGGTTCCTGCACCAGGTTTTAGGGGTGCCGCGCCGTCCCACCGGCCGACAAGCTGCCCGTTAATGTTGAAGCGGGCATGCAGTAGATCGTTATCCAAGACAAATTCGCGCTTATCCGGCGAAACAGTGGCGGTTGCACCCCCGTCGCCAGGCGCGTCCCAGTGGCAGGCGGCGGGCTTCGCGCTTGCCAGGCCAAAACAGGCCGAAGTGCTCCTGGGATTCATCTTCCAGGTGTTCGTCCAGAGCTTCGTGCAGCACGTCCCAGTTAATCTTACCGTCAGCAAAGGCTTCAGGGACGACAGCCTGGAGTTCTTTCAAGCGGTCTTCGGTGAAGGTGAAGGATGGGCGGAGTTTTTCGATAGGCATAACAAGTTCCTCTAGGGACGGGTTCCAAAATCGGCACGCAAATCGCTGCCATCCAGGGCTGCATCCAGGTTGGCGGAGCGCCAGACATCCTGCTCAAGGTCGCTGGTCAGTTCGGTGAAATACTGCATCACTGAGCGTTCAGCCACCTGGCGGCCGGTCCAGGCGTACTGGCGGTACGAAGCGCACGAAAAACGCGCGTCACAGTTGCGGCAGACATGAGTGCCAAAACGGATGTTGTGCGTGCCGGGCATGGTCTCATTCAGGCGGTCGAGCGGCGGCGGGCTGAAGCGGCCATCTTCGATATCATCTACAACTGCCCCAATTTCCCGCACCGTCTGCTCGACGCGCTGGCGGTCGAATTCGATGGGTACCAGCGGCTGCCACTGACTGAGGGCATAGGCTAACTCATTCTTATCTTGGTGAAACAGCGCATCACGCACAGGCTCCGGGTAATCAGTGGCGATCACGGACATCTCGTCCAGGCGCTGACGGCGCAGTTCTTGCCAGATATAGGCATACACGTTGAGCTGTTGCTCGTAAATCTCCAGGTTGGCGCGCACATAGTCGGCGTTGTGGGTTTTGATGTCGTACATCACTGTGCGGTCATTATCACGCACGATATCCACAATGCCTTCAATGCTGTAATCGCGCCCGGGCGGCGTTGCCGGCAGCATCCTGACCGTGCGGGTCTCGGGCAGCCTCCCCAGCTTCCTGGGCAGCCTGGTGCCGGGTCTACCAGCCAGCTTTAACGTCTCCGCCGAGGCGACTTTCCGGCAGGAGGGGTGGTGATGATAAATTTTAGATTTCAGATTTTAGATTGCAGATTGAGACGCCTGGCTGCTCAAAGCAGGCTGCTTGGCGACCGGCAGGCCATTTCGCTCACTTTTTGGACGATCTTCTTCGGCTTCATCCTGATCCCGATCCTGGCCTTGAGCATCGAACTGGGCCGCTACTACTCCGCCCGGGCGGAGATCGCCAAGGCTGCTGACGCGGCTGCGCTGGCGGCTGCCGCGGAAATCAGCCAACGGGTGTTCGAAGAGACCGGAGATCTACAACCCACCAGCCGCACCTGGGCGAATGCCCAGGCTTTTGCCAGTATAAATAATGGTTACCTGGCTCAATATGGAGTGCATGCCGTGGTGACAGGGATATCGGTAGATGCCGGGAATGACACGGTTCTAGTGCAGGTGTCGGCAAGCCTGGACCGGTTGTTTCCCAGCGCGGTGCCGGGTGTGATTGTTACAGAGATGGGATATGCTGAAATTCGGGCATTTTCACGTTAATAACCCGATTACTCATTGCTCTTCGGTTAGGATTCACTCTACAAGCATTTCTTTTGTGAACACTCGATTTTCGCATGTTTGGTGTGAAACATTGTAATCTGGCTTCAATAGCAGAATCCAGGACAACGCCAAGGCTCTTGCCATAATGGATTAATGGCTATCCGGTTCAATACAGGGTCAATGCTGTGGTGACGAGGATTACGGTGTTTGCTGGTTTTGATACAGCGCCGGTGCAGGCGTCAACTAATTTGGAGATGTCGTTTCTGAGCGTAGTGCCCAATGTGATTTTGAGTGAGAAAGGATACGCTGATATTAATGCGGTTACACACCCTTAAAAAGTACCACTTATCCAGGGATAAGAATTTATTCTTCTTCGTGTGAATCCTCCTGAAATAGGTTTTTACTTATTAAGGCCAAAAGGTTTCATTGGTTGGAAAATTAACATTGTGGTAACGAAAAAAATTACTATCGTTATAATCGCTCATCAACTTCAATTGTTGCTACAATTTCCATCGCTGTCGCCAACATCCTTGGACCCCAACCTTCTTCTAACTGAAACCATTCCCAATCATGAATATACTTAGGATCTAATTTTGCCACCCATCTATATAGATTTGAGGCTTCAGTATATTTATGCATCGCCCAATACCCTATCGCTAGTGAAACTTGTCCTAGAGCGTCCCCTGGAATTAGGGTCTTTGATCTCCACCAAGCGTTCATTGCTTCATCATACTTGCTGAGTTCGAATAGGCAAATTCCCAGACCATCCCATGGTGAACTCCAGTTAGGATCAAGTATTATCGCTCTCCTAATGTCTTCTATTGCGAGCTCAAATTTACCATCGCACATGTATGCAATTGCTCTTGCTGAATAAAATATATCTTGATTATCATCGAGTTCAATAGCCTTATTGTGTGCAATGATCGCTTTCTCAATTTGACCTTTCCTTCGCAACGAAACGCCTAACCTGCTATGTAAAATTGCACTATCGGGCCACTTATCTGTAGCTTGCTGTAATCTAAGCAAAGCCAAATCTATTTTAGTGAACGCTAAACCTACTGCGGCTTTACGTACTAGGGTTTGATCATCATCTGCTAACATTCCAAATAGTGTTTCTACTATTTCTTCGTCCGCAACTTCACCGATTGAACTTGCTGCGGCATAGAGCACATTTTTCTCTTGACTTGATAAGGCCGTTATTAGAGCGTTTTTTACTCTAGAGTCCTTTAATGGTCCGATTGCATCAACAAGGTTGGCATATACTGCGCTGTCGGTCTCACTTTTAAGTGCTTTCAATAATGCGTCTATTGCTAGACTATCACCAATTGTATAAATTGCCCAAGCTGCCAGTGCTCGAATTTGACTATCAGAATCTAATAATGCTGTTCTTATTAAATCTAGAGATTTGAAATCTTTTACGACCATTAGCCCCCCTATAGCGTTTAGGCGTGTATTTTTATCCTCACTGACTAGAGCTTCAGCTAGAATGTCAACAGCTACATTTGTGCGTCCCATATCATCAAGGATTTCACTTCTAACTTGCCAAGCAAATGGAGAGTTATCACTGATATTAAATGCTATTTCAACATTTTTTAAGGCTTCTTCATACCTACCTAGTCTGCGTTGTGTTTCAGCCTTCCAAATCCAAGCCAAAACGTAGTCAGAACTTAGTTTCGTAGCGTGATCCAATGCTGGCAGTGCTTCCTCACGATATCCCATGTTTTCCAGTATATTCCCTTTTACTCCCCATGCCCAGGCGTATTGCTCATTATCCTTCAATGCATTTTCTATCGCGACCAGAGCTTCTTCATATTGTCCAATCTTCCGATGCATTTCTGCCTTTGATGTCCACGCCCAATAATATTCTAGGTTTAGTTCCGTAGCACGATTAAAGGCTGCCAAAGCCTCAATATTCTTGCCCTTATCTGATAAAGTTTCACCTCTTATACCCCAAGCCCAAGTGTACCTCTCGTCTAGTTTTAAAGCGGTTTCTATGGAACCCAGGGCTTCATCGTAAAGTTTCCTATCTTCACTTCCCATCTCCCTCTGTGTGTCTGCTTTGAGAGCCCAGGCCCACTTGTAAGTTGGGTCGAGTATTGTAGCTTGATTCAGGTCATCCAATGCCTCATTGTATAGACTTTGGTCCTTCAAGATATTGCCCTTTGCTGCCCAGGCATACGGATATCGATAATCAATTTGAAGAGCTTTAGCCACCGCCTCATGTGCGTCAGTGTACTCTTTCAATGACCGTAGTATTTGAGCCTTTATCACCCATGCCTGAACGAATTCAGGATTAAGGCGGAGGATATGTGAGATAAGGGCATGAAGCGTTTTTCCATAATGAGGTTCGTCCATTCCTGCCAGCCAATCGGACCTTTTTGGAACTTCTGCTTCAATTCCGTTGAGTAGAAGTTCCTTAGCCTCATCTTTACATCCGGCTCTGCATAAAAGCAGAGCCGTTGCCCGACGTATCCAAAATTCTAGGGTTATCGTGGCTAGCCTACGTGCTATTTCTAAGGCTCTATCGTGGTCATCGCATGAATATAGGCACCATGCAACAGATAACCATCCGTAATCTGTATCTGCGCACCGAGAAGGTACTTTGTTGAGCGATTCTAGTCCTGCGTCTAGGGCATTCAGTTTAAGGAGCTTTTCTCCTGTCCTTAACAACATCTGAGCGGATGCATCCCAATGTTCAGCTGCTTTCTTTAGAATGGCAATCGCGGTATCAGTTTGGTTCTCTTCCTTGATAGATATATAGGCCTTTGCTAATTGAACAGAGGGATGTGATTGCCATTCATCTGGCAGAGCTTTCAGCCATTTTTCGGCTTCTATACGCAAAGCGGTCCAGGCTACTTCGAGTCGTCTATCCCATTCATCGCGGGTGATACGTGGCCTATAATCCAAGTCAGCCGAAGTATCATCCAGCTCTGATGGTACAATCCCCGCCTCGAGTAATCTGTTCACTACACCAAATTTATCGCTCATGTCACTTTTCGCCCTATAATGCGCCATAAGTTTTCACCCATAGTGCGCCAGGTGTTTTCACCCACACTGCGCCAGTAGTTTTCACCAACACTGCGCCAGCGATTTTCAGCCGCAGTGCGCCACCC
>Ga0207950_100158_pt1 | contig 26313 bp, 19 predicted proteins | sample Subbio11_8B_AprC_FD_184814 | JGI IMG/M metagenome (GOLD analysis project Ga0207950, IMG submission 184814) | Serpentinite rock and fluid subsurface biosphere microbial communities from McLaughlin Reserve, California, USA - CR11_8B_AprC (SPAdes) | ecosystem: Environmental > Terrestrial > Deep... | reverse complement strand
CGCAACCATCGAGGGCTGGTCGAGGGCGATGGATTTACGTGATAACGATACCGAAGGGCACACCCAAAGGGTGACCGAACTGACCATCCGCTTAGCCCGCGCGGCGGGGGTAAGTGAAAAAGAAATGGTCCATATGCGACGCGGGGCACTCCTCCACGATATGGGCAAACTGGGTGTTCCCGACAGTATCTTGCTCAAGCCTGGCCCACTGACCGAAAGTGAATGGGAGATCATGCATACCCATCCGCTACTGGTGTATGAGATGCTCGCCCCGATTGCCTACCTGCGCCCGGCTCTCGATATTCCCACCTACCACCATGAAAAATGGGATGGTTCCGGTTACCCGCGTGGAATTAGGGGCGAACAGATCCCCCTTGCGGCCCGTATTTTTGCCGTGGTGGATGTGTTCGATGCTTTGATTTCTGAGCGTCCATACCGTCCGGCATGGTCCAAAGAGGCGGCAATTGCATATATCTGTACCAGCAGCGGCACCCATTTTGACCCGCAGTCCGTTGACTTGTTCTTGAAATTGATCGAAGAAGACCAGGTCCGCAGCGAAGAACAACTGCCCGGGTCATGAAATCTTTGTGGGTCGCACCGGATCGTAAACCGGTCAAACATCCATCTATTGGCGCAAGACTCTCAATAGCAGCGTTCGCCCGACGGTGATACAATAACTCAAGCGGATCCACTCGCCCAGGCGGGGATAGTTCGGGACATCTTCCCAATGGGCTGAGCGATTACAATCCATCACCAAAACGTGGAGGGAGTTCCATTGAGCCAGACATTAAAAATTGCTGTTCCGATGGCCGGATTGGGCACCCGCATGCGCCCACATACCTGGAGCAAACCCAAGCCGCTGATCGCCCTGGCTGGAAAGACCGTGTTAGATTTCGTCCTCGAGCAGTTCAATTCACTGCCAGGCAGCCTGGAAGTAGAATATATCTTCATCATTGGTCCTAACCAGCGCGAACAGGTCAATGCCCACATGCAAGCCCGCCACCCAGAGAAGAAGGTCCATTATGTCATCCAAGAAGTGATGCGCGGGCAATCGGATGCCCTTTACCTGGCGCGCGAATATTTAAGCGGGCCGATGTTAATGGCCTTTTCGGACACACTGATCGAGACCGATCTTTCTGACCTGGACAAGATCGAAGCCGATGGTCTGGCCTGGGTGTGCCCGGTCGAGGACCCTCGCCGTTTTGGGGTTGCAGTTGTTGGCGCTGACGACCGGATAGTCAAACTGGTTGAAAAACCGAAGGATGTGAGCAACAACCTGGTGGTCGTAGGGTTTTACTATTTCAAACAGGCTCAAGATTTGATGACTGCCATCGAGGAACAGATGCGCGCCAATATTACCCTGAAGAACGAGTTCTTCCTGGCAGATGCGGTCAATATCCTGATTGAAAAAGGTGCCGAGCTGCGCACCCGCCAGGTAAAGATCTGGCTGGATGCCGGCCTGCCCGCGGCGGTGCTGGAAACCAACCGCCACCTGCTCGAAAACGGGTATGACAACTCTGAGGAAGCCAAAAAGCGTGAAGGCGTAGCCATCATCCCGCCGGTGTATATTCACCCCTCCGCCAAAATCACCAGTGCGGTGATCGGCCCGTACGTTTCGATCGACCGTGATTGCCAGCTAGAAGAAGTGGTGATCAGCAATTCAATCTTGGACGTAGGGACAATGGTGAGCAAGACGGTGTTTTCCGATTCGCTTTTAGGGCGGCATGTTCAAGTGGAAGGCAAGTCTGAACAATTCAATTTGGGTGACCATTCGTGGCTGAAAAAATGAGCGATCCGGTCGAATGCCACTCTGGGCATGAGTATGCCGAGCGCCCGACAGCCCTGTATTGGCAGGGTGAACGCCTGGAGGTTAAATTAATTGAGGACCGTTGGCGTATCCCAGGCGGTAAAGGTTTTCGGGTACAAGTGGCTAATGGCCGGCGCTTCGAGCTGTTTTACGGCGAACTTTACGACGAGTGGCGGATCAATGAACTCTAATTTTTGACTTCAACGGTGATGAGGGACAAAAAGTAATGACGATTATCGTACCAACCATTGAGCAAGTTCAAGGAGCTAAAATGCGAGAGACGTATATTTCACAGCGGGTTGCCTGCCTGAAGCCCTCCGGAATTCGTAGGTTTTTTGATATCGCAGCCACCATGCAGGACGTTATCTCGCTGGGAATCGGAGAACCGGATTTTGATACCCCCAAACCGGTGGTCGAAGCCGGGATTCGCGCCCTACAGCAAGGGCGCACCCATTACACCTCCAATGCGGGCATCCTTGAGCTGCGCAAAGCATTGGCTGCCAACCTGGAGCGGTTGTACGGTATCGGCTACGACCCCGACTCAGAGGTGGTGATAACGGTTGGCGGATCGGAAGCGCTGTACCTGGCTGCCACTGCCCTGCTCGATCCAGGCGATGAAGTGATCATCCCAACCCCGTGTTTTGTTTCGTACCAGGCGGAAGTTTTTTTGGCTGGAGGCGTGCCGGTCGAGATCCCCTGCCGGATGGAGGATAACTTCGACGTTGACCCGAAACGGATCGAGGCAGCTATCACTCACCGCACCAAAGCTATTTTGCTTGGTTTTCCCAACAACCCGACCGGGGCGGTGGCTTCCCGAGAGCGCCTGCTCGAAATTGCCCGAATCGCTGAGAAATATGACCTGATTGTGATTTCTGACGAGATTTACGACCGCCTGGTGTACGGTGGTCACACGCACGTTTGTTTCCCGTCCCTGCCGGGTATGCGCAAGCGCACCGTATTGCTGGGCGGTTTTTCGAAAGATTATGCGATGACCGGCTGGCGGATCGGCTATGCCTGCGCCCCAACGGAGATCTTAAAAGGCCTGGTGCGCGTGCACCAGTATACTGTTATGTCCGCGCCAACCATCTCTCAGGATGCCGCGGTGGTAGCCATTGCCGACCGTGACGAATCGGTGATGGCGATGGTGGAGGAATACGACCGCCGCCGGAGCTTTATTGTGCCCGAATTAAACCGGATTGGATTGCCAACCTTTGAGCCAAAGGGCGCATTTTATGCATTTCCAAAAGTGGACGTGACCGGGCTGACGGATGAAATATTTGCCCAACGCCTGTTGCAGGAGGAAAAAGTCGCCATTGTGCCAGGCAACTCGTTTGGCGCTGGAGGCGAGGGCTTTTGCCGTTGTTCTTATGCCACCGCATACGAAAAAATTGAAGAAGCTTTGCGCCGCATCGAACGTTTTGTGAGCAGGTTATAGGCTGAGTGGTATGGGTTTCAGGTAACATCCAGCGCAGGATGGCCGGGCGGAATACCAACCGGCGCATACCACCCAACTCGACCCAAAAACAAAACGTTGGGTTTTGGGTAACGACCCTAACCCTTCACCCACTGCAAAATCCCCAAAACCCAACCTACTGCTTGCAATTTTTTTCGGCATTGATTACCGGATGCGATTCTGGTTACAATTGGATTACAGGGTAAGCCCTGGCACCCCTTTCCATATTTATCCTACCACCAGGAGGGCATGAAATGACCAAAATCATGCGCTGGGGATTGCTCAGCACCGCCAGGATCAACCAGACCTTGATCCCGCCGATTCGGGCAGCCAGGGGCAGCCAGCTTTTGGCGGTAGCCAGCCGCGACGAAGCCCGCGCAAAAGCCTACGCTGCGGAATGGAACATTCCGCGCGCCTACGGCAGCTACGAGGCATTGCTGGCCGATCCTGACATCGATATCCTCTACAACCCTTTACCCAACCACCTGCACGCCGAATGGAGCCTCCGTGCTGCCCAGGCCGGTAAGCATGTTCTGTGCGAAAAACCGCTGGGGTTGAGTATTCAGGAGGTGGATCAGCTTATTCAGGCTGCCATCGTATATAAGGTGGTGATTGCCGACGCCTTTATCTACCGCCACCACCCGCTGACCGATCAAGTTCTGCAAAGGGTCGCAGGTGGGGCTATCGGCGAGGTTCGCCATATGTATGGCATTTTTACCTTTCGTCTCGATCGTCCCACCGATATCCGCTGGCTGCCGGAGTACGGCGGCGGCAGCCTATGGGATGTGGGCTGCTACCCGGTTAGTTACATTCGGATGGTGATGGGCGCTAACCCGGTCGAGGTGAGTGGCTGGGCCGATCTTGCTCCAACCGGTGTGGACCTTTCATTTTCAGGTAATCTGCGCTTTGCCAGTGGCGCTACGGCGCAAATATATTCGAGCTTTGGCTCGCCATATTCGGCGCGGATCGAAATTCATGGATCGCGGGGTTCGTTGGTTTCGGACAGTCCTTTCCGGCCGGCCAAAAAACAACCCTGGTTGTTGGTTCAGGATGGGAAGGTCGAAAAAGTGAGCAGCCCGATGCCGATGCATGCCCTGGGAGAGGTGGAGGATGTTTTGTGCGCCGCTCGCGGTGAGAGGCCGCAACGATTGCCCCTGGCAGAGAGCAGAGATAACATTCAAACCCTTTCGGCACTCTATGAATCGGCGCGCCAGGGCAAGAAAATAGGTTTGAGTTGACTTTGATATTTCTTCTTTCGAGGTTGTTTTAGTCTTGCCGGAGCATTACGGATGGAATCCGAATTCCCTCTGATCATGTACGGCATAATGCTGCTGATCTTTTTATTAGCGGGTTCTTTGTTCTTTGGGGTGCGGATTGTGCGCCGCACCAGCCAGGATAAAAAAGAACAAGCCCAAATCTTGGGGTTTGAGCCCTATCAGCAGCCAACCGACCACCTTCTTCGGCGGTTCAGTCAGGTATTTAACCGCAGCGCCCTTCGCCTCGAAATGGAGAATGTGTTTTATCGCGAACGCGGCGGTGTGGATACCTATTTATTCGCCTTACGCGATATCAACAACAGTGAGGCCTTTTGGTTCGCCGATGATGGCGTAATGATCGTATCGCAAAACTTGGCCCTGCCCCGTTTCGTCCTATTTTCGCGAGTGGATACCCTGCTCGCATCCGGTAGGTTTATGGATCGTGTCTTCCCAAGGGCAGTCTTGTGGCGGATCGGGCGGACAGGACAAAAGATAGTGCGCTTCCCTGAATCGGCCTGGTTCGAGAAAAATATGATGGTTACCGCAGAGGACGAGGATGCCGTTCGGAAGCTGCTTACCCCGGTACGGAGGAGTAAATTGGCTCAATATGCTGTCGGTCATGAATTCTTCGCCAGCGGCGATATGTTGGCCGTCCGCCGTATCTCGCAGTCTCAGCCGGCTACACTCGACCAGCTCAGGCAGCAAATTCACAAAGCCTTTATGGTGTACGAAATCCTGTACTGAAGCGCATATGGTAAAATCGAAGCCATTCTCCTGTCCGGACGGTGTCGATGAAATACGAAGTAGTGATTGGGCTGGAAGTCCATGCCGAACTAAAAACCTGCTCGAAAATGTTCTGCGCCTGCCCGGTAGTAGATGCCGCTCGTGTCGAACCGAATAGTGCGGTTTGCCCGGTCTGCGCCGGGATGCCTGGCGCACTGCCGGTGGTTAACCGCGGCGCAGTGGAACTTGGCTTGCGGGCAGCCCTGGCCCTGGAATGCCAAATTGCTCCTACCAGCCTGTTTGCGCGCAAGAATTATTTTTATCCGGATCTGCCCAAGGGTTACCAAATTTCACAATACGAATACCCGATGGCCGAAAACGGCCGGTTGGTGGTCGAGACGGGTAGCGGAGAGCGGTTAATCCGCATCCGGCGCGTTCACCTGGAGGAGGATACCGGCAAACTGACCCACGTCCAAAAGCCGGATGGCGAATCCTATTCGCTGGTCGATCTCAACCGGGCAGGTATGCCGCTGCTCGAAATCGTCTCCGAGCCGGACTTGGGCTCGATTGAAGATGTGCGCGCCTATGCCATGGGTTTACGGGCTGTGTTGCGCAGCGTGGAGGCTAGCTCCGCCGATATGGAAAAGGGGCAGATCCGTTTCGAAGCTAACTTATCTTTGCGCCTGCCAGGACGTCATGAACTCGGCACGCGGGTCGAAATTAAAAATCTGAACAGTTTTCGCGCCTTGGAAAAGGCGATCGCTTTCGAAATCGACCGCCAGGCGGCTGTGCTCACTGCGGGCAAAAAGGTCATCCAGGAGACGCTTGGTTGGGACGAATCGGAGGGGGTGACCATCTCGCAGCGCAGCAAGGAAGAAGCCCATGATTATCGCTATTTCCCCGAACCCGACCTGCCGCCCCTGGTGGTCGAGCCGGAATGGATCGAAGCGATTAAAAATGCCTTGCCGGAACTGCCCCTGGCCAGAAAACGGCGGCTTCAACGGGAACATAACTTATCATCGGCAGAAGCGGCCCTTATGATCAGTGACCCTTCGGGTGCAGATTTCTTCGAGGAGTGTGCCGGGGCAGCCAGGGGTGAAATCGCTGCTCGGACGATCGCCAACTGGATCAGTGGACCGATGTTTGGCTGGCTCAATCACACCGGAGAGCGCTTTGAGCAAGTAAAAATCCAGCCACAGGCGTTGGTAGATCTACTCCACATGCTGGCCCGCGCGCAGATCACCCACAACACCGCCAAATCTGTTCTAAACGAGATGCTGGCCAACGGTCGAAGCGCGGCCGAAATCATCAACGAACGGGGGTTACTCCAGGTATCGGATCCCCAGGTCATCAGCGGAATGGTTACCAGGGTGTTGAATGAAAATCCACGGGAACTAAGCGCCTACTTAAAGGGGAAAGAAACCCTTTCTAACTGGTTCTTCGGACAGGTCATGCGCATAGCTGGTGGTACAGCCAATCCAGAGCTGCTCCGGGTAGAGCTGCAGAAGCAGTTAGATAGAATGAAGACCCATTGATAAGAAATTTCGATTACGACCACGCCAGGTATCATAGCCAACAGGCGATGTTTATCATCTTGACGCAAGGTATAAGGTTTGCTACCCTATTAGGTGTACCAGGCAGGTGGAGCGTAAGCGTGGAATATACCTCAGCCATAGAAAAACTACCTAAGCGAGCATAAGACCGGTGTGCCTGCTTTTTTTTTGCTGATCGATTTCCCTGCCTGAGAAGACAAAACCCATTTTGATCCGATCGATAACTCAGAGGAGAGAACTCAATGGCAGAATCCACCAATGCTTTTGAAATGGCACAGCGCCAGTTCGACCACGTGGCAAAATTGCTCAGCCTGGACCCGCAGGTATGTGAAATCCTGCGCTGGCCGCTGCGTGAGTATTCTTTCCGTATCCCGGTACGGATGGATGACGGCAGCATCCGTGTTTTCCAGGGCTTTCGGGTACAGCATAACGATGCGCGTGGCCCAAACAAGGGCGGCATCCGTTTTCATCCGGCTGAAACCCTCGACACGGTGTGCGCCCTGGCGACCTGGATGACCTGGAAGTGCGCAGTGGTTGATATTCCACTAGGTGGCGGCAAGGGCGGTGTGGTGGTTGACCCGGCCACCCTCTCGACGGCCGAAAAGGAACGCCTGGTGCGCGGGTGGGTGCAGCAGATGTGGAAAAATATCGGCCCGCGCCAGGATGTGCCTGCCCCGGATGTCGGGACAAATCCGCAAATGATGGGCTGGATGATGGACGAATATTCACGCCTGGTGGGTGCTTACACACCCGGAGTCATTACCGGAAAACCTCTGGGTGGCGGCGGTTCGCAGGGCCGCACCGAAGCGACCGGCTATGGGACGATTTATACCGTGCGCGAGGCGATGAAGCACCTCAAGCTCGACCCGAGCAAGTGTCTGACAGCCCTGCAGGGTTTCGGCAATGTCGCCCAGTACGCAGCCATAGGCTTCACCGAACAGCTCGGCGGCAAGGTGACCTGTGTGTCCTATTGGGATCGTGAAGACCGCACTTCCTATTCCGTCAGCAAAGCGGACGGGATCGATCCGCGCTTCCTGATGCGGATCACCGACCAGTACGGTTCGGTCGATAAAGGAAAGGCAAGAGAGGCTGGTTACATGATCGAAGCAGGCGATGCCTGGATCAGCAAAGATGTTGATGTGCTCATCCCTTCCGCACTGGAAAGCCAGATTAATGCCGAAACGGTGACCCAGGTTAGCCCGCGGGTAAAAATTATTGCCGAAGGAGCCAACGGACCTACCACCCCCGAGGCCGATGAAGCGATCAAACAGCGGGGCATCTTCATGATTCCTGATTTCCTGTGCAATGCTGGTGGTGTGACCGTCTCCTATTTCGAGGGTGTCCAAAATGATATGAATTTCTACTGGACCAAGGAGGAAGTCCTTTCGAAACTCGACACCAAAATGACAGAGGCTTTCAATGCCGTTTTGGCGATGTCGTTAAAAGAAAATGTATACATGCGCGACGCAGCTTATATGGTTGCGATCGCGCGGGTCGTCAAAGCGATGCAATTACGCGGCTGGATTTAACCCCAGCGGCCAGCCAATGGATTAAACCTAATAGCGCGCCAGGGTGGTGATTGCCGGCGTCTGATCGAACATCCAAAAGGCCAGCGGCAGACCCAGACCGAGGGTGATTCCGGTCAGCAGCCAGGCAGCCGCCAGCCACAATGCGCTTAGCCACCAGCCGATTAGAATGAAGTAAAAAGTGCGCAACAGGAAGGGATGGGCGGACAGATTGGATTCGCGGTAAATAACCTTGCCGTCCACCACGGTCACCCGTCCCTGAAATTTGACCGGTTTGAGGGTCATCACCAGCGGCAGGCGGTTGAGCAGCCACAGGCCGAGCGGCAGGCCGACGATGGTGAGGTTCAACACCCAAGCCGCAAGGGTGACCATACCGCCCAACCACAGCCCGACAAAGATAAAGTAAAGGATGCGGATCAGACAACCGGGACCTTGTACATAGGGCTGCACGACAACGGTTGATGGGGATGGATTGCTCATCGTTGTATCTCCATTAATTGTAAGTGTATTACAGATTACATATTATCTGTAAGTATACACCTATTTCTCCTTTGCAGGGCATCCGAATTTGTTCCATTTAACGCGACTTTAATCAAAGCCCCTTATTTTTTTAGATAGGCAAGCGGGGCAAATATATGTGGAGGGGCTCTTTTTAATGTAACTGCCTAACCCGCCATGTGAAATCTTGTTATTTTTTATCCCAAGTCTCCGACCCTCGGTGCTTTGATAAAGACCTAAGACCAGGGATCCGGCCACCTTCAATTCCGTTAAATTATCCCGTTCCTTCAAGCATGAGTTGGAAAAACCTGTTTGAACTCCGAAACCATCTCATCCACTGTTAAAACACCTTGAGAAAAGCCCCATTTCTGAGCCCGATGAGCAAGTTGGGTAATTTGAGGTGTTTCCAGGTAAGTTTTTGCCAGAACATCCGGCTGGCTAAAAACCATTTGCGGTGTACCATCTGCCAATATGCGTCCCAAACCCATCGCGATAACCCGGCGGGCAAAGCGGGCTACAATCGGCATATCATGGGTGATGATTGCAATCGTGTGACCGTGTTTTTCGTTGAGTTCGCGAAGGAAGTTCATAATTTCCAAAGACTGGTAGGAGTCCTGCCCGGTGGTCGGTTCATCCACGATGATGACCCTTGGGCGCAGTGCCAGAATCGAGGCGATGGCTACCCGCTGGCGTAAGCCTTTGGAAAGAAAGAAAGGATGTTCGCTGTAATATTCCTTGGGTAAGCCCACCACTTCGGCAGCTTCCTCGACCCTTTCTTTTACTTCCACCTCAGAAAGCTGAATGTTGCGCGGTCCGTAGGCAATCTCATCCCAGCAGTTGCTGTTAAACAATTGATGATCCGGATTTTGAAAGACGTAGCCAACTCGTTTTACCATCTGAACGATGGAGGTATTGCGGGAATTTAAACCCTCCACAAGCACATCTCCGTTGGTGGGTTTAAAAAGGCCATTTAAACACTTAGAAAGAGTTGTTTTGCCAGATCCGTTTTGACCAATCAGGGCGAGCATTTCACCCAGACCAATATTGAGATCGATGCCATCCAGGGCTTTGGTTCCATCTGGATAGCAATAAACCAAATTCTTGACTTGAATAAAGGGTGTTGTATCCATGATGTTTCCTCAAGACTTTACTGTTTCAAGCGCTCGTTTAAAAATCAGATCCAGGCGTTCGGCTGCTTCATCGACTGTGAGCGGCAGAAGACCATGCTCGTACCCACCTTGAATCAATTGGTGAAAAAAGGCAATGACTCCTGGAGATTGGATCCCCTTTTCCATTAATAGAGGCATGTTATTAAAGAATGCGCGTGGTTCATCATCCAAGAGGACTTGCCCGTCATACAGCATAATGAGCCTGTCGGCCATTGGAACTAGTTTTTCCAGGCTGTGTTCGATCACAATTACGGTGTTGTTTTTTTCTTGTTTGGTCTTTTCGAGGACTTTAAAAACTCTCGTACGACTGATAGGGTCCAGCATCGAGGTTGGCTCATCGAGGACCATCACCTCCGGGGTCATCGCCAACACCGCTCCCAATGCCACCCGCTGCTTTTGCCCGCCAGAAAGTTCATAGGGGGGTTTGTTCAGTAAAGGTCCCAGGTCGGTCAATTCCAATACCCATTCAAGGCGCTCCCGAATTTCTGGGATCGACAACCCAATATTTTCCATCCCAAAAACCAGCTCATCTTCGACGGTCATGGCTGTGAATTGGGCTTCTGGATCAGAAAACACCATCCCAATTTTTTGCTGTAAATCACCACGTGGATAATCTTCTACTTCTTTGTCAAAAACGACAACCTCTCCCTCTTTTACTCCGTGGTATTGACCTGGGATTAGGCCATTGATCGAATAAGCAAGGGTAGTCTTGCCTGCCCCATTCGGCCCGATGATCCCGATAAATTGACCTTCTTGGATCGTCAGGTTTATTTTGTTGATTGCAGGTTTAGGTTGGTTCAGATAAGTCCAGGAAAAATCTTTGAATTGAATGATAGCCATCTTGACTCCCAGGGTTTATTGGTAAAGAAGGTGGATCAAGGAAGATTCGAGACCCATAAACCCCAATATATAGCGGAATACTAACAGGGTAACAAACAACAATAGGATTGCCGTTGTTAATAATTTATCCAGATTGCGAAACTGGTAATGGGTGAGAACATAATCGGCGCGTTTTACTTTGGCGGCTTCTCCGGTGAAGGCATAGCCTCGGGCGATAAGCGCATTCGTAAATTCTTCAGAACGCCGCAGTGAAAGCGCAAAAAGCGGGATCATATACATGACGTATTTACGTATTTTGTATACCAGTGACTTACCCGTGGTATCAAAACCCCGCGCCTGCTCTGCCTGGCGGACGATATGAAAATCTTCGAGCACCATGCCGGCCGACCTTAATGCCATTGCAAACACATACGTTACGACAAAGGGGGCTTTGATACTGCGCATGGCAACAATTACGTCGCGTTCTCGGGAGGTGCTTAAGAAAAAGACCATAGTCGCGATCATGGGTAAAATCCGGATATAAACCACCAATGCATCGCGAACTCGCTCCCAATAAATGGGTCTCCCTAACACATTAAAAAGAATTGCGTAGTCAGGATGAATTCCACCCAAAATTGTGTACGAAATTAATATAATCGTACCCATTGAGATGGCCACCGGAACATAGATGCGCATGATTCCCATATTGATACGGCTGTAAGCCATCAGGAGCAAGATTGCCACAAAGAGAATTCCATTCCATTCGGGAGCCTGGATAAACAGGGGAAAAAGACTGACGATGAGTAAAAAAAACAACTTGACAAAGGGATGGATAGCGTTGATCGGTGATTCTTTGGGTACATAGCCCAATAAAGTTTTATTCATAGATGTCCCTCATTTACATATACATAGAATGAGGGGGCGGGTGACCCCTGCCCCCTCATGATCAGAAATAAATCTGATTAGGCGAACCACCGTTTTACAAAAGCTGTGGTGCGAATGACTACACCCGAAAGGGCTTTGAGTAGAATGAAGTTGAAGACAACCCCGGCTACGACGTTTCCGCCAAACCAACCCCAGATAAAGAGCGGCAGGGATTCGGTCGTCAGTAAATTGAAACCGCGTAATACAACCAGAGTTGACCATAGAGCGCCAAAAGCACTCGAGACAACCATGGCCCCAAGGAGGCCTAAATAATCACGGGATGACTTTAGCCGCGGATCCAATTTAAATTTCCGGAATACCCACGCCGGCAAAAAGGCTTGGACTGCATTTGCGGGTATGTAAGCCATTGAGATATAGAACGGTGTTCCGGCAATGGCGTTCGAGAAGAATGGGAAAATTGCCCCGGCTAGCACCCCCCAACCGCCAAACCAGACCGCGCCAACTTGTTGAACCGCAATACCAGTCCAGAAGAAGTTAACCCCAAAACCCAGGGGAAAACTGATCGAACCGAAAGCACCAACCACAAAACCGATCCCAATGAGAAGAGCAGTGATGACGATATGGATTACCCCGATCGAACGTTTCTCCCCCTTTTGGACCGTCCAGATTTGCGAAGCGGTTAACTCCTCTGGCTTATGCAAAACAGCAGACATGGATACCTCCTTAGCGAATATGAAGAATGTGTGGAAAAAATGGGTGTAGATGTCAGACAATTGCCGACACAATCTATAGTATAGTAATTAATTAAAGGATTGTCAATAAGGAATTAGGATAATAGGGTCGCATTTATTTGAAAATGGAAAGGGTCTTTAAACGTTGCTTCACCGTCCCCGCATCGATTCCTTCCTTCTACATGCCCTTTAATACGCTCCTTTGAGTGTGAAAATATACTTGCCTTGTTCAAACCAGAGGGCAGAGAGCGTTTTTTAAGTTCGGCAGGGCTTACCAAACCAACCCATTTTCCTTGGGCCGGCTTTTTTTCTTTTTATAACCTCTGTTCCACACCCATAGCCCCCTTACGAAATTGAGTCTGGTAGAGGTGGGCGTACAGACCATTCAGCTTCAGCAGCGCTTCGTGCGCGCCGTGTTCCACTACCTGGCCGCGATCGATCACCAGGATCTGGTCGGCTGCCAAGATGGTACTCAGGCGGTGGGCGATAATGATGCTGGTGCGCCCGACCATTACCCGCTTGAGTGCGTCCTGGATGAGGGCTTCCGATTCGCTGTCCAGGCTGCTGGTGGCTTCGTCTAAAACCAAGATGCGCGGGTCCTTCAGGATTACCCGCGCCAGGGCAATGCGCTGCTTCTCGCCACCGCTCAAGCGGTAGCCACGCTCACCGACGATCGTGTCGTAACCTTCTGGCAGCTCGCTGATGAAGTCGTGGATGTTGGCGACCCGGCTGGCCGCTTCTAATTCCGCCTGGCTGGCGTCTAGTTTGGCGTACAGCAGGTTGGTGCGGATCGTATCGTGGAAAAGGTAGGTCTCTTGGGTAACCATGCCGATCTGCGCCGAAAGTGTGTTCAGGCTGAGATCGCGCAGGTCGTGGCCATCGATGCGGATAACCCCCTCGCTGGGATCGTACAGTCGTGGGATGAGATAAGTAAGCGTGGTTTTGCCTGCCCCGCTTGGGCCAACCAGGGCCACTACTTGCCCGGGCTGGACACGGAAGCTGACCCGTTCGAGTGCATTCCCACGCGCCTGGCTGTGCCAGAGTTGGTCCTCGTCTTCCCCGCCCGGCCGATCGCCAGAAAGCGCAGTTGCGACATGGTCCATACTGCCGTACCGGCGGACGGTGCTCAAGAGGAATTCATCTCCCGCCGCATACTTAAAAGTAACCTTATCGAATTCGATCTCGCCACGAATTTCGGTCGGGTTGAGCGCATCGGCACGCTCGGTAATTTCGACCGGCAGGTCAATAACTTCGAAAACCCGTTCGAAGCTGACCATCGAGGTAGCAAACTCGACCGGCGCGCTGGCCAGGCTCTGCATGGCACTGTACAGGCTGCCCAGGTAAGCTCCGAATGCCACGATCGTGCCAACGGTAAACGCGCCCTGGATGACATAATAACCGCCCAGCCCAAACACCAACGCGGTGCCGACCGCGCTGAGCAGACCAACAATGGCAAAGAAAACTGATCCCATATAGGCACGCCTGACCCCCAGGTTGCGCACCTGGGCAGCGCGGGTGCCAAAACGTTCGACCTCGAGCATCTTGCGCCCGAACAGTTTGACCAGCAGCGCGCCGCCGATGTTGAGAGTCTCGTTCATCATGGCGTTCATCTGCGCATTGGATTCGAGCTGCTTGCGCGCAATTTCACGCAGGCGCTCACCTAATTGGTGGGCGGCATAGATGAAGAGTGGTACGATCAAGATGCTGACGAGGGTCAGCCGCCATTCGAGGGTCATCATAACCGCTAACAAGGCCAGCGCTTGGATCAAATTGGTGACAATGCCGACAATGGTATTGGAGATTGCATTTTGAGCCCCAACCACGTCGTTGTTCAGGCGGCTCATCAACTCGCCGACTTTGGTATGGGTGAAAAAACGCAGCGACATACGCTGCAAGTTGGAATATAACGCCACCCGCAGGTCGTAGATAACACCTTCGCCGACGGTAGCGTTCAGTCGCCGTTGGGCAACATTGATCACCCCGTTAATTCCGGGGATCAACAATAAAGCCAATGCCAGCAGCCCCAGACGATTAAGATCCCCAGCCGGAATGGCGCGGTCGATCAAATCGCGCAGGATGAGTGGGGTTAACAAGGTCAGGCCAGTGCCAGTAAGGATCAAGGCCAGCATGCCAGAAATGTGGCGGCGGTATGGCCGGCCGTAGGTCAGCACCCGGCGTAGAAGAGCCCAGGTAACCCGCGGGCGCTCGTCCGGCGATTGGATTAAATTGCGCACTCCGTGATGCGGTCGCAGCATTCTGTCCTCAAAATTGGTCGATGACGGTTACACCAGTTCCGCTGAAGTTGTCCATATGGACGAGCTCGTCTAAGGATTGTTCAATACTGATCCGCTTTCCAATCAGCTTTTCCGGAAACAGCTTACCCGCCCGAATCATTGCCAAGAGTTCTTCATACTTATGGGCTTGCATACCATGACTGCCCCGAATTTCCAGCTCATGGGCAATGACTTTGTCCATCGGTATGGCAGGATGGCGGTGATCTGCCAACATCAATCCAACCTGAACATGGATGCCGCGTTTTCGTAAGTTTGCAACCGAGTTAAAGCAAGTAATTGGACTGCCGAGAGCATCCAAAGAAATATGCACGCCGCCTCCACTCAGATCCCTTACGTTTTCAACCACATCTTCGGTTGTCGCGGCGTTGATGGTTGCCGCCGCGCCAATCGAGCGGGCAAAAGCGAGCTTCTGGTCACTTATATCCACTGCAATCACATTTGCGCCAAGGGCATCGGCAATCATGATGGCAGATAACCCTACCCCTCCGCAGCCGTGCACCGCGACCCACTGCCCGGCAGAGATCCTCCCCTGCTCGACAATTGCCCGAAAGGAGGTCACAAAACGGCAGCCCAGGCTGGCGGCGGTGACAAAGTCGATCTCTTCCGGCAACCGAACCAGGTTGACGTCTGCGTAATCAATGGCAACGTACTCCGCAAAAGATCCCCAACCCGTGAACCCTGGTTGGAACTGGCGGTCGCAAACCTGGTGATTTCCGGAGGTGCATTGCGGGCAGGTTCCACAGCCGCAGACAAAGGGCAGGGTTACTCTGTCGCCGGCCTTCCACCGGTGGACATTTTTTCCGGCGGCTTCAATGACCCCGGCAATTTCATGACCTGGAACATGCGGTAAACGAATATCAGGGTCGTGCCCCATCCAGCCATGCCAATCACTCCGGCAAAGTCCAGTTGCCATTACCCTAATGACAACCCCTCCTTCCGTAGGTGTAGGATCGGGTACGGCTTGAATCATCAATGGTTTTGCGAATTCGTAAAATACTGCCGCTTTCACTTGTGTTCCTCCGAATTTTCGATCATGGAAGGTAAAGGATCCGAAGAAAGAATTAATTGGTTGATAAACCCGGGATAATCTCATGAACCCTGAATTTAATTTCCAACTACGGTCGTAAAATTTATTCGCCACAATCTGGCTGAAGTGATTATATTGCTAATTCATCCAGGTAGGGAGGTTATATTCCTGGTTGGGGAGAATGTTTTAATGGTTTTTGTGGGGGTATAATCGCTTTATTGAGCAAGTAACTCGAAAATCTCCACTACTTTGCCAGGTTCTGCTTTGGTTGTGACCCATCCTTGCCCGAGAATTTAGCGAACACCGCTCTAAAAGCTGATCTTTCTATGGCAGATTTAAGAAGAGCACCTCCTTCGTTGATCTCAATTCATGCAGGCGGGGAGATTTAAACCAGAGGAGGAGAGATTATCTAAATACACCAAGGAGTTGTGGATCATGGGGTTATTACTCCTGTTGGATAGATTTGAAATTTTATCAAACTCGTCACATCATTCTTTTTATAACGTCATATTAATATGGATTTCTTAATGCGAACGGACACTGTACTCCAAAAATTTCCCCGGCAGTTTTCCAAGCAAGACCTGGTCGAGATTTATGAGCTTCTCAATCCATCTTTATATCGCTATGCCGTTCGTTTGCTTGGCGATCCAGATTTGGCGGAGGATTGTGTGGCCGAAACCTTCAGCCGGTTTCTGAAGATGATCCAGAGAGGTTTTGCGCCCAAGGACAATGTCAGAGCTTACCTCTACCGGATAGCGCACAACTGGATTACCGACTTTTACCGTCATCGCGTACCAGAGGTTGATCTTGAGGCGGGGGAATTGAAAGAATCATCCGAGAACCCGGCTATGACCGCCAGCCACAACATGGACCGCGAACGAGTTCGTAAAGCCCTACTCAATTTGCCAAAGGAGCAAAGACAAGTGATCATGCTGCGTTTTTATGAAGAATGGCCCCACGAGGAAACTGCGGCAGCCCTTGGAAAAACAGTGGAAGCCACCCGGGCCTTACAGTATCGTGCTCTGAATGGCCTGCGATCGATGCTAAACGCAGTTGAGAAATGAGGGAAAGGATAAATGAAAGAAAATAATCAGCAAGAACCCATCGAACCCCGTCTAGTAGAAATACTGGACCAACTACGTCCTGTTCACAAGCGCGATCCAATAGTAGCTGAACAAAACCAGCAAAAATTCCTGGCGGAATTGGAGTCAATCAACCTGCCGTCTGTCCCAAAACCACTCTTTGAGCGTCTGGTAATTGGAATGGGGTTAAAGCAGGGTTATTATTCGATAATGGAGAAAATGAACATGCTTACAAAGAAAAGTCGAATTGCATTAACGATCGCTACAGCTTTTATCGTCGTATTTACGGTTTTGTTCGGCGGATCCGCTATGACCGTGTTGGCTGCTCAGTCGGCAATCCCTGGGGATGCACTTTATCCAGTAAAAACCACCCTGGAGCAAACGCGCTTCTCGCTGGCCAGAAATGCGGCTTTACGCGCAGAGCTTCAACTCGAATTTGCCGACCTTCGTTTGGATGAAATTGAACTGTTGATAGCCCAAGGGCGCACTCAAAATCTCCAGGCCGCCACCCAAGCTTTTGAAGCTCATATCCAGAATGCCCTGGCCGAGATCGAAGTAATCTCCGGAGTCAACCCGGCCTTGGCGGCAGACTTGATGGAAGAAATCACGGGTTTGTTTTCAGATTTTTCCGATACCCTGGGTTTGCTGCTCAACGATATTCCGGAACCTTTACGCTCAGAAGTGGAGCGCAATATTCGCATCATCCGTGGTGAGTCCGAGGATGACAACGGTAATGAAGGCGCGGTGGACAACCAAAATGGCAACCTGAACGACAATACGAACGACGACCTGGACGACAACACGAACGACGACCTGGACGACAACACCAACGCCGACCTGGACGACAATACCAACGACGACCTGGACGACAACACCAACGACGACCTGGACGACAACACCAACGACGACCTGGACGACAATACCAACGACGACCTGGACGACAATACCAACGACGACCTGGACGAAGTGAACGACAACACCAACGACGACATGGACGACGTGAACGACAACACGAACACCAACCAGAATGCCAACACGAACGATAACAGCAACGAAAACGACAATCGAAACGATAATGACGATTAAATACCCAGCAGGTTTCCCAAGTGCTGGCAGCCGGATACTGCCTCGGCGCTGGTACCTGGACGACTAATCAAAAAATCAGGATCCACCAACCCATGCCATTGCGAGGGGAGTAAGCCCCGCACCAATTCCAAAAATAAACGGGAAAATTAACAAAATGAGATTGCTTCCTCTCCAAAAAACGCTCTCTCTCGCAATGGCACCCAAATTTTAACGAAAGGCACTGAGGAACTACAGGCAATAATCCGCCTGTAGTTCCTTTCATTGATAATGATGGTGCAAACTAGAAATCATCCCAAGCAAAAGCCGTTCTGGCATAGTGTGGACCGCAAAGTAAAGGTCATCGGGCGCGAGTTCAGCCTGAAAACCATCCTGACCGGCATCCTGTTATGGATAGTCTTCTTGTTGTTTATGGGTTTGGTGCAGTTTTCCACGCCTGATATGCCGGATAACGATGGCTTCTATCACATTAAAATGGCCTATTTGATGCGCACGGAAGGATTGAAACCGGATTTTGTCTGGCTGCCGCTGACCATCCTGAACCAGCGCGAATTTTATAACCATCATTTTCTTTACCATGTCGCTCTAATCCCTTTCACTTTTGGGGATCTGGTCCTGGGGGCGAAATGGGCGGCGGTTTTCTTTTCGAGTTTGGCGTTTCTGGTTGTTTGGCGGTTGTTCGATCGTCAAAAAATTCCGTATGCGGGTTTATGGGCGCTTGGCTTGCTGGCGGTCTCCGAAGCTTTCATTTTCCGGATGAGCATCACCCGCGCCTTGTCGCTCTCATTGGCTGTAATCGTGCTAGCCCTGCACTGGCTATTAACCGGTAAGCATAAACGCTTACTTTTTTTGGGGTTTGTCTTTGTATGGTTCTACAATGCCTTTCCCCTGCTGATTGGGATCGTAGGCGTGTATGTGGCGGCGGTCTGGCTGGTAGAACGGCGTTTGGATATCCGCCCATTGTTGTACAGCGCCGGCGGGATTGCTGGCGGATTGATCATCAACCCCTATTTTCCATTCAACTTGATCTTTGTGGTCCAGCACATTTTACCTAAACTTGTCGATACCACGGCCATCAGCGTCGGCAATGAGTGGTTCCCCTATACGACCAGGCAGTTATTAATAAATTCACCGCTGGCTTTGCTGGTTTTTGTCAGCGCTGTACTGGCGCTTGGACTGGCCGACCGGCGTATGGATAGCCGCACAGCGACCGGATTTTTTCTTGCCTGCCTGTTTGGCTTGATGTTGTTTCAAGCCCGCCGCTTTGTCGAGTACTTCCCGGCTTTTGCGTTGATCTTCGCTGCCTTCGCCTGGGCCCCGATCCTCACCGATCTTCGAACCGCGGAACCAAAATTAGGGCATGGCGGAAAGAAAATCCTTGGACATGCAGTCCAATCCCACCTGCCTGCTTTGGTAATGATTGCCATTCTGATACCGATGACCTGGACGACTTTTCAATCGTCAAAAGCCAGTGTGCAGGGCTCAAAACCTCACCAGTTGTACGCCGGTGTTTCGGCCTGGTTGGAAGCCAATACTCCGGCTGGCGAACGGATTTTCCAATCCGATTGGGATGATTTCCCGCGCCTTTTCTTTTACAACACCCACAATACCTACCTGGTGGGCCTGGATCCCACTTACATGCAGTTCTACGACGCGCACTTGTACGATGAATGGGTCGAAATCACCCGCGGACGGGTGGAAAACCCGTCGATTAAAATCGCGGAAAACTTTGGCGCCCGCTACATCATGAGCGACCTGCACCACGATGGGTTCCTGAACCAGGCTGAACGAGATCCAAACCTGGTGGAAGTGTACCGGGATGCAGAAGCGGTGGTATTTCGGGTGGTTGGCGAGTAATTCCTGGGAAGATACCAGGGCGAAGGGAGGGGTAGATCGCGGATGGATCGCCGCTGGAAGCCGGCAGAGCGGGTGGTCTTTATTGCAGTTTGATCGTCTCGACCACCACGTTGCCCTCACCAACCATACCGGTCAGGCGCTGAAAGAGTTCGGGGCAGATGCCGGTGGTTTCGTTAGGAAATTCGATCAGGACGCGCTTCCCGCCCTCAAAGAGCAGCACCGCGAATTTGTCCTTGCCGGGCATGGAGCGGAGGATGCCGTGCACCCGCCTGAGGCGGCGGACATCGCGGGATTTGTCGTCGCTGGCGCGCAAGATGACCTTCACCATGCGGATCTCACCGCCTTCTTCCCGGGAAGCGCCTGGCTGGAGCGGGGCGATCAAGTAACGAAGATGGTCGTTGGAAACCGGCGGGGATCCTACCGGCGGGGGAGGATCAACCTGCCTGAGGGCGGCCGGCGGCATTTCCCCAGGTTCGGATTTTGCCGGAGGGCTTAGTTGGCTGGTTTGGGCAGACGGCGGGGGAGTTTCGGTATCCGCCGGGTTTTTATCAACATATGGGGCTGGTGGTTCCAGGAGGTGCCAGTCGTCCGGTTCGAGCGGCGAGGTAAGATCATCCCCTTCTGCCGGCTGGGCTAACCCTGGCCGGGCTGGCAGAGAAGGTTGGCCTGGTACAGGCTCATCAGCGAAGGAACTCACCCATTCTCTATTTTCTTCCTCGGGCAGGTAACTTAAATTTGGGTCGATACCTTGGCCGTTTTCGTCCACTTCGATAAACAACTCACTAAAACGTTGCACCAGGACTTTGGGTTCACTGTTGGCGTTATCCAACCGGCCTTCCGCCAGTACTACCTGGCCGGGTGAAACCAGGGTGCTGAACTGGTTCCATACTCGCGGGAAAACCACCAATTCGATCACTCCCTGGATGTCCTCCAGGGTAATGAAAGCCATCAAGTCGCCCTTTTTGGTCTGGTGGCTGCGCAAGCGCGTCACTAAACCCGCCACACAAACCCGTTCATTGTTGGCTGCAGCCGCCAGTTGACCGGAAAAGTGGGTCACCCGCCTCTGGATGGTGGGTAAGTACTGGGTGAGGGGATGGTCGGAAACATACAGGCCGATTAATTCGCGTTCCCATTCGAGTTGTTCGCGTTGATCGAGGGAGGGGGTATTGGGCAGGACAATCGATTCTTCTACCCCGGGGATGGCCCCAAAAAAGGTGAGTTGGCCATTGTTGATTGCGCGAAAGTGACTGGTGCTCACCGAAATGATCTGATCGAGCGCCTGGAGCAGCGCTTTACGTGGGCCAAATTGATCCAATGCGCCAACCCGCGTCAGGCATTCCAGGACTCGTTTTCCAACTTTCTGTAAATCGGCGCGGCGGGCGAAGTCGTTCAGGTTTTTGAAGGGACCGTCCTTGCGCGCTTCACGAAGCAAATCGACCGGAGCCGACCCGATGTTTTTGACCGCGCCCATCCCAAACCGAATCGCCGGGTTTTTATCCGCGCGGTCTTCGATGGTAAAGTCGTAATTGGAAGTATGGATATCCGGCGGGAGGATTTCGATACCCATACTGCGGCAGTCAGCCACATAGAAAGCCACTTTCTCGGTCTCGTTCTTGGAGGCTGAGAGCAGAGCGCTCATGTACTCGACCGGGTAATGGGCTTTGAGGTAAGCAGTTTGGACAGCGATGATGCCGTAATCGGCGGCATGCGATTTGTTAAACCCATAATTGGCGAATTCTTCCCAATCTTCGAAAATGATCTTGGCCGTAACTTCTGGAATGCCGTTTTTAATGGCCCCCTTGATAAATTTATTGCGGTGTTTTTCCAGCTTTTCGGTTTGTTTTTTAGCGATGACTTTACGAAAGTCGTCCGATTCGGACATCGTGTAGCTGGCCAACTCCACCGCGGCGCGCATGATCTGTTCCTGGTAGATCGTAATCCCATAAGTTTCTTCGAGGATTGGCTGTAAAGCAGGGTGACGGTAGGTAACCTTTTCTTCCCCGTGCATGCGCTTGATATAGGATGGGATGGACTCGAGCGGTCCGGGGCGGTGTAGTGCAACCATCGCGATCACATTGGCAAGGTTTTGCGGCTTCATCTGGACGAGGTAACGGGTCATCCCAGAACTTTCCAATTGGAAGACACCGGCCGTATGCCCTTTTCCTAATAATTCGTAGGTCGAGGGGTCGTCGATGGGGATATTTTCCAAATTGTAACACTTGGAATGTCGTTCATTGATTAAATCGCAGGCGCGCTGCATGATCGTCAATGTCGCCAGGCCAAGAAAGTCAACTTTGAGCAGACCGAGCGAGTCGACGATCGTCATCTCGAATTGGGTCACTGTTTTGATGGGCGTTTCTTCGGCGTTGCTGGTAGGCCGGTGGAGGGGCAGGTATTCGATGATCGGTTTATCGGTGATGATGACCCCGGCGGCATGGGTACCTGCGCTACGGACTGAGCCTTCCATTTGAGCAGCCGTGTCGATCAGTTCCTTTAAGTAGGGTGAATCATGGTAGAGGTCTTTTAATTCGGTCACCTGCTCAAGCGCCTCGGAAATGGCTACCGATTTGCCGGGGATATTGGGGATCATTTTGCTGATCCGATCCACTTCCCTAAGCGGAATGGCCATGACCCGGCCCACGTCGCGAATAGCCGCTCGCGCACCCATCGTGCCAAAGGTGATGATTTGTGCTACCCGATCGTCGCCGTATTGATGGGCACAGTATTCCAGCATTTTGGAGCGCTTATCATCCTGGAAGTCCAGGTCGATATCGGGCATCGAAACGCGCTCCGGGTTGAGGAAGCGTTCGAAGATTAAGCCGTGAGCGAGAGGCTCAACATTGGTAATGCTGAGGGTGTAAGCTACGATCGAGCCGGCTGCTGACCCGCGCGCGTTGTACCAAATTCCATGCTCTTGTGCGTAGCGGCAAAGATCCCAAACGATGAGGAAGTAGGCATCGAAGCCCATTGTATGAATCACACCTAATTCGTATTCCAACCGCTCACGGGGAATGCCGGCCCCGTTGCGATTGGAATAGCGGCGTAGAAGCCCAACCTCGCACAATGACCGCAGGTAAGTTTGAGGAGTGTAACCAACCGGGACTTCGAAAAGCGGCAGGTGATACCCTTTGGTGGACAGGTCAACATTAACCCGTTCGGCGATCAACAGGGTATTATGGAGTGCTTCTGGCACCTCTTTGAAGAGGGAGGCCATTTCGTCCGGTGGGCGCAGGTAATAGGAATTATCGGACATCCGCATTCGGTTCGGGTCGGTGAGCAGGGACCCGGTTTGGATGGCGAGAAGGATGTCTTGGTAGCGGGCATCGCCTGGATTGACATAATGGACATCATTGGTAGCAATATAACGGGCCTGGTAGCGCGGGCCGAGCTCGAGCAGGGCTTTGTTGATGGTTTCCAACTCTTTAATGTCATGCTGCTGGAGTTCAAGGTAGAAGTTGTCCTTACCGAAGACGTTATAATACCAATCCAATTGCTGGCGGGCTGAATCCAAACCGCGCTCCAAAATCAGCCGCGGGATCTCAGCGGCCATACAGCCAGAAGTGGCGATTAACCCCTCTGAATGGGCGGCCAGAAATTCATGATCGGTGCGAGGGTGGTAATAAAAGCCGTCCAACTGAGCGGCGCTGGCGATCTGGAGCAGGTTGCGGTACCCGGTTTCATTTTCGGCCAGTAACAGCAGGTGAGTGGAGGATTTGTCCAGGCGCGGGTCGCGGTCGCGCATCCCTCGGGCTGCCAGGTAAGCCTCGATCCCTATAATGGGTTTTACCCCAGCGGAAGTGGCCGCATTGAAGAATTCGATCACCCCGTACATTGTGCCGTGGTCGGTGATGGCGACGGCGGGCATGTCCATCTCCTTTACCCTTTGGACAAGCTTCTGAATGTTCGAGAAGCCATCTAAGAGCGAGTATTGGGTGTGAACGTGAAGATGAACGAAGGACATGGGACCTTTTAATGGCGCGAAAGGATGCAAAACTAGAAAGATTATAGCATGTGGATCTTGGCCCTGCCCCGGCGGGATGCTTAAAATTTTCGAGCTGTTTGGTTTTCTTAACCTTAAAGAAAAGACCACAGTCTAATTCCTGGTTGGGTATATTGTGGGCCGCAAAGAGGCGGCCGGGCCGGGAGGACATTCGTTTTCGATTCGCACGTTTATCATTGCCTGAGCGTAGGTTTGTTTGAAAAGGGGTTTAAGGTAAAATAATGGCACGAAGTTTGCGCTTACGAATGAACTCAAGGAAGCACTCGTTTGTTTTATTGCTCATATGGGTCGTGGGGGTCTTCCTTCCCTTTAATCACCCTGTTCAGGCACAAGCTGGGCGGCATTTGGAAGTCATTGATGTAAATACGGAAGCCTTTCCTGTTTTACGGGTCCAATTTGAGGCCTTTGAAGAGGATGGGAGTTTTGTCACCGATTTACGCTCCGAGGATGTGTTCATTCGCGAAAATAATGAGCTCCTTGGATTAACAGACCTTGAACTGCTCCGCCCGGGGGTGCAGTTTATTGTTGCGCTTAACCTGGGAGCGGATCTTTCCAACCGTTTTGGTGGAATTACCCGTTTCGAAGCAATCCGCCTACATCTTGAAACCTGGATCGGCACTCAGGCGGAGGAAAGCAGCGATCAATTCAGCCTGGCGACCAATACCGGCCTGCAATTGATTCACTCGCGGGATGTGGAGGAATGGGAGCAGACGGTTCGCGGGCTCGAGAATATCGATTTGCTCCAAGAACGACCTTCCCTGGTTGCATTGACCCGGGCGATCGATCTGGCAACCGATCCCAATCCTGAGGGTGTCATGAAGCGCGCTATCCTTTTCATCACCCCGTTGATTCCAGCTGCGAACCTGGTGGGATTGTCCAATCTGGGCGACCGGGCTGCCGAACAGGGCGTTCCCGTTTACATTTGGCTGGTTGCATCGTCCGCAGCGCGTACCAATAACCCCCAAGTTGTTGACCGTCTGGAGCAGATAGCCGCATCAACCGGCGGCGATTTATTCGTATTCACTGGCTCCGAAACTTTGCCGGACCCGGATGAAGTGCTGGATCCGGCCCGGTATATGTACCGCGCCCAATATGAATCGCGAATCAACACAACCGCCACCCACAGTATTGAGGTAGAAGTCCGCCGGGCTAATTTTCAACTTCGGTCAGCCGAAAAAAGGGTCTACCTCGATGTCCTCCCACCCAATCCGATTTTTCTTTCACCCCCATCGCAGGTCGAGCGTAAATGGGTTTCAAACGACAGTACATCCGCTGCCGTGCTGGAACCTCAGACGATACAAATGAGGATTGTGGTCGAATACCCAGATGGCAAGCCGCGTGAACTTAAAGCCAGCCGCTTGTATGTGGATGGCGTCTTGGTGGACCAAAATCTAACCGAACCTTTTGACATTCTGGAATGGCCATTGGATAAAACACAAGAGGGTCGTTTCATCTTGCGTGCCGAAGTGGAAGATACAGTGGGATTGCGCCAATCCAGTATTGACATGCCGCTTAACCTAACCGTTGAGGTTATCGAGTCCAGTTGGTGGCAGACCGTGTTAGGTGGAAATGACCCATGGTTGGTCGGTGCAATTGCGGCTGCCGGACTGGTGGCGCTAGTTTCCGCAACCCTGACCGGCCGCTGGGTGGTAAGGGGGATCGATAAGCGCAGAACACGCGCCTTCGGCCCATTAACCCAGCCACTTCCCCCACTCAAGGATCGTCCGAAAGGGCCGCGGCCAAAATTCCAAGTAGAAAGACCTACCTGGCCACGAATTGCGATGGCAGGGCTTTCGGCAGCCCCCGCCTGGCTTGTGCGCCTTCACGACTATGACCGTCACCCGCCAAAAATAAGTAGTGAGGTTGAGCGTTCTGTCACGCCTGCCAATGCAATACCGCTTACCCGAAAGGAGATCACCCTGGGCAGCGATGTGCTGCGTGCCCAGTATTGTGTAAACGACGTGACGGTTAGTGGACTTCATGCGCGTATTAGGCAAACTCCCGAGGGTGGCTTTCAAATCTTGGATGCCAATTCTGTAGCGGGCACCTGGGTCAATTATGCGCCGCTGCCACCCACAGGGGTAGTGCTGCAGCATGGCGATCTTATTCATTTGGGACGGGCTGTTTTCCGGTTTGAGCTGGCTAACCCGTCTGAACAAACCCAGCCGCAGGTTAGACTGTTACAGGATTATCTATGAAGAGGGTTGAAAACGCTCACCTCCATTTGACGGCGCTCAGCCATGCGGGCATGCGCGGTAAAATAAATGAAGACCGATATGCGGTCAGTGCCTTTCGGATGAATGACTCCCCTCACACCCGGGCATTGTTGGCTGTGCTATCGGATGGGATTGGCGGGCATCGCGCTGGTGAAGTTGCTGCCGAAATGGCAGTTGATTTGATCAGCGCATCCATAGCCGAGAATGGTGATTCGCTTCCTCCGGACCAGGCCTTGCAGCAAGCTATCCATACCGCCAGCCAGGCCATTTTTGAGCAATCACGCGCCAATTCTCATCAGGAAGGCATGGGTGCAACCTGCGCGTGTGTTTTTGT
>Ga0207950_100157_pt1 | contig 26367 bp, 24 predicted proteins | sample Subbio11_8B_AprC_FD_184814 | JGI IMG/M metagenome (GOLD analysis project Ga0207950, IMG submission 184814) | Serpentinite rock and fluid subsurface biosphere microbial communities from McLaughlin Reserve, California, USA - CR11_8B_AprC (SPAdes) | ecosystem: Environmental > Terrestrial > Deep... | reverse complement strand
GGATGAAATAAAACACCCGGTAGAGCACCCCAAAAACCAGCAAGGTCAGGATGCCCGCTTCAATCCCCTTCACCTTTCTAAAAGCACTGTATGTGAATGGGGTTGCCAGGCATGCCAGTGTGCCGGCTAAACCTATCCGAATTGCGAGGCTGTTGAAAAGCTGCGGGATGCCCGATACGATTTCGGGGAAATAGCCAATGACCAAGAGAACCCCGGCAGCCCCCCCAACAACCAGCAAGTTGAGAACCCCAAAACGACGTAGAAAAGCCAAAAACCGGTTGGCATAGCTTTGCATCCGCGCTGCGAAAGGACTCCAACTTGCGGCAAACCCGAAGGTTAAGGCAAAAAAAAGGAAGACAAGGCTCAGGCCGCCAAGCTGCCACTTCCAGGATGTGGCAAACAAACCTGTGCCTTGTGCCTGAATCCATAGACTCAGGCTTAATCCTGCGCTTGACAGCATCCCAAAAAAAGTGATCAACTGCCAGGAGGTTAACCGACGACCGGTCATGGTTTCATCTCGTTCGTTGTTTCCTTCATTTGAGTGACCCGCGCCGCCGCGATACCGGGAACGAACAAGCCGCCCGGTAAGCTGGCAGCCATTTGCATCGTGCGGATTAGCAAGGCAATCGTCGTGCTGGCCTCCATAGAAACAGCCCCAAGGTGAGTGAACAACAATGTGGCGGAAACCTCTTGCAAGCCGTAGCCGTTGATCGAGAAGGGTAGTAAGGTGATGAAATACACCAAAGACCAGATACCGGCTACCCGCAACCCATCCGCTGGTTCGTTCATTCCGACCAAAAGGATCATGATGGAAGCATACAATAAGATCTGGTGGAGGAGAGAAAAGAATAACGAAAGCAGCAGCCAGCCTGGACGATGCGCCCAGGTTTTGAAGTAGGTAAAAATGCTGGTAAAAAAATGACGAACCCTATTCCATAGCGGGTAAATTGCGGTTAACCCGAACCAAACATGGGCATTACTACGGATGGGCAATCCTGAATGGAGCAGGTAGAGGATGCCAAGCGGTAATGGGATCGCCATTCCGGCCATCCCGATAATCCGATCCACGACCAGGGCCGCGGTAGCGGCAGCCGCATCGACGCGCATTTGAACAGCGCCGGCCAGTCGTAAGATGTCACCCCCAATCGTTGTCGGCAGAAAGTTCGAAGCAAACAAACCGGCAAACGTGATTCGCAGGCTTTTTTCCAGGCTGATATTGGCACCGGCAGAGCGAAGCAATAGATACCAGCGCAGGCTTATCGCGATTCTCGAAAGCAGGGTTAATCCCAGGGCAGCCAGAATATGCCAGGTCTTAAGGCGCTCGAACGCCGCCCCGGGTTGCTGCCAACCTTGCTGGCTGAGCAATACAACCATCAAGCCCAAGGAAAGGATCGATCCTGCCAGACGCAGCCAAAACTCTTTGCTCTTGGACTGCACGCCGGTATTATCCCTCCCCTTCTACAGAATTGGATACGATTTTTCGGATGGTGTAAATGGGCTTGCCTTGTGATTCGTGATACGTGCGTACCAGCAGCTCAGCGATCAACCCCATCAGAATAGATTGAAATCCGAGAATTAAGACCATCGTGCTGATGATAAAGATGGGCGAACCGAGGATAGGAATATCCAAAAAAACTCTGCGAATAAATAATGCCACCAAACCAATAAAGCTGATAAAGATCAAACCTATCCCGGCCCCGCCAAAAAGGTATATCGGTTTGTTAGCGTGACTATTTAAAAATTTAACCGTGATAAGATCCAGGATAACTTTTAGGGTGCGCTCCAGGCCGTATTTAGCTTTCCCAAACCGGCGCGGATGGTGGTTGACTGGCATTTCTACAATCCGCGCGCCGACAGAATTGGCATAAACCGGGATGAAACGGTGCATTTCCCCATACAGTTTAAATTCGGTTAGGATCTCCCGCCGGTAGGCCTTCAGGGTGCAGCCGTAATCATGCAGATGCACGCCGGTCACCCAGGAAATTAAACCGTTGGCCAGGTTGGATGGCAGAGTGCGGACGGCAAAATTATCCCGGCGGTTTTTCCTCCACCCGCTGACCACGTCGTACCCTTCATTGATTTTTGCGATAATTGCCGGTATGTCACCCGGATCGTTTTGTAGATCCGCATCCATTAAAACGACCAAATCGCCGTTGGAATGGTCGATCCCGGCCGCGATTGCAGCGGTTTGACCAAAATTTCGGCGCAGTAAAATTGCCCGGTAATGGGCAGGGTCGTGCTGGACGAACTGCTCCAATAATGCCGGACTAGCGTCTTGGCTGCCGTCATCGACCAACACAACTTCCCAAGTCAGGTTGAGGGGCGCAATTGCTTCATGAACTGCCTGGAATAGTAAAGGCAGAGTCTCCTCTTCGTTGTAAACCGGGATGATAACCGATAGGTCCATCGCAACCTGCGCCTGGGGGGATGATTGCCAGAATTATAGCACAGCAATTAATTCCCCATTCATGATGCGAGGAGGACGTCTGGAAATTGCATCCCATTGTAATGTTCCAGAGAGTTGGAATATGCTCCCGCCGGGAAGAGGAAGATCCGGTCGCCCAGGGTCATTCCAACCGGGAGCATGATGTCATGCCGGAAGGTGTCCGCGCTGTCGCAGGTCGGGCCGCTGAGGATATAAGGAATACAAGTGTCCCCGTTGCGTTCAGCCAACACATTGTACTGGAAATTAAACATTTCGATTCCTTCGATGAGACCGTGATATGCGCCTACATCCAGGTAAAGCCAGGTATTTTCACCCCGCCGGGCACGATTGATGACCGTGGCAACCATGATACCGGCATTCCCAACCAATCCCCGCCCCGGCTCGACGAACAGCTTAGCACCCCCCTGGAACAAGCGCTGCATGGCCGGATTAATTTCGGCGGCAATTTCTTCGACCGTGGGTACCGGCTCGTCAAATTGGGCCGGAAAACCCCCGCCGCTATTAATAACCTGTAAGTGAATATTTTTAGCCTTCAGCCCCTGCCAGATTTCAGCCATGCGTTCCAGCCCGCGCACCCACGACTGCGGGTCGCGGTTTTGAGAGCCGACATGGAAGGTCAGCCCATAGGGGAGCAGACCCAAGCTGGCAGCATAAACCATTAAATCCACCGCTTGTGCCGACTCCAAACCGAATTTGCGCTCCAGAGGCCAGTGGCTGCCGAGGTTGTCAACGGCGATACGAGCGATGACCTGGCATCCGGGCGCCAGATTTTTCAACTTATCCAGTTCGAGTTGGGTATCAAAGGCAAAGGTGCGTATCCCAAACTGGTATGCGTTGGAGATATCGCGCGGTATCTTGGTTGGTGCGCTGAAGATGATCTGTTCAGGGGAAACCCCCAAATTGGAGAGGATTTGAATCTCGCCCCACGAGGCCACGTCGAAGTGGATGCCTTCTTTTGCGAAAATGGCCAATACATCCGGGTGGTTGTTGGCCTTAACCGAAAAGAACACCTGCTCTTGCGGAAAAGCATTCTGAAACCGGCGCGCGTTTTCTTGCAGGCGGTGGGTATCCATGATCAAGAAAGGGGTTTCACGCTTTGGCAGGCTGGCGAGCAGGCGTTGAATTTCTTCCAGGTTGTATTTGGCCATGGGTAAACCTCCGCACAGTAACGAAAAATCAATCCCGCCGATTGTTGTGTAGGAACGGTGGAATAATTATATCCAAGTATAGAGAACAATTGCCACGAAAGTTTAAGGGCAATGGATTAATTGTTCACCCATCCACTTTTGGACATCCCTAAAAAATATCCCCGTGCTCCTCCGTCCCGACTCTGGAAAACTCTCAAGTCTGGATCTCTCCCGTCAAACGAGTGTCGTAACCTATATAGCGAGCAATAAATTCTTTTGCGGCCTGGCTTTGCAGCCAGGCGATGAACTGCTGCATCGCCTGTCCCTGGGCCTTTTCCGCATCCAGCACCAGGTCGTAGCGTTCTTGGGTCAGGTATATAAAATCCTGCTTGTAAGCCGCAGCCGCAGATTCTAAACCCAATCCCACATCCGCCTGTCCCTCAGCGACAGCACGGGCCACATCCGAATGGGTCAGGCGTTCGTCACGGTAGCCGTTCACCAGCCTGGGCTCGATCTCTGCTTTCTCTAATTCTCCATCCAGCCAATGGCGCGTCCCCGAACCAGCCTGCCGGTTGACGAAACGCAGCTCGGCCCGCTTCAGGTCCGCAATACCCTGAATTCCCAGTGGGTTGCCAGGCGCGACAATCAGGCCTAACCGGCGCTGGGCCAGCGTGACGACGATAACCTCTTCGCCTTGGAAGTGCTGTCGAATAAAAGACAGGTTGTACGTCTTACTTTGCCCATCCCACAGGTGGCAGCCGCACAAATCCGCTTTGCCTTGGGCCATCGCCAGCAGCCCACCCAGGCTGCCAATGAAAGTGAGCTGCAGGTGGGTATCCGCGATTAAACCGCCGAACACATGGCGGGCCAATCCGGCCAGAGCCATATCGTGGCTGCCCGCAAAACGGAGCACATTGCTGGCTGGGCGCTTCACCATTGGATCCGGAGCGCGCCAACGGTCCATCGCCATTTCCAATGCGAGCTGAATTTCATCCAAAGCATACCCGGCGGTCAAGGCTTCCAACAGAAAAGTCTCGCTGCGGTTCACCAGGTGCGCCATTTGCAATGACTCCTGGGTCTGGAACATGGCCTTCGGGGTTGAACCTGCCACCTGTGTCCCGCGCCCGGCCTGACTGATGACCAGGCCTTCTTTGGCGAGCAAATTGTAGGATTTTTGCACGGTTCCGGGGGTACAGTTCCATTGGAGCGATAACTGGCGCATCGAGGGCAGCCGTTGACCAGGTTTTAAACGCCCGGTGAGAATCTCTCGCCGGATAGCCTCGGAAATTCGTTGGTAGAGATAGAAATCGTCCATAGATGACCGGACTCAAAATTAGGTTCGGGTGAAGCACCCGCTAATCAGCTTAACCTATTATAGTAGAACTTGGTTTCAACTACATTCCATTGATTATTTTTCGTTCCACGGCTGCGAATTTGGGATGAACAGCGATTGGCCAAATTCTTCCTTCCCATACTCAGCAATTTTTTCCTGCACTGCCACTGAGATGATCCAGTCGATGAATTGGTCGGCTGCCGCTTGCTGGATATGCTCCCCTTTGTTTGGATTAACGCTTATCACACCATAGGGGTTGAACAGGATCGGATCCCCTTCTACCAGAATTTCCAGCTTTAGGCCTTGTTTAAAGCGCGACAGGTAGGTAGCCCGGTCGCTGAGCGTATATACCTGCTGCTCGTCCGCCAGGGTCAGCACCTCGCCCATGCCCTGTCCAGCGGAGATGTACCAGGCTCCGCCCGGCTCGATACCGGCCTTTTTCCAGATAGCTAATTCTTTCGTGTGGGTGCCCGATTCGTCTCCGCGTGAGACAAAGTCTGCTTCGGTTTCCGCGATTTTCGCAAAAGCCTGCCAAGCATCACGCATCCCGCGAATGCCGGCTGGGTCTTCAGCCGGACCAACGATCACAAAATCGTTGTACATGACCTCTTCGCGGCGTAAACCGTGCCCATTAGCCATGAACTCGTCTTCGCGGGCACGGGCGTGTACCAGCAATACGTCGGCATTGCCATCTTCTCCCAGCTTGATGGCCTGGCCGGTACCGACCGCCACAACGTCCACTTCCAGGTTGAAGGTTTGTTCAAATTCTGGCAGCAAGTAGTCCAGCAAGCCTGAATCCTGGGTACTGGTTGTGGTTGCCAGCAATAGTTTGCCAGGGGCAACGGCAGGGGTCCCTGCTGGCGCAGCACAACCTGCTAACAAACTGCTAACTATGAGCGTAAAAAGGAAAAGGGTGAAAACTCGCTTAGACATTTTGTCGCCTTTCTTATTTAAGGGTTTAATAGACCATCTCGCCGCGAACAAAAGCGGCGGTGCGCACATCGCTGGGTTGGGTGAAAAAGTCTTCGGTGTTGGCGGTTTCGATCAATCTGCCTTCCAGTAAAAAGCCAACCCGCTGGGCTAACCGTTTAGCCTGGAAAACATTGTGGGTAACCAGGACCAGGGTGGTATGGTGCTGCTGGTTGAGTTTGAAAATGATCTCCTCGATTAAGGCTACATTGTATGGATCCAGGTTGGCCGTTGGCTCATCCAGCAACAAGACTTCCGGTTGGAGCACCAAAGCGCGAGCCAGGGCTACCCGCTGAGCCTCCCCGCCCGAGAGGGTACGCGCCTTTTGGTCCGCCATACCGCCCAGACCGACCTCCTCAAGGGCAGCCTGAACCTTTTCCTCGGAATTGTGCTCATTGCGCAGTTCCAGTCCAAATCGGACATTGGCCCGCACGCTGCGGCTCAAAAGCATCGGGCGTTGAAAAACGGTTGTCACCCGGCGGCGCAGGTGCAAAGGCATTTCTTTGCCAGGGGCGAATTCCTGGTTGTGGAAATATAATCCGCCATACGTAGGCGGTTCCAGGAAGTTTGCCAAGCGCAGCAAGGTACTTTTACCTGCTCCGCTTGGTCCGACCAGGGCAAAAATTTCGCCGCGAAAAATTTCCAAATGCTCAATATCCAACACCCGCCGGCTGTTGTATTCTTTGGCGACCCGCTCCAGGCGGTAAAGGGCTTCGTTCCTCTGCGGCCTATTCATCGAATGATTTTCCTTGCAGGCGGAGCATAGCCAGGTTGGCAATAAAGGTGATGCCCAACAGGACTAACCCTAAAGCGATTGCCAGCTCAAAATTGCCTTTGCGCGTTTCCAGGACGATAGCGGTAGTGAGCACCCGAGTGCGCCCCTCGATATTCCCACCGACCATCATGACTGCCCCAACCTCAGAGATGATTCCGCCAAAACCGGCAATGATCGCCACAATCACCCCCACCCGCGCTTCCATCAGCACCGCCAGGGCAGCCTGTCGATGGGTTGCTCCTAATGCCAGGACTTGCTGGCGCAGGTGTGGATCGACCCCCATTACGGCCGCCATCGTGAACCCGGCCACCAACGGGAAGGAAATGATGGTTTGAGCGATGATCATCGCACCGGGGGTAAATAAGGAAGGTAGGAAAGGAAGCTGCAGGCTGCCTAGTAATCCGCTCCGAGAGAGCAGTAAATAGACGAACAGACCGATCACTACCGGCGGGAATCCCATCCCGGTATACATTAAGGCGACCACAAAACGCCTACCGACAAACCGCTTAAGACCCAAATAAGCTCCCAGCGGAATACCGATCAACGAGCTGATGAGTAAGGCAACCCCAGAAACCCGCAAGGAAAGCAGGATAATTTCGCGAAGTTCTAAATCCATTATGATCCTATGTATAGTTTGTACCGATACAAGTATAGATTATAGGCGTTCAAATGTCCAGTGGTTCGTGGAAAAGGCAACCCTGGCTGAAACCTTCGGCGACGAACCTCCACTTTTCCCTCCCCATCAAAAAAAACCGCAAGCTCATTAACTGGTGTATTTCTTGGGTGGAAATATTTGATATAATCGGATAATCCTAATCATAATTAGTCGGACAAAGGATTGTATATGGGCATTTCACTCCTTAAAGTCGAAAAAATCATCGAACCGCAGTTCGTCATCGAGGGTGCTGGCGTCCGCTTGATGCGCTCCTTTGCCCCAACCCGAGCCAACCCTTTCGATCCCTTCTTGCTTTTCGATCATTTCGCCTTCAATGACCCACAAGAAGGTCCAATCCGTGGCTTTCCCACCCATCCGCACCGCGGGATCGAGACCGTCACCTATATGCTTGAGGGTAACGTCCGCCACCGTGACAGCATTGGAAACCTGGGGGTTATCGGCCCTGGTGACGTCCAATGGATGACCAGCGGTCGCGGCATTTTGCATGAGGAAATGCCTCAGCCTGGACCGCAAGGAACGATCATGGGTTTTCAGTTATGGGTCAACCTGCCGGCCGCCGAGAAGATGTCACAACCGCGCTACCAGGAGGTAAACGCACAAGAAATCCACACGGTCGAAAAACAGGGTGCCCGAGTACGGATTGTCGCTGGTGAATACCAGGGGGTCAATGGGCCGGTTACTGAGATCGCTGCCCAACCGATCTACATGGACGTAACCCTGGAACCCGGTGTCGAATTCCAATTACCGGTAACCGCCGGGCACACCACCATGGCCTATATCTTCGAGGGTGAAGGTACCTTTAGCCTCGACTCTGCCGGAATCGGCCACTTGATTCCCGCGGTCCACCTGGTTGTTTTTGGCGAAGGTGACCAACTCTATGTACGGGCCGGAACATCCACCGAAATGCGCTTTATGTTGATGAGCGGTGCGCCTTTCAGAGAACCGATCTTCCCGTACGGGCCGTTCGTCATGAACACACAGGAAGAAATCCAACAAGCTCTGATCGATTTGCGCAGCGGCAATTTCGTCCAGAACTAAACCCTTCGGTCGGCAGCCCTTGTTGCCCAATGATTATGGCTGGGATTAGCCCCAGGGCAGGTGATTTAGCATGGACGGTAAATAAGCCTTCTTCTGCAAGCGATTATTTTGCATTTTCGCCTTGCCAGGCCGGCCCCACCCGCCGCTCCCCCCGTAGGCTGGGTTCATAGCAATGGATCCAAAAAGTAATAACCCTATCCGTAAACTGGAGAAAAAAATGGGAACAGCGCAAGTTCAAGGACCGTTATGGGGTGTTCGAGCAAGAGATTGGGCCGAGGTACAGGAAGGTATGTTTGCGCCGCTCTTTGAAGCGGTTTTACGCAGGACCGCCGTCGGCGAAGGCACATCCGTCCTGGACATCGGGTGCGGATCGGGTGGCTTCTGCGCAATGGCAGCCAAACTTGGGGCACGGTTGAGCGGGCTTGACGCGGCTGAGGCTCTCCTGGCGATCGCCCGGGAGCGAGTGCCAAAGGGTGATTTCCGGGTTGGCGAAATGGAGGAATTACCTTACTCGAACCAGACTTTCGACCTGGTGGCCGGTTTCAACTCGTTCCAGTTCGCGGCTCATCCGGTGCGGGCCGTACAAGAGGCGGGCCGGGTGTCCCGGGCCGGCACGCCGGTGATTATCGCCGTTTTTGGCAAGCGGGAGGATACCGAGGCTGCCCCTTATTTCGCCGCTCTGGGTTCCTTGTTACCACCTCCCCCACCAGGCGCACTCAGCCCCTTTGCATTCTCGCACGATGGCGGCTTAGAATCCTTGGTAACACAGGCGGGTTTGATTCCAGAAACCGTGGAGGAGGTAGATTGTCTGTGGGAGTATCCAGATGAAAAGACCCTCCTGCGCGGATTGCTCTCTTCATCCCCAGCCATCCGCGCCATTCAACACGCAGGTGAGGCAGCAGTAACCGTCACCCTCCTAAAAAACCTCGTGCCATTCAAGACAGCCTCTGGCGGATATGCCTTCAGAAACAAAGCTCGCTATATCATCGCGAAAGCATGCTGTTCCAGCTCCGGTGGATTATAATCGGATTGGCCTAAGGCAGGTCAGCGGCAACGCCGCCCATCTTGTCACCCACCCGCCTCGTCCGGCGCGCTCAGCCATACCTGGAATGCCTTCCGGGGGCTGGCAGAAGGAGACCCATGGATCCAACACCCATCCTGATCGAGTTCCCTCTCCGAGGTGAGTGGGTTGCCTTTCACACGCCTGGAGAACAGGTACCCAGTCATGGCACGGACCAATTAGGTCAACGCTATGGGTATGATTTCCTCCGGATCGATAAAGAACGTGAAGGCTGGAAATTTTATCGGGCACCAACCTGGCGGTACAACCTGGTTGGGGTAGCACTCGATAATTGTTATGGATGGTCCGAGCCAATTTTTGCGCCTTTTGAAGGCACGGTCATCCTGGCGAGAGATGGCTGGCCTGAAAGAAACCGGGTTTATTTTCTGAGTGACTTCGCAATTGTTCTTAAAAACGCTTTTTTCTTCGATCCGAAGAAAAGGAAGGATTTACAGCCAGTATTGGGCAATCACATTATGATCAAAATGACGGGAAAGGAAGTATACGCTTTCATTGCCCATGCCCGGACAGGGTCTATTCGAGTTCGTGAAGGCGATGAGGTTCAAACCGGCCAATTCCTCGCCGGGGTTGGCCATTCGGGCAATTCTACGGCGCCCCATCTTCACTTTCACCTCATGGACCAAGCGAACATCTTGGAGGCAAATGGGTTGCCCTGCATTTTCCGAGAGTACGAAGCCCTTCGTAAGGGTGTTTGGACTAAAGTTGAAGCAGGGATTCCGGGCAAGAGAGAATGGATTAGGGTTGCCGCCTGATACCATCCCCAACCCAGGCAACCTCCGCGCTTACCCCAAGCGCAATTGTTTAACGACCCAAAGCAGCTCAGTCGATCTCCATCTCCTCCCAGCATCTTGCCGCGAGCTTCCATCCACCCCAAATCGCCAGCAGGCTAACCACAGACCAGCTGATCAGTCCACCAATCAAGAACGGGTGCCAACCCAGGGGGTCCATCCTAAAGACATCGCTGAACAGGTAGCGGGTGAGAGGTCCGCCAGCAGCACCTAAATAAACCACCGGGATAAAGGTCTGCACCAGATTAGCGATCAGCGGGTTGGCCTTCGCTGTCCCAGTAGATACCCAGATTTCCAGCCCATTGTTGCTCATTATGAAACCGAGCAGGAGCAGCTTGAGGCCGATTATCGCGAGCAGGGTGTGGAAAAACGTTACCCCAGCCAGCAGGGAATAGATGACTACCCCCGCCATTCCGAGCAGGAAGGGCGCCACAACGATCTTCACCAAATTGATAAGGAGGACTTCATGGGTGGAAAGCGGCAGTACCTTCGTCAGCCACAGGCTTTGTTTGAACAGCTTCTCCGCCCCCTTGCCGCTCCCCGCTTTAGCAAGTTGATCCAGCGGAATGAAGAGCATAACCATGCCTATCGGCAACAACACACAGGCGGCGATTATTATCACCACCAACCCGGCCGCGGTCGATCCCCCCAGCCAGGTGAGCATACGACCTTCGATGAGGAGGAAAACGATGGTAGAAAATCCAGCCAGCGTAATCAAGGAGATAAAGCGCATCTCCTCGTTGCGCAGAGCGCGGCGCCATTCATTTTGCACAGCGGCAATCCAGGGAGCAGGCACTTTCGCTTCCCGCCCCACTGCCGCTGCCGAAGTCTTGCGGGGTTGGGAAGCAGGTGTCGATTGCGTCATCAGCCAGCCTTGCAAGAAGAGGCGGCGGGCGAGCCAAAAGATGAACAACAGCGACACCCCGGTTACCATGAGGAGCATGAAGAGCGAGCGTAATCCAGGGATGGGTTCGCCAATTGCAAGCGCGCTGAGCAGGCGGCTGGTCGAGACCAGCGAGAGGAGATCGGTCGGGATGTGGCGCAGCCATCCGAAGAGTTCCATCCCACGGGAGATCATTTCCATCAACCGCTCGGCGCTGATCCTTCCAAAATAAGCGAACCAAAGGATGCTTGTTCCGATGGATAAAACCCCGGCGAACCGCCCAAACGTCCTGGCCGTCATCACGCGCAGGAGCGCCATGCCAATGAGAAGGCCAAAGCCGGCTGGAATGAGGGTGAATACCCAGAAAATGGGCAAAAGGGCGGCATAATAAAACCATGCCGCCCCGATACTCCAGCCAGCGGCGATTAACATCGAAAGGCCAAGGAATAAAACTCCGAGTGACGATTGAAGCTGGGCAGCGAGAAATTTAATGGCGAGAACCTGGTTGGCCGGGATCGGCAGAGCAAGGAGGTAGTTAAGATCCGGGGAGCGGTAGAAACGAGGGATCAGATTCGTCATGCTCTCCGTAAGGGTTGCGAAAAAGATGAAGGCCAAAATAAGCCCGAAGGCTATCCAACCGAGGGCCGGGTCAAGCAGCCAGGCAGGATCTAAGAACTCGAGAAAGTGACGCTTGATTAAATAGGCGAAACCAACCGCAGCACCTACCCCAACCCCGAGCAGGAGTATGGTGGTGATTTTCTGCCACCGAGTGCGCCAATAGGTGTTGCGGATGATCCCCCAATGGAGGGAGAACAGGGGCACCAGGTAATTCATGGGGTGTCTGTGTTCTCCTTTGCTCGATCACCATCGTTCTCCCCTTCTTTCTCGGTAAGGGAGAGGAAGACATCTTCCATCGTCGATCCAGGCGACCTGGCTTGCTCCCGCAGTTCGTCCAGGGTTCCAACCGCGATCAGCTTGCCTTGGTGGATGATGCCGATCCGATCGCACATCCGCTCGGCGATCTCCATGATATGGGTTGTCAGAAGGACCGCGCTGCCTCCCGCAGCCAACCCAACGAAAACATCTTTGACCAGGCGCGCGCTGGCGGCATCGAGGCCTGAGGTCGGCTCATCCAGCAGGAGCACCCTGGGCCGGTGGAGGATGGCCGCGCAAAGGATGACCTTGCGTTTCATTCCATAAGAAAACCCCTCGATGAGTTCGTTGGCCCGGTCGGCGAGACCGAGCAATTCCAATAATTCATCTACCCGCCCATTAACCCCGTCTGGCTCGTTCCGCAGATAAACCGCCCCGACGAACTGAAGGAACTCTCTAGCGGTCAACTTCTCGTACAGAAAAGGGTTATCCGGGGCGTACCCCAGGTTGCGCTTCGCCTCCACAGGGTTGCGGGCGATGTCGAAACCGCTCACTCTGACCTGCCCGCGGGTCGGCTTGAGCAATCCGGTGCAGACCTTGATGGTGGTCGTCTTACCGGCCCCGTTCGGGCCAAGAAAGCCAAAAACCTCCCCCGCCTGGACTGTGAAGCTGACCCCGTCGACCGCCTTAACCTTTCCATAGTACTTAACAAGATCGATCACTTCCAGCATTCTTTCCTCCCACTTGCCACCGCCTTTCGCCAGCGATGACAACATTTACAACCTCGCCAAAGGTGTCGCTTTAAACAAAATAATTTTATCACGGAGCCGTCTGTTACCCAGTACGGCAAGAAGCAGGTGATATAATAGCCAAGAAAATACACGGCAGGAGGATGATTTTGGATACCAGTGTCGTCGAACGATTTATCCGCTATGTGAAAATTGACACGCAATCCGATTCGGCTTCTACCACCACACCCAGCACCCAAAAACAGCTCGACCTGGCGCACCTGTTGGTGAGCGAATTGGAAGAAATCGGACTCTCGGATGTCACCCTTGATGCCCATGGAATCATTATGGCTACCTTGCCCGCCAACCAGGAAGGCGCTCCGACGATCGGCTTTATCGCCCACATGGACACCAGCCCGGACCTGAGCGGGACCCGGGTAAACCCACAAATGGTCGAGTACAAAGGTGGCGACTTGCTGCTTAACCAGGAAAACAGGGTGGTGCTCTCGCCGAACGAATTTCCCGAACTTACAAAATATGCCGGCCAAACCATCATCACAACCGACGGCACAACCTTATTGGGGGCAGACAATAAAGCCGGCATCGCGGAAATTATGGCCGCAATGGCTTACCTTACCACCCACCCAGAGATCCCCCATGGAACCATTCGGGTTGGTTTTACCCCGGATGAGGAGATCGGGCGCGGGGCAGACCATTTCGATGTAGCCAGGTTCCATGCCGACTTCGCTTACACGGTCGACGGCGGTGAGATCGGCGAACTGCAGTACGAAAATTTCAACGCCGCCAATGCCAAAATTAAAATTCGCGGGCGCAATGTTCACCCGGGAACCGCTAAAAATAAAATGATCAACGCCAACCAGGTCGGGATCGAATTCCACAACCTCTTGCCGGTCAACAAGCGCCCGGAATATAGCGAAAATTACGAGGGCTTTGTGCACCTGACCCATTTCAGCGGAACTGCGGATGAAGCTGAATTGCGTTATATCATCCGCGACCATAACCACCTCAAGTTCGAGGGCTTGAAGAAAGAAATGGAACGGGCGGTCGATTTCATCAACGCCCGGTATGGGGACGGCACCTTGCTGCTGGACCTAAAAGACAGCTATTTCAACATGGAGGAAAAAATCCTTCCGGTCATGCACGTCATCGAGCTGGCCCGCCAGGCGATGCTCGATTCTGGGGTAGAACCCATGGTACGCCCAATCCGCGGCGGCACAGATGGCGCGCGCCTTTCCTATATGGGCTTACCCTGTCCTAACCTTTTTACGGGCGGCCACAATTTTCATGGGCGGTACGAATTCATCCCGGTAAAATCGATGCACAAGGCTGTTGAGGTGGTCATACGCTTGGTGGAATTGGCGACCCAAAAATAACCATCTCCGCCACCCGGAATGAAACGCTACGGGTTACCCTAATCTCTCACGTTCAACCATACAAACTGGTATGCGTCCAGCCTCAACGGTTGCAAAGATGAAACACCCTTCCCCGTCACCAGGTTGACGAATTCATACCCCAATCCGTACAACCGAAGCTGATTACCATCCAACTCTTGAGGATTTTCACTAAAATTCGCCAGCACCACCACCCGCTCACCATCCGAATGGCGGATATAACCCAAGATAGAATGGCTGCCGGTTTGAAAAATTTCCGTATCCGCACCGCTGAACGCGTGCACCGACCTTCGTAAATCCAACAAGTGTTTCAGGCGTTGGTACACCTGTCCTTCAACACTTTGTGGATCGGTGCGCTTCTCACCCCGCTCCCAATCGGTGTAGGGACGGTGGACCCAGCGCGAGTCGCGCATCTTGGCCGGGTCGGTGCGGTAACGGTAATCATTGAGCGTGGCGATCTCATCGCCCAAATAAATCAACGGGATTCCACCAATCGAAAGAATGACGCTGTGGATCAGCAGGATCCTGCGCAGCGCCAATTCGACCTCGGTTTCGGTCTCCTCATACAACGCTTTTTCCAAACCGGCCAGCGAGGCGCAGCATCCCGAAATACGGGCGTCTCCGGTTTGGGGGTTTTCCTGGAAGGGTAGGCCGCGGGCGAAACTGCCTTCAAATTTCCCGGTAAAGAATTGGTTCAAAAATCGCCGGTGATCATAACCAGAAATTCCCAATTGGGCGGCATCTTCATCCGAAAAAGTCCAACCGATATCATCATGACAGCGCACGTAGTTAACCCAGGCGCACTGGGGGTTTATCTTAAAGCGCTTTTGTAAACTATGCACCATCAGGCTCACATCTCGGGTGGCCAGGCTGTTCCATAACAACGCCATTAACAAGGGGTTATAGGAAAGCTGGCATTCTTCCGGGTGGATATAACGCACTACCTCATCGGGATGAACAATGGCCTCCGATTTGAATACCAACCCAGGCGCAGCGATCCGGGCAATGGCATTAAAAGCCTGAATAAGCATATGGGCTTCCGGCAGGTTTTCGCAGGTGGTGCCCATTTCTTTCCAAATAAAGGCCACCGCGTCCAGACGCAAAACTTCCACACCCAGGTTCGCCAAATAAAGCATTTCCCCAGCCATGCGGTTGAACACCTCAGGATTGGCATAATTTAAGTCCCACTGGTTGGAATGGAAAGTCGTCCACACCCACATGCCGATATCTGGGAAGTAAGTAAACGCCCCCGGATGTTCGTCTGGGAATATTTCGCGCAGGTTGTGTTGATAGGCATCCGGTACCTGGCGATTCGGGTACATGTGGTAATAATTTTGAAAATCGGGCTCGCCTGCCCGCGCCCGCAAAGCCCATTCGTGTTCATTCGATGTGTGGTTAAACACAAAATCTAGGACAAGGCTAATACCCTGCGAGCGTAATTCGTCTGCCAAATCAGCGAGCTGAGCAATGTTCCCTAAGGCAGGGTTTACCTCGCGATAGCTGCTGATGGCATATCCACCGTCATTTTCTCCATTCGGCGAACGAAAGAGCGGCATCAGGTGAAGGTAATTGATTCCCAGTTCTTTAAAATAGGGGATCTGTTTTTGAATCCCGTTCAAATTGCCTGCGAACAGGTCGACATAACCAACTGCCCCCACAAAGCGGTTCGACTGAAACCAAAATGGATCGTCTTCGCGCTGACGGTCGAGTTGTTTTAAATTTTCTTGGCGCCCGATCCAAGAATCGGTCAAGATGAAAAGCAGTGTTTCAAGATGGTAGAAAAAGTCGTAGCGCGACCCGTAAAGGTGGTAAAGCAGGCTGAAGAGCCGTTTAAAATTGCGTTCCAAACGCAAAAAGAATACCTGCCGCCATTCCGGAGGATGTTTTTTAAAACGCTCCAACAAGCGCGGGCGCAGCCGCTCCAGAGACCGCTGCGCCTCTAGTTGGATATCATGATTGCCTGCTTCCATAACGAACTGTTTTATCCCTTGATTGAACCGGCCATCAATCCGCGCACAAAGTAACGCTGCAATAAGAAGAACACAGCCAGCGGCAGAATCATACTGACAAACGCCCCAGAGGTGAGCAAATGCCAGTCCTGACCTTTTTCGCCGACCATGGAAGCCAGTGCGCTGGTTACAACCTGATTGCGGTCGCCCAGAAAAACCAATGCCACCAGGTAATCGTTCCACACCCAGAGAAACTGAAAAATGGCGAAAGAAGCCAGGGCAGGTACCGACAGCGGCAAGATCAACCGTTGGAAAATGGTGAAGTGCGATGCGCCGTCGATAAATGCCGACTCGAGAATATCACGCGGTAAGGTACCAATATAGTTGAAAAGCAGGTAAACAGCCAATGGCAGGCCAAAGCCAGTATGCGCCAGCCACATGGCAAGGTAAGTACCGTTAAGATTTAATTGGGTATAATCGCGCAAAATGGGTACGAGCGCCAGTTGCAACGGGACAACGATCAGGGCGACCACGATTGTAAAGAAGAATTTGCGGCCCGGAAAATTCATCCAGGCAAAGCCATAGGCGGCGAAGGCCGCGATCAAAATGGGAATGATCGTCGAAGGGACAGCCACTGCGATTGAATTCAAAAATGCGCCCCCCAGGTTATTCCCCTGGCGGATAATTTCGTTCCCTGCGCCGTCAATAAAGCTGATTTCTTTGCCACTTAGGGTGTCCGAGTAATTTTCCAGAGTAAGGCTCGTAGAAAACCCCTTCCAGCGCTGTTCTTCTATAATCACGATCCGTGGTGAGCGTTTATTCCCAATCCAGGTCACCTTGCGCCCATCTTCAGTCTCAACACCCCGGCGCAGGACATCGAAGGTAGAGGTAACACCCGCTACCGTAAAAGGTTTGTCCACATCAATATCCGGATCGACGGGAATGGGATCACCCACCTGAACCCAGCCTCGATGGGGAAAGACCGTCCACCAGCCGCTGGTAAAGATCTCACGCGAATCGCGGAATGATGTGATCAATACACCGATGGTGGGAATCAACCATATCAGGCAGATCAAGACCAGTACACCGTTTACGATCAGGCTGCCCAGGTATTTATTTTTCTTGTGGCTTCTACCTTGGCTACTCATTAAAACGCCTTCCTTTCTTTAAACTGGCGTAAGTTGTAAATCATGACCGGCACTACGGCCAATAACAGGACGATCGCAATCGCCGAGGCACGGCCAGAATGGTTATAGGTAAATTGCTGCAGGTAAAATTCGTTAGCAATGACGTTTGTGCCATTGTTACCCCCAGTCATAACCCGGACAACATCAAACAGTTTTAGGCTGAAAATAATGATCGTCGTGGTTACCGTTAACAACGTGCTCTTAATGGTGGGGATCATGATCCTGAAGAAAACCTGGATTTCTGTCGCACCATCAACCCGCGCAGCTTCCATCAGCTCCATAGGTATTGATTTGATCGCCGAAGAGATAATCACCATTGCAAACCCGGTTTGCAGCCAGACCATGATGACAATAAGGAAAAAGTTGTTCATGGGTGGTATTAACAACCAGGGTTGCGAGCGAAACCCCAGCCCATTTACCACTGCATTGAGCAAACCAATTTCTTGAATACCGATCCCTTCACCCCGGAACGAGTACACATATCTCCAGATCACTCCTGCACCCACGAAAGAAATCGCCATGGGCATGAAGATAATCGCTTTGTATACTTTCTCTAAAGGGCTGCGATCCGCCAGAACCGCGATCAATAACCCCATAGCGACACTGAAACCAGTTCCAAAAATCATCCACAACAGGTTGTTGCGAAAAGCTTCAAGCATGATTCGGTCGGTGAGCGCAAAAATATAATTATCCAGGCCGATAAAATTACGGCCGAAGGCATCTTGGAGACTCAAAATCAATGTGCGGATTGTTGGCAGAAAGAGAAACCAGGTCAGAATCACGAGGGCTGGTCCGATGAATACAAATGGCTGCAAACGCTGCGTCCATCCACCTGGCAGCCTTTCGATTAGCCAATTGGAGACATAAAATAACAAGCCTACCCCCCCCACACCCCACAAGATGGCCACCAGTATCACCACAACCTGGGGTGCCTCGGTATCCCGTAGGAAAATGAACCCTTGCCAAAGTACGACAAAGGTCAGCAATGGCACGAACAATGAAATCAGAACCCGTCCAAGCCCTGTAGTGACCCAACGAACGAGCGTGCTGGACACGTTCTTTTGAGCACTCGAATGCATGGCATACTCCCTTCTCTATTTATAATAGACAGAACTTACAGCATATATCCCTAATCGAAAAGGCAAGTGATTAAATATGGGGGAAACTGCGCCGCCGCTTCCCCCATGTTTAACCATTTTTCCTTTTTTGAGGAGTGTTTTGTCCTCTCATCGAACCTAGTCGGGATGAGGCGGTTTCGGCTATGGTCATCTTTATATTATATAAAAAAATGGGTGGCAAGGAGCAGGTTTCCCCAATCCAAAGTGGAATACCTGCTCCTTTTCCGGATTAAACAAGATCCTCATCCTTAAACCACAGGACAAGGTATTCAGATATTACTCGGGCCAGGAGGCGTCAATTTCTTGGAGCGCGGTGTCCAGATCAATTGCACCAGAAACATAGGAGGTCATGCTCCTCCAGAAACTCCCAGCTCCAACCGCGCCAGGCATCAAGTCCGAGGCATCGAAGCGCAGCGAGGTCGCATTCAGAATGATATCGGCCACACCGCGGTCAACTTCATTGGTATACCAATCCAGGCTGGAATCCAGATGCGGGGAGATCGCGCCGCCCGCCCTCACCCATCCTTCAACCGAGGCCCCAGTGGTGAAGTGTTCCATCGTTGCACGCACTTCCGGCCGGTCGTTGAACATGGCATAGATGTCACCTGCTACCAGCACCGGGTTTCCATAGGCTGGATCGATTCCGGGAAGGTAGAAGAAGTCGTAATCTACGCCTGCCTGCAGACCTTCGGGGAAGAAGGTGGTAATGAAGTTAGCCTGTTTATGCAGCCAGCAGTTGGGTGGAGAGTCGAACATCGGTTTAGGAGCATCGCCAAAGAAAATAGTCGGGATTGCCGTGCGACCGCCGAAGACAAAACCGTCACGGAACCAGATATCTTCCACGTATTGGATAGCTTTGCGGACTTCAGGAGAGTCGAGTTTCAGCTCACCTTTAACCCATCGGTCGTAATTCTCCAACGAAGTGGTTCGAAGCATCGTCTCTTCAATCCAGTCGGTCATGGCCCAACCGGTAGCAGCACCTGATTCGATACCTACACACCAGGGCGCATCCCCATCCTCCAGGATCTGCTCAGACAGGGCGACCATTTCTTCCCAGGTGGTGGGTACTTGATAACCAGCCTCATCGAAGGCTTTCTTAGGATACCAGACCAGACTCTTGCCATTCACCCGAGACCATACACCAGCCATGATCGGGCCATCCGGACCTTCCATGGTGGCCATATCCAACCATGATTCGATGTATCTGGTTCGCAAATCTTCCAGATCGAGGAAGGTGCCCAGATCGATCACGCTGCCTTTGGCTACAAAGGTTTCCAGTAACCCGGGCTGTGGGAAGTCGACGATATCGGGTGGGTTACCCCCATCAATACGAATGGAGATGGCAGCTTCGAACTCTTTCGAGCCCTCATACTGAATATCGATCCCGGTTTTTTGTTCGAAGTCAACAACCGAGTTGTCAAATTTTACGGCATCCGCATCGGTGAAGGGGCCGGCCATCGTGACAACGGTCCCAGAAAACTCACCTGCAAATGCACGCTCAAGATAGGTGCCCTCCGCTACTGGTTCAGTAGGTTCAGGGGTGGCTGGCTGTGGAGCGCAGGCGGCCAAAATCAGCACTGCGATCATCATCAAGGCCAATATTTTCCACAAACTTTTCATCATTTTTCTCCTCCAAATCGGATACATTATGATTGGGTACATTGATCCAAAAGGTTACAAAACGGTTCTAGCAATCCTACTTCTGCCAGAATATCCTGCTCGTTAACTGAGATTTACACCACCTCCTTTGGTCAGAACAATCAACGATTTTCTTAGACAGTTTCCCGCTTTACTACAGTTAAAGGTAAGCGGATATGCTGAATCGGCCGGTTCGGATTGAGCAATCGAGAGAATAACAATTCCGCGGCTACCCGCCCGGATTCATCTAAAGGTTGGCGAATAGTGGACAGACCCATATATTCAGCCATGTCCAGATCATCGAAGCCCAAAATCGCCACGTCCTCCGGGACACGTAATCCCATTTGGCGGGCCGCTTTTAGAACCCCAATCGCTTGTAAATCGGTCCCAGAAAAAATAGCCAGCGGGAATTCTACTGCCTTCAATTTTTCGAGTGCTACATATCGGGTAGCATCCACATGAAAGGGAGTTTCCCATATCGATTCATTACCGAATGGAATTTCTGCATTGGACAGCACAGCACGAAAACCGGTCAGGCGTGAATTAATCGGATTGATCCCGTATAGTGGAAAATTGGTCTCACCTACAAAAGCAAATTTGCGGTAGCCGCGTTCCAGCAAATATTCCCCTGCCATGCGCCCGCCCTGTTCATTGTCAATTTCAATGCAGTTGATATCCGTGACGGGATATTCGATCAATACGGTTTCCAGATGATGCTGTTTCATCCGCTGGGCAATACCGTTATCGATGCGCACCGAGATGAGAATCAACCCATCCAAGTTATGGGTTAAGGGGATGGTTTCAAGATATTGCTGCAAACGCTCATAGGTATCAACCGTGAAAATGACCAGCTCATAATTGGATTCGGTCAATACCGAAGCGACCCCGCGTAACCGTTGAACAAAGGAGGGCGAGGTGAAGAAAGGGGTAATTACCCCTACCCGGCCTGAAGAACGTAAAGCCCGCGCGCGCGCCTCTGCTTTGGGAACAAACCCGAGCGAATCGATCGCAGCCAAAACGCTCACCCGCGTGGTTTCGGTGACCAACTCAGGCGCATTTAACACTCGCGATACCGTGGAAATACTGACGCCAGCATTTTGGGCTACATCATAAATTGTCGGGGGGTGTTTTTTTGTCATTGTGCCTGGTCTCAGATTGGAGAGAAGGCTGAATTGTGCGTGACAGAGTTTGGTTTTGAAAATGCTTTTATGAAAGCACTTTCATTATATAAAAAATCAAACCCGTTGTCAATACCCGAGTCGATGAAACTTAGCCCAAAAAACAAGGAGGACGATTGTTTCTAGGGAGTGGCCAACGAAACCACTCCCTTTAGCGAGGTCCTCACTTTTAGGATGATGGTAATTTGCATTACGGCTTTGAATGATCGGTTATTTTTTTAGGGTGTTGGGTTCTCCCAGTATCGCACCTGATGGACCTGGACAGTAAAACGATCGGTATCACGCGCGCCAACATAGACACCAAAGTACCCTGTGCTGAAGGTGCTATCCTTAACCTCCTGCAAAAGCTGTCCATTGGCGTATACGATCAACCGATCACCAACTGCCATGAAACCCATCCGATTGGTCTGGTTCGATCCGGCGTTGATGGCAGCACTCGAGGTCCACGGAATCAGATTGACCATCTCGCCGCGTGCACCAATCGATGCATTCCAACGGCGAAGCGAGAACCTTCCATCACAGCTAAACCCTACCAGGTAACCGCGATCTGGGTTACTGCTATCTGGAACACGAGCAATCATCCCATACCGGTCATTGGCGCTGCAGTTTTCCGTGCGGAAGGTCATTTCGATGTAAAAATTGGTTAACTCAGGGATGGTTATGCGCCAGCCATCAACGGTAGAAAGACCTGTCAGGCGCATCAGGTTGTCTCGGAACTCAATTCCGGTAAATGGATCCGGACCCGTCGGCCAACGATTTTCCCGATCCATTGTGTCGGTGAAGGTTGGTGAACCAAGTTTTCCAGCCGGATCGGTGGGTGGAGGCGTAAAGGCCACTGTCGGAACCAGGGTGACTGTGGGGGTAGGTGTTGGTTGGGGTGTCGCCGTAGGGGTTGGAACAACAGGCACGGTCGGAACTTCTGGTGGGAGAGGTGTAATCGTTGGTGTAGGCTCTACAATCTCGGTAGGTGGGATGGTGGGTAGTTCCGGGGTTGGCAAGACTTCCTCGGTCGCTGTTGGCATTTCGGTTAAGATTTGCGCAACCATCGTGGCGATCATCGAATCATCGGGCGTGGGCACGGCTTGCCTGATGAGATCGCAACCAGCCAGCATTATTGCGACGAGAATAAGGGGTATCCATCGCTTCATGACTTCTCCTTTCTTGTCCGTAGCTGATTAAAAGCAACTAATGAAGCGGCTTAAAGGTATAGACGGTTAAAACCGGGCAAAAGTTCCACCACCCGCTCCTTAAGCCTTGTAACCGATTTGGCGAAGGAACCCTTTACGCCAGGCGATATCCTCCTCGTCCTCAACACCCTGGGGGCTGCATCCGTCAATTACCCCCAAGATACCCCGGCCTTGCTCGCTCTGGGCCACGATGACCTGGGTTGGATTAGCCGTAGCGCAATAGATTCGGCACACTTCGGGTACCGAATGAATGGCTCTGAGGACATTGATCGGAAAGTAGCCTGGACCTAAAAATAGGATGAAGCTATGCCCGGCGCCAATCGCGGTTGCATTTTTGCAGGCCAATTCCACCATCGCCAGGTCGGTTCCACTCCAACGGATCAAACATTTACCCGAAGCCTCGCTAAAAGCCAGCCCAAACTTTATCCCCGGCACCGTGTTGACCAGGGCTTCGTGGATATCTTCGACTGTTTTGATAAAATGCGCTTGCCCGAGGATGAAGTTGACCGTTTCTGGTTTTTCAATTTGAACAATATGCAAGTCCATGATCAATCCTCCGTGTAAGGTTAATTGTAGCGGTAAAACGGGGTTAATCGCTATCAATCGACGGGTGCATGTTCGGAAACAAACTTAATATTTATGGTGTATACTTCCAATCCTCATAACAGCTTTCCGTGATCCATGGTCCACTCCCCTTTTAAGCCATTACGACGTATCGTAAGACGCACCAAGCGAGCTGTCCTCCCCTGGATCATCGATTGGGTCACAAAGGACGGGTACCGATTTTGAAAGACCAACCTCAAGCAAGGGCGTACCGCTATTACGACTGGGTGATGGCCCTGTTCATCACGGTTTTATTGATTAGCAACATCGCCTCCTCAGCCAAAATTGTCGATTGGGGCATCGCCATCGTTGGGCTTCCGCTGGCCTTCGACGCCGGCACACTCCTTTTCCCGATCAGCTACATCTTCGGGGATATACTGACCGAGGTTTATGGCTTCCGGAAGGCGCGGCGGGTCATTTGGACAGGTTTTGCTATGCTGGCCCTAACCGCCTTGGTATTGTGGATCGTTCAAAACATGCCTGGGGAAGCGGTCTGGGAGCAATATGCCGGACAAGAGGCATACGACGCCATTTTAGGGGGGATGAGCACCGGCGGGATTGTGTTGGCCTCACTGGCGGCATATTTGGCCGGATCTTTCAGCAATTCCATCATCCTCGCCCGGATGAAGGTGCTTACCCGCGGGCGCTGGTTGTGGACTCGTACCATTGGTAGCACCATCATCGGACAGGCGGTGGATACCCTTATTTTCATCTTGGTGGCAACCTTGGCCGGCGTCTTCCCGTGGGAATTATTCGCCACTTTGGTGCTTACCAACTACATTTTCAAAGTTGGGGTTGAGGGTTTAATGACCCCCGCCACTTACCAGGTGGTCAACAGGCTTAAAAAAGTCGAAAACGAAGATTATTTCGACACAGATACACGCTTTACTCCGTTCGCTGTCAAATAAGGTGCAGTTTTATTATTAACCGTTTGATCTGCGCCAATGACGACCACATATTCCCCCCGCACAAGTTCGCTTTTAAATATTTCCACCAATTCGGAAAGCGTCCCACGGTAAACGGTTTCGAACATTTTGGTCAAATCATTGGCAACTGCGGCATTCCGGTCGCCGTACACTGCCAAAGCAGAATCCAGAAAAGCTCGCAGCCGGTAAGGGCTTTCGTAGAAAATCAGGGTGTGGGGCGAATGTAAATCGATCTCCAAGAACCGGCGGCGGGCGCCCTCTTTGCGTGGTGGAAACCCACGGAAGGTAAAACTGTGCACCGGGAGACCTGAGAGCACCAATGCGGTCACCAATGCGGTCGGACCTGGGATAGCGGTTACCTCCAAACCGGCTTGCAATACGCTGCGCAGGAGCACAAAGCCGGGATCCGAAATTGCCGGTGTACCGGCGTCGGTAACCAGCGCCACTAACTTCCCCTCGTGCAATAAATGTAGTATTTTCGGCAGAGCTCGGCTTTCGTTATCTTCGCGAAAAGAGATTTGCGGCTTGTGAATCTCGAACCGCTTGAGAAGCATCCCGGTTTTTCGGGTATCCTCACTTATCACAACATCCACGCTCCGTAAGGTATCCAACGCGCGTTGAGAAATATCTCCCAGGTTGCCGATAGGTGTAGAAACAAGGTACAACATCGGTTTAGACAATCACGACCTGGCTCAGGTCTTCTTTTGGTAAAGGGTACTTCATTTCCAGATTTTCAAGGGTAGTTACCAAAACCTCGGCGATTACAAGGTTGCGGAACCACTTGCGGTTGGCAGGAACGATGTACCAGGGCGCATATTCTGTGCTGGTTTTATGGAGCACGTCTTCGTAGGCGGTCATATATTCATCCCACCGGGCACGTTCTTTTAAGTCTCCTGAGTTGAACTTCCAATGCTTGGTGGGATCATCCAGGCGTGACTGCAAACGATTTTTTTGTTCATCCAGGTCTATGTTTAAGAAGAACTTGAGGATAATGGTCCCTTCTTCGTTCAGCAAGCGTTCGAAGTTGTTTATATGCGCATACCGGCGCTTCCACACCCTTTCTGTCACCAGTTCCTGGACGCGCACAACCAAAACATCCTCATAGTAACTGCGATTAAAAATGACAATCTCACCCTTACCGGGGGTATGTTTGTGAGCCCGCCAGAGATAATCGTGCGCCAGCTCTTCCGGGGTCGGCACTTTGAAACTCACAACCCGTACCCCTTGCGGATTTACCCCATTGAATACATTTCGGATGGTACCATCTTTTCCGCTGGTATCCATGCCCTGCAAGACGACGAGCACCTTATTCTTGTTTTCGGCGTACAGCAATTCCTGCAGATATTCCAATTTGGTATTCAATTCCACCAGACGCTGGCGGCTGTTCTCTTTTTCACCGCCGAAATCACCCGTATCTGAAGGGTCACAATCCTTAATCCGAACAATCTCACCTGGTTTTACCCGATAACGATCCATCTTCTTCTCCCTCCCTTAATCGAATTTCGGACAGATGATCGTATTATAAACCAAGCCTAAACACCCGAAACAGCAAACAAGATCATCAAAGACCGCAAAGGGTTTTTAATCTTTGCGGTCTCTGATGGCTTTCATCGGCGGGCGACAAAGGTAAATATTAACTTCACCTCATCTTCCGTATTAAGGACCCCCAATATCGAGATCGGGCCAACGGCATAATCACTCATTAAGATGGTCGTTTCAGCAGTACCACTCAATGTGTCCCCATCTAATTGGGCTGATACATCAAAACTCACTTCGCGAGTGACCTCGCGTACCGTTAAATCACCGGTCACCCGGAAGGTGTATGGCTGGGCTGGTTGGTAATCTTGAGGCAAACCGTCTACTTGTTTCGGCACGAAAACCGCAATCGGATAGCGCGCGGATTCTAACCACTGATTGCGGATGACCCCATCCCGACGCGAGCTATCGGAGGAAAACTTGCTGATATCCACCTGGATCGTTCCTAATTGACTGGCTGGAGGATCAGCAAGGTTGGCAAATATTTCTCCGTTCACATCTGTTGTAACACCGACCGCCAGATTGAAGCGGTTATTTTGATTAAGGAAGGTTTCGCCAACTTCATAGGCAACTTGAGATTCGCCAGGGATGATCTTAAAGGTCACCACCTCACCCTGCACCTCTGGCTGCGCTTCCACTTCCTGAACATCCCCTGTGGTTGGTGTAGGTTCGACTGCAAGCGGCACAGTGGTGGGCGTAGGCGTAACGGCAGCGGGTTGAGTTTGAGGAATATCTGTTGGCTCTGCCGCCATTGGGGCAGAGCAGGCCGCCAGGGCTGTGATCAAAAGTACCAGCGTTGCTAATTTGGTTTTCATCATCCTGCCTCCGCTACAATTAAGACCTGCATACTTTCTACCGATAATTTCCGTCAGCTTCTTTTTGTGAATATTATTACCAGGCATGTGGGGGGCGCGGC
>Ga0207950_100155_pt1 | contig 26479 bp, 25 predicted proteins | sample Subbio11_8B_AprC_FD_184814 | JGI IMG/M metagenome (GOLD analysis project Ga0207950, IMG submission 184814) | Serpentinite rock and fluid subsurface biosphere microbial communities from McLaughlin Reserve, California, USA - CR11_8B_AprC (SPAdes) | ecosystem: Environmental > Terrestrial > Deep... | reverse complement strand
CCCCCCAGCCGCTTCGTGCAGGCGCAGCCCGAGCGCTACCGCATCCTGCTCCAGGCGGTCGAGCGCGCGACCAAGGACCCCGAATGCATCTCGACGCTCAGCGGCCAGCAGCTCGCGACCACCTGGTACGGGCCTGAGGCGTCCAACCGCGCCTACCTGACCACCTCGGCGCTGCTGGAACGCTTCGCCGAGCTGCTGCGCGGCAACTGAGGGGTGGACAGGGCGCAAGCGCGTCGGCAACCGGCCTGGGCCGAGCTCGCCTTCGTCACGGTGCTGGCGGCCGGCGTGCTCGCCTACCTGACCGAGGCGCGCGGCGTCTCGCTCGGCGCGCAAAACCTGCTGCTGCTGCAGCCCACGGCCCTGCTGGTGCTGGGGCTGTGGGCGGTGGTCGCCGTCGGCTGCCTGACGCGGCGCGCCGACCCCGACGCGCCGCGCGAGACGGCAGGCGACATCCTGCGCGTGCTCGCCATGGTCGCGGCCTTCGGGCTGTTCATCGCGGGGCTCGAGCGGGTGGGCTACGATGTCGCGATCTGCGTCTTCGTGCTGGCCGGACTGCTGATCGGGGGCGAACGCCACCCGGCCGCGCTGCTGCTGTTCCCGCCGGTCTTCACGCTGGCGGTGATCCTCGGCTTCCGCCTGCTCATTCCCTATCCCTTCCCGACAAGCCTGCTCTGACATGATCGACACCGTGGCCTTCGGCGGCGCCGTCGCGATGCTGGCAGGCTCGCTCGACGCCTGGATCTGGGTGATCCCCGGGCTGCTGATCGGGCTGGTGTTCGGCGCGCTGCCGGGCATCTCGGTCTCGATGGCGATGGCGCTGGTTCTGCCCGCCACGCTCTACATGGATTTCCTGCCGGCGATCATCTTCCTCACCTCGGTCTACACCGGGGCGGGGTTCGGCGGGTCGATCCCGGCGGTGCTGATCAACATCCCCGGCACGTCATCGGCGGTCGCGACCACCTTCGACGGCTACCCGATGGCGCGGCAGGGACGGCACAACGAGGCGCTGGGCGCTGCGCTGTTCGCCTCGTGCATCGGGGTGCTCATCTCCTACCTGATCCTGCTGATGCTGGTGCAGCCGATCGCCGAGGTGGTGCTGCGGATCGGGCCGTTCGAAATGGCGGCGATCGGCATCTGGGGGATGGTGCTGCTGGGCTCGATCGGCGGGAGCACCGTGGCGAAGGGCCTGTTCGCCGCGGGGCTCGGCATCCTGCTCGGCACTGTGGGGATGAACACCGCGGGCTACATGCGCGGCGACATGGGCATCCCCTGGCTGCTCGATGGCGTGCCGACCATCCCGGCCATGGTGGGGCTGCTCGCGGCCAGCCAGCTGTTCGCGCTGGTCAACGCGAAGTTCATCGTCGAATCGAAGGAGGCGCGCCGCATCAGCCTGCGCCGCATCCTCGCCGGCGGGGCGATGGTGCTGCGCCACCCGGTCACGCTGCTGCGCGGGGCGGGCATCGGCGTCTTCGTGGGCGCGGTGCCGGGCATCGGTTCGTCCATCGCGAACCTGCTCTCCTATGGCGAGACGAAGCGCAGCGCGGCCGATCCGGAGAATTTCGGCAAGGGCGAGGTGCGCGGCGTGATCGCCGCGGAATCCGCCAATTCGAGTTCCGAGGGCGGGTCGATGGCGACCATGCTCGCGCTCGGCATCCCGGGCGGGGGTGCCACCGCGATCCTGCTCGCGGCCTTCGCCATGCACAACATCGTCGGCGGCCCGCGCTTCATGGAGCAGAGCCGCGACGTGGTCTACGCCATCATCCTGTCGAACTTCGCGCAGGCGGCGGTCCTGGTCGTGGTCGGCACCATCTTCGTCTATGGCGCCTCGACCATCGTGCGGCTGCCGCTGCGCTTCCTGATCCCCTCGGTGCTGGTGGTCTCCACCATGGGCGCCTTCGCGATCGAGGGCTCGATCGCCGGGCCGATCACGCTGTTCGCCTTCGCGGTGCTGGGCTGGCTGCTCTCGCGCTACGGCTTCCCGGTGGCGGCGGTGGTGGTGGGGCTGCTGCTCGGACGGCTGATCGAGACCGAGATGCTGCGCGCCTGGCAGCTCGCCGGCGGGGACCCGTGGTATGTGCTGAACTACCCCTGGGCGATGGCGATCGTCGCGCTGATGGTGGTCTCGCTGAGCTTCTCGCTGCGCCGCGACTTCCGCCGCCGGCGCGCGCTCAGGTCCGCGGCATCGCCGGGCTGAGGCCGCCGCCCATCCGCAGCGGCTCGGCCCGGCGCGCGAGGCCGGTCGCGTCATCGGTCTCGACGAACAACCCGCAGATGGTGGCCTCGCCTTCCGCCGGCGCGAGGCGCTCGGCCGGCACCTTGCGCCAGAAGCGCAGCGAAGCCCCGCCCTTGCCCATGCCGATCACGCTGTCGTAGTCGCCGCACATCCCCGCATCGGTCTGGAAGGCCGTGCCGCCGGGCAGCACGCGCGCATCGGCGGTGGGCACATGGGTGTGGGTGCCGATCACGAGGCTCGCGCGGCCGTCGAAGGAATGGCCCATGGCCTGCTTCTCCGAACTCGCCTCGGCATGGATATCGACCACCACCGCCTGCACGCTGCCCTGCGCGCCGAGGGAATGCTTCGCCAGTTCCGCCTGCACCGCGCGGAAGGGGTCGTCGAGCGGTTCCATGAACAGCCGGCCCATCGCCTGCACCACCAGCGCGCGACGGCCGCCCGGGACTTCCACCACGCTCGCGCCGCGGCCGGGCGTGCCGGGGGCGTAGTTCATCGGGCGGATCAGGCGCGGTTCCTCCTCGATGTAGGGGATGATCTCCTTGCGGTCCCAGGCGTGGTTGCCGAGCGTGAGCACATCCGCCCCGGCGGCGAACAGCGCGCGCGCCATCTCGGGCGAGAGGCCGAAGCCGTGCGAGGCGTTCTCCGCATTCACCACCACGAGGTCGAGGGCGAGGTCGCGGCGCAGCGCCGGCAGTGCGGCGGTCACCGCGTCCCGTCCAGCCCGCCCCACGATGTCGCCGAGGAAAAGGAGCCTCACGAGCCCCCGCCGCAGATCACCACGCCCGTCTCCGTCGCCACGCGCGGCAGCCCGATATCGGTCGGCCCCGCCGGAACTTCCTGCATTTCCTGCGCCGCATAGGCAACCCCGACCGCGGCGGCCTGCGCCAGCGCGGCCAGCGTGCGGTCGTAATAGCCGCCGCCATAGCCGAGCCGCCGCCCGGCACGGTCGAAGGCGAGCAGCGGCACGAACAGCCAGTCGGGCGCGACCTCGGGGGCTTCGGGCAGCGGCTCGCGCGTGCCCATCGGGCCGTGGCCGAGCGGATCCCCCGGCGCCCAGCGGCGGAAGCGCAGCGGGCTGCCGCGCCGCGGCGTGAGCGGCAGACAGAGCGGCTGGCCGCGCGCATGCAGGGCGTCGAGCAGCGGGCGGACATCCATCTCCGGCCCCATCGGCCAATAGGCGGAGACCACGGCGCCCGGCGGCGGCAAGCAGTCGCGCAGGACGATGGCGGCGAGCGCCTCTCCCTTGCCCGCCGGGTCCACTGCCGCGCGGCGCGCCAGCGCGACGCGGCGCGCCTCGGCCTTGAGTTCGCCGAGCAGCACGTCGCAACGGGGGGCGCTATCGCTCATCGAGGCGCAGAGGCGTTCCGCGGCCCTGCCGCACCACCAGGCGGCTCACGGCCACGCCGCGAGCCGGGAGCGCAAAGCGCGACCGCGCCCAAACCACGCGCCGCCCCCATCGCGACAGCGCATGGCGCGAAGGCAAGGCCCGCGGATGCGGGCCGCCCGCCGCCTGAGGGCAAAGAAAAGCGTGCGGAGCCACCATGGCCGCTGGCGTCTCATCCTCCCAAGGCCTGCTTACGCAGGTGGGCGCCAGATACCCGGACCACGGCCCGGGCAGAGCCAGCTCCCGGAGGATGTGCATTGGCCCCGGGGATGAAGTGCCTGGCGCGCCGGGCAGCCCCGCGCTCCGACTCTAGGCGCCCTCCAGGCTCGCCGCAATGCCCTCGATCGCCTCGGCCAGCGCGTCCAGGCGCCGGGCGAGGGCGGGATCGGGCGCCGGGGCGGCGGGGGGCGGGGCCGCGGCGGCGGCGCCGCCGGCCTTCAGCGCCGTGACCTCGGCCTGCAGGTCGGAGGTCTCGTCGGCCAGTTGCAGGGCGGCCAGCAGCAGCATCCGCGTCTCGCCGAACTGCATGCCCATGGCCTTGAGCGCGCCGATGCGCTTGTCCACCTCGGCGGCCATGTTGGTGAGGTGCTTCTCCTGCCCGTCCTGGCAGGCGACCGGGTGCGAATAGCCGCCGACGCGGACCGTGACCTGGGCCATCAGCCTTCCTCGCCCAGCACGCCGCGCAGCCGGGCGATGGTGGCATCCAGCCGGGCGGCGAGCGCCGCCACGGCCGCCCGGTCCACGCCGGACGCCCCGTCGGCGGAGGCGAGGGAGGCCGGCCGGTTCACGGCGGCGCGCGAAAGGCGCTGCACCGCCGCTTCCAGCCGGGTCGTGGCTGCCGCCACCGGGTCCACCGCCTCGCTCATCCGCCCCCTTGCGAAACGCGCCTGACTTGCCGGGCATCGCCGCGCGGCCCTATCGGAAAGCCTTGGCAGAGAGGGCCCTCGGGGTCAACGGTGACAGAGCGTGTCAGAATGCCTGATGCCTGCGGTGACCGTGCATGGCCTGCGCCAGGCCGAGGCGGCGCTCGGGGCGGCCGGGCCACGGGGGGTGTTGCTGCTCTCGGGGCGCGGGGCGGCGGGCCATGCCGGGGCGGGCTGGTTTCTCGCCCTGGTCGGGCTCGCGGCGGCGCGGCACCGGAGCGTGCGCCACGCGGCGGCGCTCGATTGCGCGGATGCGGGCGGGGTGGCGCTCGCGGCCCTTCGGGCCGGGGCTCGCATCCTGGTGCTGGAACGCGCCTGTCCCGCCTTCTCCGCCGTGGCGGCCGCCGCGGACGAAGCCGGGGCCACGGTGCTGCCGGAACGGCCGCCGAGCCTCGACCTCGCCGGCTTCGACGCGCGGCGGCGGCGCGACGGCGCGGCGCTGCGCGCCTGGCTCGCCACGGAAGCGCCACAGGCCTGCGCGACACCTCCGGCCTCGTGACAGGCGCGGGCGGCTGCGCTATCGCGCCGGCCTTGAAGCGCACCCGAAGGAAGGACGCCCGATGAAGCTCACCCGCCGCGTGAAGGAAATCCTCTCCTGGTACGAGAGCGACAACCCCGGGACCCGCGCGAACCTCGCCCGCATCCTGATGGAGGGCAGGCTCGGCGGCACCGGCCGCATGGTGATCCTGCCGGTGGACCAGGGGTTCGAGCACGGGCCGGCGCGCTCCTTCGCTCCGAACCCGGCGGCCTATGACCCGCACTACCATTTCGAGCTGGCGATCGAGGCCGGGCTGAACGCCTATGCCGCGCCGCTCGGCATGATCGAGGCGGGGGCCGCGACCTTCGCCGGCGCCATCCCGACCATCCTGAAGGTCAACAGCAGCAACAGCCTGTCCACCACCAAGGACCAGGCGGTGACCGGCAGCGTGTCGGACGCGCTGCGCCTCGGCTGCTCGGCGATCGGCTTCACCATCTACCCGAGCAGCGAATACCAGTTCGAGATGATGGAGGAACTGCGCGAACTGGCCGAGGAAGCCAAGGCCGCCGGCCTCGCCGTCGTGGTGTGGTCCTACCCGCGCGGGCCGATGCTCGATAAGACCGGCGAGACGGCCTACGACATCTGCGCCTATGCGGCCCACATGGCGGCGCTGCTGGGCGCGCACATCATCAAGGTGAAGCCGCCGACCGACGCGCTGTCGCTGGACGCGGCGAAGAAGGTCTATGTCGATCGCAGGATCGACGGAAAGGACCTCGCGACCCGCATCCGCCACGTCGTGCAGTCCTGCTTCAACGGGCGCCGCCTGGTGGTCTTCTCGGGCGGCGAGGCGAAGGGCGCGGATGCGCTGCTCGAGGAAGTGAAGGCGATCCACGCCGGCGGCGGCAACGGCTCGATCGTCGGCCGCAACGCCTTCCAGCGGCCGAAGGAGGAGGCGCTGAAGCTGCTCGCCTCGATGATCGAGGTGTACAAGTCCAAGGCGTGAGACCGAGGGGGGCGCCGACCCCCCCGACCTCCGCCGGGGAGGTCGTGCCTCCCCGGACTCCTGCCGGCGCCAGGACCAGCACCATGACCGATCGCTGCCGGCTCTATCTGATCACGCCGCCGCGGCTCGATCCGCAGGGCTTTCGCGACACGCTCGCCGCGGCACTCGGCGCCGGGGACGTCGCCTGCCTGCAATTGCGGCTGAAGGACGCCGCGCCGGACGACATCAAGCGCGCCGCCGACACCCTCATGCCGGTCTGCCACGCGCACGACGTCGCCTTCATCCTGAACGACGATGCGGCGCTGGCGCATCGCCTGGGCTGCGACGGCGCGCATCTCGGGCAATCCGACGGCGACCATGCGGGGGCGCGGGCGCTGCTGGCGGGCAAGATCCTGGGCATCACCTGCCATGCCTCGCGCCATCTCGCGATGGAGGCGGGCGAACTCGGCGCCGACTACATCGCCTTCGGCGCCTTCTTCCCGACCGACACGAAGGAGACCATGCACACCGCCGGCACCGACCTGCTGGAATGGTGGTCGGAGATGATGGAGATCCCCTGCGTCGCCATCGGCGGCATCACGGCCGCGAATTGCGCGCCGCTGGTCCGGGCGGGGGCGGATTTCCTCGCGGTGGTCGGCGCGGTGTGGAACCACCCGGAGGGTGCGGCGGCGGGCGTGCGGGCGATGAACAGGGCGATCGCCGGGGCGTGACCCGCCCGACGCCGTTGCGGATCGCATGCGGCCGGAACCAGCCATGTGCGTGAGGATGCCCGCGAACAAAGGCTGAAACCCGCCGATCCGCCTTCGTATTCCGCGCCCTGCCGCGCGAGGATGCGCCGGGCCTGCTGGTGCGGCTGCGGGCGGTGCCGTAGCCTTCGCGCCCACGGAGGAAGCCATGCCCATCGCCGCGCAACGCCTGTCCGTCACCCGCGCCTCCGGCTCCTGCGGGGCGGAGGTCTCGGGCCTCGACCTCGCCGCGCCGCTCGACGAGCGGGCGGTGGCGGAACTGCGCGCCATCTGGCTCGAACATGGCGTGCTTTTCCTGCGCGAGGCGCATCTGCCGCCCGCGCGCTTCCTCGACTTCGCCGCGCGCTTCGGCACGCCGGTGGAATACCCCTTCGTGCGCGGGCTGGACGGCTTCCCGCAGATCACGCCCGTCATCAAGGAACCGCACGAGCGCATCAATTTCGGCGGCGTCTGGCATTCCGACACCGCCTATCTCGAGCGCCCGCCCATGGCGACGATGCTGGTTGCGCGCGAGGTCCCGCCCGCCGGCGGCGATACCATCTTCGCCGATGCCCGCGCGGCCTACGAGGCGCTCTCGCCCGGCCTGCGCGCGACCCTCGACGGGCTGCGCGCGGTCAATTCGTCGAAGAAGGCCGATGCGTCGAAGACGCGCGAGGACCGCCAGAAGGAACGCGGCGCCGTGACGAACGCGGATGTGCTGGAAGGCATCCATCCCGTGGTGCGCACCCACCCCGAGACGGGGCGCCGCGCGCTTTACGTCAACCTCGGCCACACCGCGCATTTCGAGGGCTGGACGGCCGAGGAATCGAAGCCGCTGCTCGACTTCCTGTTCGCCCACATCACCAGGCCGGAATTCACCTGCCGCTTCCGCTGGGCGCCGGGCTCCCTCGCCTTCTGGGACAACCGGGCGGTGCAGCACTACCCGGTGAACGACTATCACGGCCACCGGCGGGAGATGCATCGCATCACGCTGCAGGGCGAGGTGCCGACCTAGCGTTTTCGCACGGGCGGCACGAGGTCGTTGATTCGTGCCGAGGCCGCGGAAGCGGCCCGCCGGAGTCAGCCGAAAGCCTGGCAAACCGGGGATTTTCGCCCGGCGTCCGAGGGCGCGGAAATGCGGATGCCGGCGGTCGAAGCATTCGGCCGCTGGCATCGGGCCTGGCGGGCTCGCTGGGCGAGTCGGAAAATGCGGCGGAACAAGCGGCCCGAGCCGCTTCGGCGCGACGATCGCGGCGAAGCGGGTCTGGCGCGCATCGCGGGGTCTGCGACCGCGCGCGGCGCGAGGCTCAGCGCGCCTGCCGCGCCGCGCTGCGAGCCACCGGCGCCGGCAGGCTGCCGCGCCCTGCGCTGACGGGCGTCGTCGCGCGGCTGCCCTGCTCGACCCTCGCGGGCGCGCGCGCCGTCCTGGTCGCCGTTGCCGCGGGGCGTGCCGGGGCGCTCTGGCGCGTCGCGGCCGGGCGAGCGGGGGTTGCCGCGCGGTTGGCGGCGCGGGTGGCGGCGGTGGCCGCCGTGGTCCCCTGGCCGCGGCCGGCGGTCTGGCGCGAGGCGGCGCTGCGGGCGGCCGTGCCGCCGGCTTGCCGGGCCGGCGCGGCACGGCGCGGAGGGGCAGCGGCACGCGCGCTGCCCACCGCCGTGGCGGCCATGATGGCCGAGGGCGGCCGTGCCGCGACGCCCATATGGGCGAAGCCCTGATCGAGCAGCGCGCTCATGTGCCGGTCGCGCTCGACCCAGGAGGAGCCGCCCATGGTCACGCCGATCAGCCGCACGCCGTCGCGCCGCGCCGAGGTGAGGATGTTGAAGCCCGAGGCGCGGATGAAGCCGGTCTTGATCCCGTCGGCGCCATCGTAGTCGCCGAGCATCCGGTTGTGGTTGCGGATCGTGATCCGCCCCCAGGCGAAATGCGTCGTGCTGAAATAGTGGTAGCGGTTGGGAAAGTCCCGCATCACGCGCAGCCCGAGCGTCGCCATGTCGCGCGCGGAGCTGATGTTGCCCGGGTCCGGCAGGCCGGAGGCATTGCGGAAAGTGGTGCGGGACATGCCCATGGCGCGCGCGCGCGTCGTCATGAGCTTGGCGAAGCGTTCCTCGCTGCCGGCGAGGTGCTCGGCCACAGCGGCGGCGACGTCGTTGGCGCTTTTGGTGACCAGGGCGAGAATCGCCTGCTCGACCGAGAGCGTCGCGCCGGCCGGCAGGCCGAGCTTGGAGGGTGGCCGCGAGGCGGCCTCCTCGCTCATGCGGATGCGCGTGTCGAGGCGGATGCGGCCCTCCTGCAGGGCCTCGAACACCATATAGAGCGTCATGACCTTGGTGATCGAGGCCGGGAAGCGCGCCTCATCGGCATTGGCGGCGATCAGCACGCGGCCGGTCGCGGCATCGAGCACCACGGCGGCGTAGCGGTCGCTGCCGATCTGCGCCGCGGCCGGCGTGGCAAGGCCGCAGGCGGCGAGCAGTCCGACCAGGACGGCCAAGCGGTGCCCGAGCGCGCGGATCGTTGAAACCGGGCGCAACCGGGCGCTCCTCGCTGGCATGCGGCTTCCCCCTCCGCCCGGCGCGGCTGCGCCCCTCGGTCCACGTCCGGTCACCATACCCGGATGGCTGGGTCGCGTCCACATCGAATGTGCCAGGTCTTCCTTTTTGGGCAATGGTTTACCAATTCTTCTTGCGGGGCGGCCTCATCGCCTGTGCCTGGCCCGCCGCGGGTCGCGCGGGCAGAGTTATTGTGCAGCGCAAAAAACCTCTTGCGCGAATGGTTCGTGTCCGTTTAAACGATTGTCATGTTGCAGCGCAGCACGACGGCTCGGAGGACCGGGCCGACCCCCAGGAACGGGGCCGACACGGCTCCCGTCGTCATAAGCGAGAGGACCGAGACCATGGCCGACAAGGCTGACGTGAAGAAGATCGCCGCCGAGGGCGAGGCGCAGGCGCAGAAGATCGTGACCGAGGGCGCGGCGCAGGCGCAGAAGACCGTGACCGAGGGCGCGGCGCAGGCCCGCCAGGCGATGGAGCAGAGCATGGAACAGATCACCAAGGGCACCGAGGGCGTCATGAAGGCCGCCGAGGACGCCGCCGAGTTCGGCCGCGGCAATGTCGAGGCCTTCACCAAGGCCGCGCAGACCTGGGCGGTCGGCACGCAGGACCTCGCCCGCCAGGCGATGGCGCTGGCGCAGGGCCTGACGGACCACACGCTGGAGGGTGCGAAGGCGCTCGCCGCGGTGAAGAGCCTCAACGAGGCCGCCGAGGTCCAGGCGAAGTTCGCCAAGTCCGCGATGGAGAAGGCCGTCGCCGAGTCCGTCAAGATGCAGGAGGCCCTCTTCAAGCTGACCGAGCAGGCGGTGGCGCCGATCAGCGCCCGCATGACGGTCGCGATGGAGAAGATCGGCAAGCCGCTCGCGGCCTGATCCGAGGAGACCCGGCCGCCCCGGCCCCACCCCCTCCCCCGGGGGGCGGGGCGGTCCAGCAAGGGCCCGGTTCCCGGCACGCCACCGCATCAGCGGCGGCGGCCGGGGCCGGGCCTTTCCGCGTTCCGGGCCGGTCGGTCCGTAACATGACAGACAATCTCGCGCGGCCGGCCGCTCGGGCCTTCACCTGACGCCGCGCAGTCCGGTATCCTGCATTGCGGCGCGCGCCGTTGCCGGCAGCGCCGAGGAGCCCAGATTCACCACACCATGAGCGACCAGGACAAGCGCACCGGCGGCGGGCAGGGCAGCGGCGGACCCCAGACCGGGGTGGTCGTCAAGGCTCGCCCGCGCACCAAGAAGCCCGCCATGTACAAGGTGCTGATGCTCAACGACGACTACACGCCGATGGAGTTCGTCGTCCATGTGCTCGAGCGCTTCTTCCAGAAGAACCGGGAGGAGGCGACGCGGATCATGCTGCATGTGCATCGACGCGGCGTCGGCGTCTGCGGCGTCTTCACCTACGAGGTCGCTGAGACCAAGGTGACGCAGGTGATGGACCTCGCGCGCCAGAACCAGCACCCTCTGCAATGCACGATCGAGAAGGAGTAGGGCTCGCAGAATTCCGGATGGAGGCCCACATCACGACTGGACATTCGGTCCGGTCCGCGCCCGACGAGGCAAGGCCGGCACCTACAGGGGAGCGTCACTCACATGCTGTCCCGCAACCTCGAGCAGACGCTCCACCGGGCCCTGGCGCTGGCCGGCGAGCGACGCCACGAATACGCGACTCTCGAACACCTGCTGCTCGCGCTGGGCGACGACCAGGACGCGGCCGGCGTGCTGCGCGCCTGCGGCGTTGATCTCGAACGGCTCAAGCGCGACCTGACCGAATTTCTGGACAAGGATCTCGCCGGGCTGGTCACCGAGCGCGCCGGCGACCCCAAGCCCACCGCGGGTTTCCAGCGCGTGGTCCAGCGCGCCGCCATCCATGTGCAGTCCTCCGGCCGCGACGAGGTGACCGGCGCGAACGTGCTGGTCGCGCTGTTCAGCGAGCGCGAATCGCATGCCGTCTATTTCCTGCAGTTGCAGGACATGACGCGGCTCGATGCGGTGAACTTCATCTCGCATGGCATCGCCAAGGCGCCGGGGCGCTCGCAGCCGCGCCCGGTGCAGGGCTCCTCCGGGTCCGGCGGCAGCGGCGAGGAGAACCCGGAAAAGGAGGAGAAGCCCCGCGCCGGCCGCGGCCAGGACGCGCTGTCGAACTACTGCGTCAACCTCAACAAGAAGGCGCTGGCGGGCAAGATCGACCCGCTGATCGGCCGCGATTCCGAGATCGAGCGCACCATCCAGATCCTGTGCCGGCGTACCAAGAACAACCCGCTCTACGTGGGCGATCCGGGCGTGGGCAAGACCGCCATCGCGGAAGGCCTGGCCAAGCGCATCGTCGAGGGCGACGTGCCCGAGGTGCTGCTGAAATCCACCATCTTCGCCCTCGATATGGGTTCCCTGCTCGCCGGCACGCGCTACCGCGGCGATTTCGAGGAACGGCTGAAGGCGGTGGTGACGGAACTGGAAGCCCAGGCGGGTTCCATCCTGTTCATCGACGAGATCCATACGGTGATCGGCGCCGGTGCGACCTCGGGCGGGGCGATGGATGCCTCGAACCTGCTCAAGCCCGCGCTCGCGCAGGGCACGCTGCGCTGCATCGGCTCGACCACCTACAAGGAATACCGCAACTACTTCGAGAAGGATCGCGCGCTGGTCCGCCGCTTCCAGAAGATCGACGTGAACGAGCCGACGATCGAGGATTCGGTGAAGATCCTGCAGGGTCTGAAGGCGAACTACGAGAAGCACCACAAGGTGCGCTACACGCCGGAGGCCATCAAGGCCGCGGTGGAACTGTCCGCGAAGTACATCCACGACCGCAAGCTGCCCGACAAGGCGATCGACGTGATCGACGAGGTCGGCGCGTCGCGGATGCTGCTGCCCGAGGGCAAGCGGCGCAAGACCGTCACGCTGAAGGACGTGGAGGACATCGTCGCCAAGATCGCGCGCATCCCGCCCAAGTCGGTCTCGTCCGACGACCGCGAGCAGTTGCGGACGCTGGAGCGCGACCTCAAGGCGATGGTGTTCGGCCAGGGCGCGGCGATCGAGACGCTCTCGGCCGCCATCAAGCTCTCCCGCGCCGGGCTGCGCGACCCCGAGAAGCCGATCGGCAACTACCTGTTCTCGGGGCCCACCGGCGTGGGCAAGACCGAGGTGGCGAAGCAGCTCGCCAAGACGCTCGGGATCGAGCTGGTCCGCTTCGACATGTCGGAATACATGGAGCGGCACAGCGTCAGCCGGCTGATCGGCGCGCCGCCGGGCTATGTCGGCTTCGACCAGGGCGGGCTGCTGACGGACGCGATCGACCAGCACCCGCATGCCGTGCTGCTTCTGGATGAGATCGAGAAGGCGCACCAGGATCTCTACAACATCCTGCTGCAGGTGATGGACCACGGGAAGCTGACCGACCACAACGGCAAGACCGTGGATTTCCGCAACGTCATCCTGATCATGACGACGAATGCCGGGGCGGCGGACCTGGCGAAGCCCGCCATCGGCTTCGAGCGCACGGCGCGCGTGGGCGAGGATACCGAGGCGATCCAGCGGATGTTCACGCCGGAGTTCCGCAACCGCCTCGACGCCGTGGTGCCCTTCGCGGGGCTGACGCCCGAGATCGTCGGCCAGGTGGTCGAGAAGTTCGTCATGCAGCTCGAGGCGCAACTCGCCGACCGCAACGTGACGATCGAGCTGTCCTCGGCGGCGAAGGAGTGGCTGGCCGAGAAGGGCTACGACCCGCTCTATGGGGCGCGCCCGCTCGCCCGGATCATCCAGGAGCATGTGAAGAAGCCGCTCGCGGAGGAGCTGCTGTTCGGCAGGCTGGTCAAGGGTGGCGCGGTGAAGGTGGGGCTCAAGGACGGCGCTCTGGCCTTCGACGTGCTGGAGGCCGCGCCCCCGGCGCTGCCCAGGCCCGAGGAAGGCGAGGGCGACGCCGAGCGCGAGCCCGAGACGGCCGAGTAGCGCGGCGCCTCATCCGGCGCGATGATGGGCGGGCGCGGGGGGGATTGGCCCTCGCGCCCGTTTCGTCATCTCAGGGGACCGCCCGATGAGCGCCATCAAGGACTGGAACGCCTATTCCGCCGCGCTGCGCGAGCGGGGCAAGGAACTGGGGCAGCTGCACCCCGAGATCGTGAAGGGCTTCGTGGCGCTGTCCAACGGGGCGGCGAAGACGCAGCACCTCGATGCCAAGACGCGGGAGTTCATCGCGCTGGCGGTGGCGATCACCACGAAATGCGAGGGCTGCATGGACGCGCATGTGCGCAAGGCGCAGGCGGCCGGAGCGACGAAGCAGGAAATCGCCGAGGCGCTGGGGGTGGCGATCGCGCTGAACGCGGGGGCGGCGTTCACCTACGCGCTGCATGCGCTGGATCGGGTCGGGGAGGAGTAGCCGCCCATGCGCGCCTCGCTCGGCGCCGAGATCCACGCCGCGCTCGGCGACTATGTCTACGGGCTCGAGGATCCGCGCAGCGGCGCCCTGTTCTATATCGGGCGTGGCGTGGGCGATCGCGTAGCCGATCTCGTCGACGACGAGCAGCTGGGACCTGCAGAGGAACCGGAAGCGTTCGCGCAGCGCGCCTTCACGCTCGGCCTTGGCGAGCGAGCCGATGAGCTCGGCCAGCGAGGTGAAGTAGACGCTGCGGCCGGCCTGCACGGCCTCGACGGCGAGCGCGATGGCGAGGTGGGTCGCCCGCTCGATCCGGCGCGGCTAGCGACGACGCCGCGCGGTAGGTGGATTTACATGCACTGCCGCTGCCGATCCGCGCTCCGCACTTGGCAACATCTGGCAACGGCAATGAAAAAGGGCTCAGGCGGTGGCGCCTCAGCCCTTGATCTGATTGGTGGAGCCACGGGGAATCGAACCCCGGACCTCTTGAATGCCATTCAGGCATCGCGACCCACACCGCGCAGCACCGCGCCGGATGGCGCCACAAAGAACCGCAGAAAACCGGGAGGTTTCCTAACAATCCCCGCACGGCGCCGCACCCAAGTTTCCGCGACGTGGTTGCATCATGGTTGCACGCCCCGCTATCCATGGCGGCCAGGGCTGTTCAACGCTGCTGCGGCAGGGGGGGTGAGTCCGTAGCGCAACAGGGGTCGAGAGAACGGCGGCAGTGGCCGAGAAGCGGGATTCCCTGCGCCGAGGAAGTCTGACTCATCGGACGGCAACCGAGGTGGAGGTTGCCGTGACCGCGTTCTCGCCGCTGCTGGACCTGCTGGAGGAAGTGCCCGACCGGCGCCGCGCCGAGGGCAAGCTCTACCGGCTGCCGCACCTGCTGCTGTTCTCCATCCTGGCGATCGTCAGCGGCGGCAACTCGTATCGCAGCGTCACCACCTTCATCGACGCGCACCGCCGCCGCCTGAACCGGGCGTTCGGGCTGACCTGGCGGCGCGCACCGGCGCACACCTCGATCCGCAACATCCTGCAGGGCCTCGACAGCGACGCGCTGGAGATCGCTTTCCGCCGTCATGCCGGCCTGTTGCAGGCAGCCTCCGCCAAGCCGGGCGGCGCCAGCCTGGCGATCGACGGCAAGACGCTGCGCGGCAGCTTCGACCAGTTCCGCGACCGCACCGCCGCGCAGCTGCTCGGCGTGTTCGCCACCGACACCGCGCTGCTGCTGGCGCACAGCGACATCGCCGAGAAGTCGAACGAGATCCCCGCCGCCCAGGCGCTGCTCGCCGAGCTCGGCCTGGCCGGCCGGCTGGTCACGCTGGACGCCCTGCACTGTCAAAAAAACATTCCAGGCCGCCACTGATGCCGGCCTCGACCTGATCGTCCAACTCAAGGACAACCAGCCCACCCTGCTCCGGCAGGCGCAGGGCCTTTGCGCCAGCGCCACGCCGCTGTCATCGAGCAGCAGCCGCGATCGCGGACGCAACCGGCAGGAGGATCGCAGCGTCACCGTGTTCGACGCCACCGGCGCCTTCGCCGACGCCGAATGGTCCGCCCTCGTCGGCGCCGTCATCCGCGTCGAGCGCGACGTCCTCACCCGCAGCGCCAGCACCGGCCAGTGGCGGCGCTCCACCGAGACCGCCTGCTACCTCTCCAGCGCCGCCATCACCGCCGCCCGCGCCGCGATCACCATCCGGGACCACTGGAGGATCGAGAACACTTCTCACTACAGCCGCGACGTCACCATGGGCGAGGATCGCTCGCGCATTCGCATCAACCCCGGCGTCTTCGCCAGGCTCCGAAGCTTCGCCTTCAACATCCTCAAGGCCAATCGACGCGGCTCACTCAACCAGGACCGATACCGCGCCGCCATCGGCGGCCTCGCCCGATTGATCAACCTCCTCCGCATCCCAGAGCGTTGAACAGCCCTGGTCCGAGAGGGGCGCGCTGCCCTTCACCGCCTGGCCGAAGGTGGCGGAGTATTCGAAGGAGAAACCCTTCTCACAGAGCGCATCGCGGTATCGCATCCAGGCGCCGTCGCCGCCGCCCGAGGCGCCGCGGTGGCCTTCATCCACCAGGACCAGGTTGTTGCCCTCAAAGGCGTCCACTGCGACGGTTTTGTCGCCCATGTCCTCGCGCAGTCGCGTGACTTCGAGGATCTCCACCGCTTGGCCGGCGAACAGGCCGCGGGCGTCCTTGCTGAAGATCTCAGCGTCGATGCCCGAGATTCCGAACTCCCGCAGATGCTGTTGCGACAGGCCCTCATTCGGCGTCAGCAGGATGATGCGGTTGAGGTCCCGTGCCCTGCCGTGCTTCGCCAGGTAGTGCTGGTATTGGAGGATGTTCGCGTGCATCAGCAGCGTCTTGCCGCTGCCCGTTGCCATCCAAAAGGCGAGCTTGTTGAGCTGGAGCCTCGCCTCTGCTCCCTCTTCGAGCGGCTTGATCTGGTCGCCGTCGGGCTTGCCCTCGTTGAATGCGGCGACGTGGGTGTTTAGCTCCTGCAGCAGGCCCGCAGCATCGCGGAAGCAGCGATCAAGGTAGATTTCAGTGAACAGCAGGGCCAGGTACTGGAAATACTTCCAGCGTAGCGGCTCTTCGCCCCGACGGACTCGCTTCTCGCTCAGCCGCTGCGTGTGGCGAACGATGTTCTGGTCGTATTCCAGCAGGAGGTCAGACGGCAGCTGGGTCAGGTTAAACAACTGCGCGGTGAGGGCGTGGTGGAAGCGGTGGACGTTGTTCTCGTCAAGTCCCTCTAAAGCCTCATCCTTTAGCAGCGCGGCGAGATCCTCAAATTTCTTCACGTTGAACAGGCCTAGCAGCCACTGGTTGAGCACCAGGCGGTAGGCGAAGGGCAGCGGCTTCGGGGCGGCCTGACGGCCTCGCGTACGCGGGGCTGCCGGGGCTGCGGGGTTCTTGCGAGGGCGGCCGCGGGGCATCAGCCTTCCTCCGCAAACATCAGGCGGTGGAAGTCTTCCTCGATCAGCCGCACCTTCCAGAGGTCGTCCGCGGCCTTCAGATTTTCTAGATTGTTGTCGCCGTTCACGTAGATGAGATCGAACTCGCTGTCCTTGCTGGAGTAGCCCTGCCGGGTGAACCACTCGTCCAGAACTAGATTGTCCTGCTCTGTATCGCCGGTGAGCTTGCGCCAGATCACCAGGGCCTTGCGGCCCTCGGGCGTGGTGCCAGTGACGGTGCGGAACCAAAAAGGCCCATCGGCGTCGGGCCGGAGGCGGCCTTCGTGGCGCAGGCGGCCTTCACCATCGCGTTTGAAGGCGGCGGCGAACCTCTGTGGCGCCCCGTAGTGCCAGACAGTGAGGCCGACCAGCCAGTTGAAGGTCTCGATCAGATCGACGCAAACCTCCCGGCTTTCGTCGCTGCCGGGCCGCTTGACGGTCAGGCGATAGGCGGTTGGGTCGCTGAATGCCTGGACGTTCAGCAGCGAGGAACTACCCCGGCTCTCTGCTTCGAGCAGGTATCGGAGCACGTATTGCTCGCGGAGGGCGTCGGCACCCTGGGCCTCAGGGCGGTCCAAGAGCGACTGCATCTCCGCTGACCGGCGTAGATCGAGGTTGTTCAGGGTGTCATCGTACGACTCCAGCCGTAGAACCTTAACAAACGCGCTCAGGGCGTCGGCCGATCGCGGGGCCCCTGCTTTCCAGTCACTGGCGTAGAGAGCCTTAAGAATACGGGGCTTAGTCAGAGTGTCGAAATGCTGACCCGCTTCGACGAGCAGAAATTTGCGGGTGCCACCATCCTCTCGATTCGCCTGAATGACGGCATGACCAGAGCTTCCACTGCCGCCAAAAAAGTCGGAAAACCAGCTATCCTTCCTGGTAGATTGAAGAATGAATTTCTTTACAAATTTGGAGCTCTTGGGAGATAGAAATAGTCCCGATTCACCAAACATATTTGAAAGTTCTGCCTCTCCGTCATTATATTCATAGAATACGCTTGTTCCTATATTACTTTCGACTTCATGCAGAAATCCTTTTGTGCGGGGGACTTTATTTTCATCTTCTCCCCATGCAATTCGCTTATCGGCTTCCAAGGATTCATACGAGCGACGGTCCGCATTCCCCTCCATGGGGCGCTGAGGAAACTTCCATCCGCTTTGCGGGTGGGGGCAAGGCTTTCCTGTGGTGGGGTGAAGTGGCTTGTAGTACCGAAAATTAGCGTTCGTAGGGTCCTTCGTCGTGGGAGATTGCTTCGACGCCGGTGCACCAGTTGGGATCTCGCTCCAAACCCACAGGCTCGCTTGACGGGAACGCGCTTCACTCTCCAGAACGTATGCGCCGGCTGAGTCACGATACTCCGCTCGATTATATGGATACAGGCCTCGCCACGGGTCCTGCCGTTTTGCGTCGGCATCCCACTCCTGGCCGTTCGCTTCGATCTCCTCGCGGTACGCGTCTCGGTGCGACTGATAGAGAGCCTTCAGAGCATTTTCCGCGTCGGCGAGGCACGGATATTCCGGGTTCAGACGGCTCACCAGCTCCATAACCTCAGAGAAGCCCGGCTTCGGCTCTCTGAACATATCCTTGTCAGCTTCGACAGTGACTCGATCTCGTGCGTAGACCTCGACGTATTCGTGATTGGTGGAATAGTTCGGGAGCTGGCTGTTTGCTGTCGCCTGCGTCCAGATCAGCTCCTCGATGTGGTTATCGCCGCCAAATACCTCATCGAGGGCATGCTCCACTACTGTGCGCTCAGTCTTATCTATGCTGACAAAGATAGCTCCGTCTTTTGAAAGCATCGGGCGAGCGCCAGCAAGGCGATCCCTGATGAACGTCGCGAAGGAGGAGTGCCGATAGTTATTCTTATAAGGAATAGAACTGCTATTTGTATTATATGGCGGATCAATATACATAGATTTTATGCGTTCCGAGAAGCGTCGCTGTGCTAGGCTTAGCGCGTGGGCATTGTCCGAATGCACCATGACGCCCGTGAGATCTGCATCGAGCGCAGCTTGGTGGTCTAGCACTGCTTCCGCAAAATCGGGAGCGAAGTAAGCTGTATCGACAATCAGTTTCTTATTCTGAACCAGGAAATCGATATCAATGATTTCATTGTATTCAGGAATCGCCTCAATCTTAAGAAGGGATTTCCACGCCGAAATTTGGTTAGCATTAGATAGTACTGTCTCATAGAGCCTCGAAGGCACACGATCCAGAGAAACGAGATAACTTGTATCGATGACTAACTTTTTCTTTTGCCACAGTTTCTTTTGGAAATCTTCTACTTGTCCTAGAAAATGAATGATCTTTCCAGCGATGCGGCGGATCACTTTGATTTTGGAGAGGTACTGCTCGACCCGCGGCGCCGATTCCGCATCTATATCGTCGAGGTGCATCACTTCGTTTTTGATATAGAAGTCCAACTCCTGGCGCAGGAATCCGCCCAGGTCCTTGTGGATAAAGTAGTCGAAGGTGTTACGCGCAGTGTAGCGGTCAAGGTGCACGCGAAGACGCGTGCTGTCCGATGTGGTGCCGTCGCTGCGGAGATGCGGCCTGCGCAATTCCGTGAGCCATTCGGCAAGCGCCGGATCCTCCAGCTCCAGCAGTCGCGTCTCGGCGTCCGCGTTCAGGTCTTTCTGCTTCCGGCCTTGTGGATCGGGGCGATAGGTGAAGCGGATCACCAGTTCGCCGTCCTCGACCACGGGGGAGGTGTCGGCCAGGACGAAGCGCCGCTCCTTGCCCTCGGCCTCCTTCACGTTGCCGGGCTCCCCCTCCGCCGCGTCCTGCAGGCGAAGGTGCACGCGCATCGGACGCGCGTCGTCCTCAGGGCGCAGCCGGTAAGCGTAGTCGCGCAGATACTCGCTGGTCTTGATGTAGTACTGGTCGGCGTTGGCCCAGTGGAGCTTCACCTCCTCCCCTTCGTAAGGGATGGCGTAGACGCCGGGCTTGTAGACGCGCTTGGAGAGGAAATCGCCTTCCGAGTAGTAGCGCCGAAAGAAGCTGTAGAGGTGGTCATACACCTCCGCCTCCAGCCCGCTGACATCCACAGCCTCGGATTGCAGGCGGGCACGGAGTGCCGTCACCTTCGGCGCCTGGTCGGGATCGGGAAAGCCGAGGTCGCGCGCCTGTGCGATTGCCTTCTCGAGCTCCTTCTCGATCTCCGCCTTGTCGGCGGTGCGGTACGTCCCGAAGGCCGCCTGCACCTGCGGAAGCAGGTCGCGATCCAGAAACTGCGACACCTCCGCGGCCCGGGCATGCAGGATGCGATAGATACCGAAATCCAGATCAGGCTTATCGAGCTGGAACAGCTCCTTCAGCAGGGTCTTCAGCTTCTCGAACTTTTGGCTCATCGGGGTCCCGGTACGATTCGGCCTGGAGTGGCCCTGGAGGCTGTCATGCCACTGCCCAGCGTATGGTGAACAGGGTTTCGGTCTCGGTGCGCTGGGCAAGGCGCTGCTCGAGTTGGTCGATCAGCCCGTCCCGCTTTCCCATGATCTCGTCCTCGACCTGGAAGATTTCTTGGCGCTGCCGGCGCTGCTGCTGCTCCAGCCGGCGTATCTTCTCCTGGATCTGCTTCTGCTCCTCCAGCGTTGGGGCCTGGCGCGCCTGACGATGCAGGACCTTGAGCTGCTCCTTGGTGTCGGCCAAGGCCTTCTCGGCGGCCAGCACCATGTCATCGGCCCAGCGTTCGAGCTTCTCCCGTGCCTCCTGGAAGTACCGGCTGTTGGCCTCCAGGCTGCGGCTGAGTGTGGCTTTGGCGTGGCGTTCCGCCTCAGCTTCCAGGCGCGTCTCGACGGAAGACGGTGCGGCCACCGGCCGAACTTCCCGGGCTGCGCAGAGGAACAGCCGCTCAAGGGTCTCCTGGTCGAGCGTCGAGCCACCATCGGTGAAGCCGGAGAAGAGCAGATGCTCCTCCCGGTCATAGCTCTCGACGGCGAGCAGTCGCAGCGTGAGCCAGCCGGCCTTGCCTTTGAGCGCCTCGACAACGGACAGGCGGGTCGGATGATTCGAGATATCGAAGACGATCTCGGCGGGTGGGGTAGGCAGCGCGCGCGCCGCCTCGAGCACATGCTGGCCGAGGGGATGCGACAGTCGGTAGAGGAACTGGTTGACCCCGTCCCCACCGCTCTCCTGAGCCTGCGGCCGAGCTTTGGAGATCAGATGGTAGCGCCCGCGCGCGATCTCGGGCTTCGGCGGGGCGCGCAAATCGAAGGTCAGCGAATTCTCATCGAAGGCCGCGGCGCCCCTCAGCATGTGCCGGGTCACGGTCCAGAAGCGCCGACTGACACGATCCAAGGTCGCCTGAGTGTCCGCGAGCTGCAACCGCAGGCGCTCGTGGACATCCTCGTCGAAATTTTCGAGCAGCGCCTTGCGTGTGTCGGCAAGCCGGGTGCGAATCTGCTCCTCGAGTTCCGCCTGAAGCGCGCGGAAGGCAGTGTCGATCTCCGCCGGGCTACGGCACTGCTGATAAATGGCCAGGATTCGCTTTTCGAAATCTACTCCAGATTCGATCGAGCCTAGGATCTCGTCCGACGCGCCGAAGATGCCGTTGAACAGGTTGAACTTCTCGGTCAGCAGCTCGAGCACGCGCTTGTCGGCGGCATTTCGTTCGTTCAGGAAATTGATCACCACCACGTCGTGCTTCTGCCCGTAGCGGTGGCAGCGGCCGATCCGCTGTTCAATGCGTTGGGGGTTCCAGGGCAGATCGTAATTCACGACCAGAGAGCAAAACTGGAGGTTCAAGCCCTCAGCCGCGGCTTCTGTCGCCAGCATGATGCTCGCGTGGTCGCGGAAATGCTCCACCAGAGCAGTGCGAGAATCAACGGCGCGGGAGCCGGATACGCGACCTGTGTCTCGGTTGCACGCGACCCAATTCTCGTAGATCGCAGTTACGTCTGGGCCGCCGTTCGTGCCATTGAAAAGCACAACCTCTCCAGCGTAGCCATGCCCTTCTAGGAAATCTCTGAGGTACTCCTGAGTGCGACGTGACTCAGTGAAGATAAGGGCCTTGCGAGCTGCGCCAGTCTTCTGCATCTCCGCGAAGCCAAGGTCTAGCGCCTGCAACAAGGTCTGCGATTTGGTATCTACACCGATGCGGCGCGCCCGCTGCGCGAGGGCTTCGAGTATCGCGATCTCTTCGGTCAGCGCCGCCCGATCGATAGTCTGTGGCTCGGCGCCTTCGCCATTCTCGTCGCCGCCATCCTCGTCGAGGATCTCGTCGAGTAGATCGTTCTCAATCTCCTCATCCTCAACGATCCGTTCCACCCATCCGGCATCATTGCCAATTTTCCGCTCTCGAAGGTCTTCCAATCGCAGTCGAAGGGCGTCGAGGGTCGCAGCAATTGCAATAGAAGATGATGCCAAGAGCTTTCGCAGGATGAGCGCCGTCAGATGACGCTGCCGCCGCGGTAGCGCGTAACTCTCTTCCCGTTGGAGGAAAGCTGAGACGGCCTCGTATAGGGATTGCTCTGCGTCGTTAGGGTGAAACGGTCGAGTGAGAGCACGCCGTTCCGTGTACCGGACGTACTCGGTGACCTGCTTTCGCAGTGTCCTCTTGCAGAACGCTGCGAGGCGTACGCGCAGGCCAGCCAGATCGCCTCCGGCCGTGGTGTACTGCGACCGGAACGCGTCCAGGTCGCCGAATAGCTGCTCCTCGATGAGTGTACTCAGTCCATATAGCTCCAGCAGTGAGTTCTGAAGCGGCGTGGCAGTCAGGAGAACCTTGCGGCAGCCCTCCGTAGCCCAGCGGATCCCCTGGCCGACCTTGTTGCTCGGCCGATAGGCGTTGCGAAGCTTGTGTGCCTCGTCGATGACCACGATGTCCCAGGCAATGCGCTTCAGCGCTTCGCGCTGGCTATTCGCGAAGTGGTAGGACATGACCAGAACAGCGCGTTGCGTGAGCGGCTCCTGGCCGAGGCGCTGGGCCTCGCGCCAGGAGCGCGCGTCGAGCACGACTGCAGGCAGATTAAACTTCTCCTCGAGCTCAAGAGCCCACTGTTTCCGGATTGAGGCGGGACAGATTACGAGGAGCCGCCGCCTGCGTTCCGCCCAAAGCTGGCAAAGGACAATGCCGGCCTCGATCGTCTTTCCGAGACCCACCTCGTCGGCAAGAATCACGCCCTTCGAGAGTGGCGACCTAAGCGCGAAAAGTGCGGCTTCGATCTGGTGGGGATTAAGGTCGACTGCCGCGTCAAACAACGCTGCGGAAAGGCGGTCGATGCCGGCCGGCGCACGACGCGACAGGTCCTTCGAAAAATACTTTGCGTGCTGATCGGAAACCCTCATGTCAGCCGATCTAGGCTTGACGAAAGAGGCTCGTAATCGCGCCAGTTGTTACTAGAAAAGTTGCAGGCAGGACGGGGCACCTGGCGCTTGAGCCTTTGTGGGCCCGGTGCATAGCTTGGACGGTCTCCCAGCAATTCTGCGCTCATACTGCCACCCTCCCAAGGAACCACCTCCCGAGGTCCCGAGAAGACGTGCTGGTTCGATCCGCATTCTGCCGAGGGAGCGTCTACCTGCAAAGGGCGCAACCTCGATTGCACAACCGTTCGGCGGAGCCGGGTCCGCCAATGTGCCCCTTACGGTAGCAAGTGGCCGCACGCGCGGCGTTTCCCTTACGACCCGGTTCAGATGCGCCCGGGGACCGATAGTTGCCGGTCCCACTCCACCGGAAACGGCTCCATCAGCCCCGGCAGCGTCATCTCCTCCCGCTGCCGCCCGTCCAGGATCGCCTCGACGATGTTCGGCGCCAGCAGCGTCAGGCGCAGCAGCCGCGAGACATAGGACGAGTTGATCTTCTCCGCCGCCGCCAGCTCGTCGATCGTGCTGTATCGGCCCGTCTCCATCATCCGCCGCCACCGGAACGCTCGGGCCAGCGCCTTCACCAGCGTGGTGTCGGCCGCCGAGGCGCCGCGGTGCGTCATGCCGCCCGGCGTCAGGACCAGCTTCCGCCCGCCCCGCGGTTTCCGAGCCGCCAGAGGCACCCGAACGGTCAGCATCTGCGCGGTGCTCATGCTGCAGCCCTCGCTGCTTCGGCAGGCGCAGCCAGGTCCCGCGCAAGGCTGACCAGCCCCTCCAGCTTCAGCCGCACTTCGGCTCCGCCCGCCCCAATGTCTACGCGGTCGACCAGGAGGCGGATGATTCGCGCCTGCTCCGCAGGGAACAGCTCCTCCCACAGCGGGTCCAGCCGCTCCAGTGCCAACCGCGCCTCGTCCTCCGTCATGTCGGGCGCGGAGACCCGTGCCGCGCGCCAGGCGCCCAACACCACCTCCGGCTGGCGCAACAGCCCACGAACCTGGCCGATGACCGCGTCCTCGATCTCCGCGGCCGAGATGCGCGCGATCGCCGGCCCGTCCGCGGCGCTGCCCTTCAGCACCGACTGGCTGACATAGTAGCGGTACTGCTGGCCACGGCGGCCCCGCGCGTGGGTGGGCGACATGGCGCGGCCGTCACTGCCGAAGATCAGCCCGCGCAGAAGCGAAGGCGTCCGGCAGCGCGTGCGGTTGGCGCGGGTCCGCGGGCTGATCGTCAGGAGGGCGTGCGCCGCGTCCCACATCGCCTGTGGCACGATGGCGGCGTGCTCGCCGGGATGCGACTTCCCCTTGTGCATCGCCTCGCCGAGATAGGTGCGGTTGCTCAGCACCCGATACACGTCGCTCTTGGTGAAGGCGCGGCCGCGCTTCGTGGTGGCGCCCTCGGCCCGGAGCATGGTGACCAGCTTCGTGCCGGATTCTGTCTCGACGAAGCCCTCAAAGATCCGACGCACCAACGCGGCCTCAGCGTCATTTACCAGCAGCTTGCGGTCCTTGGCGTCATAGCCGAGCGGCACGAAGCCCCCCATCCAGATCCCGCGCGCCCGCGACGCGGCCACCTTGTCGCGGATGCGCTCGCCAATGACCTCTCGCTCGAACTGCGCGAAGCTGAGCAGGATGTTCAGTGTGAGGCGGCCCATGCTGGTCGTCGTGTTGAAGGACTGCGTGACCGACACGAAGGTCACGCTGTTCGCGTCGAACACCTCGACCAGCTTGGCGAAGTCCATCAGGGCGCGCGACAGCCGGTCGATCTTGTAGACCACCACCACATCGATGAGGCCGCGCTCGATGTCCGCCAGCAGGCGCCGCAGCGCCGGCCGGTCCAGCGTCCCGCCGGAAACCCCGCCGTCGTCGTAGCGGTCCGGCACCAGCACCCAGCCCTCCGACCGCTGGCTGGTGATGTACGCCTCACATGCCTCGCGCTGGGCATCGAGCGAGTTGAACTCCATGTCGAGCCCTTCCTCGCTCGACTTGCGCGTGTACACGGCGGCGCGGATCTTTCTGACCGTGGCCGGCATCGCGGCGTCGGCGGCTGGCTTGCGCTTCATGCCGCGGCCCGCCGGTTCTTTAGGCCGAAGAACAGCCAGCCATTCCAGCGTGTGCCGGTGATGGCGCGGGCGATCGAGGACAGCGACTGGTAGGGGCGGCCCTGATATTCGTACCCGTTGTGCAGCACGGTCACGCTGTGTTCGACGCCCTGGTACTCGCGGATAAGGCGCGTGCCGGCGATCGGCTTGTCGTCGCCGCGGATGCGCCGCAGGACGGGGTTGCCGCCGTCCAGCTGCTCGCCCAGGGCCTCGAGGCGCTGGATGGTCTCCGGCTTCAAGCCGCCGTACGCGATTTCCTGCACGCGATAAGCCAGGCGGCTCTCCAGGAAGCGCCGGTTGTAGGGCGGCGGTTCGGCGGCGAAGAGTTCACGCCACTGCTGCTTCAGGTCGGATGTGGCGGCGGTCTTGAGGGCAGCCAGCCGGCCCAGCACGTCGGCCGGCGGAATGGCGGGGATGGTCGGCGCCGGCGGGGTGCCGGCTTTAGGTTTGGTGGCGCGTGTCATGCGAGTCTCCGGTTGGTCCGGTTCGCATCCAGGCGCTGGGGGGCCGGGAAGTGTAGGCCACGCTCTCCACGGTCAGCAGCCTCGCGCGCAGCTTCCTCGGCGGCGCGGCTGCGCAGCCGCAGCAGCCCCGCGGCCAGGATGCTGCACACCTCTCGGAGGTGCGGCGGGAGGTGGGCGTTCAGTCCCACGGGTGATGGCTTCATACTTAGCCCTACCCGTCCCCGCCGCGATCCGTCCCAATCAGGCAGGCATGCGCGCCAAGGCCTCGTGGTAGCGACGCCACAGCAGCGCGACCTTCTTCTTGACCGTGCTGGGGTCCGGATACTGATTGCGATCCGCGAACCATTCGATCATTCGCCGAATGATGGCGGCCTGGCTCTCCGGGAAGCCATCAATCTGCATCGACACTGCCAGCTCGCAGTAAAACTCGTCCCTGTCATATTTCGGCGGCGCCCCGCGCTTGCCACCTCGGGCGACGACTGGCCCGGGTGCCGTAGACACTACGGCCGTGGCCTGCTCGGCCTCGAATCGCTCCCGCTCGGCATGCCGAACAACCAGCCGCTCCCGAGGGACATCGAATAGGTCCTCCCCGTCGGATGGTACCCAGAGGCAACGGTACGTGCCGGGCTCCGCGCGAAATGCGCTTACTCCGTGAGTCCCTGTCATCATCACGTGCCACGCGTCGTGTGCCCAAAGGTCCAGCGTGCCGCTGAACCGGAAGCGGCGCTCAGGCATGTCGACGAAGTGTCCGTCGTCCACCTCCTCGACGCTGCCATCTTCAAGCGGCAGCTGCGCCACCACGATTGATAGCGTCAGTTCGCCAGCGATGGCGAAGTTGGCAATGTCGCTCTCGCTCACGCCCCAACGTTCACAGACCTCGGCCAGCCCGTAGCACGGCTTCCTCACAACTCGGCCGCCCACGACATTCATCCCTTCCCGACAAAGCGCAACCGCCGATACGCTTGCACAACCTTGGCCATATCCTTCCGCATGTCGGGCGGCAGTCGC
>Ga0207950_100154_pt1 | contig 26666 bp, 20 predicted proteins | sample Subbio11_8B_AprC_FD_184814 | JGI IMG/M metagenome (GOLD analysis project Ga0207950, IMG submission 184814) | Serpentinite rock and fluid subsurface biosphere microbial communities from McLaughlin Reserve, California, USA - CR11_8B_AprC (SPAdes) | ecosystem: Environmental > Terrestrial > Deep... | reverse complement strand
TGCTCGGCTACTGCAGCCGCTCGGCCAACCCGGTGGGGCGCTTGCTGCTGCACCTCTATGGCGTGCGCGACGAGCGCTCGCTGCAGCAGAGCGACGCCATCTGCAGCGCGCTGCAACTGATCAACTTCTGGCAGGATTTGAGCCTCGACCTGCCGCGCCAGCGCCACTACCTGCCCTGGTCGGCCTTGCAACGCCACGGGGTGGCACTGGCCAGCCTGCAACCCGGTGCCGGCGCACCGCCGCAGGCGCAAGCCATGCTGCTGGAACTGTGCGCCCACGCCCGCGCTCTGATGCTACAGGGCGCCCCGCTGGCATGGCGCCTGCCCGGCCGCGTGGGCTGGGAATTGCGCTTGGTGGTGCAGGGGGGGTTGCGGATTTTGGACAAAATCGAAGCCTTGGGTGGCCGCACTTGGTGCCAGCGGCCGCGCCTGCGCGCCCCCGACGCCCCGCTGCTGCTGTGGCGCGCGCTCTGGCGGCCTGCAGCCGCCCTGCCACCGGCCCCGCCTTTTGCGCCCCATCAGGAAAACGCCCCATGAACCGCTGCCCGCGCCCGCCGGCGTCGCCCACACCTGCCACGCTGCCCCCTGCCCGCCGCCCAGTCGCCCAGCGCATGCAGGCGACCCTGCCCACGCTGGCTGCCTTGCCCATTGCCACAACCACGCTGGCTGCCTTGCCGCTGGCTGCGGCCCTTTTGTTTGGCCCTCTAAGTGCCAGCCCGGCCCTAGGCCAAACCGCAAGCACCCAAACCCAAACCCAAACCGCCCCCGCCGCCGCACCCGCCGCTGCCACCAGCGTACAAACCGCGCGCCTCGACAGCGTCTGGCTGCAGCCCGAGCGCAGCGCCGCCGCCACGGTGTTGGCGCGCAACGAGTCGCGCCTGAGCGCCGAAGTGGGTGGCCGGGTGCTGAGCTGGGGCGCCGACGTGGGCGCCACGGTGCGGCGCGGCGATCTGCTGCTGCAGATCGACCCCATCGACCACGAGCTGGCGCTGCAACGCGCCCAGGCTGGGCGCGACGCCGCCATGTCGCGCCTGCAGCTGGGCTTGGCGCAGTTGCAACGCGCCCGCGACCTGGTGGCACAAGGCTTTTTTTCCAAAGAAGCGCTGACGCAGCGCGAAACCGAGGTCGCGCTGCAGCAGGCCGAACTGGCCAGCGCCGAAGCGCAACTGCGCAGCGCCCGGCGCCAGCTCGAGCGCACCCGCGTGCTGGCCCCCTTTGCCGGCACCGTGGTGCAGCGCACGGCCCAAGTGGGCGAAACGGTCGCGCCCGGCACGCCGCTGTTCGTGCTCGCCGAAAGCGGCGCCGCCGAGGTGCAAGCCCACGTGCCGCCGGCCGAGGTGCCGGGCTTGCGCCGCGCCGGGGCGTGGCAGTTCCAGCCCCAAGGCAGCGCGCTCACGTACCCGCTGCGCTTGCTGCGCGTGAGCGCCACCGTGCAGGCCGCCAACCGCACCCAAGCCGTGCGCTTGGGCTGGGCCGAGGCCGCCGCCCCTGGCGCCGCCCCGGCTACCGCCCCGGGTGCTGCCCCAGGCACTGCGCCACCGGGCAGCAGCGGCGTGCTGCGCTGGCGCGACCCGCAGCCCCACATCCCGGCGGCCCTGATGGTGCGCCGGGGCGATGCGCTGGGCATCTTCGTGCGCCAGGGCCAGCAGGTGCGCTTCATCGGCCTGCCCGGGGCACAAGAAGGGCGCGCTGTGGCCACCCAACTGCCGCCCGACACGCTGGTGGTGGTGCGCGGGCAAGCGGCGCTCACCGACGGCCAAGCCCTGAACTAAGAGACTGAGAGGCAATCGCTCATGCCCGCCTTGACGCCCCAAAACACCGCCTGCGGCGTTGCAAATGCACGCCGTAGCTCGGGCTACGGCTGTGCTTTGCGCCTTGCCGGCGGCGCCTTGGAGCGCCCTTTCGGACACGCTCAATTGCCTCTCAGCCTCTAAAGCGCGCGCCGCCTGCAGCCCATGAACTTCTTGCGCTCCCTGCTCACCAACCACCCGCTGGCCAACATCGCCTTCGTGGTGGTGGTTCTGCTCGGCCTGCTCAGCTACCTGAGCATGCCGCGCGAGCAAGACCCAGAAATCAACTTCAACTGGGTCACCATCACCACCACGCTGCCCGGCGCCAGCGCCGAAGACATCGAGCAGCTGGTCACCAATCCGCTCGAAGACGCCATCGCCGGCGTCTCGGATGTGCGCTTCGTCACCTCGACCTCGCGCGAAACCGTCTCCAGCATCTTGGTGCGTTTTCACGAGATCAGCCCGCGCGTGTTCAGCCAGCGCATGAACGATTTGCGGCGCGAGATTCAAAACGCCGCCACCGCCGAACTGCCCCCCGAAGCCAACGACCCGCGCGTGATGGAGATCACCTCCTCGAGCGGCTTCCCGACCGCCACCGTGCAACTGATCGGCTTGGCCAACGACGAAACGCTGCGCCTCAACGCCCGCCGCATCCAGTCCGACATGGAGCGCATCACCGGCATCGACCAGGTCTTTGCCTCGGGGCTGCGCGACCCGGTGATCCGCGTCAGCCCCGACCCGATGGCGCTGGCCGCGCACCAGCTCACGGCCACCGACGTGGCCGACGCGCTGCGCCTCTGGTGGCGCGACAGCGCCGCCGGCACCCTCAAGACCGATGGCGGCGCCTGGTCGGTGAGCGTGCGCGGGGTGGTGCTCGACCCGGCCGAGCTGGCCAGCTTGCCGGTGGCCGCTGCCGGCCGCCCCGGGGTCTCGGTGCGCTTGGGCGACGTGGCGCGGATCGAACGCGACCGCGCCCTGGCCGCGCAACTGGCCTCGGTCAATGGCCAGCCGGCGATCTCGCTGCCCTTTACCAAAACCGCCGGCACCAACACCCTCGAGCTGGTGGACCGGGTGAACGCCTACATCGCGGCGCAAAACCCGACGCTGGCGCTCTACGGCCTGCGGCTGGAACTGAGCGACGACCAGACCGTGCCCACGCGCGAAGCCATCTCGATCATGCAGACCAACGCGCTCTACGGCATGCTGCTGGTGCTGGCGGTGTGCTGGCTGTTTCTGGGTTCGCGCATCGGCGCGCTGGTGGCGCTGGGCATTCCGTTTTCGCTCTTCGGCACCTTTGCCCTGCTGGCGCCGCTGGGCCATACGGTCAACATCTCGGTGCTGCTGGGGGTGGTGATCGCGCTCGGCATGCTGGTCGATGACGCGGTGGTGGTGGCCGAATCGATCTACTACCGCATGGAGCGCGGGCAACAAGCCCTGCAAGCCAGCCTCGATGGCATCGGCGAAGTCTGGAAGCCGGTGCTGGCCTCGGTGGCCACCACCATGGCCGCTTTTATGCCGCTGATGCTGCTGCCCGGCATCGTGGGCGACTTCATGTTCATCATCCCCTTCGTGGTCACGCTGGCGCTGGCGATCTCGCTCATCGAAGCGTTCTGGATGTTGCCGGTGCACGTGCAACTGGTGAGCGGGCGCTTCGAGCGGCCGCCCTCGCGCGTGCAGCGCTGGCGCAACGCCTTCAACCGCGGCCTGCGGCTGCGCTACACGCAGTGGCTGGCTTTCGTGCTGCGCCGCCCCAAGCGTTTTTCGGCGCTGGCCATGGCGATCATCGGGCTGGCGGTGCTGCTGTACGCCGTCGGGGTGGTGCGGGTGCAGTTCTTTGCCTTTGACCCGATCCGCGCCTTCTACGTCAACGTGGACATGCCCGCCAACGCCACGCTGGAGCAGACCATGGCCGTGACCGAACAGGTCGAGCAGGCGGTGCGCGCGCGCCTGCAAGGCGTGGGGCCGGCCGAGGAGGGGCACGAGGCGCGCTCGGTCTCGAGCACGGCGGGGCTGATGTTCACCGACACCGAGCCGGTGTATGGCGACAACTTCGGTCAGATTTTCGTCTCGCTCAACCCGCGCACGGGCGAAGCGCGCGAGGTGCAGGAGGTGGTCGAGGCCATGCGCGCCGACATCGAGGGCATGGACACGCCGGGCGAGCAGAGCTTCTTCATCTTCACCGGCGGCCCGCCCACGGGAATGCCGATCAACATCCGGGTGCGCGGCGACGATTTCGACGAGATTCAACGCGCCGCCGAAGCCATCAAAGAACTGGTGCGCGCCATCCCCGGCACCCAAGACGTGCAAGACGACAACCTGCCCGGTCGGCCGCTGCTGCAACTGCGCCTCAACCACGAGGCCATGCGCGAGCTCGGCCTCAATGCGCAGCAGGTGACGCGGCTGGTGCGGCTGGCGGTGGACGGCGAAACGGTGGCCTTTACCCGCTTGCAGGGCGACCGCATCGAGCTCAAGGTGCGCAGCAGCTCGGCGCTGGGGCTGCGGCCCGACCCGGACGCGCTGCTCAACGAACCGGTGGCGCTGCCCAACGGCCAGATCGCGCGCCTAGGCACCTTGATCGAGGTGCAGGTGTTGCCGGGGCGCGGGGCCATCCGGCACTACAACCTGCGCCGCACCATCACCGTGCAGGCCAACCTAGACCGCGAACTCACCGACACCCGCGAGGCCAACCTGCAGGTCAAGGTCGGCTGGGAGCGCATCCGCGCCCAGCACCCGGGCATCGACCTCGACTTCACCGGCGAGCTCGAAGACATCGAAGAAAGCCTGGACGCGATGGGGGTGCTGTTCCTGTTCGGCATCGGCCTGATCTACCTGATTTTGGCAGCGCAGTTTCGCAGCTACTTCCAGCCGCTGATGGTGCTGGTGGCGGTGCCGCTGGCCTTTGCCGGCGTGGCTTTTGGGCTGGCGCTCTCGGGCAATCCGCTCTCGCTCTACACCCTGTACGGCGTGATCGCGCTGGGCGGCATCGCAGTGAATTCGGCCATCGTGCTGATTGACGCCGCCAACGAGCGGCTGCGCGCCGGCATGAGCGTACTCCACGCCACGCTGTATGCGGCGCGGCGGCGCGTGGTGCCGGTGCTGATCACCAGCAGCACCACCATCGGCGGGCTGGCCTCGTTGGCCTTTGGCTTGGGCGGCGAGAGCCTGCTGTGGGGGCCGGTGGCGGCCAGCATCGTCTATGGGCTGGCGTTTTCGACCTTGCTCACGCTGTTCGTGGTGCCCTTGCTCTACCATGCCTTCATGCGCTACTCGCCCTTGAGCCGGGCTGGCGCGGCTGGCCCGGCTGAGGCCTAGCGCCTCCCCCGCCAGCCTCACGCCCCACCCCCCGACAGCCAGCCGCCCGACCATGACACCGCAAGCCTACGCCCAGCAAAAAGCCGCCGCCTCGGGCAGCAGCTTTTACTACGCCTTTTTGTTTTTGCCGCCGCCCCAGCGCGCCGCCATCACCGCCTTTTACGCCTACTGCCGCGAGATCGACGACGTGGTCGATGAGGTGCACGACCCGGCGGTGGCGCAGCTCAAGCTGCACTGGTGGCGGTTGCAGGTGGCGCGCTGCTATGACACCAGCCACGGCGTGCCCGAACACCCGGCCCTGCAGGCGCTGCAACCGCACTTGGCCACCTACGGCATCGAGGCCGAGCACCTGCTGCAGATCATCGACGGCTGCCAGATGGACTTGGAGCAGTCGCGCTACCTCGACTACCCCGGCCTGCAGCGCTATTGCCACCTGGTGGCGGGCGTGGTGGGCGAGGTGGCGGCGCGCATTTTTGGCCAGAGCACGATCCAGACCACCGCTTACGCGCACCGGCTCGGTCTGGCGCTGCAGCTGACCAACATCATCCGCGACGTCGGCGAAGACGCGCTGCGCGGTCGCATCTACCTGCCCGTCAACGAGTTGCAGCGCTTCGAGGTCAAGGCGCACGAGCTGCTCAAGCGCGGGCTGGGAGCCGAAGCCGGTTTTGAGGCCCGCTGCACGACGCTGCTGCAATTCCAGATCGAGCGCGCGCTCGGCGTTTATGACGAGGCGCTGGCGCTGCTGCCCGCCGCCGACCGGCGTGCACAAAAACCCGGATTGATGATGGCCAGCATCTACCGCCGGCTGCTGCAGCAGATCGCCACCGATCCGCTGCGCGTGCTCACGCAGCGCGTGCGCCTGACGCCACTGACCAAATTTTGGCTGGCCTGGAAGGTGCAGGCGTTGGGGCGGCTGTGAGGCTAGGCAGCAACCGCACCTCCATGGATCAGCGGCCATGACAGCGCGCGTGCTCATCGTCGGCGGCGGCTGGGCTGGGCTGGCAGCGGCGGTGCGCGCTTGCGAGCGCGGGCTGGAGGTGACGCTGCTGGAGGCGGCGCGGGCGTGGGGCGGGCGCGCGCGGGCGCTCGAGCGCGAGTCTGGCACAGACTTACCACCGGCCCCGCCGCTGCCACTCGACAACGGCCAGCACATCCTGATCGGGGCTTACACCCAGACCTTGGGCCTGATGCAGCGCTTGGGCGTGGATTTGAGCGCGCATCTGCACGCCATGCCGCTTGATTTGCGCTTTGCCGACGGCAGCGGACTGGCCACACCGGCTTGGGCGCTGCGCTGGCCGGCCCCGCTCGACACTCTGGCAGCGATGGCCTGCGCGCGCGGCTGGAGCTGGCGCGACCGGGCGGCGCTGCTGGCAGCCGCGGCGCGCTGGCGCCTGAGCGGCTTTGCCTGCGCCCCGAGCGCGAGCGTGGCCGGCCTGTGCGCCAGCCTGCCGCCGCGCGTCTGGCACGAACTGATCGAGCCGCTGTGTGTGGCCGCGCTCAACACCCCGGCGCAGCAGGCCAGCGGCCAGGTGTTTTTGACGGTGCTGCGCGACGCCTTGCTCGGGGCCGGCCATGCGCCTTGGCGTGCGTCGCAGCTGCTGCTGCCGCGCACCTGCTTGGGCGATTTGCTGCCCCTGCCTGCCGTGCGCTGGCTCAAGCAGCGCGGCGCGCAACTGCACCTAGGGCAGCGCGCCACCGGCCTAGAACGCAGCACAGATGGCCGCTGGCGCGTGCACAGCGCCAGAGCCGTGTACGAAGCCGAAAACCTGATTCTGGCTTGCCCCGCAGCCGCAGCCGCGCGCCTGCTGCGCGGCCTGCCCGAGGCCCCTGCGGATTGGATCGAACCCGCGGCGGCGCTGGCGCACACCGCCATCGGCACCGTGTATGTGGCGGGCTGGCTGCGTGCGCCGTGGCCGAGCGCGCACCCGATGCTGGCGCTGCGCAGCAGCGGGCCCGACAGCCCGGCGCAGTTTGCGTTTAGGCGCGATGGGTTGCAAGCACCGCCGGCGGCAGCGGTTGCGACTGCCCAAACCAGCGGCAGCAGGCACCCCGCCCACGGCGACCAAGCGCACCAAACCCAAGCCGGGCGCGCACCCCGCGTCAGCGAACAATCGGAGTGGGCTGAACTGGCCCTGGTGGCCAGCGCCTGCACCACCGACAAAGCCGCGCTGCAAGCCGCCGTGCTGGCCCAAGCTCGCGCAGCGCTGGGGTTGCACGGGGAGCAGGTGCGGCAGACGGTGATCGAAAAGCGCGCCACCTTTGCCTGCACGCCGGCCCTGCAGCGCCCAGCGGCAGCGATTGCACCGGGCTTGTGGGCAGCGGGCGACTACATCGACGGCCCCTACCCGGCTACGCTGGAAGGCGCGGTGCGCAGCGGCTTGGAAGCCGCCGAGCACTGTACGACCACGGCCTGAAATCGGCCTGCGCCTCAGCCCCCACCTCAACCCATGTGCAAGCCGCCGTTGCAGCTGAAGTCGGCGCCGGTGGTGAAGCCCGAGTCTTCGCCCGCCAGCCAGGTGACGATGGAGCCGATTTCGTCGGGCGTGCCCAAGCGCTTGACCGGAATCGTGGCCACGATCTTTTCCAGCACGTCGGGGCGGATGGCGCGCACCATGTCGGTGCCGATGTAGCCCGGGCTCACGGTATTCACCGTCACGCCCTTGGCCGCCACTTCTTGCGCCAGCGCCATGGTGAAGCCGTGCATCCCGGCCTTGGCGGCCGAGTAGTTGGTCTGCCCGGCTTGGCCCTTCTCGCCGTTGACCGACGAAATCTGGATGATGCGGCCCCAGCCGCGCTCGACCATATCCGGCACCACCTGCTTGGTGACGTTGAACATGGAGGTGAGGTTGGTGGTGATCACCGCGTCCCAGTCTTCTTTGCTCATTTTCAGGAACATGCGGTCGCGCGTGATGCCGGCGTTGTTGACCAGCACATCGATCGGGCCGTGCTCGGCCTTGGCCTTGGTGAAGGCCTCGACGGTGGAGTCCCACTCGCCCACGTTGCCCACGCTGGCGTAGAAGGTGTAGCCCAGCGCGGCTTGCTCGTCGATCCACTTTTGGTGGTCGCGCGTGGGGCCGCAGCCGGCGATGACCTTGAAGCCCGCCTTGGCCAAGCGCTGGCAGATCGCGGTGCCGATGCCGCCCATGCCGCCAGTGACGTATGCGATTTTTTGATTCATGTGTTGTCCCTCTGTTTGGGTGGAAAAAAAATTGCGTTTCAGTGCTCGACGGTGAGCGCCACGCCCATGCCGCCGCCGATGCACAGCGCGGCCAGGCCTTTTTTGGCGCCGCGGCGCTGCATTTCGTGCAGCAGCGTGACCAGCACGCGGCAGCCCGAGGCCCCGATCGGGTGCCCGATGGCGATGGCGCCGCCATTGACGTTGACCTTGGCCGCATCGACCCCAAGCCCGAGGTTGACCGCGCAGGCCTGCGCCGCAAAGGCCTCGTTGAGCTCGAACAGATCGACGTCGCCCACGCCCCAGCCGGCACGCGCCAGCGCTTTTTGCGAAGCCGACACCGGCCCCATGCCCATCACGCTCGGGTCCAGCCCGGTGGTGGCGTAGCTGCGGATGGTGGCCAGTGGCGTCAGGCCCAGCGCCGCCGCCTTGGCCGCCGACATCACCAGCACCGCGGCGGCGCCGTCGTTGATGCCCGAGGCGTTGCCCGCCGTGACCGTGCCCGCTTTGTCGAAGGCTGGGCGCAAGCCGGCCAGCGCCTCTTGGTTGCTCTTGCGGTTCAGGTATTCGTCGCTGTCAAAGACCAGCGCATCGCCTTTTTTCTGTGGGATCAGCACCGGCACGATCTCGTCCTTGAACTTGCCGGCGTCTTGGGCGGCCGCGGCTTTTTGCTGACTGCCCACAGCCAGCGCGTCTTGCATCTCGCGCGTGATGCCGTGTGCCTTGGCTACGTTTTCGGCCGTGATGCCCATGTGGTACTGGTTATAGACGTCCCACAGGCCATCGACGATCATCGAGTCAACCAGCTTCCAGTCGCCCATGCGCTGGCCGTCGCGGCTGGCGGGCAGTAGGTGGGGGCTGGCGCTCATGTTTTCTTGGCCGCCAGCGATCACGATCTCGCTGTCGCCGGTGGCGATGGCTTGCGCCGCCAGCATCACCGCCTTCAGGCCCGAGCCGCAGACGGCGTTGATGGTCATGGCCGGGGTCTCTTTGGCCAGACCGGCTTTGAGCATGGCCTGGCGCGCCGGGTTTTGGCCCGCGCCCGCTGCCAGCACCTGGCCCAAAATCACTTCCCCGACCTGCTCGGGGGCCAAGCCGGTGCGCTGCAACAGCCCCTTGATTACGGCGGCGCCGAGTTCGGGCGCGCTCACTTTGGCCAGGCTGCCGCCAAACTTGCCGACGGCGGTGCGGGCGGCGGCGACGATGACGATGTCTTGCATATTTGCTCTCCTGTTGCAGTTGAAGTGAAAAAATTGAGGCTTCAGGCTTTAACCTTGACGTAGCGGCCCGGCGCCGGTTCGATGGCTTTGTATTTGCGGCTGCCGTAGCCCTTGGGCGCGGCCACCAGCTCACCGGCGTGGCCCTTGAGCCACTCAGCCCAGTCCGTCCACCAACTGCCGGGGCGCTCGGTGGCGCTGGCCAGCCAGTCATCGAGCCGGGGCGGAAAGTGCTCGGATGAGCCCACCCAGTGGCTGCGCTTGCCCTTGCTGGCCGGGTTGATGACGCCGGCGATGTGGCCCGAGGCCCCCATCACGAAGCGCTTGGGGCCGGGCAGGTGCTGGGTGCTGGCGTAGGCGCCACCGATGGGCACGATGTGGTCTTCGCGCGAGCCGTAGATATAAGCCGGGATGTCGATGCGCCCCAGATCGATGGGCTGGCCGCAGACCGTGAGCGCGTTGGGCTTGCAAAGCTCGTTTTGCAAGTAGGTGTGGCGCAGGTACCAGGCGTAATAGGGGCCGGGTAGGTTGGTGCTGTCGCTGTTCCAGTACAGCAGATCGAAGGGCGGCGGGGTTTCGCCCTTGAGGTAGTTGCCCACGACGTAGTTCCAGACCAGATCGGTGGGGCGCAAGAAGCTGAAGGTGGTGGCCAGATCGCGCCCCGGCAGCAGGCCACCTTGGGCAAACTGCTGCTCGCGCAGGCACACAAAGTTTTCGTCGATGAACACATCGAGCACGCCGGTGTCGGTGAAGTCGAGGAAGGCGGTGAGGAAAGTGGCGCTGGCCACCGGCTTTTCACCGCGCGCCGCCAACACCGCCAGCGCCGTGCCCAGCATGGTGCCGCCGACGCAAAAGCCGAGCGCGTTGATCTGCTCGGCGCGCGTGATCTCGCGCACGACGGCGATGGCCTTGATGAGCGCGTCCTCGATGTAGTCGTCCCAGGTCTTGTGGGCCAGCGCCGCGTCGGGGTTGCACCAGCTCAACACGAAGGTGCTCATGCCCTGCTCGACGGCGTAGCGCACCAGCGAATTGCTGGGTTGCAAGTCGAGGATGTAGTACTTGTTGATGCACGGCGGCACCAGCAAGAACGGGCGCTGGTGCACCTTGGCGGTCAGGGGCTTGTACTGGATGAGCTGGAACAGCTCGTTTTCAAACACCACCTGGCCCTCGGTGGTGGCGACGTTTTTGCCGACCTCGAAGGCGCTCTCGTCGGTCATGGAGACGTGGCCCTGCTCGAGGTCGTGCAGCAGGTTTTGGATGCCCTTGCTCAGGCTCTCGCCCTGGGTTTCGAGGGCTTTTTGCTGCGCCTCGGCGTTGAAGGCCAGAAAATTGCTCGGGGCGCTGGCTTCGATCCACTGCAACACCGCAAACTGGATGCGCGCGCGCGTTTTGGCGTCGGCCTGTACCGCATCGGCCAGCGCCATCAGGGTGCGGGCGTTGAGCTGGTAGGCGGCGGCGGCGTAGGCCGACAGCGGGTTGCTGCTCCAAGCGGGCGCGGCAAAGCGTTTATCCTGGGGCGGCTTGACCTGCAAGCCTTGGCTCCAGAGTTGCGCCAGGTCTTTGAGGTATTCGCTCTGGATTTGCAGCAGCCGCGTGGGCTCGATCTGCACCGGGTGCCCCGCCACTTTGGCGAGCATTTCGCTCAGATCGACCCCGCCCGCAGGGGCAAAGGGAGTTGCATTTTGGGCTGCTCCGGGGACTGGAGCGGCGGCGGTGGGGCTGGGCTGCAGCAGCTGACCCCAGTATTGCAGAGCCGACTGCTGCAGTTGCTGCGCGGTTTGCAGCCAAGGGTTTTGGGGGGTGTTCATGTGGTGCTCCTAGACTCGATCCAAAGCGTGATGGGCGCTGGCGCAAGGCCGCTTGGCGCTACAGTTGGCGTTGCAAGGTCTGCCTCGAACCCCAAACCCTTCGGAATCGATATGTTGTTTCTGTACCTAATCGTCATCGCTTGGCTCTATGTGGTGGTGCTGATGGCGGCTTCGGTGGCCACCAGTCCCACGGGTTCTGTGTTTGCAGCCATTATGACGCTGTTTTTTTACGGATTGCTGCCAGTGGCCCTCATGGTTTACCTGATGACGGGCAAGCTGCGGCGCAAAGCGCGCTTGGCGACTGAAGCCTGCGCAACCGCCACATCCGACTCGTGCCCGACTGAGCCCAGCGCAGTCCCGCCGCCCGCGCACAGCAGTCCGGTCCTAGGCCTAGAATCCAGCCCCGATTCAAACCCGGCGACCGATGCAGGCTGCCATGCGCCCGCTGGCGCCGAGCACAGTCCCGTCGCGCCGGTGCGAAAAGAACCGTGAGCTCTGACTGGCGGTGCACCACGGGGCGCTGCCGTCGTTGCCAGCGACGCGCTCGAAACCCAGCGCGGCCAGGCGCTGGCGCGCCAAGGCGGGCAAGTCGGCCAGGTATTTGGGTGTCTGTGCCTCCGCAGCTTCAACCACCACTTCATCCACCGCTGCGCCCACGGCACGCGGCAAGGGCGTGAAGCAGGCGGCGGCGGCCGGGTCGTGCGCCACAAAAGCCTGCCGCACCTCGGGCCCGACCTCGAAGCGCTGCGGCCCGATGCACGGCCCCAGCCAGACCACGATCTGGGCGCGCTGCTTAGGGTGCTGCGCTGCCGGCCACGCCGCACACAGGGCCTCCAGCACGCCCACCCCATGCGTCCCATGCGCCGCCCCCCCAGCCAAGCCGCGCCAGCCGGCGTGCACCGCCGCCACGCTGGCGCCATCGGGCGCGGCCAGCAGCAGCGGCAGGCAGTCGGCCACCAGCACGGTGCAGGCCAGGCCCGGCTGCTCGGTCCAGCAGGCGTCGGCCGTGAGGCCATCCGGGGTGTTGCGCTGCAGGTGCAGCACCGCGCTGCCGTGCACCTGGCGCATGAACACCGGGCGCAGGCCGATGGCAGCGGCCAAGCGCTGGCGGTTGGCTTGCACATAGGCGGGTGCGTCGCCCACGTGGTCGCCCAAGTTGAAGCTGTCCCACGGCGCGGCCGACACGCCGCCCGAGCGCTCGGTGTTGCCGGCCACCACGCCGGGCGGCCACGGCGCATCGGCCACCCGCCAGCCTAGGGGTCCAGTGGGGGACGCCACCGATTCAGTACTTGATGCGCGCATAGTAGGTTTGCTGCGCCGCCGCGCGCGCTTGGCCTAGGGTGTGGATGCCTTTTTCGGCCAGCAGCGGGAGCAGGCGCACAAAGATTTCGGCCGTTACGATGGCGTCGCCCAGCGCGGTGTGGCGCCCGATCACGGTCACGCCAAAGCGCTCGGCGATGGCCTCGAGCCGGTGCGTATCCTGCCCCGGGTGCACCACGGCCGAAAGCAGCAGCGTATCGAGCACCGGGTGGTCGAACACCAGCCCGGTTGGCTGCTCTTTGAGCTGCAAAAAGCGCATGTCGAAGGCGGCGTTGTGCGCCACCAGCACGGTGTCGTGGGCAAAGGCGTGAAAGGCCGGCAGCACGGCAAAAATGTCGGGCTGGCCCAGCACCATGTCGGGGCTGATGCCGTGGATGGGGATCGATGCCGGCGGTATCTCGCGCCGCGGATCGACCAACTGGTCGATGCATTCGTGCCTGAGCAGCTTGCCGTTGAGCACGCGCACCGCGCCGATCTGGATGATCTCGTCGCCCTCGGCCGGGTTGAGGCCGGTGGTTTCGGTGTCGAACACGGTGAAGGACAGATCGACCAGCGGCACGTCGTCGAGCGCCTGGCTGCGCGGGCTGACGCGAAAGAGGTCGAAATCGTAGAACTCGGGCCGGCTGTCGCTGCGCACGTAGTGGGCGCCGTCGAGCTGCTCTTGGGCCGCCGCGGTGGGCAGCAAAAACCTGAACCACGCCTGGTTGCTGGCGCGGTCGCGCTCGAGCCAGAAGGCGCCGCCGTGGCGATCGACCACCTCGCGCACCGACAGTGCGCTGGCCTCGGCGCCGATGCGCATGGGGTCGATCTCCCAGCTCATCACGGTCTCGGTGCTCAGCGTGGCGCCGCTCCAAATCAGGTCCAGCTCGGCCTTGTCGGCCCCTTGGCTCGAGGGGCGCAGGCGCAGGCTGAAGTGGCGGATGGCGAATTCGTCGCGCAGGCGCGCCGCCAAAAACAGCAGCGCCTGCATGATCGAAAAGCTCTCGATGCGCAGCCACAGGTTCGGGTCGGCCTCGCTCTGGTTGAGCGCGATGCCCAGCGTTTCTTCGATGCGCCGGCCGGCGGCGCTGAGCAAGTCGCTGCCCAGCATGTCTTCGAGCGGCCAGCGGCTCTGGAAGACCTCGGCCGCCTCGCTGCTGCTGCGCTGCACGCGCGCGCTTAAGGCTTGCACCTCGTCGCGCACCACGGCCAGAAAGCGCTCGCGCAGCGCCGGCTCGAGGTCGGGGTAGTCGAGCATCTCCACCGCCGCGCGCATATTGGCCAGCGCCGCGCGGCTGCCTTCGGTCAGGCCCAGCACCAGGCGCTCGCGCACGGCCTCGGCCTCGAACTCGCGCGTGATGTTGTCGAGCATGAGCACAAAGCCGGCCAAGCGCAGCGGTTGCGCCAGTTGGCTGGGCGAGAAGCCGCTGGCGTCGGCCCCGGCATCATCGGCTGGGGCGCTGCGCACCGGCGTCATCTGCACACGCAGCAACTGGCCGGCGCGGGTGCTGGTGACGAACTGCGCCGTGGGCTGCGCGGCCCCGCGCTGCAGGCGCTGCTGCACGCTCTCGAGCGCGTGCGCCACCAGTTTGCGGTCGAACACGGCGTAGATCGAGCGCCCCAAGCCGATGAGCTCGGCGCCGCCCGCCAGTTGCGGTGTGGGCGAGAGGGCGCGAAACTGCATCCGGGCGCGCTGGTTGTAGAGCAGGATACGGCCGTCGAGGTTGCACACCACCACGCTTTGGGTGAGCTCGGACATGAGCGCGGCCAGACGCGATTTTTCTTGCTCGATGTCGCGCGCGGCGGCGCGCACCTTGGCCAGCATCTGGTGGCGCAACTCCTCGCGCTGCGCCACCAGTTGGTTGAACAGCTTGGCCAACTCCTTGGTCTCGATGTTGCCCTTGGGGCGCAGCTCGCGCACCACGTCGGTGCGTAACAGCACCTGCGCCTCTTCGGCCAGTTGCACCGAGGGTGTGATCCAGTGCTCAAACCAGCGCTTGAGGCCCCAGGCGATCACGCCCATGCCGGCGCCCCAAGTCAGGCAAACCAGCAGCAGGCGCTCGCCCACCAGCGCCCAGACCGTGGCGCGCTCGTCGGCTTCGAGACTGGCACCGATGAGCCAGAGCGTAAACAGCAGCCAGAGCACCGAAACGGCCGCCGCCACGCCCAGCAGCCACCACAGGCGCTTGTCGGTCGGTTTGTGGCTGGCCATGTTCAGCTCAGCAGCAGCAGGGAGCGCACTTTTTCCACCAGCTCGCGGGTGGAAAAGGGTTTGGTCATGTAGGCGTCGGCCCCCAGCGCCAGCCCTTTGGCGACGTCGGTGTCGCGGCCCTTGGCGGTGAGCATGAGGATGCGGATGGATTTGTAGGCGTCGTTGGCGCGCAGCTCTTGGCAGACTTCGAAGCCGTTTTTGCGCGGCATCATCACGTCGAGCAAAATCAGGTCGGGCCGATGCTGCGCCAGCAGCTCCAGCGCCTCGACGCCGTCGCGCGCCAGCAGCACCTGGTAGCCCTCGCGCTTCATCAGAAACTCGAGCGAAATCAGAATATTGGGCTCGTCATCGACGAGCAGCAGGGTGTGCGCCATGGTTTTAGTCTCCTCAGGCCGATTGTGCCGCCGAAACGGGCGGTTTTGCAGCTGGTTTGCACGCGCCGCGCTGGTGGCAGACCATTGGCCGCGCTGCCGCTTCAGCTCGGGCGCAGCGGCAGATCGAAGCCAAAACACGCCCCCTGCCCCGGCGTGCTGCGCAGCCACAAGCGGCCGCCGCAGTGTTCGATGATCTGGCGGCTGATCGGCAGCCCCAGCCCGGTGCCGCGCAACCGCCCCTGGCCGTCGCTGCCTTGGCGAAAGCGCTCGAACACGCGCTGCTGGTCATCTAGCGGCACGCCGGGGCCGTTGTCTTGCACCGTGACCACGGCCGTGCTGCCGCGCGGCTCCAGCCGCACCACGATGCGCCCGCCGGGTGTGGGCACGAACTTGGCCGCGTTGCTGATCAGGTTGAGCATGACTTGCGTCAGCCGGTCGGGGTCGGCCTGCACCCACAGCGGCGGCGCGCCCGCTTCGGGCAGCTCCAGCAACAGTTCGGCGCCCTTGTCGCGCAGCAGCTCGGCCGTGGTCTGGCACGACTGGCGCAGCAGTGGCGCCAGCTCCACCGCGCAGTGCCGCCAGTCGGCGTGGCCGGCTTCGATCTTGGCCATGTCGAGCACCTGGTTGACCAAGCGGCTCAGGCGCTCGGTCTCGGCCACGATGATGCCGATGAACTGCTGGCGCTGCTCGGGCGCGAGCTCGGGGTCGTCGCGCATCAGCTCCGACAGGGTGCGGATCGCGGTCAGGGGTGTGCGCAGCTCGTGCGTGACGGCCGACATGAACTCGTCCTTCATCCGGTCCAGCCCCTGCAGCTGCTCGTTGGCGGCGCGCAGCTCGGCGGTGGCGCGTTCGAGCGAGTGCGATTTTTCTTCCAGCTCCTGCGAGTGCAGGCGCAGCCGGTTGGATTCCTCCAAGATGTCGAGCACGTCGGCCACCTCGAGCGCTTCGGCCTGCACCACCGAAGCCACCATGGCGTGCGCCGAGGCGCTGCCGATGGCGCCGGCGAGCAGGGTTTCCACCTGCTGCACCAGCAGCGCATCGGCGGGCAACTGCTCGATGTGGGCCACGCCACGCTGCTGCGCGTACTCGGCCAAGCCGCTGCGGGCGCGCTCGGGCCCCACAATGCGCTCCAGCAGCGCCAGCAAATCGGCGAGCCGCGCCTGCCCGCGCCAGAACACTGGCTGGGTGCTGGCGGTGCGCTCGAACACATCGACAAACAGCAACGCCTGGCTGGTCTCTTGCGCCGACGGGCTGCGCCAGAGCGAGACCAGCACATACGCGCCCACATTGGCCAGCAGGCTCCAGAACACCGCGTGTGTGAGGTGGTCCAGCCCGCTCAGGCCAAACAGCGCTTCGGGCTTGAGCCAGGCCAGCCCCCACGGGCCGTGGAGCAAAAAGCCGTCGTCGAGCCAGCCCGATTTGGCCAGCGAAGGCAGCATCAGCGTGTAGCACCAGAGCGCAAAGCCGAGCAGCAAGCCGGCCAGCGCGCCGTGCCGGGTGCCGCCCTTCCAGTACATGCCGCCAAACAGCGCCGGCGCAAATTGGGCCACGGCGGCAAAGCTGATCAGCCCGATGCCCATGAGCGCGTAGGCGTCGCCGGCGAGGTAGAAGTAAAGGTAACCCAGCAGCAAAATCCCCACGATTGCGCCGCGCCGGATGTTGAGCAGCCAGCGCTTGAAGTCCAGCGCCAACCCGAGGCGCGCCTGCAGCCGCAGCAGCAGCGGCGCGGCCAGGTTGTTGCTGATCATGGTCGAGACCGCAATGCCATCGACGATCACCATGCCGGTGGCCGCCGAAAACCCGCCGATGAAAGCCAGCAGCACCAGCCACAGCCAGCCCTCGGCCAGCGGCAGCGCCAGCACAAAGGTTTCGGGGTGCACCGCCATGCCGGGCTGGGCGCCAAAGTAGAGCATGCCGCCCAAGGCGATGGGCAGCACAAACAGGTTGATGAGCAACAGGTAGAGCGGAAACACCCAGACCGCGCGCTTCAAGTGGCGCTCATCGACGTTTTCCACCACCATGACCTGAAACTGGCGCGGCAGCAGCAACACCGACAGCAGCGCCAGCAGCGTGAGCGTAAACCACTGGGCGTAGGCAAAATCGCCCACGTCGCCCAGCTCGAGCAAGCCGGCCATTTCGGGCACGGCGGCGGCGCGGGCAAAGATGTCGCCCACGCCGTCAAAGAGCACGAAGCTCACGAACAGGCCCACGGCCACGAAGGCCAGCAGCTTGACCAGCGACTCGAGCGCAATCGCCGCCACCATGCCCTCGTGGCGCTCGCTGCTGTCGAGCTGGCGCGCACCAAAGACGATGGTAAAACCGGCCAGCGCCAGCGCCAGGTAAAAAGTGCCGTCGAGCCACCAAAGCTGCGGCTCGGGCAGGGGCTGGCCCAGCGGCGTTGTGAGCACCGCGTAGGCGATCGAAATGCCCTTGAGCTGCAAGGCGATGTAGGGCACGATGCCAACCACCATGATGAGCGTGACCACCGCCGCCAGCCCCGGGCTTTTGCCGTAGCGGCTCGAGATGAAATCGGCGATCGAACTGATGCGGTAGGTCTTGGCGATGCGGATCATCTTGCGCACCACCACCCAGCCCAAGATCATGGCCAGCGTCGGCCCCAAATAGATCGGCAAAAACCACAGGCCATCGGTGGCGGCACGGCCGATGCTGCCAAAGTAAGTCCAAGCGGTGCAATAGACCGCGAGCGACAACGCATAGACCCAAGCGCTGCCCACCAACGAGCGCCCCTGCGCCGCGCGCCGGTCGCCGTAAAAAGCGAGCGCAAACAGCAGCAGCAGATACGCCGTGGCAACCGCGATGACCAGCAGGGGCGACATGGGGGGCCGGTTTTTAGTGAGGTGGGCGCTTGGGCTGGCGTGTGGCTGCGGGGATGCAGCCTAGTCCGGGCTGCGCTCGACCAGCCAAGCCAGCAGCGCGATCAGCAGCGCCCAGAGCGTGAACATGGCCAACGCAAACAGCGGAATGCCCCACCACTTGACGCTGCTGTCCCACAAAGCGATGAGCGGAAAGTTGAACACCAGCGCAGCGGCCGCAAACAGGGCCAGCAAGCGCTGCGAGAGCAAAGAGGGGTTCATGGGCGTCCTCGAAGGGGCCGGCGCGCGCCCGGGCGGGCTGGGGCGCTCAGGGCACTGGCGCTATCTTAGCCCTGAATCCCTTGGGCCATGAGGTTCGTGCGCCCTAGGCTCGCGGCTTGAGCGCCGCTTGCCCACTGTCGAAGCCGTCGAGCTTGCCAGCGCCCAGCTGACCGCAATCCCGTTCGTCGAGCAGCACGAAGTGCTCCACCAGTTTGACCATCAAGGTCTTTTGCTCGGGCTTGCTTTCGGCCACCAGCAGCGCCAGCGCCACCAAGGTGTGGTCGTTTACCAGACGCTCGACTGGCCGCGCCAGCAGGTGCTGGTTTAGGCGCAAGTACCACAGGAACAGAAATGAGCCCGTGCGCTTGTTGCCGTCGGCCAGCGGGTGGTTTTTGATCACGAAATACAGCAGATGCGCCGCCCGGCTGGCCACGTTGGGGTAGTAGAGTTCGTCGCCAAAGCCCTGCTCGATGGTGGCCAGCGCCGAGGCCAGCCCGTGACCGCGAATCTGGCCAAACAGCTCGGTGGCCTCACCCTTGGCGATCAGCTCGGCCTTGAGTTGCCCGATGGCGGCCAGCACCTCGTCCAGATGCAGCGCCCGCATCGTGCCCTGCTTGCCGGTCTGCCCGGTCAGGCTCTGCTCGTCGTAGCCTTGCAGCAGGCTCCAACTGCGGGCGTAGTCGGCGATCACCCGAACCACGGCTTCACCTTGGGTGCTGACCAGTTGCTGATGCATCAGCGTGCGCGAGAGCAGGTCCAGTGCCTGCTGGAACTCGACGCCGCGCTCGTGCAGGCGCTGCGGGTTTAGGCTGTAGCCCTCAACCAGATGCTGGCGCAGCACGCCGGTGGACCACTGGCGAAAGCGCGTGGCGCGGCGGGAGTTGACCCGGTAGCCGACGGAAATGATGGCGTCGAGGTTGAAATACTCGACTTGGTAGGTCTTGCCGTCGGCGGCAGTTGTTGCATTTTTTGCAACCACTGACACGCGCTCCAACTCGTTGCTGTCGAAGATATTTTTGAGGTGCCGGGAGATTACCGACTTGTCCCTCTCGAACAGTTCGGCCAACTGCTGAAGGCTCAGCCAAACGGTCTCGCCCTCTAGGCGCACTTGCACCGGCTGATCGCCGGATTCGAAGATTACGATGTGGTTCATAGTTAGCCCTGAAGCCCCTAGGGGCTGAGTTCGTGCGCCCCATATGCGATCCCGATAGTTAAGGGACCCTCAATCACCCCGCCAGCAGCGCCTTGAGTTCTTTGAGCATCAGGAATAGGTGGTAGGGATCGGTTGGGCTGGGCTCGAACTCCCAAGACGCATACCACTGCCGTGCCGCCTCATCCTTGGCGTGAACCAGCAGGCAACGAATGCCCGCAATGTCGGCGGCCTGTGCGGTGCGCAATAGCGCATCCTTGAGCAGCGCCTTGCCTAGGCCCTTGCCTTGGTGGTCGCGATCCACGGCCAGCCGGGCCAGAATCATCACCGGCAAAGGATGCCGGGCCAACCCTTTCATCACGCGCACAGGCGCGTCCTGCGGATCGACGCTTCCAACCGCTAGGCTATAAAAGCCCACCACCTCGCCGTGCAGGCAACACACGTAGGTCTGGGCGCTGTGGGCTTTCTGGTTGACGAGGGCGTAGCGCTGCAGAAATTGGTTCAGCGCCGCTTGCCCGCAGTCGAAGCCGTCCGTCGAATCCGCAGGCGCAAGCTTGCGCAGCGGTTCATACGCTGCACTCAACCCAAAACCCCGGGTTCAGTGAGCAGTTTTTGCAGGCGCGGCCTAGCTTGCACCGGACGGTCCAGCACCTGCTCAAACGCCTGCCACTGCTCAGCGTTGAGCACGAAATGACGCCGATCTGCCAGCGCCTGGTTGGCCGCGATCACCCCGGCATCCAGCAGGAATTCGCTGACGTTTTTGTGGCAGGAGCGCGCGGCTTCCTGCAGCAGCAGTTTGACGGCGCTGCTGGCTCGGACATCGATCCGTTCGGTTTTGGAGAGGTTCAAGGTGCTCATGGCAACCCCCTTGTTCTGAAACATGCCGTCAGCATAACATCCGGACAACGTACTGACAAGACCATTCATAATTGAGCAAATCAATCTACTGGACTAGCCCACACGCCCAGCACGGCGGCGGCGCAGCGCTGGGCGGCGCCTTGGCCCTGCTGCCAAAGGGCGGCGCAGCCCTGAAGGGCGGCGCGGTGGGCGCTGGCGTCGTGCAGCAGCTGGGCGCTGGCGTGCAGGGCGGCGGCCATGTCGGGCACGCGCTGGGCGGCGCCGAGCTGTTCGGCCTGGGCGGCGGCATCATGAAAGTTGTAGGTGTGCGGCCCCATGACGATGGGGCAGCCGCAGGCCGCGGCTTCGATCAGGTTTTGCCCGCCCAGCGGCAAAAAGCTGCCCCCCAGCCAAGCCAGATCGGCCAGCGTGTAGTAGGCCTGCATCTCGCCCAAACTGTCACCGAGCCAGACTTGGGCCGCGCGCGCCTCGGGCGGCAGCTCGGTGCCCTGCCACTGGCTGCGGCGCCAGACGCGCAGGCCGGCCTCGTGCAGCAGCGCGGCCACGGCGTCGAAACGCTGCGGATGGCGCGGCACCAGCAGCCAGAGCAGGTCGTGGGGGAGGGCTGGGGGGCCTTGCTCTGGCTCCGGCCGCTGCGCCTCGCGCAGGGTCTGCAGCCACAGCGCTTCTTCGCCGGCGCGGCTGCTGGCGAACATGAGCACGCGCCGCCCGCCCAGAGCCTGCTTCCAGTGGCGGCCGCGCTCGATCAGCGCGGCGTCGGTTTGCAGGTCGTACTTGAGGTTGCCCATGACCTGCACTGCGGCCGCCCCGGCTTGGCGCAGGCGCTGCGCGTCGGCCTCGGTTTGCGCCAGCACCGCGCTCAGGCCCGCGTAAGCGGGGCGCAGCAGCACGCGCAGCCGCTGGGCACCACGGGCCGAGCGTGGGCTCAGGCGCGCATTGACCAGCAGCAGCGGCACGCCCTGAGCACGGCAGCCCTGCACCCAGTGCGGCCAGACTTCGGTCTCGATCAGCAACCCCACAGCGGGCCTGAAGTGCGCCAAAAAACGCGCCACCGCAGCGGGCGTGTCCCACGGCTGCCAGACTTGCAGGTCGCCGGGGCGCAGCAGCTGCGCCCCTTGGGCGCGCCCAGTGGCGGTGCCGTGGGTGAGCAGCAGGCGCAGCCCCGGCATCTGCTCGCGCAACTCGGCCAGCAGCAACGCGGCGGCATGGGTTTCGCCCAGCGACACCGCGTGCACCCAGAGCCAGCCGCTCGAGGGCGCCAGACCGGGGTAGTGGCCCAAACGCTGCTCGACGTGTTCCAGATAGCCCGGCTCGGCCCGGCCGCGCCAGCGCAGCTTGAGCCGCACCAAAGGCCATAGCAACCGCTGCAGCAGGCCGTAGAGCGCGAGTGCCAAGCGCTCCCAGCGGCTCAGGGGTGGGGCCGCATTGGCCGCAGCCGAGGATTTCGCCAGCGCCGGCGCAGCCTCAGACGCAGGGTCTGGCGCAGCCTCAGGCACCATCGAACAGGGCCTGATAGACGCGGCCTATGCCCGCCGCCTCTTGCTCGAGGCTAAAGGCCGACGCCACCCGCGCCCGCGCCGCCTCGCCCAAGCGCAGCGCCGTTTGCGGGTCTTGCAGCACCTGGCGCACCGCCTGTGCCAAGCCGGCAGCGTCGTCGGTGCCCACCAGATAGCCGTTCACGCCCGGCTGCACCAGTTCCTCGAAGGCGCCGGTGCGCGAGCACACCAGCGCGCAGCCGGTGGCCGCGGCTTCGAAGGGGGTGAGGCCAAAGGGTTCGTAGCGCGGGCAGGCCACACACAGCAGGCAGCGCTGGTACCAGCGGTGCACTTCGCCGGCCGGCACCTCGCCCAAAAAAACAATGCGCTGCTCGAGCCCGGCGGCGGCGATCTGGGCCTGCAAACCGCGCTGGTAGTCTTGGTGCTGCGGCTGCGCCAGCCCGGCGATCACCGCCGTGACCTCGGGCAGATGCGGCAGCGCGGCGATCATGGCTTGCACATACACATCGGTACCCTTGTCGGGCCGCACGCGGCCAAACACGCCCACGCCGTAGCGCCCGGGCAAGCCGCTGTCGGCCCAAGCGTTGAGCTTGTCGGGCGGCGGCGCAAAGCGCGCCAGGTCGATGCCGTGCGCCACCACGGCGCTGGTGTTGGGCACGAAGCTGGCGGCCTTGGGCGTGGTGGCAATCACCGCGTCCATGCGGCTGATGAGCCAGCGCGGAAACCAGCCGTGCCGGTGCTGCGCCGCCGAAGTGAACACGAGCTTGATCGGCAGCCGCAACACGTCGCGCGCCCACAGGCCGGCCAGCATCTCGGGGTCGCGGCGCACGTGCCAGATGCGAAAGCGCCGCCCCGGTGCCGGCCGGCGCGACAGCGCAATCGCCTGCTTCAAGCTCAACCCCGGCACACCGTTGGACAGCGGCGTGCCGCAATAGGCCAGCGGCCACTGGTGCAACTGCAGCGGCACCAGCGCGTTCACGGTGGCCGAGACGCCGGTGTAGCGCTGCTTGAGGTTGAAGACGATGACCTCGGGGTCGGGGCTGGGGCTGATCATGGTCAGTGCGCCGCGGCGCCCACGTGGGCCTCGGGTTTGACGCGGCGCAGCAGCGCCAGCAGCTCGGCTTCGATGCGTGCCAGCGCCGCCGCCGTTTGGCCCTCGAAGCGCAGCACCAGCACCGGCGTGGTGTTGGAGGCGCGGATCAGGCCAAAGCCGTCGGGCCAGTCCACGCGCAGGCCGTCGATGGTGTTCACTTGGGCCGGGACAGCAAAGTCGGCCAGCGCCTGCAGCTCGGCCACCAGCCGGTGCGGTTCGCCTTCGGCGCAGGCCACGTTGAGCTCGGGCGTGGCAAAGCTGTCGGGCAGGGCCTCGAGCACCGCGGCGGCGTTGGGTGCGCGGCTCAGGATTTCGAGCAGGCGCGCGCCGGCGTAGCTGCCGTCGTCAAAGCCGAACCAGCGCTCTTTGAAAAAGATGTGGCCGCTCATCTCGCCGCCCAGCGGCGCGCCCAGTTCGCGCATTTTGGCTTTGATGAGCGAGTGCCCGGTTTTGTACATCAGCGCCACACCGCCGGCGGCGCGGATGGCCGGCGCCAGCCGCTGGCTGCATTTGACGTCGAAGACGATGGTGCCGCCGGGCACGCGCGCGAGCACGTCTTGGGCAAAAAGCAGCATCTGCCGGTCGGGGTAGATGTTTTGCCCGCTCGGGGTGACGATGCCGAGCCGATCCCCGTCGCCGTCGAAAGCCAAGCCCAGTTCGGCGCCGCTGCGCTGCACAGCCGCGATCAGGTCGCGCAGGTTTTCGGGCTTGGACGGGTCCGGGTGGTGGTTGGGGAACTCGCCATCGACTGCGCTGTAGAGCTCGAGCACCTCGCAGCCCAAGGCGCGAAACAACCCCGGCGCGCTGGCCCCGGCCACACCGTTGCCGCTGTCGATGACGATCTTGAGCGGCCGCGCCAGCTGCACATCGGCGACGATGCGCGCCACGTAGTCGGGCAGCACGTCGATACGCTCGAGCGTTCCCGCTGGCTCCGCAGCCGCCTCGGGCTCGAGTGCCGCCATCGCCAAGCGCAGCGCCTGGATCTCGTCGCCGTAGATCGCGCGCCCGGCCAGCACCATCTTGAAGCCGTTGTGCTGCTTGGGGTTGTGGCTGCCCGTGACTTGGATGCCGCTGTGGCAGCGCGTGTGTGCAGCGTAGTAGAGCATGGGCGTAGTGGACAGGCCGATGTCGAGCACCGCCACCCCGGCATGGCGCAGGCCCTCGATCAGCGCCGCCGCCAGCGCCGGGCTGCTCAGGCGGCCATCGCGCCCCACGGCCACGCTGCGCTCACCCAGCGCCAGCGCCCGCGCCCCAAAAGCGCGCCCCAGCGCGTGCGCAAAAGCCGGGTTCAGCGCCTCGGGCACCACGCCACGGATGTCGTAGGCCTTGAAAGCGCTGGCCGGATAGTTCAATGCAAAATTCATAGCGTAGGAGTGATTGGGTACACATGCGGCCGCTGCCTAGCGGGCTTGGGGCTGATTGTAGAAAGATAGAATGGTGCGCATCATGCCCACTTCAGCCCAACCCCTGTGGCGCTGCCTGCACCCCAGCCCGCTGGGTGATCTGCTGTTGCTGGCCAATGCCAGCCACGTGCTCGGGGTCTGGTTTGCCGACCAAAGCGCCATCCCGCGCTGGGCCTTAGAGGCTCCCCTGGTAAGCCAAACGCCGCCACCCGCCAGCGCGGCGGCGCTGCTGCAGCGCCTTGGGCAGCAGCTCGACGAATACTTTGCCGGGCAGCGCCAGCGCTTCGATTTGCCCCTGGACTGGAGCCACGGCAGCGCCTTTCAGCAGGCGGTGTGGGCGGCGTTGGCGCGCCTCGAGCCCGGCCTGCGCTGCAGCTACGGCGCGCTCGCCGCCGCCATCGGCCGGCCCGCAGCGGCGCGGGCCGTGGGCGGCGCGCTCGGGCGCAACCCGCTGGGCATCGTGCTGCCGTGCCACCGCGTGCTCGGGCACGCTGGGCGCCTGACCGGCTACACCGGCGGGCTGGAGCGCAAGCAGCAGCTGCTGGCGCTCGAAGCCCGCTGGCCGGCGGCGCAGCCGGCTTAGTACTGCAGCCCCCCGGCAAACGCGCGCGCCGGCGCGCAACTTCAACCCTCGCGGCTGGCGCGCTTGCGCTCGTGCTCTTTGAGGTGGCGCTTGCGCAGCCGGATGCTCTTGGGCGTGATCTCGACCAGTTCGTCGTCTTCGATGAACTCGACCCCGTACTCGAGCGTGAGCTCGATCGGCGGCGTGATCTTGATCGCGTCTTCCTTGCCGCTGACGCGGAAGTTGGTGAGCTGCTTGGTGCGCGTGGCGTTGACCACCAAGTCGTTGTCGCGGCTGTGGATGCCCACGATCATGCCCTCATACACCGGGTCGTTGGGGCGCACGAACATGCGCCCGCGGTCGTCGAGTTTGCCCAGCGCGTAGGTGAAAATCTCGCCGTCGTCCATGCTGATGAGCACGCCGTTTTTGCGGCTGGCGATCTCGCCCTTGTGCGGCTCGTAGCCGTCAAAAATGTTGCTGATCAGGCCCGAACCGCGCGTGAGGTTCAAAAACTCGTTCGAAAAACCGATCAGCCCGCGCGCCGGAATCCGGTATTCGAGCCGCACACGCCCGCGGCCGTCGGGCTCCATGTTCACCAAATCGCCCTTGCGCTCGCCCAGCGCCTGCATCACGCCGCCCTGGTGCTGCTCCTCGATGTCGGCGGTGACCAGCTCGATCGGCTCGTGGCGCTCACCGTCCACCTCGCGAAACACCACGCGCGGCTTGCTCACCGCCAGCTCGTAGCCCTCGCGCCGCATGTTCTCGAGCAAGATGGTGAGGTGCAGCTCGCCGCGGCCCGAGACTTCAAAAATCCCGTCTTCGGAGGTCTCGCGCACGCGCAGCGCGACGTTGGACTGCAGCTCTTTTTGCAACCGGTCCCAAATCTGGCGGCTGGTGACGAACTTGCCCTCGCGCCCGGCCAGCGGGCTGGTGTTGACGCAAAAGTTCATGGTCAGCGTGGGCTCATCGACCTTGAGCATGGGCAGCGGGCGCGGGTCGGCCGGGTCGGTCACGGTGACGCCGATGCCGATGCTCTCTAGGCCGTTGATGAGCACGATGTGGCCTGGCCCGGCTTCGGCGGTTTGCACCCGGTCCAGCCCCTGAAAGGTGAGCACTTGGTTCACGCGGCCCTTGGCCGGCTTGCCCTCGGGGCCTTCGTACACCAGCACGTCCATGCCGGGGCGGATGCGGCCGGCGCTGATGCGCCCAACGCCGATGCGCCCGACGAAGCTGGAGTAGTCGAGCGCCGAAATCTGCAGCTGCAGCGGCGCCTCGGGGTCGCCTTGGTGCGCCGGCACGTGCTGCAGCACGGTGTCGAACAGCGCGGACATATCGGGGCCCCACTGCTGCCCCGGCTCGCCTTCGGTGAGCGATGACCAGCCGTTGATGCCACTGGCATAGACGATGGGGAAGTCGAGCTGCTCGTCGTTGGCACCGAGCTTGTCGAACAGGTCGAAGGCGGCGTTGACCACCTTGTCGCAGTTGGCGCCGGGTTTATCGACTTTGTTGACGACCACGATCGGGCGCAGGCCCAGCGCCAGCGCCTTTTTGGTGACGAAGCGGGTCTGGGGCATCGGGCCTTCTTGGGCGTCGATGAGCAACAGCACGCCATCGACCATCGACAGCGCGCGCTCGACTTCGCCGCCAAAGTCGGCGTGGCCGGGGGTGTCCACGATGTTGATGTGGGTGCCCTTCCAGCTCACGGCGCAGTTTTTGGCCAAGATGGTGATGCCGCGCTCGCGCTCGATGGCGTTGCTGTCCATCACCGTGTCCACGACTTTTTCGTGCTCGGCAAAGGTGCCGCTCTGGCGCAGCAGTTGGTC